>Ga0310345_10001722_pt1 | contig 23555 bp, 23 predicted proteins | sample HC15DNA20500_MG_FD_204667 | JGI IMG/M metagenome (GOLD analysis project Ga0310345, IMG submission 204667) | Marine microbial communities from station ALOHA, North Pacific Subtropical Gyre - HC15-DNA-20-500_MG | ecosystem: Environmental > Aquatic > Marine > Oceanic | place: Pacific Ocean: North... | reverse complement strand
TAAACAGCTTACAGGTTGCTATAACCGCACTGTTACAATCCGGCGCACCTCAGATCAAGGTGTGATGGCCGGACGCTTACTGCCATTTATCCAAAATGTCATGAACAATCGGGTTGGACTATTCGGAATCGGCAAAAAGGGTTAAGCCAACAGCTGTTGCGGGCACTTATATCTAGCTATTTCCATGTCATGCGCGCTAAGAACTTTGCGCAGTAATCTCATTAATCACATGTGTAATGGGCATAATCTGACCGCTCATAATGCTATACCCCATATCCACGCCCGTTCCTGAGGTTTGCCTAGCGACCTCAATTTGAGCCCAAGCACGTAGTGGAGGAGTAAGCCCTTTCGCCTTGTGTATAGCTTGAGCGACGCTGACCCTAACTGATGGATTGTGAATGCGCGGTAGCCGCTGGCTAAGATACTCAACAACGTCGTTGTTGCTCTGAAGAAACCTCGTCAAAGGTCTCTCAAGCGATTCATGAAAGCTCGCCCTTGGTGCTTTGGACCATCTTTTAATCAACCTCAGGAAATATCGATAAAATTCTACTTTTTTATTTTCGGAAGCGTATATACGGAACCAGTTACTTTCCCAAAGCGGAACCCTCTTCGCAAACACTTCAACAATGCATTGCTGCCACTCTTCAGAATCAGCCCACCCTTCAGACAGACAAAGTATGCGCTCATCAAGCCCCAGACTGCTATCCTTGGCTAAGATCAATTGAAGTACGCTAGAGTCACCACCGAAATTGTCAGAAAGCACCTCCGCCGCGACTAATTGGTCGCGATGATTTATCTGGAGATTAGGATCACTCTTTGTTTCCTCTAAGTATCTGACTCTACGACCAAGCGTATTCAGGCAATAGTCAAGAAGCAGTGTACTTTTAGGCATTGTCCTGCTCAGGAAATTTAGTACATCCGAGTTTCCTCGACACTCGGCGAACTCCGAGAAGAAGGCTAAAGCTTCGCTCCTAGGTTCCGGATACTCGTCTACAAATGGCGCGAGATTGCTCCATAGATAGTAATCGGATTGGCGGCCCAAAACTCTTTTGTAAAAAGTAGGCCCGAAATAGTCCTTTAATTTTGCCCAATTCTGTAGCAAAAATTTCACATAAGGAACATTTGCACCCAACCCGTAAAGGCAGGGTATCTCAATTGGCTCATCCTTATTCCCGTATACTGGTATTATGGAGTCCATCAAAGGGAGCTGATTTAGAATTGAGAACCCACAAAACGCCGCCTGTCTTCGCTCCTCATTGTCGGAACCACCACAGACGATTCCCTCACGCAACAAGTCTAGCGCTGGCGTGCAGTCATCCCAGGAGCTTTTCAGCAATTGAAAATAACCAATCGCCGACTGTAGCTTAACTTGTCGATCGGTCTCATGATCGTAGAGCTGGAGCATAGAGAGAGCGAAATTGCGATCGACAACTCTCTCCGACAAATATCTAGAAATAACTTGCCGCAACGGCGTGGGAAGCGGGGTTATAATTTCCAGTATACGATTGCGGATGTTCTGTTCGTCACCGTATGCACGCGCACATGCTGCATAATCGCCGTCGCGCTTTTCGAGCATCTTTTCTGCTAACAACTTTACTTGCGGAAAGAAATGATAGTGTTCAATTAGGCAAGACCTAAAGGCATCCTCCGCAAATCCAGATATTACGCCTTTCTGCAATAGGTCTAGCGCCAAGTTAACCACATCAGAGTCATCGGAACAGACACCCATGGACGATAGCCCCGTAAGGACAAAATCGTGTCTTTGGCACTCAGAGTGGCAAAGCGTATTTAGCAAAAGCTCTCTACACTCGACTTTATCGCTTATTACTAAAGGAAGCAGAAATCCAATTGTTGAGATGTCTCGTGGTCCGCTCTCAATAACTTTATTAAACGCGACTCTTACTTCTGGATCATTAATTCCCCAACATTCGAGTAGACCTCTTGCGGCCCAATGGGGCCAATGTCCAAAGAGTTCCTCCAGCAAATAACTCTTGAAAATCTGAGTGCGTCCAACCTTTGAAGCATAGTAAGCTTGCATCGGCATGAACTTTGCCTTGACGAGCCAGAGATCAAACGCGGCGACGACTACGGCATGATCCCTAAAATGCAGCGCTATCAGCTCGTATGCAGAGTATGGGTTGAGGAGCATCAAAAAGGGATGGGGCTCATTACTCAATTCGGAAGCAATGAATTTTGCAACGTCTTCATCCATTGGGTAGCCAGAGAACAACACACTCAAAGCGATGTCGCGCTCCATTCCTACGTCAGAGCCATGCCGCTCTGCTGCTTGAAGGCAAACCTGCTTGACCTCTGGGTGACGGGGCCACCCCTTAACAAGCAACGACGGGATATCTTCTTTCTCTTCGAAATAGCCTATTTCTCTCGTCGACAATGCCATCAACGACCTAAGATCCTTTCCGGTGTGAATGCCTAATTCAATCTTTCCCTGTATACCTCTCACTTTGAAACTTGCCAATGGGGACTTTGAGCAACGCTTCAACAAATCAGGAAGTCTCGCGTGATCGATCCACCCTTCTATAAGTCCTCCCAAGGCAGCCAAAACTGAAAATGGATCATCTGAATAATCCGCCAATTGAACGAGTCTTTCCCCTATTATTTCGTTACCAGCATAGATGGTCGCGAGTGCTGAAGAAGCCGCCTTCTTCTCTCGGTATTCTTCAGCGTTTATGCACCCGAATAGAGTCTCCAATACGTCATCTGATGGTTTCCAACTACTTATCCCAGCAATAACTCTTGGCAATGCCCAACCTGACCTATTTGGAAACCAATTCCTTATTTTGTCCTCCACCAACTGCGCAAGCATTGGAGAACGTAGTCCATCAAGGACGTGCTTGAGGAGTTGCTCCCTGTGAGAGGCCCAAGTACCCTGCTCTATGGCAGTAAATGACTTTTTTGCTAGATCTTTGGCCAGTGATGTAGGCCCGTTGAAATTACTAAAAGCTGCTTCCGCAAGCAGGATTTCAATACCTAAGCCTTCAGGATGAGGGATCTTCAATGACTGAATGGTTTCAATCATTTCCTTAACGTCCGCAGGTCTTGATGTAACCTGCAGAAGACCTAACACAATTTCACGCCACGCGGGATCAGAGGCATGAATTCGAAGCGCTTGCAGTTGATAGTCCATAGGCATTCTCGCGAGATGGAAAGACACCAAGTACTCCAACATCGTCTTATGAAAAAAGCCCACATTTTCCTGAGATTTCTTTACTACAATTCCAAGGTTGTTTTCGGCATCCGAGATTATTAGGACCGCTAGCTCATTCGCCTGAAATCGACTCATCCCGAACCCTAGCTCTTCGTTCGTGAGAAATTCGGAAATCACTTCCTTTGCTCTTTCCTCATGAATGAGCCCCTCCTTATGATTTTCTTGGATGTAATTTGCTAGGTAAGCGAGGGCTTTCTTCAAATTCTCCTCTGAAAGACTATTCCTGCTAAGCGGCGTGTCCGCTGCAATTCTTCTCTTTTCCGGATGTGCAGATAACAAGTAGGTAGTTAGCGCCTCATATGCCGCAAATCTGCTAACGGGGAGTCGAATATTCGCAATGTGGAAAGATATGAGCAAACAAAGTAGCAACGGGTTTCCTGATAGCTCTTTAAGATCGTTTGCTCGCGATAGCTCTGCAGAAAACATCGTTGACTGCCTTTCCACGTCAGCATTTCTCATGTCTTCTTGCATTGATGGATGAAGGTGCCGACTGCTACTTAGGAACCAAATATTTGCAAGTTGCACTTGCTGTGCTTGCGAAAAATCTGCAATTCGCGCCTGCTGCCAGCCACTTAACTTCATTCCCAACTTCTCGAAACCATGTACTCGAGAAGTCGCAATAACCATCGAGTTGCTTTTTTCAACAAAAGCTTGCAGGTGATTAAGGGCAATACTCGCGGATTCTGCGCTGGAATTCTCATCCAACCCATCTACGAGTAGAAGTAGTCTGCGATCGTGGAGAGCCTTAGCAATTAACGGGAGAATGCCCTCGCCATCCCAACTCTTCAAAAAAGAAGTAATCACCCCTCGTACAGACCTATCAGCTGTCGGACCTTCCTCGACAACCTTTGTCCACAGAGAAAACGGTATCCAAACAGGTATAAACAGTCCCCATCTATTTGCGAGGTGTTGTAGCTCTGGTTCTTCTCCTAGAATATCAATTGCCAAGTACCTAAGAAATGTACTTTTCCCACTACCTGGGTCTCCAAAAATTAAACTTCTGTTGCCTCTGACCACCCAATGCTGGATAGGTGTCCTTTGTACAAAACTTCTCTTCAAAGAACTAAAGAGTGTTTGATTTCTACCCTGAAGTTGTTCAGTCACTTCGGCGCTTGACGAGTCATCGCTCGTCCATGTCCGGTTCTGCCCCGCATAATTCGTTACATCTCTAGTTTGTGTCTCTTCGATGTCAGGCTGAACATATCTTTTCTCTAGTGGCAAATGGTCAGGAAGTGGAATCCCTTTGTCATGGATGTTGAAAATTCGCGAATAAAGTGACCTCAAGCTCAAACGCAGCCGCTTCATCTCATGGTGGTCTAAGCGATCTCCAAGTCTACCAGCAACCTCGTCACCACAGAACGCTTTGACCCATGCTCTCCCGAAAAAGTCGTCTACAAGCTCTGGAAGATCTTTCAGTTTTGATGACAGCTCTTCCTGATCCCAAGCTATTAATACGATGCCGTCTTCTCTAAGCGACAACGCTTGACGTTCAAATTCATCCGTTCGACCGGTAGTGCTACGCAGCGATTCTCGCGTACATAGGAAAAATACTTCCGACTTCGAATACCAGGAGCCAGACTGGAAACTTTCGATAGCTTTCTTTATCTTAGCGGGTCCAAAACTTGATTCGTTCTTACACTGGAAGACTTGATATTTATTGGAATTCGTAGATCTGGCGAAAATATCGATGCCTTGCTGCATAGAGCCTGCCACCCCATATTGTTCGCAAAACTCCACAGAGCTCTCCAGCCGCACGAGCCTATAACAAAGCTTTTCGAAATCCTGCCAGGATAGTTCTTCTATTGGAAGCAATTGGGTGCGTGTTGATACCGGTGGCTTTACATCCGTATCTGAAGGGGTATTCAACAAAAGGCTTTCCGTGCTGGCTATAGTCATAGTTTTTATTGTTCCCTGACATTCGCATGCTCACAATTCATCAATAATTGTGACTCTATATAACGTTCATAAATTTAAGCGCTATATTTCGTATTCTTCTTTAAAGCTAGTGCTCCCTCGCGATACGAGAGCTATGACGAAGTAAAAGTAGTGATTTCCTCTATTTTTCTAGCAATTTTGTCTGGGATACTAGTAGATAATTCCACATCTCCCTCAGCACCTTGTGCCATGTTAAATGAATTTACTTCTAAATCATGGAGTTTAAAGTAGACATAAGTATATTTTCCCTTTTCGCTCTGATTAACTACCGAATATTTTATCAACTTTTTTTTGTTTCTAATGGTAACCGTATAGTCGAGATGATCATGATAAGAATCGAAATTAGGGTGAATAAATTTATATGTTTCCGAATCGAAAGGTCTCGCCTTCGCGTTATCCATAGATGTCAGGAATGAAATATCGGCTCCCTTTTCAAAATTACAACGAAGGCACGCGACACTAAGATTTTTTGGCTCAAATATGTACCTTGAAAAATGTGGATGGCTTTGGGGAAGAACATGCTCAATATGTAGAACATAATTGTGTTCACCATGTGTATTGCAAACACAGTAGCAGCACACTTCACCGCGAGCAGCACGATAATGGGCCTTAACTTTCTTCTTGAGGCCTTTAACATACTTAGATTTCCAAGGATCACCGGTATCCACTCTCGCACTCTCTATTGCTTCGAAATCATTTTCATCAAGCTCATAACACATAAATTATCGCCGCCTTGATATTTTTATAGCTAGTTCCTTTATACCTTCCAGCATCTCTCTTTGTGCTCTGTCCTCTTTAAATCCATACATTTTTAATTCGTCCAATCTGAGTAACACAGATTCCAGATCAGATTCATTCTCCGCTAGCATATTGAGCAATGCCTTAACCTTGTTAGACAAATAGCGGTTCTCTGGTGTACTAACCTTGAAAACTTCGATTAGGATTTCTTCTAGATTATTTTTTTCGTGATTAAGCAAGAAGACTTTACCGAACTCGGATCGATAGATGCTTATAGAAGACATTGACTCTGCGGCGCCTGTAACAATTAATGGAGAGTGTGTCGCTACTATCACTTTGAGGTCATAGTAACTAAACAAATCAAGGAGACGGTAGAAATAGTCCCTTTGCCAAGCAGGATGAAGACTATTTTCGGGCTCGTCGATTACAATACATGCTTCTTCTTTTGCTTTAGCTGAGATAAAGAGCAAAGTGCTAAGCAAGGTTATCTCGCCGGAGCTCGCATCGGCTACTGGGATTTCTTTTTTATCCTTTACTAAGTAGATTTCTATCTTCTTTAGTACTCCAGCTTTCTTTAATGAATTTTCTATATTCAGTAGCTCCAGCACTTGTCCTGGAATACCCGTAAAATAGTCTTCGTCCAAATTAATCCATGTAATATCTTCTGTGCTCAAACCAAACATCATGAAATCAGGAAAATAATAGTCATACCACCCCCCACCTGATGTATCATTACGTATAGGATCGAGCTCAAGAATTTTTTTTGCAGACTCAACACCTACGAAACCCTTGAGCCGAAAACCAATAGCAGGACGATAACCTACGTAATCTAGTACCCGAGCTATTCTTCGCAGGCTACGTAGACTTTCGTCGATTGAACCCATCAATGCCTTCTTGATAGTCCTTTCAGGAAGCTGACGGCCTTGCCTAGACCCAATAAACTCAAAGCGTGCCCCACGGCGATTGAACTTGTCATAAACAGTATTAGCGACCGCAATAACTTGCTCTTCGTTCAAAGCGTAATATCTTGCGATCTTATTTAGTAGAAAACTCTTTCCACTACCATTCTCTCCAACAATTACAACATTTTTTGTTTGACTTCTGACAATCTCTTTTACACTTGTATCAAAGTGAAGCATCAGTTTTATTACTCACACATTAAGTAGCTAGAGAAGCTGACTCGCTGACCTGTCAACGACGACATTCAATTAAGGGAAGATACCATCATATATGAAACTAATTCATATCCTTGTGATTCATAAAAGATAATTGCCCGGACGATAGCCTGAAACTCGATCCCCGACAAGTGCCCTGCATCTCGTATTCCGAAGCCAATTATCCAAGGTAGCTATACCTTATAAACAAGATAAAAGCCAAGAAAGCCCCCCGCCAACCAAAGCTCCAAGCCTACCGTTAAACCCGCCCCAGGGTATTTGCTGTACCCATCCTAAAGGTAGTGCTGCGAAGGTTCATACCCCAGACTCTCTGAAACAAGGCTCCTCGACAATGATGTGGCTCAGATAAACCTGGATCTCGCCGTTAGGTTTGCCTTGGATGATTCTGGGCGAAGGGATTTTTATATATATTTTACCCGTTTCTGGCCATAAGATTAGACCTGATCATCACCTATGACAGAGTTCCTATCATGACCTTACGCCCCACTGTCCTGCCAATATGCCTTTTTACTTCGATTGCTGTCCAGGCCGCACCAGAAACCTTTGATAGAGCCAAAGTTGAGATTATGTCTATTACGACCGTAATGATGACGGCTACTTCTATTGTGGCTGCAGATTCGACTGGGTGAGTGTCTCAGACGGCAGAGTGGATCTGCCCTCATGCGGCTATAAAGTCCGGGCACAACAGATTAGAGCCTGGGAGCATGTTCTACCGGCCCACTCGAACTGGCCGATGCAGACCCAAAGCGGATGCGTAAGCTCATCACTGTTGTGATGGAAAAAAAAAGATCTATGAGCTCAATGGTGAGAGCTGCATAACACTTGAACAGGTGGCCTCAGCTAAAAAGCCGATCGTGTGTTCACGCTCCGTTGGTGAGGTCGTCACGGATGAACAGTTTATGTAACAGTTGCTTAGCGGTTATGTCGGCCGCGCTTCGGAAAAGCTTCGCACTGAGAAGCAGTTGCAGTCTTATGCAGGTGTTTATCCGTACAAGTCTTTTCCGTGTTGGCTGGCAAGCCAGAGTAAGCAGTCGCCTTGGACTATGAAACGCGAGCACCTTTCTCTGTCTTATACAACACAGTGGAATTCGTTGTCATCCGCAAATAAAGCCTTTCAGACGGAGGAGCACTGCGACAGGGGTCCCGTATTGACCTAGATTTCACCCGTTTCCTGGCAGGAGCACCGATGTTGTGCTATGACCTTAATATCACGGACACAATCAGGGTGCAACTATGGAGGATCTACTGCTGGAAAAGGTCAAGGTCGTGGCCGAAGGTTTCTACTGGGTCAAATACCGCCCGGGTAGTCGCTGGGTGCCAGCGGAATTTGATGGCGTACTATGGGATATCGGTGACGGAAGCGGCAAGGACCTATATATGGTGGGTTCCCGAATACAGGAACCAACTCACTAAAGACGCTGAAATCAGTTGTTAACCGGTAGTTGCGAGCTTGAGACCCAATGAACATTTAGATAAAGCGTCAGCCTAGGCTGACGCTTTATCATTCTCTGCTATGATATGATGCTACTTCATTTTTTCTGGTAGCAAGCACAAACACCGAGGAAGGCGCTTCCCTGCAGCTCCTCCCGATAGTTGAAAGGTCAAGTCCTTCTTGTCACACGACATCAACACCCCTTTAGCCTTATAACGATTGATCAACTGTGATGCCACGCTTTTATCACCCACCTGAGACTCGAACTGGCGGCGCGTTACAGCAAAAATCTCACGCCCTCTGAACGTGGTTACAAAGCCCCTTGCAGCCCCCACCTCCTCTTCTGTAAGGTCGGTATCAATCGCTGATAAGTCAACTAGTCGCTGACGTGCAAATCGCTTCAGCACGCGTTTGTGGGCCTTTTGCAACAATTTCTGTTCCGATACAGCACCCGGATTGATCGAAGCATTATATAAACCGAGGACAGACTCGCCTATCTGCGATTTCTCGAAGTCCAGCACATTCAAGTCGACTGCGATCGCACCTGCAGCATAAGTAAGAGCGAACCTTTTGGCGATTCGCGCAGAAGGACCGTCTGATGGATCAATTCCGCACTTACTAATAAACTTTTCCATGTAGACATCAATTTTTTTGCGAACTTTGCCTTTTCGCTTTTGTTCCCATTTTAGTAAACCCTCAATGAAAGCTGGTTTAGCCGTACCAAAGTATGTCTTCGCCTGACTTTCAATATGCTCTGCTAATGGCCTTGAATCATTGAAACCCTCGGGTAGAGACTTAAACACTCCCCACATAGTATTCATGTTGCACGGCACATCGATACATCTGACCTCTGAGCCACCCATCCGGTTGATGTTGCCCTCCCGAGCAATTTCCCTCAAACTCTTTTCGCCGTTGCTCAAGTAAATAATTCGCCAAGTCAGTGCCTTCGTCTGATAGGTACCAGCACGCTGCTTACCTTCACCAGAAGAAAGTAAGTAAATTAATTGCTGGATCAAGTTGGCCAATCCAGCAGCAGATTTCGTGTGCTCTTCCAAAAGCGCGGTGTCATCAAGTATAAGAACGTTGTCGTTATGCTTAAACGCCGCCTCTTCAATGGCAGTTGCCGTTGTATACCACTTACGAACAAAACCTGCATTACCACATACAGAGCCAGCAGCGAAGAAAATTGTAGACTTACCTTTTGATGTATCATCATGTAATTGAAACCCACCACTTTCCATATCAGTGAAGTAGAGTAGTGCTCCCGAGAGACTTGCGCAGATACAAAACATCATCGGGTCGCTGTGCTCAGCATAAACAGCCACGTTCTTTTTCCATTCATCCAGAGTACCGGACTGATCTTCGTGAATGTTCTCCAAGTTTAGACTAGGATGTACACGGTAAATTGAAGCATCCTTGCCGAACACGGACCCGCGAGAATCTAGATACACACCACCATGGTAGCCAACTTTATTGCAAAGTTTGAACTCTTGCTCGATTGGCTGAATCAGCTTCTCTCTAGCATCCTGCCAATAGCCATTTTCGGTTACTAGTGGGTGGCCGTTCATGCACAAATATTTTCGCAAGTTCCTCCAGTCCAGTAGCGGCTCGGGGTCCATGATCAATTCACGCCATTCGCCACGTTCATCCTTGAAACGTATGAGCCTATGGCTGCTGGATGATATTCCACCACTGCCACTGTGTAATTTCTTGGTATCAGGGGTATAGATAGCCACTACTTCGACAAAAGGGCTGTTCGACTGTGATTTAGACATAAATTTCTCCAATGATGTTATTTAGAAAGTAGTAAAAATTAGGATTTAGTGGATCGTGTACTTTCGAAAAACTCGCAAACTCAGTGATTTTCAAGTCCATATACTTGTCGCGTTGACATGCATTTGAAGCTGAGCGAGGTTTCTCATCGATTACACAGTGTTGACGACTGTTTTCACTTGAATTGCCATCCCATGAGTTAAACTGAGGTGTTTGGCGCATCAACAGCCCCTCCTCTGACGTTTGTCGCTGACAAATGCCATGGACAGCGAATGATTGGATTTTTGAACACCTGAACTGAACATCAGACTGGTGAATCCAAGTCTATCTAGAGTCAGAAGTGCCAGTGCGTGACGGCTAGGGCTCAACCGAAATTTTTTTGTTCTATTTCCGGAGTTGCTAGAGAACCGTTTGCGATCCAACCACGTGAACTTGTAGAGGTACGTTATGAGCCGATCAAGTTCTCCGATGTTACTTATTTGAAGCGGGCAGAGTTTACGGTCCAAGCCCCCGAGCCTATTCTTTTTAAGCAGCATGGGCCGCATGACATTGATCTCTTTTCGCTCTGCAAACACAAGCAGGTGGAAATGCGGCATCCACAAACCAATATCTGACTGGTAGTCCAGTTCGCACGCCCCTATTACAGGGCAAGTCAGACCCACTCTATGTAGTTGCTTCCGAAGCCGGGCTTTGAGAGCCTTCGGGTCCCAATTTTCGAGTTGGGAGTCTGTCATCGAGTCTTGGAAGAATACGATCGTCACGAAGTGACATGGAAGATTGCTGCTAGCAGCAAATGGCTTTACTGTGGCAAATATGTTCTTCCTCACCGCACGCGAACACAGGCGACATGCCCCGCTTCCACAAGGACGCCAGCGAGTACATCCATCAAGTCTAAGCGCGAGCGCATCGCATTCTGCGGCACCCACCATTCTCAAGTGTTTGGCACGGATGTTGTTCTCATTTCGACACTCGACTATGGACTCAAAACCGAGTGGTAATTTGTTTTTATGTTGAGATTTTTTCATTTACTTGCCCTCCTTTACTACTCGACGTAACTGGGATCGTGGACGGCTCTCGATCCATTCCTGTACTTCAGGGGCAAACCAAGCCACAGCTCTCCCCCGCGTGCTCAGTACAACTGGGGCTGGAAAAAGCCCCCTTGCTATAAGCCTGTAAAGAGTGGCGTTTGAAATAGCACATAGGTCTAATACCTCTGCTTTTCTAATCAGTTTAATATTCATTTTCTATTACCTTTTTTGAACCAGAGAGGGAATCCCTCTGGTTCAATTTCTTTACAGATTTCATTTCTGATGCTTTTCGTTGACGAAATACGAGGTTCTAGCCCCTTGAGAGGGGGTTCTAGCAATACGCGTGAGTCCTATGGTATTTTGGTGCGTGAGGCTCACGTCTCGATACTACGTGAGCCTCACGCACCACCTAAAATTTCCACTAAAGAGAAAATCTCACGTAAACCCAACATGGGCACAAGGTCTTCACTATGGCTAAAAAAGAAACTCATACAGAAGAAGAACCCGAAACGGGCGAAGTAGCGCGCCGAAGAAGATTCGACAGAAAGCGCAAAGAGTCAGGGTTGCGGATGGTTAAGCTGTACCTGGACAACCACACTGTTGAAGCCTTGAACACATTGAGTCGGAAATACGGTTATTCTGAAGCGAAGCTACAACCAACAATCGATACGCGTTCAGAAGTTCGATCGAATATAGTCAGTTACCTCATTAGAAATGCGGCTAGCGCGAACACCCCTGCTAACTTGGACAAGAGCGAGACCTGCGCAATCGCTCAACAAATTTACCGGTTGCGTGAAATCATCAAATACAGGCGTGAATCGCAGGGAAATAGCGATCGAGAGGTTATAAGCTTCTTGAACGAGATCAAGCAACCCACGGTCGATCAGATCCTAGCGGCCCCGCAGTCTTTGGGTGTCACTTGGAAGCTTGATGAATACCCGCACAGAAACTGGAAGAAAGAGGATCTGGAATACGCTCTGGATGACAAAAAGATTAGAAAGTTATTACGGCTTGTATCTACCAGCAAGAAAAAGCTTTTGAAGCCGAAATCTTAGCCTTTTCACTGCGGAAGTCATAGGCAGCCGTAGTGGCTATGTTGCTATGCCCTGCCAGCTGCCTGACTGTATTAATATCAACGCCCGCCTCAAGCAGATGTGTGATAAATGTACGCCTTAGATCATGGGGTGTGAATCGTGGAACCTGCGCGGTGGTAGCTAACCGTTGCAGAATGTCAGTCAGCCCTGACTTTGTCAGCTGTAGCCCTGAAGGGGAGCCGGCACGACTGATTTTGGTAAAGAACGGCCCTGCTTCATGCCCTCTTTTTGCTAACCAAGCTATCAATGCCAGTTGGATTGGTCTGGCCAGATGAATGCTGCGTTGTTTTCGCCCCTTCCCCTGCATAACGTTTAGAACACCTGACTTTTGATCAAAGTGTTCATACGCCAACGAGACCAGTTCAGCCGCCCGCAGCCCAGCCCCTGAAGCGACCATGACCAATGCCCTATCACGTGCCCGCCTGCTGACACTGGTATGCTTCCTTGCCGCTTTTAACAGCCCCCTAATCTCCACACGGCTTAAACTACGACCTTTACGCACTGCACTGCCCCTAACCCGCCTAACAGCCTGGATGCGAGACAACTCATCAGCACTTATATTACCCAAGTTAAATGCCACCTTAGCCAGCCCCCGAAACGCTGCCAGCGCCATATTGACTGAAGCCACTGAATAACCAGAATCAAGTAGCTCAGCACGGAGTTTCGAGACACTGGCATAGGACAGGTATTGCCAGGGGTAGGTGTCGGCAGTATAAGAGGGTTGTAAGCGGTTGGCACAAACATTGAGCAAGCTGCGGATGCCACTGCGTCCAGACGGAGCCAGGTTATTGATGTAGATCTCGAAAATGGTGGCAGGCTCTGGTAGGTTGATCAGCTCTAATGGTGGCCTGCCTGCAGCCACATTCATGGGTATCTTCTTTACATCTAATTTACTCATAGCAGTTCTCCAGCATAATGGTTATTAAACCAAGTAACTTTTTCGATGAAATTAGCCATTGGATAACGTTCCCAATAGCGCTGAATAATGTGTATTTTGAGCCTTTAACCACCCTACGCCGCTACATAGACATCTGACTAATTGTTTGCGCGACTTGTAGCTGGGCACAACACTTATAACCTTACATTCCAGTATGTGTTCTTTAAATTTACTAACTTTCCAGTCAGGACAAGTAAAAATGCGTGGGTTCAGTGTAGTTGCTCTTTCCGTACTTCTAACAAGCTGTGTACAGCCAACATTCAACTACAACCGAGACTGGGCAATTAATGTAGGTGAAAACAGCAATGAGACTAATGTAAATACTGTGGACAAATCGTTGGATTTGGTAAAAGGTCTAAAAATCCAGCTGGAACGGGCAACACATGATCGAAGACAGGCAGAAGTAGTTGCTAGCGAGGTGCTATTTTACGGTACGTTATTGACTGTTATTGGTGCAGCTGGAATAGAGGCAGGCATAGGTAGCGATGCCATCCACGCCCGCAATATTGGCACTGGCCTTGGTTTTGGAGCAACTATCTTTAGCGGTAGATACAAAGTGCAAGATCAAGTACCTGTATTTAGAAAGGCAGCTCAGCGTCTTGCCTGTATCCTGCCCTCACTCGAAAGCATTGCTGACGTGCAATCTGAGTTAAACGATCTTATCGAAGGCGAAACTCCCTTACCTGCCGTTGGCGCCAAGAGTTTCCAAACCGCCTTTGGAGATATCCCAAATCAAGTAGTTTTCTTCGTAGAACAACAAACAGTGCCCGATCTGCAAGCAGCCCTCAGCTCGATTACCCTAGGCCAGCTGTCGGTGGAAGAGCTCAGGAAAGTCATCGAACAATGGGAGGCAGCCAGAAATACGGGTAGCACTCAATCTGCAGCCTCATTGTCCAGTGCTACACCTCAGATGCTTAATAAAGTCACCGCTGCTGCTAGTACCGTTGCATTAAACCGAGCAATGACGGAAGTAATATCATTCTCAGAGACATTGCAGCTGTGCCGCACCCAGCATCCATTTTGACCTTGATTGGCGCTTCACGCTCCTTTTCGGCAATAGAAGCGACTTCCCCGCCAGCTACTGAACTCGCATCTCTAACGCCTGATAGATCTGGTTGCGCGAATGCCCGAGAGTTTCAATCAGATGCGTGTTACTATAAATCACTGAAAGGGTCGCATCACACAGAAACAACGTTTGATGATGGTAATCCAGCATGCCGATAACTTACGAGAAGCGTCTAAAGTAAGTGCTACTTCCAACTACGAATAAACCTGATTTATTATCTCTGCAACCCTCGACAGCATAGATACACTAAACGAATCCATCCTCGTTGACCCATGAACCAAATCATTACGAATTTGCGGCTGGTACTCCACAATTGAGGCAACAAAGTCTATGTTCGGCATTTCTCGTTCTATATCTTCGTCGGTGGGTTCTAATAATTCAACGCTGTCACCTGGGTTCTTAAGTACACCCGACTGAATGATCTCATAGCGCTGTCTGTCAAGCAGCCGATGACGGGCAAGAGCACGAATAAACGTGAATCTGCTGTTCTCGATCCACCCCTCTTTTTGTGCGTGTTTAAGGAGCTGCTTTAGGCCCTTGGGAACCTTTTTTGGATTACATCCCGGGTTCTCTTTGGCGAATCGGGTTTTCAATGCCATCTCCAACGCGGAATAAGCCACCATTTCCGAGACCTGATGAAAGCGATAAGCAAACCAGGCGTAAAGACTTACGTTTTTGGCAGTCTCAAATAACTGCCTGACCGATGCGGGCACAGAATCAACCAGTACAATTGGCGCAATTGCCCGATGCACGTCTTCTATCTTGACCTGATCCGTGACGTATCGTTTGTCTGGCAGAAACACGTCCTCGATGGCCCGAAATGGGTCCTCTATACGCTCTTCTCCTTGCATTGTTGATAGTCCTCCAATCGAAGTCTGATGCTACAGTCTACTGATAATTACAACTGGCTCATATTAAACCAACTAACTTTTGACTGGTATCTAGCACCATCCACTACAACAATCCCCGTTCAGCAAACGAGACCACCTCATCGCCACCTATCACACAGTGGTCTAGAACGCGGATATCGACAGAAGCCAACGCAGCCTGCAAGCGATTTGTAATCGCTTTATCAGCCTGACTCGGTTCTGGGTAACCGCTGGGGTGGTTGTGCGCAAAGATTACGGCGGCAGCGTTGTGTGATAGGGCCCGCTTGACGACTTCGCGCGGGTAAACAGCGCAGCCGTCAATGGTCCCCTGGAACATCTCCTCGTAACGCACCAATTTATGCTGAGCATCCAGAAACACTGCACAGAACACCTCATGTTCATAGGTTGCCAGCTTGAGCTTCAGATAATTTTTGACTACATCACTGGATGTCAGATTCACACCGCGCCTAAATTTTCGACCCACCAGTTTCAGCGCAAACGCAACGATCTCTTCTCTGCTGAAACATCCCTCAATTTCGTAACCATTACACGCCCGCACTGGCTTAAACTGTTTCATAACCGCTCCCCTTCAGCACGAACCAGAAAATAGATTGCTTTTCGATGCAAAACGTGTCCACCTCTACCAGATCGAAATGAATAGGAGCTCCTGAACGACTTCTGCTGCCCGCAACTGTCGAACCAGTAAAGATATTTATCGTCAATGTGGTACACCAAAGTCCAATGCATGCCCGTGCTTATCAGAATAATGCGCCGATTCTGATCATCTTGATTGGCCAAGAAACGTTGCATACGATCAATAGCCCCCTGTATCCGTAGCTTTTTGGATCTAGCGAATGGTTTTTCCACATCAATCGTATAAAGCCCGCCATAGATCGTGCCTTTCAATACTTCATCTATCAGATGATCCATTTGTTCAGTATCCATACCCTCAAACATGAGCTCTACTACATCCCATTGAATTGAGTACTCTGCGATTAATGCTTGCAGCAATTGCGTGCGCCTGACTCTAGGTCCGTGTAAATAAACGATTGCGTTTACTAGACTGTAGAGCCCACAAAAACAGTCCAAACTGCCCTGTCGTGATGGCGTGACCCCGTGGCCTGTAGTGGCTGATCTGCGACCCTGAGGACGCGTTGAAAGGCATTGTTTTTGGCTGCCTTTGGTGATGCCTGTCTGGTATCTGCCAGTAATAGCACGTACGCCGTAGAATTCTTTCACTGCCTCTGTGATACTGAGGCGCACAACGAGTACTAACCTCCGCTCTTTGCTAAACTGGAAGGGGTGGCGGGACTTTAAAGTTAATGCTGGGTGAGCCAAATTGATTGCATCTAACATGTTCATTTATCTCCTGGACTGTTCTTGACCCACAGAATCACGCGCACACTCACGCCACAATCGACAACCTTGATCATGCAATGCTGGAGGTGTCATCAGTGACGGCGTTGGGCAAAAGACGTCTGGGGTTGAAGAACGTTTTTAACGGGAAAACTAATGGCTATGTGGCCTTTGACTGATATTGATCACAAGCACGTGACTGAACGCTGTCTTTTCATCAGTCAGCAGCGCTGATAGTTCAGTCGATGGCGGAATAGATTTTAAGCGCTTCTGGGTGCTCCGCAACAAAAGGCCTCAGAAGATTAAAATGTGTGGCACAAATCCGCGCAAAGCGGGTGTCTTCGCAAAAGCTCAAATAACTATATGCAATCAGACAAACTGCTATACCGAACGCATCACTACTCAACTCACCCTGATAAAAATTGGGGCACTTTATATGAAATGTTCCGTCAGCATCGGGTGCCATGTAAAAACCATCATTGCTTAATGAGTAAAATTTCCAGTAACCCCCGCTGTAGTTCTGAGCCTGGCCTCGAGCAATGTTGAATACCGTTGGCTCGATGCGTAGCGGGAAATCATGGCCAAACAACTGTCCTGGAATAATGTGGCGATTTTTATGGGGAATCTTTGTTGCCAATATCATTGATGTCTCGTTGAGCGTATTCATAAAACGTGTCTCCGATTGAATAATTGTCCCTTTTCTGCGCGCAGCCGAAAGCACTTCAGATGACTAAAGTCACTGAAGGTCACACAGGGAGTATCGGTAAGTTGCTTGCAGAGAGTGGGGGTAGAAAAAGGGTAGTGGAAATGCCACCACCATAGACTAACAGCTTTCAATACATGGCAGTACGCCATAGCTCAATCATAACACAGTTAAGTCTTAAAAAAATGGTAAATTCCATATTTTAGCGACTTTTTTCACCATTTTTGGTGTATTTTGATGATTTTTAGAACTTTTAGCACCAAAACCCGCTTTTAAGACAGCTAGGAGACAAAATCACGTGAAAACTCGAAATATCGAGAATTTAACTCAACCCCTTCAATTTCAAAACACGTTGACCAATCTACACAACAATTTATGGCAGTTGTTCGAATTAGCTCGAGAAAACGAGCATGTGACCGACTGCAAGACGGCCTTCCATGTCTCTGGCCAATACGATCGACCTGATGAATTTCTGCAGTGCCTTTTGGATATGGTGCGAGTAATGTTTGAGCCCTACCCTCTCGGCACATTCTTCCTGAATGCAAATCTAGATTTCTTGACTAGTGCGATATCCGATAAAAGCGGTCGACTAGGGTACTTATCAGCGATTAGTGAGGAAGGAGAATCAATCGAGTCATTTTGGGAATCAAGGATCGCCACCCGACTGGACGAACTTGACTATTCAGTGCGCGACTCAACGTTGATAGCTATGTGCTCTACTGGACCTGATCGCTATAATCTTGACCTGATCTGCGAAGTTGGTGATTTCTTGGAGGCCAACTTTTCTGTCGACGACGCGCTCGCGCTGATGAGCAAAGAAATAAAACAGACAGCACAACCCAGCCGAGCGGCATATGCGGGCTACAGTCCCGATTATGCACTAGGCAATCGACTCAGACTGTCGCTTTGGTTAATCAGCGACAAGGCTTTGCCAGCCAGTATCACACATCCCCACCCTCAGACACCGCCTCATCGTTCCAGCAATGGTATATAGGGTCCAATAACTCACCAGGCGTCAAATCCAGCGCTTTCGCCAGCCTGAATACCGTCGTAATAGTGGGCTGTTTATTACCTGCCTCGATATCTTGCAAAAACCGAATACCCAAGCCAGCTCTGTCTGCCAGAGCCTCCTGAGTCATGGTAGCGGCCTTCCGAGACGATTGTATTTTTTTGCCAAATGCTTTCTTGATCATCGGCAAATATTGACGCTCTAAAGAACGTGCAACCACGCCCTATAGAGCGTATTATGTGATGGATTTAAAAGCGAGCCAATCACTCCAAACCCTCAACAACAAAAAGGACTAAAAATGATCAAGCGCCCTCCCTACAATTCACTTTCATTACTGGCCCTCTCCTCCGTAATCGTTGCAGGCTGCTCGGTCGAAGCCGCCCCAAGTTGTGATGACAGCGTTGTTCAGAGTCTTGTTGCGCAAATCATGCAGGAACAAATACTGAATGAGGCAATTCAGACGTATTTTTTAGTTGCGGACTTTAATCAGCTACAAATCCGAACAGAAAACGAGTTGGCGAATATTGCGACCTATTTAGAAGAGGCCCAGAAAGAACTTCGAGTTGCGACAGAAATATATGCAGAGTCCGGGAGTGAGATGGATCTGTGGGGTCAAGAAAGAGCAGCGCGCCGAATCGAAGATCTGGAAAAAAGTCTGGCGGAGAAGCAAGAACTGAAGATAGAACTTCCACTGATATACGAGAGAGCGACCAACGCGACAGTGGATATTACTGGTATAAGAACTCAGAGCGTAGACGATCAGGTACGAAAAACCACTTGTTTGTGCCAGATATCATTAGCATTTGAGCACCCGTATACAGCAGAGGCGATAAACGCAAACGTCACCTTCGATTATGTCGCGCAATATAGTGATGATGGCGAAAACATCTATGTTGAAGGGAATTTTATGTAACCCTGTCCTCCAATAACAGCACTCGATTGGAAGGTTAGAATGAACACGACAACAGATGGACTTCCCTGCAATCTCATTGGTGTCCAACTTTTCTCGCACTTCAAACGTGTATAAGAAATAAAACGATTTTTCTGAAGTCTCCGTACAATCGTAGTAGTAACCGAAACGCATGACAAGAAAACCCGGCCAACAACGCCAGATAGAAGGAAGAAAATTTAATGTATGGTGACAATTATTACCGGAGTGCGAACCCTCGCACAAGCTATCGGACTAACTCAACCTGTTACTAACGTAGAGTGTGGAGATGACGGTCTGCATCAAGGTATGGCTGTTACCGCGCTAAACTGTGGCCGCTGGAGTCATATAATATTGGTGGTGTTTAAGGGAATACAGGTGATAAATTTTCTAAACTTCCCATGCGCAAACAAGCTGTTCGTTTGCTTTGCCTTGATACAGCTGTCCCATGGATTATTAGGCGGGTGATGCAACGCACAGAGGCTGAAACCTCTGTGCGTTGCATCATCAGCACCCACCTAGTTACTCCTGTCTCTTGGGGGGAATGGGTCATTGCCGTAGCTGTCACTGTCACGGATTTGACCGTTAGGGCGGTGAACAACGACTTCAACTCGTTCACGGATTGCCTGCTGCCTGGCTTGCTTAATAGCGTCCCGCTGTGTGCTGGCAGTTGACCCAACACGGCTAGCACCTTCTTTGCGAGTTGCCCAACTACCATTATGCGGCACGACATGTATATCACGTTTGTTACTCATAGCCTTTCCTCCTCAAAAATCAGCAGTCTTGAAGATCGTCTAAATTATTGCGGGTAGTGCTGTCTTTATCAGTCCGCAAATACTTAGCTCCATCTGTCTTCTTAACAACGTGGATTTCAGTTCGCGTACCATCAGACCACGGCACATAGTAACGGTAGCTACCACTTTCAATGTCTTTGATGGCATCAGTTTTACTGCGTGGAGACCAGAAGTCGCCACTATTGCAGAGGGCAAGAATATCGCCGTCTTTGTCTTTCTTCGAGCGTGTAACTCTTCGTTCAATCATCGCGTATTACCTCGTACAAACTTGACCAGAATGACCTGTAGTGTAAAATATGACGACATCGTATAGTTGCTGAGCAAAAAATAAGCGCTCCAGCGCTAAATACTATGTAGTCAATAATTACTATACGTTATCGTAGGACTAATTGTCAATGCCTGAAACAAGTATTTTTCAAAAACGGCTTGTAGCCGCCCGAAAGCTAAGAGATTTGAACCAAGAAGCCCTTGCCAAACGGGCTAAGCTGCAACCTGCGGCAATTTCCCATTTTGAAACAGGTTCCCGAAAGCCGTCGTTTGACAATCTGCGCAAGCTGGCTTCAGCGCTAGAGGTTACGACCGACTACTTGCTAGGCAGGTCTGAATCGCCAGAAGGAATGGGTGATGTGAATATTGCTTTTCGAGATGAACTGAATGGCCTAACCTCTGACCAGAGAGATATGGCACTAAGTTTTATTCAAATGCTAAAGCAGAAGAAATCACACGATGAAGACTAGGAGGCAAGAATGCAGCAACCATTCCCCACCAGAGAAGCAGAAAAGTTGCTACAAGAAGAGTTTGGGGTGGATAGCTTACCCGTAAAGCCTTTTGATATAGCTACACGTTGCGGCATCACCTGCCAAGCTATGCCATCTTCAAAGGGTGGCGTTTCAGGCATGCTGATCAAAGCTGGAGACAACTTTGGCATTCTGTATGCCACTCACATTCCTGTCGCTGGCTTTCAAAACTTCAGCATTGCCCATGAGCTTGGACATTATTTTTTGCCTAACCACCCTGAGAACGTGTTCAGGAGCGGCAACATCCATGAATCAAACGCCGGCTTTTCTTCGGAAGACAAGTTTGAAAAACAAGCTGACCAGTTTGCCTGCGGCATGATGATGCCCTCTTACCTTTTCGACACAGAATTAGATAAAGCAGGAACAGGCATGGATGCCGTCCTGAAGCTGTCTGATATCTGCTGCACGTCTCGCACTGCAACAGCAATTCGCTACGCCCAACGCCATTCAGAACCAACTGCAATCATCGTCAGCACCAACGGTTTCACTGACTTTTGCTTTATGTCTGATGAGCTGAAATATCACAAGGATATTTCTTGGCCCAAAAAAGGCGCTGCTGTGCCAAGAGACAGCAAAACAAAAAAAATGACACCCCAGCAAGTATTAAACGGGGATAGATTAGAAGGTGATACCGATATGTCAGGCTGGTTTTGGCTTGACCGAAATACAAGCGTGTACGAAGAAGTAATTGGCCTAGGCAGCTACGGGAAAACTTTGACAGTGCTCTCGCTGGAAAGTTTGCCAACTGCTGACGAAGAGGACGAGGAAGAACAGTTACAGGAATCTTGGACGCCACGCTTCAGGGGGTAGTATGAAGGCAGCCATAATTTCGAGACTCTGAAAGCTCATATACTACCGTTGTCTGTGTCCAAGGAGTTTATCACTACTAGATTTTAACAGATCATCCATATGATCTGCCCACCGCTGCAACCACTCACGACACTCACTATTATAACTATGAAGGTCGTAAGTACCCTCAATACCTCGTCTAGAGTGACCAAGAACAGCCTCAGCAACAGCATTCGGACACTGTAATCGTGACAATCCTGTTCTGACTGTTCTGCGCAAATCATGCGGCGACCAATGGCCAATATCAAGCATCTTCCCATCCCTTCTAAGACGCCATGCTTGCTCTGAAAGCTGTTTTTGAGGCATTGGGCGCTTGGTTCTTCCGGCAGCGAAAGGATATTCTCCTTGCTCCCTCTTTAATTCCTCCAAGAATACGATCGCCTGTCTCGGTATCTGCACATGACGCTCAACACCAGTTTTGGATTCTCTAATATGGAAGATGCCTTTAGCTAGGTCGAAATCACGCCAGGAGGCGTTGCAAAGCTCTCCCGTCCGGCACCCCGTCCAGAGAGTAAACCGGAGGATATTCTTCTGGGCTTGCGTAAAGCCAGACCTTGGTAACCAGCGCAGAAAAGCGGCAATCTCGTCATCACTCAACACGCGCCTTCCCTGTTGTGAAGTTAGCTTAACTCTCGCTTGTCGAAGACTTGCTTTAGCTAACACGGCAGGATTTGCGAACTCATCTGAGAACTTACCCATACCTATCGCAAACTCATAGGCTGAAGAAAGCTCACGTAACACGTTTCCTGCCTGTACATTTGCCCCCCGCTCTACTATTTGCATAACAAGCCCCACTACATCTTTACGAGTGACTCTGCTAGCTGGGAGGCACCCTAGCTTCTCAGTGGCATCCTTGCAAAGCGTTCGCCTAGTCTCCGCTTGCCCCTTTTTCTTTCTTGCACCCGGTATCAGCTTCCCATTGGGCGCTTTTCTATCCTCAATATACTGAGACAAGTAGAGCTCAATAAGATTATTGACAGTAAAGGTAGCATTCGCTGCATTCATGCTCTCAATCTTGGCTTCCTTGTCAGCCTCTTTTTTAATCATGGCCGGACATTGGCCATTTCTTCTGAGTGTTCGGAGATTCTCAAGTTGTTTTCGCGCATCTGCCAGTGAGGTCTCTGGGAAGTGGCCTATCTTGATTTGAGTCAGTTTGCCAGTAACTGGACTCTTGTAGCGATAGAAAAAAGTCTTTACACCAGATTGCCCGCAACTGACCCTAAGGCCACGATTTTCACCCTTATCAGATAAATGCTTATCTCCAGGCTTCATTGTTTCAACTGTTCTGGATGAGAGAGGTTTGGTACTCTGTCGTGTTGTCACTTTTGAAGCCCTCTATTCAATTTGTTGCAGGATAGACAAATACTCAGAAATATATGATTCATTAGTCCCTACATACTATAGAGATCATAAAAACTACACAACAAGCTACACTTATTTCCGAGATTGCATGAGACTTACAGATACTAAAGGAGACGTCATGATAATCACCATTTTGTTTAAATATATGATTATCATGATAATAAACAAAATAACACCATGAAAATGAAGAAAGAAATAGATAATCACACACCAATGATGCAGCAGTTCCTGCGCATCAAGGCTGAACACCCCGAGCATCTCCTGTTTTACCGCATGGGTGACTTCTACGAACTGTTTTTTGAAGATGCTACCCAGACAGCAGAGATGCTGGATATCACGCTGACGGCGCGTGGACAGTCCAATGGCAAACCGATTCCGATGTGTGGTGTCCCTTATCATTCCGCTGAGCGCTACCTGGCCAGGCTGGTTGAACTGGGTCGTTCGGTGGCCATCTGCGAACAGATTGGTGACCCCGCTACCAGCA
>Ga0310345_10001721_pt1 | contig 23559 bp, 18 predicted proteins | sample HC15DNA20500_MG_FD_204667 | JGI IMG/M metagenome (GOLD analysis project Ga0310345, IMG submission 204667) | Marine microbial communities from station ALOHA, North Pacific Subtropical Gyre - HC15-DNA-20-500_MG | ecosystem: Environmental > Aquatic > Marine > Oceanic | place: Pacific Ocean: North... | reverse complement strand
GCGGCTCCTTCGACTTGGTGAGGCCGAAGAAAGAGCAATTATCTGGAGTAAAATCATGACCAATCGACGCAATCCCACGCCTCCGGCCGCAATGCTCGACATAAATGTCGACTGCAAAGAATATGTCTAATGTTGAGGTCCAGATTACACGTACTCGCGCGGAGAGAGGTCCAGGTCGAGGGCTTCGCGCTCGGCAGGTTCGAGTTCATCGAGCCGCCGGTTGAGGATGGATTCCGCCGTGCTCACCAGTTGGACCACCACGCTGTCCCCCTCGCCCAGGTGCTCGTCGATCGCGGGATAGATCGAGGGCAGCTTCAACGAGAGCAGGACTTGCGCAAAGAAGCGCTGCTTGGTCCCCTCGAACCGGCTGCGGGCCGCCGCCTTGGCACCGCTGTTGAGGGTCTTGTTCTCAAGCCCGTCGACAATCCCGGTGAGTTCCAGTGCGGCCTCAAGGTTCTGGTGAATGATCGTCCAGGCCTCGCAATAGGTGTCGTAGACAGCGATCTGCTCTGCCGTCAGGTCATGACGCAGGATGTCATACTCTACGCCTGCGAAGCTGAGCGCGCGGGCGAGGTAGAGCCCGGAGGCTTTGAGATCGCGGGCGACGAGTTCCATCGCGGCAATGCCGCCGTCGCGGATCTCGCTGATGAACTGTTCGCGGTTTGCGAAGGCCGTGCCCGGCCCCCACAATCCAAGCCGGACCGCATAGGCAAGGTTGTTGACGTCCGAAGCGCCGGTCGCCGAGGCATATAGCACACGGGCGCGCGGCAACGTGTTCTGTAAGAGGACCCCGGCGATGCCCTGAAGCGAGCCCTGTTTTTGCCCCAAGGCCCCTTCCCCGCCCGCGACGCCGCCCATTTCGTGGGCCTCGTCAAAGACGATTACGCCTACGAAGTCCTCGCCGGCCCAGCGGACAATCTGGTCGAGCCGGGTATCCTCGACGCGCGAGCTTCTGAGTGTGCCGTAGGGTACGAACAGGATACCTTCCGGAGCTGTAATTTCTTCGCCGATCTTCCAGCGGGCAAGATCGAGAATGTCAGACGGCAAGCCGCCGATCGCCATCCAGTCGCGCTGCGCGTCTTCGAGCAGCGGCGCATTCTTCGATATCCAGATGTGACGGCGATTGCCCTTCAGCCATTGGTCGAGAATGCAGGCCGCTGCCTGCCTCCCCTTCCCTGCGCCGGTGCCATCGCCGAGGAAGAACCCGGTGCGGTAACGTTTGCCGTCCGGGTCCTCCTTGAGCGCAACCTCGCCAGCAGGATGGCTGAAACGGCCATGGAGATCGCGGCTCCACGCCTCGCCTGCATAGATCACGGTTTCAAGCTGGGCTGCCGACAGCAGGCGGCCGCTGACGGTGCGTTCGGGAAGATAGGGCACATAGCTTGGTCGCGGCGCCGCAATCGAGGCCATGGCCGCGGATTCGACGAGGTGCGTCGGATGCTCGCCTGCCTCCGGGATCACAACGCGGGAGGGACGGTAATCGGCATAGACACCGCGCTGCTCGCCCATGGCGGCTGGCTCCTCGAGCACCGTATAGACAACAGGCCTGACCTCGTTGGTCTGCGCCGCTCGGACAATGACAGGCCGGGCAGGTCCTGTCTTGATGGACCGGAAGAGGCTGAGCTTCGCGCGCGCCACCGGGCTGTCTCCTGAGCCGCGCAAAGCTGCTCGCGGCGGGACAGAACCGATGGCCGCAAGCAGTTTGCTGACACGTCCACGGTTGATGCAAACAGGGGCAATCTCGCCGGCAAGCTTGTCGATCACGAGGATCCGGACGGCTATGCCGGTTCCATGTTTGGCATAACCGCCCTTGTCGAGCCGAAGCGACAAGGCGACGCGCGCACCCTCAAGCGTACGGCGGTACACCTCGCCATGGCGCGCATCAGGCGCGAACCAGTCCGGCATGATCGCCACGATCCTACCGCCGGGGAGGACGAGATCAAGCGCAGCGCGCAAATGCCGGGCTGCCGTGTTGGGATCCTCACCGCGTGACTGCGATACCGAGAAGGGCGGGTTCATGACCACGGCGCTGGGCCGCTCAGTTTGAGCGAGCAGCGCGCCGAGCTTGGCGCCGTCATGTCGGGAAACGGTGGCTGTGGGGAAGATTGCCTTGAGAAGCTGCGCCCTCACCGGCTCCAGTTCATTGAGCATGCAGCGCCCGGCCTGTGCCGCGACAAGAGACGCAATGATCCCGGTCCCGGCACTTGGCTCCAGAACAACGTCCTGCCGTGTGAGCCGGGCAAGGTGGACCGCCAGATAGGCGAGCGCCGGCGGGGTGGAAAACTGCTGGAAGGCAAGCTGGCTTTCGCTGCGCACAGTGTGGGTCGGGAGGTCGGCAGCGAGTGCTTCAAGCACATCGATCGCGGCGTTCGCGTCCAGCGCATTGACGAGCTGCGGCGCCGTCAGTGCGAGCGCAACCTCGAGAGCTTCGAAGCTCTCGCGCTGCTGCCATGCACCTGACGCGTCATTGCCGCCCGCGCTTGCAGTCATGGCCTCGGTGAGATCTGCGCGGGTGACAGGAAGGCCAAGCAGCAGTCTGGCGGCAAGCGTGCGCGCTGCCCCGAATATGGCGTCAGAGCGGGTTAGCGTCATGGTCATGCGAAGGTCTCCTCAAGCTCGCGGCGCCACGCGGCGCGCCTGCTCAAGCCCCCCTCCCCTCACCGCTTCAGGACATCTGCCCAGTCGTTCAGGCCTTTCGGCGGCCACTCGGTCTCGATGGTAAGGCCTGGCCTTGCATAGGCTTCGGCAGCACGGTCCCTCGCGCGCCGACCTTCCGGATCATTGTCGGGAAGCAGAATCAGGGTTTCGACGCCGATCGGAATCTCGGTCTGGTGAAACCGCCTCGCGCCCATTGTCGCCCAGACCTTGATGCCCGTGAGCGAGGTATAGGCAGCAGCGGTCTCGAAACCTTCGCAGAGGCCGATCACGCGGCGTGGTGCCCCGTTCGTCCAGGCCGCGCCGAGCGCTTGCCCCAGCACACGCTTCTCGCTGTACCGGGCAGTCCTAGGGTCGAGGAATATCCGCTGGATCGCAGCGACTTCCCCGGCCTTGCGCATGCCCAAGATGAGCGCCGGCTCGAACCGAGCTGACTGGCCCTGCCCCCTCGGACAGCGCGGATGGTAGCGCAGGTCCTCGAGCTCTCCGCAAATGCGCCGGACGTCGCGCACATAGCGCTCGGCCAGAGTGTTCTCGATGGCCTGCGCCTCGCGCCAGATCCTGAGATGAGCCGTGCTGACGCGAAGTCTCGGGCGATGGACGTGCTCGCTACCTAAGCGCGGTATCTCGGCGATCCTGGCGAGGGCGCGCAGAACATCCCGGCTGTCACATCCGGCATGGCAGGTGACGAGGATGCTTCGGTCCCCCTGGCGGATCGACAAGGAGGGCGTCCTGTCCGCATGGGCTGGGCAGCGGCACATGGCGGTGTCTCCATACCAGGAGCCGCCAATCCGCTTTACGAGAGCGCGAAGCTCTGGGCCTGGGACGTTGCGCACTATGGACATCGCACATCGATCAGCCCACCCTCCCCTCTCTTGTCCCTGAATCCATTTAATCAAAGCGCCCAAGCGCAGCTTGGGTTTCCCTTGATTCAGGATTCTAAGATTCGGGCGTGATTACCGCTTTGGAATCATAGGGATAGGTGCCCTCTTTATGAGCCGGTGGGGGCATTTCCCTGAGTTCACGGGGGCCTTAGCGTGAGCCAAGGGGGGCGGTATCATGAGCCGCTGGGGGATTTTGTGAGTGATCGGGGGTGTGCGGCGATTCCGGTCTAAAAGAGCCCCGGAAGCATCTGATTCTGCCTCATGAGTCGTCCGGAACGTGCCTCAGGCCTTCTTTGTAGGCCTTTATATGAGGATTCGGGGGAGCCAGCACACTCGGCCAGATGGCCTTTATGTGAGCAATTGGGGGGCAGTCAGGCTCTTGTGTCGCCAGTCGAGGTCTGTTTGCATGTGCCCTTGGGGGCGGCCTGAAAAAGCTTGCAAATACATGCGCTTGAGTAGCCCTCTATGTGAGGGTCCGGGGGATGCACGCTAGACATGCGCAAACTGGAAAATCTGGCCCCATTGGCCTGGCCTCGGCGTTTATGTGAGTGATCGGGGGCGCGCCTCGATCAATCGTAACGGCATGCTCTGATCCGGTTTATGTGAGTTCTCGGGGGGGGGGGCTGACTGTTGTGCCCTCCCCGTCCCTGGCGCCAGCGTCTTCATGAGTGTTTGGGGGACGTCTATGTGAGTAACCGGGGGTGTGTTCTCTTTATGACAAGTTGATGCTAGCCTCCTCACATGGAGCTCGATTCGGACACCGCGGAACTCGAGGTTACTCCCGGTTTGGAGGGCCTTAGCCGCACCCTGCGGGTCGCCGAGGTGATTCGGCGCCGTGACCTCGACTTTGTAAGCAAGCCAGGCGAACTCGTCGAATCCGAGTTCGAAACCGGCTCCTTGAGCGCCGCGGCGCGCAAGGCTTTCGCTCTCATGCTGCGCAAGGCTGGTCCTGATGCCGGCGAGACCAAGACCTTCACCATCACCAAGAAGGAACTGCGCGGCACGCACAAGGGCAATGAACGCATTCAGCCGGTCATGGACGAGCTGCTGCGGGTCATTGTCCGGATCCGCACGACGACGAAGAAGGGCAAGCCTGCGATCATGTCGCAGTCGCTGCTCTCAAGCTGCGTCGAGGAAATCTCTGAAGACGGCATGAGCGTCGTCGAGTTCGAGTTTTCGGACAATTTCAAGCGGGTTATCCAGCGCTCGGATTACTATGCGCGGGTCAATCTCGGCGTCATGCTCGCCTTGCAGTCGCGCTATGCCCTCACCCTCTACGATCTGGGGTGTCTCATCATCAACCGGCAGAACCGCGTCGTGCGGATGACGGTGGAAGAGCTGCGGCGGAGGCTTGGCGTCCCTGAGGGCAGCTTCAAGAACTTTGCGGAGTTTCGGCGCGATGTGCTGGTCAAGTCCAAGGCCGAGATCGATCAGCTGGCTGACTTTACCGTCGAGTGGGACGAAATCCGAGGTTCCGGGCGCGGCCGCCCGGTAGAAGCCGTCAAGCTGACGTTCTGTCCCAAGGATCCGGCTGAGCAGGAGGCCACAGCAAAGGAACTGGATCGTCCCAAGGTCGGGCGCCGCGCGCGGCGTGCAGGCTCGGTTGAGCAGATAGCTGCGGAGGCACCCAAGCGCATACCGCCGCGTCGGGTGTTTCCATCCGATTCCCTGCACTTCTGCGGTGATCAGCAGCTTCTGACCATTGTGAGTGACTACGGTGGGGGTTGGGACAAGGACCTGGTTGCAGATGCTTATCGCAAGACGATGGGCGCAAAGCTTGAGACCCTGAGCGGCCCTGCCCTCTACAAATCCTGGGAAGGTTTCTGCCGGAGCTTTGTCGCCTCTCGCGGCAGGGCCTGAATACACCCCCAATTTCTCACATAATGGCGGGGGCGTTATCAGCCCCCCTCCCCTGCCCCTTCTGCAAGATCGAGCAGCGCCAGAATGCCATCTGGCAAGCTCAGATTGCGCGCATCGCACCAGGCGACGAGGCGGTCACGTTCGGGTGGTGACAGCCGCATGCTGATGTGGAGCGAGCGCGCAGGGCCGCGCTGCGGCTTGCGCTTCGGCACGATGCCGGCTGCGACGCTGACCTGCGGGAAATAGTTTGTCGGAAGAGCCGACGGCGCTGGTTCCCGGGTTGCAGGAACCGGTGCGGCAGACGGCGCCATGCCGGTAGCCGCGACAAGGCTTTTGAGGCGTTCAGCGGGGCTTGCAGGCTCCTCAAGGCGCTGCCGGGTCGAGCTGATGATGTCTCCCATGGCGCGGCCGGCAGGGTTCTGGTCAGGCATTCACGACTTCCCTGTTCTGGATCTGCTCAAGGATGGTGGCAAGGATGCTCTGGGCGATCAGGCGGGCCTTCTCCGTCTTGGCCAGCCTGTTTTCCTCGACCTCGGCGAGCGTCATGCGGAAGTTTGACATGGCGCGGAACGCGTCGAGATTGTGCATTTGCTCGGCGAAAGTCGGCAAAGCGGCAGTAATCTGGCTGTCGATTTCCCATTCCGCCTTTGAACGCGCGACCTGCCCCGTCTGGGTGATGAGGACGCGGTAAGGAACGCCCCGGCACATCTTGCCGAGCATTTCGCTGGTCTCGACTGTGCGTTCGAGGTCAAGGCGCGATGAGCGGGTCGGAATGACCACGAAGTCGGAATCCATGGCGGCGTAGGCCGTCTTGAAGTTCGAGGTACCTTCCGAGTCCACGATGACGAGTTGGGCAAGCGCGCGTGCCTTGCCGATCGCTGCTCCAATGTCGGCGTCACGCAGCTGGGATGCATCTTCGACGATGATGCGGGAGTCCCCTCCCCTGCCCGCTGCCAGGCGGTCGCGATGCCAATTCAGCAAGCTGTTCTGACGATCGGCGTCGAGCATGAAGACCGATCCGCCAAGCGCTTCAAACTCCGATGCCAGCGCGAGCGCGAGCGTGGTCTTCCCTGCGCCGCCTTTGCTCTGGGCGATGGTGATGACAGGCACTGCGTTTCTCCTGTGCGGCTCCTGTGCGGCACAATGTGCCGCACAAACCGAGATTGGGTGCGGGTGCGCGGCACCCTCTGATCGCGCCTGTCATAGCGATGTCGGAAGCGCTGTGCAATACACCAGCGCTTGTGTAAGCGCACGCGCGGTGCAAACACAAAGCGCTGGCTAAAGCGCTGTGTACATGTGACTTAACATCGCTGTGTGAGTGTGCCGCGCGTCACAGTGTGCTGCTATGTATGCCGCACAATACGCGGCACATTATCTAAAACTCTGATTAAGCTTGATAAACGCTTCGTAGCTCGCGACGTGACACGAACGCCCTGGTCTATGGGGACCAATCAAGTTGCGCGCAAAGGTGAGAGCTGCGCAGAGAAAGGGTGGAGGGGCCGCGTCAAAACCACAGCCCCTCGGACCAAAATCACCCGTTCAACTTATCCTTGAGCGCCTTGGCCGCCGAAAAAGTGAGCTTGCGCGAAGCAGCGATCTGGATGGTCGCACCGGTCGATGGATTGCGACCTTCGCGGGCCGGCGTCTCCTTGACCTTGAACTTGCCAAACCCGCTCAGGGAAACTTCATCGCCTTTCGCAGCAGCATCAGCGATCAGGCCAATCACAGCATCAACATGCTTGCGCGCCTCAACCTTGGTCAGGCCAACCGCGCCAGCAAGACTCTCCGCCAAATCGTTATTGTTCATTCGAATTTGTCCTTTTTGACCTCGGGACATCACAGATCCCCGGGCGGCATGAAGCAAGAGCTGCCCAACGGCCGCAAGAGAAGGTCCATCGATATCCACGAAATGCCCACAAAACAGGGTGAAAGAGGCCAATCCAGAGCGATGCAGAGCGATCCGTGTGAGAGTTCGGACACTAAAAAGCGGGTGAGGGGGGCTAGCCACCCAGCCAACAGCCACCCCCAAAATCTCACATAAACGCGGATAGCTGGAGCAAACGTGCTTCGACGCTGGCATCTCCGCCAATGCACGCAGGCCTCCATAGCCCGCTGAATAGGACCTCAGCCGAAAACCCGAAGGGCCGGAGCCACAACCCAAGCGCAAAAACACAAATCGCCAGATCTCGATCCAAAGGGGCCCTAGTCCGGGTGAGCGGCGGACATCGGGCCACGCGCAAAATCAGACGGATCGGAGGGAAGAGCCTCAATAATCACTACAGCCCACGCTCACTTTGCCGAGAAAGAAGGCGATCAATTTCAGACATCGCAGCATCAAACGCGGCAAGGGCAGGGGAGGGCAGGGCATCCACTCCCACAGGTGCCGAAGCTGCTGGAATAGGCTCAGGCTCGACCCCGCTGAAAACCACGAGGCCACGCTCGGTCGTGCGCCGCAAAAGCCCTGCCGACGCCAACGTTTCCGTCACCGTGTAGACACCGCGGCGGCTCATCCCAAAGGCATCCGCAATCTGATCGATGCCAAAGGGTGCAAAGCCAAGGATCGCCATCCAGACATCTGGGGCTCTCGAACTGGATCGCAGCCCAGAAAGTGCGGCTGCCAGGGCACGTACATGCCGGCGAGAAGTCTCGGCCATGCGGATCAATTCGCTTACCGTCTTTGCTGTGGACTCACAGATAGCAAGACGCCGCTCTCCGGGCCAAAGGTGGGGAGCAAGAAGATAAGGACCGCTCGCACCAGGGCAGGGGAGGGGGATGTGCCATGCAGCACAAGAACTCGCGACCTCGCCCCATGCGAAGTCGAGCGCCCAGATGGCGCCATGCGCCGCGTCTTGCTCATACGAGACGATACGGCCGCCGACCGCGATTGCGCGCGTTTCCCGATTGGCCGGCGCAAAACGCGGATCCTGCCGAGCGAGCTCAACAAGCTGCCCAAGCGCGGGGAAGGGGAGGGGGCCAGCACTGCTTCGAACGGCCCGCCCTGCAAGGCCATGCGCCGCCTGAAGTGCTTGCGCGGCGTCAGCCTGGTCCTGCACGTCATCCCGGTCAGATCGGAAGCGACCGATCCGTCCTGCCAGGCGGGCGGTCTCGGCGAGCGGCTCCCAACCATGGTGGCTCAGATCCGCAAGGATGGCGCGCACGATCGAGCGCGCAGACAGAGACGTTCGAGGGGTCTCTTCGGGCCCCCGTCCGGCCCCTGTGAACCAGGCGTCGAAGCGGTGTTCAGCATCTGCATATCCGGACCGCGTGAGAGCCGACAGCAGCGATGTACGCAGAAAATACCAGCAAAACAAACGCTTCTCGGGATCTGTCAGCCCGCTCAGCAAACCATCAAGTCGTCCCAGCAGCATGGCGCAGGTGGCCTCACTAGCACCAACTTCTTCGGTCTTGGCGTCGTGATCGCTGGCAAGGGGGTGGATCCGCTCCATTCCTTATATGTACTTAAAACACGATCACTGCACAATCACCCATAGGATATTGGCATACACATGTGATAATTGCAGTTATCAAATGTTGCATAGACATCCGCTGCAGTGCACATTTGTCGTTGTCAGCATACAATCGGACTCCTCGCCCTTCCGCCATTTCCGCAGTCCGTTTGAAAGAATACGGGCGGATTCTTGCATCAATACGACCGGACTTCCGCGCTCAGTCTCCCGGAAAACCGTCGGTTTGCGCGCCACACGGCGCTCTTAGATCGCCCAAGCGAGCTTGACCGGCGGGGCGCTCATCGCCCTGGCCATCCAGCCACATCATGCAATCTGAACGGAAGCCACGGAAAGCAATTGCTGCTGGTCAACGCGCGCCTGGAATTATATCATACGGGGGGAACCGACCGAATGACCTCATTATATGATATGTGACAAATGACCCTGATCGGCTACGCCCGCGTTTCGACCGACGAACAGGACACGGCGGCCCAGCAGGATGCTCTTCGCGCGCAGGGCTGCAGCGTAATCTTCGAAGACAAAGCCAGCGGGGCGAGCAAGGAGCGTCCAAGCCTCGCCAGAGCCCTGGATCGCGTGGGGAAGGGGGACACGCTGCTGGTGGTCCGCATCGACCGTCTGGCGCGTTCGTTGGCGCATCTGCTCGAGATCGTCGAGACGCTGCGGGCCAAGGGAGCCTACTTCCGCTCGATCAATGATCCGATCGACACCTCGAGCGCGCAGGGCATGCTCATGACCCAGATGCTGGGTGCCTTTGCCGAGTTCGAGCGCGCGCTGATCCGCGAGCGGACCCGAGCCGGGCTCAAGGCTGCGGTCGCTCGTGGCGCCAAGCCCGGAAACCCGAAGATGCGCGTGCGCGACCCGGCTGCAATCGCCGAGATACGCTACAGCCACAAGGAGCGGCACCTCAACGAGTTGCTTGACGGCCGCCATCGCTGGTTGCCGACTGTAGAGCGCTTGCGCCCCCATCTGCCCTGGGCGTTGGTGCTGCGGCAGGTAAGGGCGATCTCGCCGCCAGTCCGCTCGTTCAGCGAGCGCACGCTGGTCAAGGCGTGCCGCACCCTGGTGCAGGCCGGATACGCGGATCCGGCGGTCCTGGAAGCCGCGCCTCGGCTTCCGCCCGATACACGGGTTGCGAGGCTGGTGGCCGATCGCCTCAAGAGTCATCCAAATGCGTCGCTGCGGGAGATTGCCGCGTGGCTGTCGCGTGATTTGCGCGAGCCAACGCCCAGAGGGGGGCTGACGTGGTCGCCAGAGGGGGTGAGAAGGATAATCGGGCAGGCCCAAGCACTACGATTGATCGACGGCTGATGGGCTTTTCAGCATGCCAAAGCGGTCAAAGTGTTGGGTTACACAATTGTATCCCCCATTGCCCGCGTAACAAAGCTATCAAACGCGAATTCGACGACCGCCAAACCGCGCGTCCAGTCAGCGGGGACTATTCAGGGCATGCGCATCCTTCTTGCCGAAGACGATGTAGACACGGTTGAGTTCATCGAGACTTGTCTCGTTAATCTGGACCATGTCGTGTCATCCGCCAGCTGTGGCGAACAGGCCCTGCTCCTCGCGTGCTCGTCGCCATGGGACCTGATCATTCTCGATCGCATGCTTCCAGAACTCGATGGACTGACCCTGCTCAGAACATTACGCGGCCGCGGCGTTACGACCCCGGTGCTGATGCTGACTGCGCTCGGGCGGATCGAGGACCGGGTCGACGGGCTTGACGCAGGCGCAGACGACTATCTGGTCAAGCCGTTTGCGCCAGCTGAACTTGTCTCTCGAGTGCAGGCGCTCGGCCGAAGGTATGCCCAGGGCGGGATCGCCACGAAACTACGGGCAGGGCCGCTGGAAATCGAGCTCATCGCCCGCGAGGTGCGGCGCGACGGCAGGGTTGTCACGCTCCAGCCCCGGGAATTCCGGCTGCTGGAAGTGCTGATGCGGCAGGCCGGCGAGTACGTGACCCGGACCATGCTGCTCGAGCAGGTCTGGGATTTTCATTTCGACCCGCAGACCAAGATCGTCGAGACTCACATGAGCCGGCTGCGCGCCAAGCTCAACGAAGGCGGACTTCCCGACCTCATCGAAACCGCGCGCGGTTCGGGCTATCGGATCCGAGCGACATGAAGTTCGGCAGCGGAAGTGCAGCCACTCGTATCGCGCTCTGGGGCTGGCTGGCCTTTGCGGTAGCAACCCTGCTGCTCGGCGTGGCTGTTTATTTTGCGGCGCACACTGCTTTCTCCCGCCAGATCGACGCGCGGATCGAGCAGGCAACCACTGCCCTGCTGATCGAATATCATGACGATGGGGTGAGAGGTGTGCAGTCAGCCCTCGACCAGCAGGGGCGCAACCGCCCGATCGGTCTCGGGACCGCCCTGTTCGATGGCCGGGGAACGAGGATTGCGGGCAACCTCGCGATCCCGCTGGCACAGCCAGGCTGGCGCAACATCGTGTTCAACGATCCGGGCGAAGGCCGCGAGAAAGCTCGCGCGCACGTAACCGCACTCCCCGGCAACCACCGCCTGGTCGTTGCCGCCGATCTCGAATCCCTGGAAGCGATCGATCACACCATCCTGGCTATGTTCGGCAGCGCAGTGGTTGTCTTGCTGCTGCTCGGACTTGTTGCCGCCATTCTGCTCGCGCGCTACCTGCGCGGTCGCTTGGCGGGCATCGAAACAACCGCCAACGCGATCATCGATGGCGACCTCGAACAGCGCGCCATCGTCGGCTCCGCCGGTGACGAGTTCGACCGAGTGGCGCTTTCGCTCAATGCCATGCTCGACCGGATCGCGGGACTGATCGGCAATCTGCGTCAGGTCACCGCCGATCTGGCGCATGACCTGCGCACGCCGCTATCGCATCTGCGCAACCATCTCGAACGCATGCGCGGGCGACAGTCGCTCACCGACGCCAGCGCGTCGATCGACGAGGCCGTGGCCCAGGCGGACAATGTGCTGGCCCTGTTCGATGCGATCTTGCGCATTTCTGAACTCGAGGAAGGCAGCTTGCGTCGCGCTTTCACAGTCGTCGATCTGTCTGCGCTCGTGTCGGAACTGGGCGAAACGCTTGTGCTTCTGGCCGAGGACGAGCGGCGAAGCCTGCACGTTGCCGCGGGTTCGGGTGTCAGCATCCAGGGTGACCGGGAACTGATTGCTCAGGCGCTCACCAACCTCGTCGAGAACGCGTTGCGGCATACGCCGCCCGGATCAGTCATCACGCTGCAAGTCCGGTGTGACGACGGCGATGCGGTACTGACCGTCAACGACAACGGGCCCGGCATTCCTGAAGGCGACCGCGAGCGTGTTCAGCAACGCTTCGTCCGGCTCGAAGCCGCCCGCTCGGCCCCTGGCCACGGGCTCGGACTAAGCCTGGTGCGGGCCATAGCGCAGGCGCATGGCGCGACCTTCTCGCTCGGCGATGCTGGGCCGGGCCTGTGCGCTGAAATCCGTTTCCCGAAGAGGATTACCGCGTGATCGCGCAAACCCGCCAACCGCCTGTGACCGTCATCCGCCGCCAATGGAGGCGAGGAGCCGAGCTAACTGCAGCCGTGCTCGTCCTCGCGGGCTGCGCCCAATATGCACCAAAGCCCGCCAGCGTCGCAGATATCGCCACCCGGTTTTCCGCACGAAGCGCAGACCTGAATGGCGCCGCGAGCGCGTGTCGGACGATAGCGCCCCGCGCGCCGTGCGACGCGGGCAATCCCGACAGGGTCGTGCTATTCGAAGTGCTGCTCGCCAACAATCCCGCTGTTGCGGTGGCCCGCGCCAAAGTGGCCAGCGCCGAGGCCGCAGCGCGCGCTGCGCATGCACCTATCGGCCCGACCATGACGCTGAGCAGCGAATATGCCGGCGCCGATCCCAAGCCGTGGCTTCTGGGCCTGGCCACCGATTTCCCGCTGGATACCGGTGGCCGCCGGGCGGCAAGAATCGGGTCGGCCGATCTCGCGGTGACGGCGGCGCGCTACGATCTGGCCGAAGCGATCTGGACCGCGCGAATGGCGCTGGTGCGCGCCTTGGCCGACCAACTGGTGGCGGATCGACAAGCAACCGTCGCCAATCGGTTGCAGGCCTTGCAGGAGCGACGGTTTGCCGTGCTCGAACGACGTGTCGCACAAGGTGAGGCATCACGCACCGAACTTGAGCGGACCAGGGCCGACCTTGCCGACGCTCGCTCGCGCCTTGCGACCGCGCATGCGAAACGGGAAGCGGCGACGGTCCAGATCGCTGCCGCACTCGGCGTGCCACTCGATCAGGGGCGGAAGCTCAGCGCAAGCTGGCCCGGCTTTGAAGCTCCAGGTCCGTTGGCAGTACCTGCGCCGGCCGATCGCTATTCGGCCTTGCTGGGCCGGGCCGATCTCCTGAAGGGCATGACCGGCTACGAACAGTCCGAGTTCGACCTTCGCGGCGAAGTCGCCAAGCAATATCCGGCGTTGAGCGTCGGGCCGGGGTTCACCTGGGACCACGGGCTGGTCAAGATCCCGTTCAATGTCGGCCTTGCCTTGCCGCCGCTCGATCTCAACCGGCGCGCAATCGCTGCGGCACAGGCCCGTCGCAGCGAAGCGGCTTCACAGCTCGAGGCGCTCTATGCGGGCGCTGTCGCGGGGATCGATCAGGCCATGGCCGAGGCGGCGGCGGCACGGCGCTCGCTGAGCCAGGCGCGCGAACTGGACTTGCCGATCGCCACGCGGCTCGCTGGGCAGGCCGATCGCGAACTGGCGGCAGGAGCCTTCGACCGGAACGACTGGGCGGCGGCGCAAGCCGGTCTCGAAGTGGCGCGCCTCGCCGAACTCGATGCGCTGGCGCGTGTCCTTGCCGCGGACTCGGCGCTCGAAGAGGTTCTCCGCCGCCCGCTGACAGGGCCGGAAACACTGATTGAAGGAGCAGGATCGTGAACGGGGGCAAGGGAGCGGCGCTGGTCGCCACGGGAGCGGCGGCGGGGGCATCGATCCTTGCGCTGGCGCTTTATTGGGCAGGCGAGCTTGGCGACAAGGAGGGCGACGCGGATCGCGACAAGCCGGTGGTGGTGGCCAGCCCCGACCCAGTTCGCGATCAGGCCCTGCGTCTGCGCCTAGGGATCGTGGTGGCGCCGCTCGCCGCCTGGTCCGGAGCGCAGCAAACCGGCGGCTTTGCCAAAGGTCTTGATGCCAGCGCGCTGGCCGCCATCGTCGCAGAGATCGACAGCGCGCGTGCCACCGCGACTGCCTCGCAGGCCGAGGCGGCTCGGCTCGACGCGCTTTACCGCAACGACGTCAGCGCCTCCCGCCGCGCCGTTGAAGCCGCACGGGCACAGGCCGCCGCCGATCTCGCCCGGCTGCGCCTGGCACGCCAGCGGATCGGCCTTGAATATGGGCCGGGGCTTGCCCGTCTTGGCGATGCGGCCTTGCATGAACTTGTCTCCCAGATCGCTGCGGGCGAAGCCGCACTGATCCGCATCGATGTCCCAGGCGCGTTGCTTGGCCCCGGCACGACCGTGCAAGTGCATGCGGGCGACAACGTCGCGAATGCGCGCGTTCTCGGCGCGGCGGCGGCGGCAGACAGCAAGCTGCAATCCGCCGGCGTGCTGGCGGTCGTGACGGGTCCCGCGGCGCGCCAGGTTTTGGCGGGGAGGGTATTGGCGGTGCAGGCTGCGTCCGGCGGTTCGGTCTCCGGCGTGCTCGTGCCGCGCGATGCCATCGTACGCTATCAGGGCCAGATGTGGGTGTTCCGTCAGGAGGGCGGAAAGTTCGAGCGCGAGGCGCTGATCGACCCTCAACAGGTGGAAGCAGGCTGGCTGGTGCGCGGCGGCCTCAAACCGGGTGAGACCATCGTGACCCACGGCGGCACGGGCTTGCTCGCACTGGAAACCCGCCCGGCGCAGTCTTCGGGCGAGGAAGACTAGGCCCATGCTCAATCGGCTCGTTCGCTGGTGTGTGGGCAATGCCTGGGTCGTCCTCGGCCTTGCCGCGATCCTGCTCACGTACGGAATCGTCGTCGTCGACCGGGCGCGCTACGATGTCTTCCCGGAATTTGTCCCCGCGCAGGTCACGGTCCAGACCGAGTCTCCGGGGCTGGTGGCCGAGCAGGTCGAGGCGCTGGTGACGCGTCCGCTCGAAAACGCGATCAACGGCGCCAACGGCATCGAGACCGTACGCTCGGAATCCTCACAAGGCTTGTCGCTGATCAGGGTCACTTTCCGCGAAGGATCAGACCCGCTCAAGGTCCGGCAGATCGTGGCCGAGGCGCTCGCCAAGGTGTCGGGGCAACTGCCGAGCGGTGTGGCGACGCCGACGCTTTCCCCGCTGACCTCCTCAACGATGGACCTGATCAAGATCGGACTGACGAGCGACAAGCTCGATCAGCGCCAACTCCGGGCACTCGCCGAATGGACGATCAAGCCGCGGCTGCTCGCGACGCGCGGCGTCGCCGGCGCGGTGATCTATGGTTCGGCGGATTCGCGCTTCGAAGTGCGGGTCCGTCCGGAAGCGCTGGTTGCGCGGCAGATTTCGCTCGCGGATGTCTCGGCAGCGGTTTCGGCGCTCACCACCATGCGCGGGGGCGGCTTTGCTGAAACCGCGAACCAGCGCATCCTGGTGCGGCCGACCAACGGGCGGATCGACGCCGCGGCACTGGGCAATGCGCTGATTTCCAGCGGCGGCGGGCCGGCGATTCGCTTGCGCGATGTCGCAGACATTGCCCTGGTTGCCGGGCCGCAGATGGGCGACGCGTTGATCATGGGCCGCCCCGGCGTGCTGGTCTCGCTGTTCAGCCAGTATGGGGCCAATACGCTCGACGCGACGCGGGCGGCCGAAGCGACGCTGGAAGACCTGCGCCCCACTCTCGCCGCGCAGAGCGTCACGATCTATCCCGCGCTGCATCGGCCCGCCAATTTCATCGAGACGGCGCTGCACGGCATGTCGATCGATCTGCTGATCGGCGCGGCGATGATCGGGTTGATCCTGTTCGCGTTCCTGCGCGACACGCGGGTCGCGCTTATCGCATTCCTCGCTATCCCGCTGTCGCTGCTCGCCGCTCTGATCGTGCTCGACCTTCTGGGGCAAACGATCAACACGATGACGCTGGGCGGCCTGACGGTGGCGCTCGGCGTGGTGGTCGACGATGCCGTGGTCGATGTCGAGAACATCGTCAGGCGCTTGCGCGGAACGCGGGGCGGCGACCGGCAGAAGATCATCGCCGAGGCGAGCGTCGAGGTGCGCGCCCCGGTGGTCTATGCGACCTATGTGCTGGCGCTGACCATCGCGCCGATCCTGTTCCTGACTGGTCTTCAGGGAGCGTTCTTCTCCCCGTTGGCGCTTGCGATCCTGCTGGCGGTAATCGCCTCGCTGTGCGTGGCCATCACCCTGACCCCGGCACTAGCCTACCTGCTGCTGGCCCGCACCGAGCCGCACGACGAACCAGCCCTCCTGGTTCGCGCCAAGACCTGGCATCGCGGTTTCCTGACCCGCGTCTGTGGCAGGCCTTCGCTGGTGCTCGGAGCGACCGCAATAACCGGCCTCGTCGGGATCGTCGGGCTGCTGGCGTTCGGCGGCGAGCTTCTGCCAGCGTTCCGCGAAGGGCATTACGTGCTCAAGGTCAACGGCCCGCCCGGAGCCTCGATTGGGTGGATGCGCGAGACCGGCACCCGGCTCTCGCGCGATCTCATGGCCATTCACGGCGTCGCTACCGTCGAGCAACAGATCGGGCGCGCCGAGGCGGGCGAGGATCCGTTCCCGCCCAACCAGAGCGAGGTCCACGTCGAGCTCAAGCCGGGCGGCGCGGGCAGTCAGGAAGCGGCGCTTGGCGCCATCCGGCGCACGCTTGGCAACTATCCCTCGCTGCAGTCCGAGACCCTGACTTTCCTCGGCGACCGGATCGGAGAATCCTTGTCGGGTGAGACGGCGCAATTCGCCGTGAGCATCTACGGCGCCGATCTTGATACACTCGACAAGGTGGCGATGCAGGTGGCCGATGTGGTTGCCAAAGTTCCGGGAGCGGCGGACGTGCGGGTGAAATCGCCACCCGGAACGCCGGTCCTGACCATCGAGCTCGACCCCGCGCGAATGGCCGCGCATGGGGTAACTCCGGCCGATGCCAACGATGCGATCGAGATCGCCAATCAGGGCCATGTCGCGGGACAGGTCGCCGAAGCAGACAGAGTCACAGATGTCGCGGTGATCCTGCCGTCCGAACTGCGCCGTGATCCCGAGAGCGTCGCGGACATCCTGGTGCGCTCGGCCGACGGTTCGTCGGTCAGGCTGGGCGATGTCGCCACAATCTATCTCGAAGAGGGGCGCAGCAGCGTCAATCGCGATGGCGGCCAGCGCCGCCAGATCGTGACGCTAAATCCGACCCGTGCCGATGTCGCCGGCTTTGCCCGCGACGCGCGTGCGGCAATCGCGGCCAAGGTCAAACTACCGGCAGGGGTGACGCTGTCCTACAGTGGGATTGCGGAAGGGCAGGCGGCTGCCGCGCATCAGGTCATGCTCAACGTGGCCATCGCCGCGGTCGCCATAGTCGGCCTGCTGGTCCTTGCGTTCGGGGGACCGCGCTCTGCGGCGCTGATCCTCGCGGGCACACCTTTCGCCCTGGTCGGCGGGGTTGTCGCCGTGATCCTGACCGGCGGTGTCCTGTCACTCGGCGCGCTGGTCGGGTTCGTCACGCTGTTCGGCATCGCCGCACGCAATGCAATCTTGCTGGTCTCGCACCTCGACCACCTCGTTCAGGAGGAAGGCGAGACCTTCGGGCTCGCGACCGTGCTCAGGGCAACCGAGGAGCGCGTCACCCCGATCCTGATGACCGCGCTGGTCACCGCGCTCGGCCTCCTGCCGCTGGCGCTGGAAAGTGGACAGGCGGGCCGCGAGGTGCAGGGGCCGATGGCGCTGGTCATTCTCGGCGGTCTCGCTACGTCGACCCTTATGAGCCTGTTGTTCCTGCCCGCATTGATTCTCAAGTTCGGCAAACATGGTGCCAATGAAACTGATCCTAAATCATCTGAGCAAGGCAGCGCACAATGAGCGAAGCGAGGCCCGATGCTGCCTTCGTCCAAGCCGGCCCGGGCGCAAAGGTGCCGCGCACGGTTTGGGCGCTCGGCTTCGTCAGTCTGTTCATGGATCTCTCCTCCGAGATCATCCATGCACTGCTGCCGGTGTTCCTGACCGCGACGCTTGGCGCCAGCGTTGCGATGGTCGGACTGATTGACGGGATCGGCGAATCCACCGCCTCGATCACTAAGATGTTCTCGGGCTACATTTCGGACCGTCTGGGCCGCAGGAAACCGCTGATCCTGCTGGGCTATGGTCTAGGCGCCCTGTCCAAGCCGTTCTTCGCGATCGCGGCGGGGCCGATCCCGGTACTGGGTGCGCGGTTTGCCGACCGGATCGGCAAGGGCCTGCGCGGCGCGCCACGCGATGCGCTGGTCGCAGATGTCACCCCGCTCGCAATCCGGGGCCGCGCCTACGGGCTGCGCCAAGCGCTCGACACGATTGGCGCCTTCCTGGGGCCGCTGGCCGCGATCGCACTGATGTTCGCGCTCGCCGACAACATGCGCACGATCTTCTGGATCGCGCTCATCCCGGCGGTGCTTTCAGTCCTACTGGTTATCTTCGGGGTCGGCGAGGCTGAGCGGCGGGCAGACGCCACCGTGAAGTCGCCTCCGCTCAAGCTCGCGGAATTGCGATCGTTCGACCGGGAGTTCTGGATGGTTGCGGTGCTAGGCGTCGTTTTCACGCTTGCAAGATTCAGCGAATCCTTCCTCGTGCTCAAGGCCAACAGCGAAGGCCTACCGCTGGCCTGGACGCCGCTGGTGCTGGTAGTGATGAACCTGGTCTATTCGTTGGGAGCCTATCCGGCGGGGGCGATATCTGACCGGGCCGATCCGAGGTGGCCCATGGCTGGTGGTCTGGTTTGCCTCGTGATCGCGGATTTGCTGCTCGCATTCGGATCGGGGCTGATTGCGGCCTTTGCCGGGATAGCCATGTGGGGTCTGCACATGGCGCTGACGCAAGGCATCCTTGCAAGGCTGGTCGCCGACGCGGCACCCGCGCAGTTGCGGGGTTCAGGCTTTGGCTTGTTCAACCTGGCGACCGGGATCGCCATGCTGCTTGCCAGTGTCCTCGCCGGAATGCTGTGGTCGAGCTTGGGGCCTGACACAACGTTTCTTGCCGGAGCCCTGTTTGCGCTGATCGCCGGCGGAATGCTGCGTTTCGTCAGGCCTAAGGACTCTGGCGCTAACGCGTGAGCTTGCGGGCCTTGCCGGCATCGCCGAGGATTTCCAGCGCCTCGCGCATGACAAAGAGGCCAATCCCCAATCCAACGACAAGGTCGAAATAGCGATTGCCGGTGAGCAGGACCGCCAGGCCCGACACGATGACAGCGGCATTGGCCACCACGTCGGCACGGGTGAAAATCCATGTGGCGCGGATGTGCACCTCATCGCGGTTCTGTCTGCCGAGCATCCGCAAAACCGCCGCATTGACGGCCAAGGCAACAAGTCCCACCGCGATCATCATTTGTCCTTCAGGCTGTTCGGCACCAAAGTAGCGGCGTGCGACCTCGATCAGTACACAAAGCCCGAGTACCAGCAGGATCGTTCCGCTCGTCATGGCGGCATTTGCCTTGAAGCGCGGGCCGCGGGTGATGGCGCCAAGGGCAATGCCATAGGCAGTCGCATCGGCAAGCATATCGAGGCCATCGGCGATGAGGCCGGTCGAGTGGGCGACCAAGCCCGCGCCGGTCTCGGCTACGAACATCACCACATTAAGACCGAGCGCAATCCGCAGCACCCGGCGCTGGGCAAGGGTGTCGGCCTTTATGGAACTACAGGCACAATCAGACATGCGATCTGGTTACGTTGCGGATGGGGGTGTTGCCAAGCGGTGGCTGGCAGTATTCCGCTCTGCGCTGAGAGGGTGAACCTGGCCTATGTTGGCATTGCCGGGCCGCCACTCCTTGCAAGGCCGAGCCATGACGCAAGAACAGGTATGTCCTTGAGGAAATCGAAGACGGCCTTCTGATCCATCCCATGCATTCGGAGCCGAAGACCCATGAGGCATAAAATCGGGATTTATGCCTCATGGGCGCATCACATGCCGGGCTTTTAACATCAGCGATGTTAGATAGCGGGAGGGCGCTAAACCGTGCTCCGGAAGAGGCTTTCCAGGCTCTTGACGGCGTGGCGCAGCTGCCAAATCCGCTCACGTCTTTCGTTCCGCTGCCGCGCGGCGCTGACTTGCCTCTCCAGCGTCGACGAGCACGCTCGTCGATCCCGAACGAAGCGATCGACCGCACTGTCCGACGCTATCTGTGCGAACAGGTCCAAAGCCGGTTCACCATCTTCTTCCCAGACGTTGCCCGTTTCGAAGCTGGAATCGAGAATTGCGGCGCAAATTGCAAGCACGCAGCGGCGCAGCGGAACTTCGGCGAGCGCCAATGGCATCTCGTAAGGTAGATCTTGGTAGCAATCCTGACTTAGTGTGAGAGCCGGGCTTGCGAAGCGTTCGAACAGTAAGTCGCGCAAGGCAAGGCGGGCATGACACCGGCTGAGGAGGAGGCATAATTCGGACGTCTCCTCAAGGAGTTGCCGCGCCGACGTGTTGTTGAAGCGGAACTGGTTCGGAACCTTTCCGCCGAGTGCCCCCCGTAGCGCTGCCTCGAAGGCGGCAATCTTGTCCCAGAAAGGCCGCGCTACCACCTCGACTTCGAGCGCCTTGGGGTGGGCGCGCTCCAGTGACCGGTGGCAATTGTTGCAAAACATGCGCGGCGGGCCGCGCGGTGCCCGCTTGATGGTCCAATTGCCACTCCCGCAGGTAATGCAGCGATCAAGCAGCGGCCATCGGTGCCGCGGGCAGAAACTCAAGGCGGCCACGACCCAATCAGCGCGGATGTAGGCGGTGCGGTCTGCCGCAAAGTCCTCTGCGAGACACCTGCTACACCAGGCCCGTCGCAAAGTTGGCTGCGGAATGCTGCCCCAGACGGGGTAATCGGGTGGGAAGTAGTGCCAGGCGATGAAGGGATCACTGATCTTCCGGTAGTGGAAGCCAAGCGCAAGGTGGGAGATCTTGTCGGGCGCTGCGTCGTAGCGCGCGGCGATCGCATGGATCATGGCCTGCTGAGGGTGGACGTCCGGATGGTGCCAATGGCCTTTGGCATCCTGATACGCACGAAAATTGGCATCGAACGGTGGTGGGTGCCCGCGCCGACGCCTCTCCAGCCACGAACTGAGCAGTTCGTCCGCGAATGGTTCTAACCACGCGCTCATGGCGCCCGTCGGCCGACCGTCTTCCGCTTGCTGGCCGAGGCATACATTGAGACCAGAGGTAGTGTCAGATCATCGTCGTCAAAGCTCTCGGCGTTGAGCATTTCACGCCCGTCGCGGATCGCCGCAACCGCAGCCGCCTCGATCAGTCGAAAGATGCGGCCCGTCACACCCTGGGTCAGGGCCAGCACGCGTTGGCGCGCTTCGGCGGTGTCGAGCTGAGAAAGACGCCTGAGGGGCAGCAGCCCTGAAAAGCTTGCGAGCAATTGGCGCAGTGCATGATCGTTGCGCCACGCCGTGAGCTCGAATGCACCAAACCGGTCGGCAAGGTTGGGATCTGTCAGTACCGCCATGCGCGCATCCTCGGTGCCCGCGCAGACGATCGGGATCTTGAGGTCGTTGGTCAGAAAGCGGATCGTGTTGAGGAACACCCGCTGTTGTCGCGGGGTACCGGCGAGCATCTTGTCGATCTCATCGAGGACCAGCACCTTGATCTCGACCTCGGCGAGCAATTGCCGGGCTTCGGCGCGCATCGTGCGCACCGACAATCGGCCGAGCTCGATGCAATTGAGCGCGGTCAGCAGCTCGGTGTAGAATTCCTCCTCGCTTGGTTCGGGCGGCATCTGGACGAGCACCACGGGCATCTTGCTGAGGCCGGTCGCGGTATCGAACTCGGGACCATGCAATTTGAAGAAGCGGTTCACAATCTCGGTCTTGCCCATGCCGGTTGAGCCAAACAGCAGCAGACAGGGCATCCGCCCCCGTGGCGGATAAATGACCAGGTCGTCCAGGTGGCGGAGTGCCGCTTCGGCCTGGGGCAAGGAAATCCAGCGGTCGCGGCGCAGCCAGTCGATCCGCGCCTCGTCAGTCAGCTCGGCGTACTCGCGATAAGCCGGGAAGAGGTGGCCGTAGAGTACGCTCATGATCGCTCCTCTATCGCGAGAGGAACGACTGGGCCTTCGAGTGTCGGACGGGGTGATTGCGCGTTCGCTTTGCGGGTCACGGCGAGATCGGGCGGCGGCTCACCCCGGCCGAGCGCATCGACAAGACGCTGGGCAGAGCGGCGCGCTCCCCGGGTCTTGGCGACGGCTTCGAGCACGATCCGGCGCTGGGTGCTCACCATCTCGTACAGCATCTGTTCGTCGATGGCGCTGCGCCCGCGTTCGCGAAGCGCCCTCAGCGCATGGTCGTGCTCGAACTTGGTGATCGCCGGACGCCGCTTGTCCCGCAGCGGTACGGTGACGTGCTCACCGCTCGGCAGTTCGAGATAGACGGCCGAGAGGTTGAGCGGATTGTATTTGATCGGGAACTTGTGCGTGCTGTTAGCGATCAGCGCGGTGAGCGCCCCGTGCCAGTAGAATACGTGGAAGAGCTTGATCCCCTCGCGCCTGACCCGGCGCATCTCGAAGGGCAGGAAGTCGAGCAGGAAGCGCTCTTCATCGGCCGGCAGTCGCAGCGGGGCAGGGCGCCTGCTCAAGTTGTCGTGCCAGGCGGTCAACGGCGGCACGCCCAGCGCACTGTGGATGGTCCCGTGGTAAATGCCGACCTGCAGCGCGAACCACCGTTCGAACTCCCTGAGGGTCATGCACGCTTTGCCCTCGGCGTCGTAGTCGCCCTTGTCCTTGATGTTCGAGAAGGTCGTGCCCGGCAGGAGATGCACTTCGCCGATGGTTGTACCAATGAGACGCTCGATGTGGCCGCCATAGTGCGGAGTGCGCCGGGGGCGGTAATGCAGCTCGATCCCGAATTGCTGGCAGCCCCGCGTCAGCGCGCGTGAGTGGAATTCCGAAGCATTGTCGAGGTGGAGGACGTCGGGCAGGCCGAAGACCGGCCAGGCGAAAGTCAGCTCCCGATCTGCCAGCCAATCGTCCTTGGGCAGAACCGCCTGCCGGATCGTCATGCCGACTGAAGTCGCCGACGGACCTTCGAGCGAAATGTAGAAGCCGGGGATCACCCGCGTCGCGACGTCGATCTGCAGGGTCAGCGTTGGCCGACCGAGCGGCCTTCTGAAATACTCGTCGACGATGATGATGTCGGTAGGGGTGTGATCCGTCTGCACGACCTGGAGTGGATAGTCCGCTTCATAGGAGGCCGTGACCGGACGAAACCGATCCGCCGATGCCTTTGCGCCATCGCGGGCCTTGATCAGGCGCGCTTGCTCGACAGCATTCACGCGAAGCAGGATGGTCTGTCGGGCCGGTGGCCGCAGGTCCCTCTCAAGGCACGCATAGCTGATCTGGCGAACGAGCTGCGACAGCTTTGGCTTCGGCCGGCTGAGATAGAATTTCTCGATCTCGGCATCGATGACCCGGTCGAGCTCTGGATCGAGCCGGGACCGGCCTTTCGGGGTCAGGACATAGAACGGGCACAGATATACGCTAAGCGTCTCTGCGCGCACTTATGGGTCGACTCTATGCGTCGACGACTCCAGCATTCCAAAGGCATCCATCGGACAGTTGTAGCATCGCCTC
>Ga0310345_10001719_pt1 | contig 23576 bp, 20 predicted proteins | sample HC15DNA20500_MG_FD_204667 | JGI IMG/M metagenome (GOLD analysis project Ga0310345, IMG submission 204667) | Marine microbial communities from station ALOHA, North Pacific Subtropical Gyre - HC15-DNA-20-500_MG | ecosystem: Environmental > Aquatic > Marine > Oceanic | place: Pacific Ocean: North... | reverse complement strand
TCCTCTTCGACGAGCCTCTGACCGTCATCGACCCGCACATGAAGTGGCGCCTGCGCACGCAGCTGAAATCGCTGCACCACGAGTTCCGCCACACGATGATCTACGTCACCCACGACCAGACCGAGGCGCTGACCTTCGCCGACAAGGTGGTGGTGATGCACGCGGGCCAGGTGGTCCAGATCGGCACGCCGCAGGAGCTGTTCGAGCGGCCCGCCCACACCTTCGTGGGCTATTTCATCGGCTCGCCGGGGATGAACCTGATCCCCGCCCGGGTGGAGGGCGCGACCGCGCATCTCGAGGGCGGCGCGGCCCCCCTCGCCCAGGGCTACGGCGCCCCGTCGGGCCGGATCGAGATCGGCGTGCGCCCCGAGTTCGTGCGCCTCTCCGCCACCGAGGGCCTGCCGGTGAGGATCGAGCGGGTGGAGGACGTCGGCCGCCACCGCATCGTGCGCGCGACGCTCGCCGGGACCCCGATCAGCATCGTGATGCCCGAGGGCCCGCCCATCGGCGCCGACATGACCCGGGTCGTCTTCGACCCCGCCCATGTCAACGTCTACCGCGACGACTGGAGACTGGAGGGGGAGGCCGCCTGATGGAGAAGCCCGTCAACCATCGCGCCTGGTTCCTGGTCCTGCCGGTGCTGGCGCTGGTCGCCTTCTCGGCGGTGATCCCGCTGATGACGGTGGTCAACTACTCGGTCCAGGACACCTTCGGGAACAACCAGTTCTTCTGGGCCGGGCTCGAGTGGTTCGAGGATCTGCTCGACAGCGACCGGATGTGGGCGGCGCTGCAGCGCCAGGCCGTGTTCTCGGCCATCGTGCTCGCCATCGAGGTGCCGCTGGGCGTGATCGTGGCGCTGAACATGCCCAAGAAGGGGGTCTGGTCCTCGGTCTGCCTGGTGCTGATGAGCCTGCCGCTGCTGATCCCGTGGAACGTGGTCGGCACCATCTGGCAGATCTTCGGGCGCGTGGACATCGGCCTGCTGGGCGCCACGATGGAGAGCCTGGGCGTCGACTACAACTACACCCAGGACATCGTCTCGGCCTGGGCCACGGTCATCGTGATGGACGTGTGGCACTGGACCTCGCTGGTGGCGCTGCTGGCCTATGCCGGCCTGCGCTCGATCCCCGACGCCTATTACCAGGCGGCGCGGATCGACCAGGCGAGCCGCTGGAAGGTCTTTCGATACATCGAGCTGCCGAAGATGCGCGGCGTCCTGATGATCGCGATCCTGCTGCGCTTCATGGACAGCTTCATGATCTACACCGAGCCCTTCGTCGTCACCGGCGGCGGTCCGGGCAACGCCACCACGTTCCTCTCCATCGACCTGGTGAAGATGGCGCTGGGGCAGTTCGACCTCGGCCCCGCGGCGGCGTTCTCGATCATGTACTTCCTGGTGATCCTCTTGATCTCCTGGGTGTTCTACACGGTCATGACCAACCTCGACAAAGCGGAGGTCCCGAAATGAACCGCTCCGCTGTCGTGATGGTCCTGTACCTGCTGTTCCTGTTGCTGCCGATCTACTGGCTCTTCAACATGAGCCTGAAGACGAACACGGAGATCCTCAACACCCTGTCGCTCTGGCCGCAGTCCCCGACGCTGCGCAACTACGAGGTGATCCTGACGGATCCGTCGTGGTACATGGGCTACGTCAACTCGTTGATCTACGTGGTGATGAACACGGTGATCTCTGTGGCCGTCGCCTTGCCGGCGGCCTACGCCTTCTCGCGCTACAGCTTCATGGGCGACAAGCACCTGTTCTTCTGGCTGCTGACCAACCGCATGGCGCCGCCGGCGGTCTTCGCCCTGCCGTTCTTCCAGCTCTATTCGTCGGTCGGCCTCTTCGACACCCACATCGCCGTGGCGCTGGCGCACTGCCTGTTCAACGTGCCGCTGGCGGTCTGGATCCTGGAGGGCTTCATGAGGGGCGTGCCCCGAGAGATCGACGAGACCGCCTATATCGACGGCTACAGCTTCCCCCGCTTCTTCGTGCGCATCTTCATGCCCCTGATCGCCAGCGGCATCGGCGTCGCCGCCTTCTTCTGCTTCATGTTCTCCTGGGTCGAGCTGCTGCTCTCGCGCACCCTGACCTCGGTCGACGCGAAGCCGATCGCGGCGACGATGACCCGGACCGTCTCCGCCTCGGGCATGGACTGGGGGGTGCTGGCGGCGGCGGGGATGCTGACCATCGTGCCGGGCGCGCTCGTGATCTGGTTCGTGCGCAACTACATCGCCAAGGGCTTCGCCCTCGGCCGGGTATAAGGGAGGTTCTCCAATGGCATGGATGGCCTGGACCTGGCCCACGGCGGCCTTCTTCGCGGTGATCGCGGCGCTGCTGATCGTCTTCTCGATCCTCGCGATCCGCTGGCCCGAGACGCCCCGCGTGGGCGTCCTGCGCATCGAGACCACGCGCGGCGATCGGCTGTTCATCACGCTGCTGGGGTCGGCCTTCATCAACCTCGCCTGGCTGGGGCTCTCCGACGCCTCGCAATGGTGGGGGCTGGCGCTGTCGCTCGTCTGGGCGGCGGCGGTGTTCCGCTGGGTCTGACAGGGACCCGGCCTGCGATGCGCGAGGGCCCCCGGGGCCCCGCGCCAAAGGGAAAGCTCGTCAGGGAGGACATCATGAGCTTTATGTTGAGAACGACCACGGCGCTGGGCCTCGCGCTCGCGGCCGGAGGTCCGGCCTTCGCGGACATGGACGCCGCGCGGGCCTTCCTCGACGCCGAGATCGGGGACATGTCCACGCTCTCGCGCGAGGAGCAGGAAGCGGAGATGCAGTGGTTCGTCGACGCGGCCCAGCCCTACGCGGGCATGGACATCCGCGTCGTCTCCGAGACGATCACCACGCATGAGTACGAATCCAAGGTGCTCGCCCCCGCCTTCTCCCGGATCACCGGCATCAACGTCACCCACGACCTGATCGGCGAGGGCGACGTGGTCGAGAAGCTGCAGACGCAGATGCAGTCGGGCGAGAACATCTACGACGCCTACGTCAACGACTCGGACCTGATCGGCACCCACTGGCGCTACCAGCAGGTGCGCAACCTCACCGACTGGATGGCGGGCGAGGGGGCGGACGTGACCTCGCCGACGCTGGACCTGGAAGACTTCATCGGCACGCAGTTCACCACGGCGCCCGACGGCAAGCTCTACCAGCTGCCCGACCAGCAGTTCGCGAACCTCTACTGGTTCCGCTACGACTGGTTCAACGACGAGAAGAACCAGGCCGACTTCAAGGAGAAATACGGCTACGACCTCGGCGTCCCGGTCAACTGGGCGGCCTACGAGGACATCGCCGAGTTCTTCACCGGCCGCGACCTCAGCCACCTGGGGGTCACCGGCGAAGTCTACGGCAACATGGACTACGGCAAGAAGGACCCGAGCCTCGGCTGGCGCTACACCGACGCGTGGCTGTCGATGGCGGGCGTGGGGTCGAAGGGCGAGCCCAACGGCCTGCCGGTGGACGAGTGGGGCATCCGGGTCGACGAGAACTCGCGCCCCGTCGGCTCCTGCGTCGCGCGCGGCGGGGCCACCAACGGGCCGGCCGCGGTCTATGCGGTCGAGAAGGCCATCGAGTGGCTGCAGAAGTACTCTCCGCCGGCGGCCGCGGGCATGACCTTCTCCGAGGCCGGGCCGATCCCGGGGCAGGGCGCCATCGCCCAGCAGATGTTCTGGTACACCGCCTTCACCGCGGATGCCGTGAAGCCCGACCTGCCGGTGATGAACGAGGACGGCACGCCCAAGTGGCGCATGGCCCCCTCGCCGCACGGCGTCTACTGGGAGGAGGGGACCAAGATCGGCTACCAGGACGTGGGCTCCTGGACGCTGATGAAGTCGACCCCGGTCGACCGGGCCCAGGCCGCCTGGCTCTACGCCCAGTTCGTCACCTCCAAGACCGTGGACGTGAAGAAGTCGGACGTGGGGCTGACCTTCATCCGCGACTCCACGATCAACTCGGACCACTTCTCCGAGCGCGCCCCGCGCCTGGGCGGCCTGGTGGAGTTCTACCGCTCCCCGGCCCGCGTGGCGTGGTCGCCGACGGGCACCAACGTGCCCGACTACCCCAAGCTCGCGCAGCTGTGGTGGCAGAACATCGGCGACGCCATGTCCGGCGCGAAGACCGCGCAGGAGGCGCTGGACGCCCTCTGCGAGGCTCAGGAGAGCGTGATGGCCCGCCTCGAGCGCGCCGGCGTGCAGGGCGACATCGGTCCCAAGCTCAACGAGGAGAAGGACCCGCAGGAGTGGCTCTCGATGGAGGGCTCGCCCAAGGCCAAGCTCGAGAACGAGGACGAGGAGCCCAAGACCATCGCCTATGACGAGCTGATCAAGTCCTGGTCCAACTGACCCCGCCCGGCCGCCCTCGGGCGGCCGGCCCTTCATCCGGGCGCCTTCTGGCGGCCGGCCCCGCATCCGGGCGCCCTCGGGCGGCCGGATGCGACCCTTCGCGCGGCGCGTCCTCCGGGCGCGCCGCGCATGTTTTGCGCCGACCCCCGACGCCAGCGGAGCCCCTGCCATGACCCTGCCGCCCTTCGGTTTCGCCGGCCCCGCCGAGATCGTCTTCGGCCGCGGCCGCGCCGCCGCCGAGGCCGCCCCCCGCATCGCCGCCCTCGGCGCCCGCATCCTGCTGGTGCGCGGCGGCTCGCCCGCCCGCGCCGCCTGGCTGCGCGAGGCGCTGGCCACGCAGGGCTGCGAGGTCGAGGAGATCGCCGGGCAGGGCGAGCCCACCCTCGAGACCGTGACCGCCGCGGCGGAGGCCGCGCGGCGGGCCCAGGCGGTGGTCTCGCTGGGGGGCGGCGCTGTCGTCGACCTCGGCAAGGCCGCCGCGGCGCTCGCGACCGCCGACGGCCCGCCGCTGCGCTACCTGGAGGTGGTGGGCGAGGGCCGCCCGCTGCCCGCGGCCCCCCTCCCCTTCGTCGCCATCCCCACCACCGCCGGCGCCGGCGCCGAGGCGACCCGCAACGCCGTCGTCGAGGTGCCTGCGCATCGCCGCAAGGTCTCGCTGCGCGACGCCCGGATGCTGCCGCGGCTGGCGCTGGTCGATCCCGCGCTGGCGGACGGCTGCCCCTGGGCGGTGACGCTCGCCTCCGGCCTCGACGCGGTGACCCAGGTGATCGAGCCCTGGATCTGCACCCGCGCCACGCCCTTCACCGACGCGCTGTGCGAGCCGGCGATCCCCCGCGGCCTCGCCGCCCTGATCCGCCTGTCGCAGGGCGAGGACCCGGCCGCCCGGGACGAGATGGCCTGGGTGGCGCTCTGCGGGGGGCTGGCGCTGGCCAACTCGGGGCTGGGCGTGGTGCACGGGCTGGCGGGGGTGCTGGGCGGCATGACCGGCGCGCCGCACGGCGCCATCTGCGGCCGCCTGCTGCCCCACGGCCTCGAGACCAACGCCGCCCGCGCCGAGGGCGAGCCCGCCCGCCGCATCGCCCGGGTGCGCGGCTGGGTCGCCGAGGCGCTGGGCGCGCCCCCGGCCGAGGCCTTCGCCGCCCTCGACGCCTGGAGCACGGCGCAGGGCCTGCCCGGCCTCTCGGCCATGGGCCTCGCGCCCGGGGAGCGGCGGGCCGCGGCGGAGGCGGCGGCCGCCTCCTCCTCGATGAAGGCGAACCCGGTCGCGCTGAGCGCCGGGGAGCTCGAAGCGACGCTGGCCGCAGCCGCCTGAGGCGGCGGCCTGCTCAGTCGCGCAGCCGCCAGCCGGTGGCGAAGATCCAGCGGATGGCGAGCAGGCACAGGGTCATGAAGCCGAAGATCGCCGCCAGGCTCGCGGCAACCGCCACGTCCGAGGTCTCGAAGAACGCCCAGCGGAAGCCGGAGACGAGGTAAAGCACCGGATTGAACATCGTCACCGTCTGCCAGGCCGGCGGCAGCATCGAGACCGAGTAGAAGCTGCCGCCGAGGAACACCAGCGGCGTGATCACCAGCAGCGGCACCAGCTGCAGCTGCTCGAAGTTCTTCGCCCAGATCCCGATGATGAAGCCGAACATCGAGAAGCTGATGCAGGTCAGCATCAGGAACACCAGCGCCAGCAGCGGATGCGCCAGCGGCAGGTCCACGAAGAGGTTGGCGGTCGCGAAGATGATCAGCCCGATCATCATCGCCTTGGTCGCCGCCGCCCCCACGAAGCCCACCATCACCTCCCAGAACGAGACCGGGGCCGACAGCGTCTCGTAGATCGTGCCGATGAACTTGGGGAAATAGATGCCGAAGGCGGCGTTGGTCACGCTCTGGGTCAGCACGGTCAGCATGATCAGGCCGGGGACGATGAAGGCGCCGTAGGCGACCCCCTCGACCTGGTCGATGCGCGAGCCGATGGCCGCGCCGAAGACGACGAAATAGAGCGAGGTCGAGATCACCGGGCTCACCACGCTCTGCAGCAGGGTGCGGAAGGTGCGCGCCATCTCCGAGACGTAGATCGCGCGGATCGCGGCGAGGTTCATGCGTCGTCCTTCACCAGGGTCACGAAGATGTCTTCGAGCGAATCCTGCGTCGTGCGCACGTCGCGCAGCCTCAGCCCCGCCTGCGCCAGGTCGTGGAGCAGCGAGGCGATGCCGGTGCGGTCGGCGGCGCGGTCGTAGGCGTAGGCGATCTCGCGCCCGTCGGGCGACAGCTCCAGCCCGTAGCGCGCCAGCTCCGGCGGGATCGCCTCGGCGGGGGCCTGAAGCTCGATGGTCAGGCGCTTGGAGCCCATGCGGCTCATCAGGCGCCCGGTCTCCTCGATCAGCAGGATGCGCCCGCCCGAGATCACCGCCACCCGGTCGGCCATCGCCTCGGCCTCCTCGATGTAGTGGGTGGTCAGGATGATGGTGACGCCGCGGGCGCGCAGCTCGCGCATCACCTCCCACATGCCCTTGCGCAGCTCCACGTCGACGCCGGCGGTGGGCTCGTCGAGGAACAGGACCTCCGGATCGTGGGCGAGCGCCTTGGCGATCAGCACCCGGCGCTTCATGCCGCCCGAGAGCTCGTTGACCTTCGCGTCGCGCTTCTCCCACAGCGACAGGCTGCGCAGCACCTGCTCGACCCTCGCGTCGTCGCGGGGCTTGCCGAACAGGCCGCGGGAGAAGGCGACGGTGTCGCGCACCGTCGAGAACGGCTCCAGCGCCAGCTCCTGCGGGACCAGACCGATCATCGCGCGGGCGGCGCGGTAGTCGCGCACCACGTCGTGGCCGCCGACCTCGATCGTGCCCTCCTCCAGCCTGGCCATGCCGCAGACCAGCGAGATCAGCGTGGTCTTGCCGGCGCCGTTGGGGCCGAGCAGGGCCAGCACCTCGCCGCGCTCGATCTCCAGGTCGACGCCGGCGAGGGCCTGGAAGCCGCCGGCGTAGGTCTTGCGCACGTCGCGGATGCTGACGATCCGGTCGACGGGTCGGCTCTCGGGGCGGCTCAAGGGGGATCTCCGGCGGGGGGACGGACGGGGCGCGGGCCTCCCACATAGTCCCCCCGGGGCCGCGGCGAAAGGCCGGGCGCGGCAGATCTTCCCGCCCCGGACCCGCGGCGGCGACGGTTTCGTGATCGGGGCGGAGGCGCCGGGCGGCGGAAGAGGCTTGACCTTCCAGCGGGTGGAAGGCGTATCGAGCCGCCGCCCCGCGGATCCGACGGGGCGAAGCGAAGGAACGCCGCCATGACCACCGCCCGCCTGTCGCGCCGCGCCCTCCTGCGCGCCGGAGCGCTCGCGCTCGTCGCCGCGCCGCTGGCGCCGGCGGGGCGCGCGCTCGCAGCCCCGACCGCGATGCATGTGATGAAGGACCCCGGCTGCGGCTGCTGCGGCGCCTGGGTGGAGATCATGCAGGCGGCCGGCTTCGAGATCCGCGTCGAGGAGATCGCCAACGCCCCCCTGGTGCGCCGCAAGATCGAGCTGGGCGTGCCGCAGGCGGCCGTCTCCTGCCACACCGGCCTGGTCGAGGGCTATGTGATCGAGGGCCATGTCCCCGCCGAGGACATCCGCCGCCTGCTGGCCGAGCGGCCGGACGCCGTCGGCCTCGCCGTGCCGGGGATGCCCTGGGGCTCGCCCGGCATGGGGCCGGAGGCGGAGCGCGAGGCCTACGACGTGGTGCTGATCGGCCGCGACGGCGGCCTGACGGTCTGGAACAGCTACCCCGCCGCCTGATCCCGCGCCCCCGAGGGGCGAGGGCCCGCAAGCGCGGCGGGCGACGCCGCGGGCCGGATCGTCTGCGCCCGGCCGGGCGCGTCGCGTCCCCGTCGTCAGCCGGGGACGGCGCCCATCCGGCGGCGGAAGGCGCCGAGGCTCTGGCGGTTGAGGTCGTCGCTGTCGTCGCCCTCGAAGGCCTCGCGCACCGCCTCGATCGCCTCGGGGGCGGCGCGGGCGATGCCGCCCGCCACCCCGCCCGCCATGCTGGCGGCGACGCCGCGGGCGGCCTGGCCCTGCAGTTCCTGGAAGCGGTTGGTCAGGCTCTCGAGCTGCTGGCTCTTCTGCTGCGACCCGCGCGAGGAGCCGAACTCGAAATCGAAGGCCGAGCCGACGTTGCGCGCGAACATGCCGCCGATGCCGGTCAGGAAGCCGAAGATCGCGCCGGTGAACTCGTTCGGCGCGCCATAGGCGTTCAGCAGCACCAGCGCGCCCGCGATCACGATGATCGCCCCGAAGGCCATCGCCAGCATGACGTTGGCGCGGGTGTTCCCGGTCTCGCCCAGCCGGCGCAGCTCGACGTCGCGGGCGCGGGCGTCCTTGCGGTCGGCGAGATAGGCCTCCAGCTCCGCCTGCTCGATCGCCTGCAGCTCGGTGCGCATCTTCATGAACAGGGCCGGGTCGGCCTGGATCATCGCCTGCACCCGCTCGACCTTCTCGGGCGTGTCGGGCGTGATCCCCGCCACCCGCTCCACGACCGAGGAGACGGCGGCGGTCACCTCGCCCGCCCGGTCGGATCCGGTGACGACCTTGGCGAGCGCGGGCGCGAGGGAGGTGAGGAGCGGAAGAACCACGGGCAGCATCGGCGCCTCCTTGGGCGAGAGGGAAGGACGGGGAAGGGGGAGCGGCTCAGACGACCGAGCGCGCCTCCTTCCCGCCCAGGGCGTAGTAGACGGCCTGCACGGCCTGCATCACCAGCGGCGTCGGCTGGCCGGTCTCGGGCAGGCGGCACTCGGCCTGGAAGCGGCGGATGGCGGCGGCGGTCTTGGGGCCCATCAGCCCGTCGGCGTCGCCCGCGTCCGCGCCCAGGAAGTTCAGCGCCACCTGCAGGTCGCGCACGGTCTCCACCCGGAAGCCGGTCCCCGCCGCCTGGGCGTGGCGGCGATAGGCGGCGGCCATCTTCTCGTCGTACTTGTTCTTGGCGAAGGCGGGCCCGTTGTAGCCCCGCGCGAAGGCCGCCCAGTCGCGGGCCCGCAGCGCGCGGTCGAGCCCGTTGCGCTTCACGAAGGCCACGAAGGCGTCCAGCTGCGCCTCCTCCGAGCTGCACATCGCCTCGACGAAATCCTCCACCGTGCGGAAGCCGCAGGTTCCGGCGTTGAAGCCCATGATCTGGAACTTGCCCCAGGAGGCGGATTCCAGCGCCGCCGCCCGGTCCAGCCGGATCGCCTGCGCCAGCCGGTCGTATTCGGCCGAGCCGCCCTTGTAGCCCCCCGGCGAGGGATCCGAGACCTCGGCATGCTTGCCGTCATGGGCGTTGCGGGTCAGGCGGGAGAAGATGTGGCGCTCGAACAGGATCTTGGGGCGGCCGTCGGGCAGGAAGGCGTCGCCGCGGGATTCCACCTCGGCCACCGCCTTGACGGCCGCGACCTCGCAGCCCAGCGCCTCGGCGGCTTCGAGATAGGGCCGGTCGTCGGAGATCAGCTCCGCCTCCCCGGCGAAGGCCAGATGGGTCGCGTCTTCGGGCATGGCGTCGGTCCCCCTGTTCAGCGAATAGGCCAAAGGCGAACCTGCGAGTTTACGCAGGAGAAACCTAAAATAGCGTAAATTCCGATTCGCGATGTGAGGTTTGTCACTTCCGAGGTCGGCGGTATTAAGAGAGCCTTACGCAGACGCAAACAGCCTTAATATTTCCTGAATAGGGAATTCACAGGCGGTTTAAATCGATCGTTACAGAGTGCCGCCCGCCCCGCCTCGCGCGGGACTCGCCGGAGAGGGCGGCGAAACCGGGATGACGCGGCCGTCGCCGGCCGCGCAGGGAGGGGTTGCATGACGTCGCCGGCCTATCGCCCGAGGCTGGTCCTCGTGGATCCGGACGACCGCCGCCGCGCGCGGCTGGAGGCGCTGGGACGGGAGCTCGGCCTGCGCTGCGCCTCGATCCGCGCCGCGGCCGAGGCCGCGGAGCGCGCCGATCCCCACGCCGCCCTCGTCATCGCCGTCGGCCCGGCCGAGGCGCCCGCGCTCGCGCGTCTGCGCGCCGCCTCGCCGCGGGCGCGGGTGATCGTGGCGGCCGCCGACCGCGGCCAGGCCGCGGCCGTCGAGGCGCTGCGCGCAGGCGCGGACGACTTCGTCTCGCTCGCAGGCGGCGACGCCGATCTCGCCGCCCGGGTGGCCCACCACCTCGCCGACCTGCGCGGCGCGGCGGAGGCGACGGGCGAGCCCGACGCGGAGGCCGAGCGCTGCGGCCTGGTCGGCGCCAGCCGCGCCATCGCCGAGCTGCGCGCCTTCCTGCGCCGGGTGGCGGCCAGCGAGGCGACCGCCCTGATCACCGGCGAGACCGGGGCGGGCAAGGAATGCGCGGCCCTGATGCTGCACCGCTGCTCGCGCCGCGCCGCCGGCCCGCTGGTGGCGCTGAACTGCGCCGCGATCCCCGACGAGCTGGTCGAGGGCGAGCTCTTCGGCCACGTGCGCGGCGCCTTCTCGGGCGCGGTCCGCGACCATCCGGGCAAGATGCGGCTCGCCGACGGGGGGACGCTGTTCCTCGACGAGGTGGGCGATCTCTCGCCCGCGGCCCAGGCGAAGCTGCTGCGCGCCATCGAGACGCGCGAGGTGCATGCGCTGGGGGCCCGCTCGCCCGCCCGCTTCGACGCCCGGGTGATCGCCGCGACCAACCGCGACCTCTCGGCGGAGGTCGCCGCGGGGCGGTTCCGGGAGGATCTCTACTACCGCCTCGCCGTGGCCCGCATCCGGGTGCCGCCCCTGCGCGAGCGGCGCGAGGACGTGGGCCCGCTGTCGCGGCTCCTGCTCTCCCGCCTGACGCGGCCGCCGCGGCTGTCGGCGCCGGCGGCGGCGGCGCTCGCCGCCCACGACTGGCCGGGCAACGCGCGGGAGCTGCGCAACGCGCTCGAGGTCGCCGCCATCGGTCGGGAGGGGGCCGAGATCCGCCTCGCCGATCTGCCCCCCGGCCTGCGCCCGCCCGGCTGGGTGGGCGAGGGGGCCGGCGGCTGGCAGGACCCGGCCGAGGACGAGCGCGCCACGCTCGAGGCCGCCCTGCGCCGCGCCGGCGGCAACAAGGCCGCCGCGGCGCGGGCGCTGAACTGCTCGCGCATGACGCTCTACCGCCGCCTCGCCCGCCACGGCATGGCGGAGGGGCAGGGGGCCTGAGGCCCATCCTGAGGAGCCTGCCCCGGACCTGATCCGGGGACTCGCGCCGCCCGCCGCGGGCGCGGCCTCGGCGGTCGGCGCCTGTGGTTAGCCCCGAGTGGGCCCGGGTCGAGCCCGGGGCGCCTGCGGGGCGGGCGGGCGCGCCTTCAGGCCGGGGTTTCGGCGGCGAGGCGGGCGACCTCGGCCTTGACCACCTTGCCGCCGGAGTTCTTCGGCAGGCTCTCCATCACGAACCAGCGGCTGGGGACCTTGTAGCGGGCGAGCGTCCCGCGGCAGGCGGTCTCGATCGCGGCGAGCGCCTCCTCGCCCGCGCCGGGGCGCAGGACCAGGGCGGCGGCGACCTCCTCGCCCATCTGGGCGTGGGGCAGGGGGAAGACGCAGGCCTCGGCGACCTGCGGCAGGCCCTGCAGGGTCTGCTCGATCTCCAGCGGGTAGATGTTCACCCCGCCGCGCAGGATCATGTCCTTGGCCCGCCCCCGCAGCGTCAGGTATCCGCCCGCGTCCAGCGAGCCCAGGTCGCCGGGGTAGAACCAGCCGTCGCGGAAGGATTTCGCGCTGCCCTCGGGGTCGCGGAAGAAGCTGTCGGCGACGCCGGGGCCGCGGTAGCGCACCTGGCCGGTCTCGCCCGCGGGCAGGGGCGCGTGATCCTCGCCCACCACCTGCACCTCCACCCGGAACGAGGGCCGCCCGACGGAGGCGGGCCGCGCCTCCTGGTCGGCGGGATGCAGGACCGAGACGCCGCCGCCTTCGGTCGAGGCGTAGTATTCGAAATAGTTGGGGGTGAGGCGGGCGCGCACCTTCGCCCGCTCCTCCGCATGCAGCGGCGCGCCCGAGGAGATCAGCAGACGCAGGCCCCGCAGCTTCGCCTGCTCCGCCTCCGGCAGGTCCAGCAGGCGGCGCAGCAGGGTGGGGACCAGAAACACGGCGTTGGTCCCGGTGCGCGCGATCTCGTCCGCCAGCCCCTCGGGCGTGTAGGGGGGCGCGTAGAGCACCAGGGTCGAGCCCAGCACGATCTGCGACATCGAGAAGGTGCGCCCGCCGCCGAAGTAGAGCGGGGTGGCGGTCATGAACCGGTCGTAGGCGTTGAAGGTCAGCGAGACGGTCTGCGACATGAACCGCGCATACATCTGCTCATGGGTGATCATCGGCCCCGTCGGCCGCCCCGTGGTGCCGGAGGAGAGGGACACCAGAAGCGGAAGGTCCGGACCAGCGGCGAGCGGCGCCTCGTCGGCGCATTCGGCCACCGCGGCGTCCCAGTCCGGGCCGACCTGCAGCACCCGCTCCTCCCCCGCGGGCGCGATCGGGGCGTCGGCGAGCACCACGCGCGGCTTGAAGAAGGCCGCCATCCGGCTGCGCTCGACCTCCGACCAGCGGGCGTCCATCGGCAGGGCCATGGCCCCCAGGCGGGCGAGCGCGAACAGCACGAACAGGGTGCGGGGCGAATCCTCCAGGCACACGCCCGCCAGGTCGCCGGGGCGAATTCCGATCGCGCTCAGGTGGTTGGCGGTGCGGCGCACCTCCGCGGCGAGCTCGGCATGGGTCCAGGTCCGGGGGCCGTGGATCAGGGCCGGGTGGTCGCCGCGCGTGCCGGCGTGAATGTCGAGGATTCCCGCGATGTTGCCCGAGGGATCGCCTGCGTCGCTCATGCCGCTCCTCCGGGACGCGGCGGCAGCGCTGGCGGGCGGCGCGGCGGCGTCCTGTATCATGGATGGGTCCAAAGATGACTTATCATTGACACAGGTTGCCGGCGCCGGCAACATCGTCCGGACAAACAGGGCGACACCGGCCCGAGCCTTTCCGACCGAGTCGGCGCCTGTCCCGGACCCCCGGGGCTGCGCCCGCTCCCGCGGACCGACGGGGAACACAAGATGAAGACGGCGATGAAACTGACGGCGGCCGCGGCCGCGCTGGCCACCGCGCTGGGCGGCTCGGCCGCGCTTGCGCAGGATACTTTCGTGCGGATCGGCTCGGGCGTGGCCGGCACCTACCCGATCGTGGGCGCCAAGATCGCCGACCTGATCAACGCCAACATCGAGGGCGTGCACGCCACCACCGTCGCCGGCGGCACCGAGGCGAACTTCGCCCTGATGGCCCAGGGCGAGGTCGACCTGCTGCTGACCTACAGCTTCCTCACCCCCATCGTGCAGCGCGGCGAGGGCTCGCTGGGCGTGCCCACGCCCCAGGCCCGCCACCTGATGACCCTCTACGGCGCCCTGTTCCAGCCGGCGGCGACGACATCCTCGGGGATCACCTCGCTCGCCCAGCTCGACGACGGCGAATACCGGGTCTGGGGCGCCAACCGCACCTCGATCTTCTACCCGATGATCGTGGCGGCGCTGGAGGCGGCGGGGACCTCCTTCGAGGCGATCGAGGCCGCCGGCGGCGTGATCGAGGAGATCGGCTACGGCGACGAGGCCGGCGCCATGCAGGACGGCCGCCTCGACGTCGGCTTCTTCTCCGGCCCCGCCCCCTACTCCCTGCTGATGCAGGTCGAGAACGAGCCGGGCATCGTGCTGCTGGGCCTGAGCGACGAGGAGATCGCCGCCTATTCCGAAATCCTGCCCGGCGTCTCCGCCGGCACGGTGCCCGCGGGCACCTATGCGGGGCAGGAGGCGGACGTGACCGTCCCCTACGTCTCCAACGAGCTGGTGGTCTCGGCCGATCTGGACGCGGAGCTGGTCTACAAGATCACCCAGGTGCTGGTGGAGCACCACGAGGAGTTCCACGGCCTCTTCGCCGGCGCCGACGAGATCACGCCCGCGATCATGCTCAAGAACGCCGCCGTCGAGGTGCACCCCGGCGCGGCGCGCTACTACGACGAGGCCGGCATCGCCGCCGAGTAAGCGTCGGAGGCGGGGCGGCCGCGTGCCGGCGGCCCCCCTCTCCGGCGGCGCGCGCGGGGGATCCTCCCGTCCCCGCCCGCGCGGCGCGGCGGCCTGCGCCCCCGCCGCGCCGGGCCGCCCCTCCGCCCCTCTGCGAGGACGTCCGGCCGCTGCGGCCGGCCGCCCTGCGCAGGGATCCGGGCGGCGGGGCGGCCCCCTCCCTCCCTCCTGACCGCGGAGCTTTCGACCGCCCATGTCGGCTCTCCCCCGCTCGGCCTTCCAGGCCCTGGCCGGACCCGCCCCGGCGCCGCTGCGCCTGACGGCCTTCCTGATCGGCGCCGTGGCGACGCTGTTCGCGACGCTGCACCTCTACGCGGGGATCTATGGGGCGCCGCCGGCGATGCTGTTCCGCATGGTGCACCTGACGCTGGCGCTGGCGCTGGTGTTCCTCGCCTTCCCGCTGAAGCGGGGCTGGGCGGAGCCGTTCAACCTCTGGACCCTGGTCGACGCCGCGGGCTTCGGCCTCTCGGTCTGGCTGACCTGGTATTACGTGGCGACGCTGGACGGCTGGGCGCTGCGGCAGGTGATGATGTCGGACCTCGACCTCTTCGCCGCCTGGGCGACGCTGATCCTGGTGTGCGAGGCGGTCAGGCGCACGCTGGGGCCGATCATCCTGATCGTGGCGGGGTTCTTCGTCCTGCACGCGCTCTTCGCCGACCATTTCCCCGGCATCTTCTACGGGCCGCCCGCGAAGCCCATGACCCTGCTGCGGGCGCTGGTGGTGGGCGACGGCGGCATCTTCGGCGCGCCGGTGGCGGTGATGGCGCAATACGTGGTGCTGTTCATCCTCTTCGGGCAGCTGCTGGCGGTGGTGGGGGTGGGCGACTTCTTCCTGCGCCTCGCCTTCTCGCTCTTCGGCCATCGCACCGGGGGGGCGGCCAAGGCCTCGGTGATCTCGTCGGCGCTGATGGGCACGCTCTCGGGCTCGGCCATCGGCAACGTGCTGACCACGGGGGCGTTCACCATCCCGCTGATGCGACGGCTCGGCTACCGCCCCGCCTTCGCCGCGGGGACCGAGGCCGCGGCCTCGACGGGCGGCATGATCATGCCCCCGGTGATGGGCGCCATCGCCTTCATCATGGCCGAGTTCCTGGGCATGGAATATGTCGAGATCGTCATCGCGGCGATCATCCCGGCGGTGCTCTACTTCCTGGTCATCTTCCTCGGCGTCCATTTCGAGGCGAAGCGCACCGGCCTCGGCGCCCTGCCCAAGGACCGCCTGCCGGCGACGCGCGAGGTGCTGCGGCGCGAGGGCTACCTCCTCTTCCCCATGGCGTTGATCGTGGGGGGGCTGGTGGCGGGCTTCTCCATCGTCCTGGTCGCGGTGATCGCCATCGCCGGCACCTTCGTGATGGGCTTCGCCCGCCGCGCCACCTGGCCGACGCCGACCCGGGTGATGGAGGCGATGGAGGGCGCGGCGCGCGCCACCGCCTCGCTGTCGGCCACCGCCGCGGCGGCGGGGATCATCATCGGGGCGATCTTCGCGACCGGCCTCAGCTACCAGGTCACGCAGGGGGCGATCTCGGTCGCGGGCGACCACCTGTGGCTGCTGCTGGCGATGAGCGGGATCATGGCCATCGTGCTGGGCATGGGGATGACGGCGTCCGCGGTCTACATCACCATGGTGGCGACCGTGATCCCGATCCTGAGGGCGGCGGGCGTGCCCGACATCGCGGCGCACATGTTCGCGCTCTACTTCGGGGTGGTGTCGAACATCACGCCGCCGATCGCGCTGGCGGCCTTCGCGGCGGCGCCGATCGCGGGGGCGAACCCGCTGGGGGCCTCGGTGCAGGCGGCGAAGCTGGGCGTCGCGGCCTTCGTGATCCCGGTGATGTTCGTCTACCAGCCGGCGCTCTTGATGATCGGCGATCCGCTGACGGTGATCTGGTCGACCGCCACCGCCGCCCTGGGGCTGACGGCGCTGGCGGCGGCCTTCGTGGGCTATTTCCTGTCGCCGATCTCGCTGCCCGCCCGGCTCGCCATGGTCGTCGGCGCCTTCATGATGATCGCGCCGGAGGGGATGACCGACCTTCTCGGCCTCGCGCTCGCCGCCGGCGCCGCTTTCCTCGACCACCGCTTCGGCGTTCGCCGGGCCGCGCCGGCGAAGGAGGAGGGGCCCGAGGCCGCCCCCTCCCGCGGCCTGCTGGCCCGCTTCGCCGCCTCCCGCATGAAGCGGGCGGCGGCCGAGGACGGGGGCGAGGCCCCGGCCCCCTCCGACCCGCTCGCCGCCGCCACCGAGGCGCCGGGCGGGGTGGCCGAGCATCCCGGCCTCTCGCTCTGGCTCGGGTGGGGGGCGCTGGCGCTCTTCGGCCTGGCGATGGAGCTGCTGGGCCGCGCGCATCTCCAGTCCCGCGACCCGGCCCTGTGGCTGGCCTGCATGGCGGGGCTTTCCGTTCTGCTCGTGGCGCTGACCGCGGGGGCGCTGGCCCTCGGCCGCCGCACGACCAAGGCGCTCGCATGATCGACTTCCAGCCCACCGACGACCAGCTCGCCATCCTCGAGACGGTCGACCGCTTCATGGCCCGCCGCCTGCCCCCCGAGGAGCAGCGCCGCCGCGACCTCGGCCATATCCCCCCCTACGATCTGCTGCCGGAGATGGGCGAGCTGGGCCTGCTCGGCCTGCCGTTCCCGGAAGCCTACGGCGGTCTCGCCCAGGACTGGCAGACCGTCGCCCTGGTGCAGGAGCGCATGGGGCTGCGCGGGCGCATGGCCGCCTCGATCCTCAACCGGGTGCTGGGCTTCGGCGGCATGTCGCTGATGGAATACGGCTCGCAGGCGCAGCGCGAGGCCTTCCTGCCGGGCCTGATCGAGGGCCGCCTGCTCTTCGCCCTCGCCCTGACCGAGCCTGACGTCGGATCCGACGCCGCCGGGGTGAAGCTGCGGGCGGAGCGCACCGCGAATGGCTGGCGGATCAATGGCCGCAAGACCTGGATCTCGGACGCGGAGGGGGCGAGCCATCTCGTCACCGTCGCCCGCACCGACCCCGACAGCGCCCGCCACGCCGGCATCTCCGCCCTGCTGGTCCCCACCGACGCGCCGGGGCTGACGCTGACCCCCATCGCCAAGGTCGGCAACAACTGCATGCCGAGCTTCGAGGTTCTCTACGAGGACGTCGAGGTCTCCGAGGACGCGCTGATGGGCATGGAGGGGCAGGGCTTCGCCGCCATGTCCACCACGCTGAAATATGGCCGCGGGGGGCTGGCCGCCTCCTGCGTCGGCGCCGCCCAGCGGGCGGTGGACCTGGCGGTGGAGCATGCGAAGGAGCGGGTGCAGTTCGGCCGTCCCATCGGCGCCTTCCAGGCGGTGCAGCATCGCCTCGCCGACATGCAGATGCGGGTCGACCAGGCCCGCTTCTGCTGCTGGCACCTCGCCTGGCTGATCGCCCATGGCAAACCCTGCGGCCGCGAGGCGAGCCAGGCGAAGATCGTCGCCTCCGAGGCGCTGCAATACGCGACCCATCACGGCATGCAGATCCTCGCCTCCGCGGGCTACGCGGAAGAGTCCGAGATGGCGCGCCTGTGGCGCGACGCCCGCCTGTTTTCCTTCGGCGAGGGCGCCAACGAGATCCAGCGAACTCTCGTCGCCAAGGGCATGGGCCTGTGAGCGAGCCCCTCTCCCGCGCCATCGGCGCCTTCGCGGCGCGGCTGGAGTGGTCCGCCCTGACGGCGCCGCGGCGGGAGAAGGCGGCGCTCGCCTACATCGACTTCCTGTCGCTCGCCGCCGCCGGCGCGATGCTGCCCGAGGCCGCGCCCGCAGCCCTGCTGGCCGAGGACGGCCGGGTCTGCGTCCCCGGCGTCGGCCGCGCCCTCTCCTGCGGCGGCGCGATGGTGGCGCTGGGCTACCTCGGCGCCCTCCTGCAGCTTCACGACGGGTTTGGAAGGGGCGGCAACCACCCCTCCTCCGTCATCGTCCCCGCGGTGAACGTCGCCGGGCGCGGCAAGCCGATGGAAGAGATCCTCGCGGCGCTGGCCGTGGGCTACGAAGTCTCGAACCGCCTCTCCGCCGCCACCCACCCCGAGCAGAGCCGCCGCGGCGCCGCCCCCACCGCCACCATGGGCGCGATGGGCGCCGCCGCCGCCTGCGGCCGGCTGATGGGGCTCGACGCCGAGGCGCTGGGCCGCGCCGTCGCCATCGCCGCCATCGGCGCCCCCGTCGCGACCTACGAGGCGCTGCGCCTGCACGGCTCGGCGGTCCCCTTCCACGGCGGCCTGGCCGCGCGCGCGGGCTACGAGGCCGCGAAGCTCGCCGCCGCCGGCCTCGACGGCGGCGCCACGGTGCTGGAGGGGCGGCCCGAGGCCGACGGCCTGCTGACGCTCCTCGCCGGCCGTCCCGCCCCGGTCCCCGACCCCGCCGGCTGGCAGGGCGAGACGCTGGACCTGGTGTTCTTCAAGCCCGTCCCCGGCTGCCGCCACGTTCAGCCGGCGGTGGAGGCCGCGCTCGACCTGCGCGACGCGCTCCCCGAGGACCCCGCGCAGATCGCCTCCGTCGCCATCGAGACCTATCCGCTGGCGCTGGCCTTCGCCGCCCTCCCGGATGGGCGGGACGAGCTCTACGACCGGCTGATGTCGGTCCCCTGGTGCGTCGCCTCCACCCTCCTGCGCGGCCCCCTCGCCCCCGAGGCGCTGGCCGAGCCCTCGGCCCCCGCGCTGACCGCGCTCGCCGCCCGCATCGCGATGACGACGGCCGAGCCCTTCGTCGCCGAATACCCCGCGGCGCTGGGCGCCCGGCTGACCGTCACTTTCGCCTCCGGCCGCACCCTGAGCGCCGAGCGGCGCCTGGCCTACGGCGAGGCCGCCGATCCCGCCCTGCTGACCCCGCCCGGCGGCCATCTGCCGCCGCTCGACCGCGCCCGCCTGCTGGCGCGCGCCGGCGGGTTCCTGGAACCCGCCTGGGGCGCCGGCCCCGCCCGCCGCCTGATCGAGGGCGCGCTCGCCGCCCTCGCCTGACCGCAAGAAGAGAGACCCGCCATGCCCTTCCAGGGATCCATCGACGCCGTCGTCAACCTGTGGACCGACGAGGTGATGTCCTACCGCCCCGAATGGCGCGACGGCTTCTTCGTCGAGAAGATGAAGGTGGACGCCTCCACCTCGAAGGGCATCTCGATCGACGAGATGCTCAAGCGCATGGACCGCGCCGGCATCGAGCGCGGCTTCCTGATCGCGCCCAAGGTCGGCCGGCTCGGCCACCGCTCCACCTGGCATCTGCCCTACGAGGTGGTGCTGGCGGCGGTGAAGGCGCATCCCGACCGGTTCTTCGGCCTCGCCGGCCTCGACCCGACCGAGGGCATGAAGGGCGTGTGGGAGTTCCAGCGCGCGGTCGAGGACTACGGCTTCGTCGGCGCCCACGGCTATCCGCACTGGTTCGAGATCGCCCCCGACGCCGCGCGCTGGTATCCGTTCTACGCCAAGGCCATCGAGCTCGACGTGCCGGTGCAGCTGCAGGTCGGGCAGTCGATGATCTACGCGCCCGACTACCCCTGCCGCTCGGTCGGGCGGCCGATCACGCTCGACGGGGTGGCCTGCGACCTGCCGGAGCTGAAGCTGGTGGGGATCCACGTGGGCATCCCGTGGACCGAAGAAATGATCGCCATGGCCTGGAAGCACAAGAACGTCTACATCGGCTGCGACGCCCACCGGCCGAAGTACTGGCCGCAGGCCTTCACGCACTACATCAACAGCTTCGGGCAGGACAAGGTGATCTTCGGCACCGATTTCCCGGTGCTCGACTTCGAAAAGACCACCGCCGACATCGACGGGCTGGGCATCCGCCCCGACGCCCTGCGCAAGCTGATGCGCGACAACGTCATCCGGCTCTACAAGCTCGACGAACGCGGGGTGCCGTTCTCGCAGGGCTGATCCTGCGCGGCCCCGAGGCCCACGCGCGCCCCGCGGCCGTTGCCCCCGCCCCGCGCCGCCCCTAGGCTGCGCCGGCCGAGGCCCCGGTGACAGGGGCCCGGCCGGGGAGGTCGTCTTCGCAGGACCCGCGCGCCCGCGCGGGCCGCGGCCTGTCCGATCCCGCCCCGCCTCCGCCCGAGGCCGCATCGGAGCCGCCATGACCGCCCCCCTCTCCCGCTCCGTCGCCGGCCGCGTCGTCTTCGTCACCGGCGCGGGCGCCGGCATGGGCCGCGCCACCGCCCGGGTCTTCGCGGCCGAGGGCGCCCATGTGGTCGCGGCCGACCTGCACGCCGAGACCGCGCAGGCCGTGGCCGCCGAGATCGACGCCGCCCGCGCCGATAACCCCGCCGTCGGCGAGGTCCTGCCGCTCGCCTTCGACGTCGCCGACGCGGCCGCGGGGCGCGAGGCGATGGCGGCGGTGGAGGCGCGCTTCGGCGCCCTCGACATGCTGATCAACAACGCGGGCTACCTGAAGACCTCGGCGCTGGACGCGGAGGACTACGAGGGCGTGTGGTCGCGCACGCTGGAGGTGATGCTGTCCGCCCACCAGCGGCTGATCCGGGCGGCGCTGCCGCTGCTGCGGCGCTCGGACTGCGCGCGGATCGTCAACATCTCCTCGACCGACGGGCTGGGCGCCTCGCCGCGGCACTCGCCCTATACGGCCGCCAAGCATGGTGTGATCGGGCTGACGCGGGCGCTGGCGGTGGATCTCGGGCCGGAGGGGATCACCGTCAACGCCGTCTGCCCGGGCCCCGTGCGCACCGCGATCACCGAAGCCATCCCCGAGGAGCACAAGGCGATCTTCGTGCGCCGCCGCGTCCCCCTGCGCCGCTATGCCGAGCCCGAGGAGGTCGCCCACGCCACCCTCTCGCTGTGCCTGCCGGCCGCGGGCTACATCACCGGCGTCGCCCTGCCGGTGGACGGCGGCATGACCATCCGCAACGCCTGACCCCTTGCCCCCCGCGCCCCCGCGGGCCATTGCGGAGGCCCGAGAAGGCAGGAGGCCGCGATGCCCGACTCCGACGTCTCCCCCGATCCCTCCCCCGAGGCCCGCGCGCTGGCGGCGATGGAGGGCGCGCGCCGCGATCTCCTCGCCGCGCGCGAGGGGCTGCGGGCGGCGCTGCGCCAGGACCGCAGCCGTCGCCGGGGCATGCTGAACCAGCGCCTGCACGAGATCGAGCGGATGCTCGCCCCCGACGGCGGCCACGCCAGCCAGGCCGGCCAGGACCGCGCCGTGGACCGGCTGCTGGAGGGGATGCGAGGCGGCGTCTTCGCCGACATCGGCGGTTACGACGGCGTCACCGGCTCCAACACCCTGTTCTTCGAGACCCGCCGCGGCTGGAGCGGCATCCTGGTCGAGCCCTCGCCCGCCCAGCTCGCCGCCGCCCGCGCGGTGCGCCGCTGCCCCTGCCTCGGCGTCGCGGTGGGGGCCGAGGCGGGCGAGGCGGAGTTCCTCGACGTCTGTGCCGGCTACACCCAGATGAGCGGCCTGACCGCCAGCTACGACCCCGGCCTGCTCGCCCGGGTCCGCGCCGACCCCCGCCATTCGGAGACCCTGCGCCGGGTCCCCGTGCGCCCCCTCGCCGCGATCCTCGACCAGGCGGAGCGCACGCCCGACTTCGTCTCCCTCGACATCGAGGGGGGCGAGGTGGCGGCGCTCGAGGCCTTCCCGTTCGCGCGCCATCCCGTCCGCGTCTGGGCCATCGAGAACAACTCCGGCGCCCCGGAGATCCGCCGCATCATGGAGGCCGCCGGCCACCGCCTGGTGGAGTTCTGCGGCCAGGACGAGATCTGGCTGAAGACGTAGGGCGCATTTCAATGCGCCGTCCCCCGGACGGGCAGGGCGCGCCGGCGCATTGAAATGCGCCCTACGGGTCGCGAAAGGGGCGGCGGAAGGCGGACGGGCTGAGGCCGGTCTCCCGCCGGAAGGCGCGGGAGAAATAGGACGGGTCCTCGTAGCCCAGCCGATAGCCGACCTCGGCCACGTCCATCAGCGTGTAGGCGAGGAGGCGGCGCGCCTCCTGCATCCGCAACCCTGCGAGGAAGGCCGCCGGCGACTGGCCGGCATGCGCGCGGGTCAGCCGGGTGAGATGGGTGGCCGAGCAGCCCAGCGCGCGGGCGTAGTCGGCGACCTTCCAGCCGCTCGCCAGGGTCTCGCGCGCCAGCGTCTCGAACGCCTCCATCCGCGCCTCGACCGCGCCGGGCGCGCGCCCCTGCGCCGCCGCCGCGCGCGCCAGCCGCGCCACAAGCGCCAGCGCCAGCGCGCGCAGCAGCGCCGCGCGCAGCGGGGCCGCGGCGCGCCATTCCTCATGCAGCGCCTCCACCGCCGCCCGCAGCCCCGCATCCCCCGGCAGCAGCCGCGGCGCCCGGGCGAAGGCGGCGAGGTCGGGGTCGGCTGCGACCGCCGCCGAAAGCTCCGCCGAGGGGATCGAGACCACGTGGCCCCGGGTTCCCTCCGCGAAGCGGAACCCGTGCACCACCCGCCGCGGCGCCCAGATCGCGCAGGGCGGCGAGAGCGCGTGGCGGGCCCCGTCGAGCTCCACCCACCCGCCGCCCTCGGCGATGAAAAACACCTGTTCCAGGCCCGGGTGGCGGTGGGGCGCGATCACCCAGTCGTAGCGGTGCGCCCGGTCCCAGATCCCTTCGCAATGCAGCACATCGGGGAACTCCCGCTGCTCGCCATAGAGCGCATAGGCGGGGATCGGGGGCAGGGGGGCGTCGCGGTCCATGGTCGAAAAGTGCCGGAATCGCGCCGGGAAATCCATTCGCGCGTCGTCTCCTCCCGCCTAGTTTCCCCCGAAACGAGGGAGGGGCCATGCGCACGCAGGTCTGCATCATCGGCGGCGGCCCCTCGGGCCTGCTGCTGTCGCAATTGCTGGCCGGGCGCGGCGTCGCCTCGGTGGTGCTGGAGCGGCGCACGCGCGCCCATGTCCTCTCCCGCATCCGGGCGGGCGTGCTGGAGCGGGGCATGGCCGACCTCCTGCGCGAGGCCGGGGTGGGCGCGCGGATGGAGGCCGAGGGCCATGTCCACGACGGCGCCGTGATCTCCTGCGACGCGCGGCGCCTGCGCATCGACTTCGCCCGCCTCGCCGAGGCCCATGTCCTCGTCTACGGCCAGACCGAGCTGACCCGCGACCTCTACGAGGCGCGCGAGGCGGCCGGCGCCGACCTGCGCTTCGACTGCGAGGGCGCGACGATCCACGGGGCCGACACCGACGCCCCCTTCGTCACCTACACCCAGGGCGGGACCGAGCACCGCGTCGACTGCGATTTCGTCGCCGGCTGCGACGGCTTCCACGGCGTCTCGCGCGAGACGATCCCCGCCGGCGTCCGTCGGGAGTT
>Ga0310345_10001718_pt1 | contig 23580 bp, 19 predicted proteins | sample HC15DNA20500_MG_FD_204667 | JGI IMG/M metagenome (GOLD analysis project Ga0310345, IMG submission 204667) | Marine microbial communities from station ALOHA, North Pacific Subtropical Gyre - HC15-DNA-20-500_MG | ecosystem: Environmental > Aquatic > Marine > Oceanic | place: Pacific Ocean: North... | reverse complement strand
CGCTCCACCCGGAGGCTGGACGCCGCGGCCGCCTTCGGGACGATCGCCTCCTGGGCGCTCCTGCAGAGACTGGAGGATGAAATCGCGCATCTTCTCGCGTTCGGCATCGTTCAGCGCGCCGTCGCCATCGGCGTCAAAACGCTTGAGCATATCCTCGCGGTTGAACGGATCCTCCCGGCGGCCCCGCTCGCCCTGTGAAAAGGCCGGCTGGGCCGGGAAGATCGTGAGGATAAAGAGAAAAGTGAAAACGCGCTGACTGGTCCTGGTCATGCTTCCGCCTGGTTCTGGAAAAAGAGGGAGTTCTGTTCAGACTTGCGAAGAGAGGTTCGCGCTCGGCGGCGCCTCTCCTCAAACCGGGTATTATACAGTAACCCCGGGAGTGAGGGCAGGTTGCAAAGGGACTTTCGATTTCTTTATTCACTCCCGGAGCGCCGTGGCACTTTCGCGCGTGGAGAAAACTTGACCCGGTTTACTCCCTGTGCGAAACCTTCCCTGCGGATTGAGCGCAGAGGCGCGGTCTCAGCGGTGGTGCGGGACCCGTAACCGAAACTATCAGGAGAGAGGAAGAGATCATGAACCTGCTCACCAGGCAGTGCGTTGTCGAGTTCATCGGCACCTTTTCGCTGACCTTCATCGGCGCCGGGGCGATCATCGCCACCGGCGGGGATAATCTTGTCGCCATCGCCTTCGCGCACGGACTGGCGCTGTCGATGGCGGTCTACGCCTCCGGGCATATCTCCGGCGGGCACATCAACCCGGCGGTGACCATCGGAATGCTGGTGACCGGCAAGATTAAGCCGCCCGCTGCGGCAGCCTACATCGTGGTGCAGCTGCTGGGAGCTACGCTGGCGGCCTGCATTCTCAGTTCCTGCCTGCCGGAAGATATGGTGACGAAGGTCAAGCTGGGCGCGACGCTGGGAAGCCTGAGCACGCCCGAAAATGTCGTTAAGGTCATTGTCATCGAAGCCATCCTCACCTTCCTGCTGGTGACGACGATCTTCGCCGTCGCCGTCGACAGCCGGGGCCCGAAGAATATCTACGGTTTCGCCATCGGCCTGACGGTCTGTTTCGACATTCTCTGTGCCGGGGCCTTCACCGGCGCCAGCATGAACCCGGCCCGCTCCTTCGGGCCGGCCCTCATCGGCGGCCATTGGGACATTCACTACTGCTACTGGATCGGGCCGATCGTCGGCGGCGCGCTGGCCGCGCTGGTCTACGACAGGGTCGTCATCGGCAAGGATGCCGCTGGCGGTGACGATGCCGGGGGCGGTGAAGAGAGTTGAGAGCCGGGCCCCGGTAATCCGCAAGACCCTTCGCCAGCTCCGAGCCATCGCTTGCAAGGTGAATCAGCGGCGACCCGGTTTTTTCAGGAGTAAAAGGCTGCGGGGAGAGGAGCGGTTCAGGCCTCGGCCTGCTCTTCGCTCCTGGAGTCTTCCCACGCCTTCAGGACGTGGTCGACGATCTCGCTGACGCCTTCGCCGTGCTTGACCCTGGCGAGAATGAAGGGACCATCACCGCGCATCTTCGCGCTGTCGCGCTCCATGACCGAGAGATCGGCTCCGATCGCCTCGGCCAGGTCGGTCTTGTTGATGACCAGCAGGTCCGACTGGGTGATCCCGGGGCCGCCCTTGCGGGGGATCTTATCGCCGCCTGAGACGTCGATGACGTAGATGGTGTAGTCCGCGAGCTCCCGGCTGAAGTGCGCGGCGAGGTTGTCGCCGCCGGATTCGCAGAAGAGCAGATCGGGCTTGATCCTGCCCGTGAGCTCCTCGAGGGCCAGCAGGTTCGAGGATACATCCTCCCGGATGGCGGCATGAGGGCAGCCGCCGGTCTCGACGGCCTCGATGCGTTCGGCCTCGAGGGCCTCGTTTCGGATCAGGAATTCGGCGTCCTCGCGGGTGAAGATGTCGTTAGTTACCGCGGCCAGGCTGAGGCGATCCTTGAGCTCACGGCAGAGGGCGAGCAGCAGGGCTGTCTTGCCGCTGCCGACCGGGCCGCCGACTCCAATCGTGAAGGCTCGCCGGCTGAAATCTCTGCCACCGGCAGGCAGGGTGCGCTCCTCGAAGATGCCGGGATGCTCCATGTGCTCGTGGGTATGTCCGTGCCCGGAATGGTCATGGCTGTGCGAGTGGTCATGATCGTGGCTGTGTGAGTGCTCGCCGTGCGAGTGATCGTGGGAATGGGAGGAACTCATTGTCGGCTCCGTTGGGAAATCAGCTCTGGAAAAGTCTCGAGTAGAGACGGTCCTGGTTGGCCTGCAGCGCCTCGATGAGAGGCGCGGTCTGGGCAAGGTCTTCGATGCCCGGCACGGGATGGTCAGTCGCTATTTTCTCTGCGAATGACGCGGCTCCACGCTGGATGACCTGCGCCCGCAACGGTCCGACGACCCCCAGCCTCACCGCGCTCGACAAAATACCACGAATGATGAAATAGAGGTAGATGCGGAGCGCGGTTTGGTTTTCTATATTCAGGATATTGGAGATAAGACCGAATACCGGCGGGAGATGGCAGGCCAGGCCGTTTTCAAGTACGTCGGCTCGAAATTGGATGAGTTTGGCATTCTGAAAGACCGTTTCACAGGTCGCCAGAAGGGTAGAGCCCTGGCGTCGGCTGGCACGGTTGGCTACATGGTTACTGAGAAAGGCATCGCAGAGACTATCGAGTTCGCGGAATGAGTCCGGATCGTTTCGGGCGGAGATTACCAGGGGGAGGTGGCCGTTGGCGGCCTGCTCCAGGCTGGTCTCGGTGAAGGCCAGCAACTCTTCTTCGCCTCGGATCCTGCCGTTCTGCCACGCGGCTTCCAGTCCGCTCGAATGAGCGAAGCTGCCCGCGGGAAAGGCGGAGTCGATGATTTGCCAGACCAGCCATTCAGGGGAAGACACGGAGGCTATTCCTTATATTCACCAGTTCATCTCAAAGACAAGACTGAGGATTATGCGGGCTCTGAAACCAGCTCGTCAAGAAACTCTGCGGATGAAACCATTCGCAGGCCTGACCCTTACCTTTCTCTTGCACAGTAAATGTTTACTTGCACAAAAGGAAGGCAACCAGTCAGGACATTTATTGTGCAACCCGGTCCTGCCCGGCCGGGAGAAGAGTCAAGAAAGGAGGTCATTGATTAGCTGAGAATATTGATTTTCGCGTTCTTCTCGGTCAGCTAAAACCTTTTTCTATAATCGTTTAGATCTGGTTTTTACTGGCAGGGAGCTTGCGCTGTCGGGCCTGCAAGGCAGATCGGTTGCTGAACCGTACTCTGTGGCACGGCAGTTGCAAAGTGTAACGCCTCGTTCTCCTGGGATTCCGTTTGTGGAGATTTCGGGAGGTATTTATTTTTGACCTTTAGGGCTGAGAAGTTCAGCTCGGTCGGATTGTTCAGGCTGTTCGGTTTAAAGGATTAAGCACGAAACGTCTGGACGGGTATTTTTTTTTCATGGAGGTGCTGTCTTGAGTAAGACAACCAGAGTTCTTTTTGCAGCTGTAGCGTGTGCATTCGTCGTAACCCATGCGGTCGCCCAGGATGACGCCGCTCCCAGCCTGAAGCTGGGCGGTGGAATTCGCGCCGGCGCGAGTTGGGGTGATGGCGATGACAATTACGGTCTCAACAACGTACGTCTGTACCTCAACGGGTCGGTCGGTCCGGCTGCCGTCGAGATCAACACGGAGACGAGTTTTGGTGATGAAAACGATCTTGTCAGTGGCGATGAGCTGAACGTGACCATTCTTGACGCGGTCGCCAAGCTGGCTGTCAGTGGCTCGGCCAATGTCTGGGTCGGACGTTTCCTCGCTCCCAGTGATCGCGCCAACCTGAGCGGTCCCTACTACGGCAACGTCGGAAACGATGGTCCCAGGGCCTCGAGTTTCTACTATGGTGGAAACAAGCAGGCCGGTCGCGATGATGGCGTCGCTGTCTGGGGCAATATCGGTGGCGACATGAACCTCAAGTACCAGGTCGGTATCTTTGATGGAGCCGATGCTGACGATCAGATGATCGCCGGGCGTCTTGTCCTGAATCTCTGGGACAACGAAGACGGCTACTACAATGCCAGCACCTACTACGGCGAGAAGCAGATTTTCGCCATCGGCCTCTCCTACCAGGATGGCGCCGGTTCGGGTGGCGGCGGGCACGATGATTCCCTGTCGCTTGATGTCCTGGTCGAGAAGACCCTCGATATGGGAACCGCGACCCTGGATGTCGCCTGGTATGACTACTCGGAGAGCGCCGACGACCCGATTTCCATATTCGCCGGTCTGTTGATGAATAGCGAAACGTCTGTCGGGCCGTTGACGGGCAAACTTCGTCCCTACATCCGGTATGTCAGCGATGGCATGAATGGTGATGAATGGGCTGTTGGAGTTCAGCAGGTGATCGATGGCCACAACGCCAGCGTCACTGTGGAATATGGCGATGTCGATGATGGTGACAGCACCTTCGGAATCGGAGCCCAGTTCCAGTTCTGATCTGTGACTGACCGGGTGATCCCGGAAGTGCCCTGGGGCGTTGTTTTTGTGGGGCAACATACCGGTACGCGTATGTTGCGTTTAATTGGTTTGGGTTTTGTAAGATATTTATTTGGAAGGAGTTAGTTATGAAGAGGATCTTCCTTGCAGTCCTCTTGGGTTTGGCCCTCGGCGTCTACGGATGTAATTCCGGAGGCGGAGGCGGAGAAACAGCGGACAGTGGAGCGGGTGGAGCTGACACGCCTGCGGAGGTGGCGGAGAAAGAAGCTCCGGCGCCAGAAGCCCCGGCGGAAGAAGCTCCGGCGCCAGAAGCCCCGGCGGAAGAAGCTCCGGCGCCTGTGGCCGAGAAGGAGGCTCCCGAGCCCGGCGGAACCGTCAAGATCGGCATTCTGCACTCTCTTTCAGGTACCATGGCCATCTCGGAGACCTCTCTGAGGGATGTGGTCCTCATGGCCGCCGAGGAAATCAACGCCGCTGGCGGAGTCCTGGGCAAGAAGATTGAACCCGTTGTGGTCGATCCGGCCAGCGACTGGCCCCTTTTCGCCGAGAAGGCGAAAGAGTTGATCAACACGCACAAGGTCGCGGTGACCTTCGGCTGCTGGACCTCCGTGAGCCGGAAGTCCTGTCTGCCGGTCTTCGAGGAATACAACCAACTGTTGTTCTACCCCGTCCAGTACGAGGGTGAAGAGCAGTCTCTGAACGTGTTCTACACCGCCGCGAGCCCCAACCAGCAGCTTGTTCCCGCCGCCGAGTACATGATGAAGGAAGGCGGCTGCGAGAAGTTCTATCTCCTCGGGACCGACTATGTCTTCCCCAGGACGGCGAACAAGGTGCTGAAGGCCTTTCTGAAGGCCAAGGGTGTTCCGGATGAGAACGTCAAGGAGGAATACACTCCCTTCCATCACCAGGACTACCAGACCATCATCGGTAATGTGAAAGCGTTCGCCGCCGGCGGCAAGGCCTGCATCCTCTCGACCATCAATGGCGACAGCAACGTGCCCTTCTACAAGGAATTCGCCAACCAGGGCCTGACCTCGGCTGATTGCCCGATCATGGCCTTCTCGGTCGCTGAAGACGAGCTGCGCGCCATGGACGTGCCGCCGCTGGTGGGACACCTCGCGGCCTGGAACTATTTCCAGAGCATCGATTCACCCTCAAACCAGAAGTTCGTCAACGCTTTCAAGGCCTATTGCGCCAACAACAATCTTCCCGGCGGAACCCAGCGGGTCACGGACGATCCGATCGAGGCGGCCTATTTTGGCGTCTACGTCTGGAAGGCCGCTGTGGAGAAGGCGAAGAGCTTTGATGTCGATAAGGTAAGGGATGCTGTCTACGGTCTCGAGTTCGACGCCCCCGGCGGCAAGAAGTCGATGCATAAGAGCAACCAGCACACCCTGAAGCCCGTCTACATCGGCGAGATTCTGAAAGATGGTCAGTTCAAGATCGTCTACCAGTCGCCTGGGCTGGTGTCGCCGGACTCTTACAGTTCGTATCTCCACCCCGACGGGAACTACCCGGCTCCGACCGGAGGTCCCAAAAAATGAGCGTGGGGTTCTGTCGGATGCCGCGCCCGTAAACCGGGCGCGGCACCTGGCAGACTTTTTGTGTGCCCCTGGACCGGTCCCGCACTTGCACACGTGGTGCGGGGCCGGCACCTCTTTTTCGCGTGGTGCGGTGGACCAGGCCTTCATACGGGCTGGTTCTTTTTTTGTTTCTACGGCCTCTTTCATGGATTGCCCGTTTTGATCCGATGCTCCGCCTGAAGAACCTCATCCTGTTCGGGTTCGTTCTCATCGCTTTCTGGGGCCTCGCCTTCATGGTGGTGAGGGTCGGGGGAAAGGTGGTCGACTCCAGCCCTGCCAGCCAGGAGGTCCGTGCTGCCATTACCCGGCTTACCAGCCCCGATTCCGATGCCGATGCCCAGGCCGCGGCTCTCGGTGACTTCGTAGAGGCGGGTGACTCCCGGGCCGCGGCCTTCCTGAGGTCTTTCCGGGAAGGCCAGAGCATCTACAGGTGGAAAGACCGGCTTGTCCTTGTCGAGAAATTCGATACCGACGATGACGGAAACCGGACAGCCAGGCTCTTCGATCATTTTCTTCGCACGGAGCTGCTGGAATCTATCGAGTTTATTCCCGTTGATGAAAAGCAGGCCGTCGCGCCCAAGGGAAAACAGGCCGTCGCGCCGAAGGCCGATCTCGAAGAGGTGAGCGCTTCGCGTCGATTGCGAAGGGATGTGCTCATGGCCGAGGACCTGCTCAACCTGGTCTCGCCCGATGAGCTGATCTGCCTGCAGGCGGCCCAGAAATGCGGCAACAGCCACAAGCTCGATTTTCTTGTTCCGCTTGAAACACTCGCGAAAGAATCCGGACGCAGCGAGAAGATTCACAGGGTAGCGAGGACAGGCATCTGCCTGATCAGGATCAGCGGCAACGTCCCCGATCTCGATGAGCAAGAGGTCCTCGCGGCCGTCAGGGAGCTGGGAGAAATCCGCAGCGAAGTGGGTATCGAGGCCCTGAAGGAACTCGCCGCACGGGAGGATACGTCTGCGGCGCTGGCGACGGAATGCGGTGTGAGCATCGATGCGATCGAGAGCTACCAGGGCAATGTGCGCAACCTGAGCCACGTCTTCAACGGGATCTCCGCGGGCTCCGTCCTGATCCTGATGGCCCTGGGCCTGTCGATCATTTTCGGCTTGATGGGCGTGATCAACATGGCCCACGGAGAGCTGATGATGGTGGGTGCCTACTCGACCTACGTGGTCATGCACATCTTCGGCCACGCCGAGAGCACGCCGGCAAATCACTATTACATCTTCGCGATTCCCGCCGCCTTTCTCACGGCCGCCTTCTTCGGCATCCTGATCGAGTTCTTTGTCGTGCGCCATCTCTACGGGCGTCCTCTCGACACGCTGTTGGCGACCTACGCCTGCGGGCTCGCCATGATCCAGGGCGCGCGCCTGATCTTCGGGGACAATATCGGGGTAAACGCTCCGGAGGGGCTGGTGGGCAGCTTCGAGGTATTCCAGGATTTCAATATCGCCTGGGCCCGTCTCTTCATTATCTTCTTCTGCGGTTTCTCGGTGCTCTTGATCTACCTTCTTATGGGCAAGACCCGCATGGGACTCCTGATCCGTGCGACGACCCAGAATCGCGCCACGGCCCGCAGCCTGGGAGTGAACAGCAGGTTCATCGACAGCATGACCTTCGCCTTCGGCTCCGGGCTGGCCGGGCTGGCCGGCTGCGCCCTGACCCTGATCGCCGGGGTGACGCCCGATATGGGGCAGAATTACATCGTCGACTCCTTCCTCGTGGTGGTGGTGGGGGGCGTGGGTGAGCTCGCCGGGGTGGTGGCCGCCGGTCTTGGAATCGGGGTGCTCAATAAGGTATTCGAGCCCTTCCTGGGCTGGATCTTCCCCGAGTCGACGGCCACCGTCACCTGGGGCAAGGTCGTGATCCTGGTTCTGGTCATCGCCTTTATCCAGTGGCGTCCTGCCGGTATCTTCCCGCCAAAAGGGAGGCTGGCCGATGTCTGAGAGCAAGTTGCCAAGTATCGAGCCCAGGAGCGGATTGTTCGGGCGGCTGGAGTGGAGGTTTCCGCTCATCCTGATCGTGATCTACGGTCTGTTGGTCCCGGTGCTCTACAAATTCGGCCTCTACGGTATCGATGATGTGAATATGTGGGGGCGCTATATGTGCTTCGCCATGATCGCTGTCGGCCTCGATCTCGTCTGGGGCTATACGGGCATGTTGAGCCTCTGCCAGGCGCTCTTCTTTTCTCTCGGCGGCTACGCCATGGGAATGTACCTGGCCCATCATGGCGGTCCCGAGGGCGCCGTCGATGCCGCGGGCTGGAAGATCCCGGGCTGCCTCTTCGTCGTTTATCCGGGCAAGGTGGGTGAGACCCAGGCCGACTGGCTGGTCCCCTGGTTCTGGAAACCGTTCTGGTGGCTCAGCTGGACGGTCCTCCTCGGGATCCTCATCCCGTCCCTTGTCGCCTTCCTGGTGGGATTCTTTGTCTTCCGGAGCCGTGTGCGGGGCGTCTTCTTCGCTATCCTGACCCAGGCCCTGACCGTCATGGCGATGTCGGTCTTCATGGTCAACGACATGAAGCTCGGTGGCACCAATGGGGTCACCCGCTTCAACCGCATCGTCTTCGGGGGCCGGGAGCGGATTGAGATCGTGCTCAAGGAGGATGAACTCGCGAAGGCCTCGCTGACCTTTGCGGACATCAAGTCGGTCCTCGAAAAGCGACGGACTGAAAAACGAAGGGATGGCGAGGTTCCCGCCCCGGGTGGTTCCCTTGAGGAGAGCGAAGAAAACATTCTTCTGAGCTCTCCGGCGAAGGGAGTGAACATCAACCAGGACTACAAGGACCTCGTCGTCTCGAAGGCTGGAGACCCGAAGGTTACCTTGAAGGATGTGGCGGATCTGAGGTTCCGCGGTTTTAACCTGACGGATGATTCGGTCAAGTTCTGCCTCTACATCGTCACCCTCGCCCTGCTGATCCTGGTCTACCTGCTGTGCAGGTATGTCGTCAGCTCCAGGATGGGGCGCGTGCTGGTCGCTATCCGGGACAACGAAGACCGCCTGCGGTTTTCCGGCTTCAAGCCCTATAGGTACAAGGTTGTCGTCTACGCGTTCGCGGCGGGGATCGCCGGGCTCGGCGGCCTGCTCTACGCGCCGCAGATGGGTATCTTCACGCCGCACAATATGCGTCCTATCGAGTCCATCCTGGTGGTTGTCTGGGTGGCTGTGGGCGGGCGGGGGTCGCTCTGGGGGGCTGTGACCGGTGCCCTGGTGGTGAACTACGGCTACAATTTCCTCACCAGCCGCTATCCCGACTACTGGATGTTTGTCCTGGCGGCCGTCTTTCTCCTTATCGTGCTGCTGGCTCCCGGCGGGATTGCAAGCCTGTTGAAGTGGGTTTCCAGGAGCTTGCGTTCGGGGACTGGAGATGGTGGTCCGGCCGCCGGCCCAGAGGATATGGATGATCGAAGCGCCGGGGCGGCCGAGGAAGAGATGAGCAAGCGGCTTCAGCGCATCAAGCTGCTCAGCTCCGTCAAACAGGAGGTCGATGTCGGCAGGGACCTGCTGGAGGTCAGGGATATCACCGTGCTCTTCGATGGTTTCAAGGCTCTCGATGTGAAGCAACTCGCCGTCGGCCACCGTGAGCTCAAGGTCATCATCGGTCCCAACGGAGCGGGTAAGACGACGCTCTGCGATGTCATCAGCGGCAAGACCCGCCCGACGACCGGGCAGGTCTTCTTCGAGGGGACGGACATCACCCTTGCGCCTGAAGCGGACATCGCCCAGCTCGGAGTCGGACGAAAATTCCAGACGCCGACGGTCTACGACAGCCTGACGGTCTATGAAAACATGACCCTCGCGCTTCCCGGCCGCCAGGGCATCTCGCTCGGCAGCAGGATAACCGATGATGAGAGAACCTCCATCCGCTCCCAGCTCGAGCGTGTTCGTCTCCTCGATGATGAGCATCGCGAGGTGGAGTACCTGAGTCACGGCCAGCGCCAGTGGCTGGAAATCAGCATGCTCATCCTCACCGGTCCGAAGCTGCTGCTGGTGGATGAGCCGGCGGCCGGCCTGACGGATGAAGAAACCGTGCTGACGGCGGAGCTGCTGCTGGAGTGTCGCGAGGAGCACAGCATCATCGTGATCGAGCATGACATGGAATTCGTCAGGCTGCTCGATTCCCACGTGACGGTGCTCAACGAGGGTAAGATCATGGCCGAAGGCAGTGTCGCGGAAGTTCAGGCCAACGAGGAGGTGAGGGAGGCGTATCTCGGACGCTGATAGAGAATCATGCTGACGATCAAAAATCTTTCATTCTCATACGGCTCGATCCAGACCCTGAACTCCGTCGACATGGAGATGGAGACGGGTCAGGTGACCTGCATCCTCGGTCGCAACGGGGTCGGCAAGACGACCCTGCTGAAAAACATCATGGGCATCCTGAATCCTTTGCCCGGGTCGTCTATCCAGATGGATGGAATCCAGTTGATTTCCATGGCGCCGCATCGCCGCGCCAAGGCCGGCCTGGGCTATGTTCCGCAGGGACGGCAGATCTTTCCGCGCATCACCGTCGAGGAGAACCTCAAGGTCGCCCTGCAGGGACGCCGTGACGGCAGTCGGATCATCCCGGAGTATGTCTACGAGCTCTTTCCCGTGCTCAAGGAGATGGGAGCGAGGATGGGTGGTGATCTCTCTGGTGGACAGCAGCAGCAGCTGGCGATCGCCCGCGCCCTGTGCGGGGATCCGGAGATCCTGGTGCTCGACGAGCCGACCGAGGGCATCCAGCCCAACATCATCCAGCAGATCGGCGAGATTCTCAGGAAGCTGGTCGAAGAGCACGGCATGACGGTCGTGCTGGTCGAGCAGTACCTCGATTTCGTCAAGGAGTTCGGCCACAATTTCTATGTTATGAACCGTGGAAGGGTGGTCGCAGAGGGGGAGACCTCCGGGCTCAGTGACGATATCATCAGCAAGCATCTCAGTGTCTGATACCGCGATGACCGACCCCGGCACCCGGCGCGGAATCCTCGAGCTGGCGTCGGTGGCCGGCAGGACCGTCGTTACCCGCGCGCAGGCCGGCAATCCGCTGAAGCTGCTGCTGCCGCGGCCCCGCGAGCGCGCCGCCTGGGTCTATACCTCCGGCTTCGGCGGCGGGCTGGTCGCCGGTGACGAGGTGGCGCTCGACGTGAAGGTCGGCCCCGGCGCGTCCTGCGTTCTCACCACCCAGTCGGCCACCAAGGTCTACAGGTGTCCCGGGGACAAGGTCTGCCGGCAGGAATTGCGGGCGGCTGTGGCCCGCGGTGGATTCCTGGTGCTGGCTCCCGATCCCGTGATCTGCTTCGCCGACTCGGCCTACGAGCAGCGCCAGCGCATCGACGTCGAGCCCGGCGGGTCTCTCGTCGTGGTCGACTGGCTCTCCAGCGGCCGCAGGGTGAGGGGGGAGCGCTGGGCGTTCCGCCGCTACTCGAGCCGCCTCGATATCCATCTCGGCGGCGAGCAGGTGCTGTGCGAATCGCTCCTCCTGGACTCTTCGCGCGTTCCCGCGGGGAGCGAATTCAAGACCGGCGGCTTCGACTGTATCGCGGTGGTGGCTCTCTTTGGCGAGAAGCTTGTTGATGAGGTCAAGGCCCTTTTGGCTATGATAGCTGAGCAGCCTTTCGAGCCGGGCCAGGAGCTCCTCTACGCGGGCAGCCCGGTTGGTGACGGCGCCGTTCTCCGGGTCCTGGGTTCTACCCCGGAGCTGGTGGGGCGGTATCTGAAAGAAAAACTGGATTTCCTCGCCGAGCATCTCGGGGAGACCCCCTGGTCGAGAAAATGGTAAGAAAGAGAGATCTTCAATGCATTTAGCTCCACGTGAAATAGAGAAGCTCATGCTTCACAACGCGGGCTTCCTCGCCCAGAAGAGGCTGGCCCGCGGAGTGCGCCTCAACTATCCCGAGAGCGTCGCCCTCATCGCGACTCAATTGCTCGAGTTCATCCGGGATGGGAAATCGGTCGCCGAGCTGATGGACCTCGGGCGGCAATTCCTCGGCCGCCGCCAGGTGCAGGATGGCGTTCCCGGGATGGTTGCCGAGGTGCAGGTCGAGGGCACCTTCCCGGACGGGACCAAGCTGGTCACTGTTCACCATCCGGTTGTTGAGGAAGATGGCAATCTCGAGCTGGCGCTCTACGGGAGCTTTCTCGACATTCCCGACCTGGAGGTATTCGGATCGGTCGATGAAGACGCTGGGCAGCCCGGGGCCTGCGAGGCCGCGGAGGGAGAGCTGGAGCTGAACGAGGGTCGTGAGAGCGTGAGCCTCGAGGTGAGCAACCTCGGGGATCGCCCGGTACAGGTAGGCAGCCACTATCACTTTGTCGAGACCAATAAGGAGCTCAGCTTCGACAGGGCGGCGGCCTATGGTATGCGGCTCGACATTCCGGCGGGAACGGCGGTTCGTTTTGAACCCGGTGACACCAAGACGGTCGACCTGGTGGCCATCGGCGGCAAGAGGGTGATTCGCGGCGGCAACAATCTCGCTGACGGCGCCGTGAGCGATGAGGGCAGGGATGAGACCCTCAAGCGGATCGCCGACAGGGGCTTCTCGAGCCAGGAAGGTTGAATCGATGGGATATAAAATCAAGAGATCGAATTACGCCGAGATCTACGGCCCGACCACCGGCGACAAGGTCCGCCTCGGTGACACCTCGCTTCGGCTCGAGGTGGAGAAGGACCTGACGGTCTACGGTGATGAGTGCAAGTTCGGCGGCGGCAAGGTGCTGCGCGAGGGCATGGGGCAGGCCGCGGGGGTCGGGCAGGAGGACGCGCTAGATTGCGTCATCACCAACGCCCTCATCGTGGATCATACGGGAATCTACAAGGCGGACGTCGGGATCAAGAACGGCCGGATCGCCGGCATCGGCAAGGCCGGCAATCCCGATGTGATGGATGGAGTCAGCGAGGGAATGGTGGCCGGAGTCACCACCGAGGCCATCGCCGGCGAGGGGCTCATCCTCACCGCAGGGGGGATCGACTCCCATGTGCACTTCATCTGCCCGCAGCTGGTCGATGAAGCCCTCGCCAGCGGGCTCACGGGCATGATCGGCGGCGGAACGGGGCCGGCCACCGGGACCTGCGCCACCACCTGCACCCCCGGGACCAACCACATCCGCATGATGCTGCAGTCAACCGATGAGTTCCCGATGAACTTCGGCTTCCTCGGCAAGGGCAATACGGCCAAGCCCGAGGGAATCGCCGAGCAGGTCGCCGGCGGGGCCGTGGGGCTGAAGCTGCACGAGGACTGGGGTACGACGCCGGCCGCCATCGACTGCTGTCTCTCGGAGGCTGAGAAGCTCGATGTCCAGGTCGCCATCCACACCGACACCCTGAACGAGTCGGGCTTCGTGGAAGCCTCGATCGAGGCCTTCAAGGGCCGCACGATCCACACCTATCATTCCGAGGGCGCAGGCGGCGGGCACGCTCCCGACATCCTCAAGGTCTGCGGCGAGCCCAACGTCCTCCCCAGCTCGACCAACCCGACGCGCCCCTTCACGGTCAACACGCTTGATGAGCATCTCGATATGCTCATGGTCTGCCACCATCTCGACAAGAACCTGCCGGAGGACGTGGCCTTCGCCGAGAGCAGGATCCGCGGCGAGACGATCGCCGCCGAGGACATACTCCACGACATGGGAGCCATCAGCATCATGGGCTCGGACTCCCAGGCCATGGGGCGGGTGGGCGAGGTGGTGACGCGCACCTGGCAGACCGCCGACAAGATGCGCAAGCAGCGCGGAAGCCTGCCGGAAGAATCCGGCGACAACGACAACTTCCGCATCCGGCGCTATGTCGCCAAGTACACCATCAACCCGGCGATCGCCCACGGCATGAGCGAACGGACCGGCTCGGTAGAGACGGGCAAGCTCGCCGACCTGGTGCTCTGGAAGCCGGCGATGTTCGGAGCCAAGCCGGAGATGGTGATCAAGGGCGGGGTCATCGCCTGGAGCCAGATGGGCGATCCGAACGCCTCGATCCCGACCCCGCAGCCGGTCTTCATGCGGCCGATGTTCGGCAGCTTCGGGCAGGCCACCGGGCCGACCTCGATCGCCTACGTCAGCCAGAGCTGCGTGGAATCGGGCGCGGCGGAGGAATACGGCCTCAGCAAACGCATCGAGGGTGTTCGCAACTGCCGTGGCCTCGGCAAGAAGGACATGGTCCTCAACGACGCGCTGCCGGAGATCACCGTCGACCCGGAGACCTACGAGGTGACCGCCGATGGCGACAAGCTCACCTGTGAGCCGGCCAGCGAGTTACCCCTGGCCCAGCGTTATTTCCTGTTCTGAGGAGAGGCTTTCGTGAAGGCGCTTTCTCTCAAGCAGCCCTGGGCGAACCTGGTCGCCTGTGGCTACAAGACGCTGGAGACGCGTACCTGGGCGACCGGCTACCGTGGGGAGTTGCTCATCTGCTCGAGTGCCTCGGGGGACATCGAGCCCACCGGGCGCGCCCTCGCCGTCGTCAACCTGGTCGAATGCCGCGAGATGGAGGATGAAGATGCCCAGGCGGCCTGCATTCTGAGGTACCCAGAGGCGAAGGTCTTTGTGCTTGAGGACATCCGCCTGTTGCGGCCTTTCCCGGTTAGGGGCAGCCTCAATATCTACGATCTGGAGGTGAGCGAGGAAGAGCTCAGCTTTGAAGATGAAGCCGGGGTCGCGGCTTTTATCGACAGGTACAGACCGGATGTAAACTACCGGTTCACGCAGGAATGCATCGCGAAGGGGGAATATCCTCCTATCTGATCATCTCTGCTTCTTTTTCTTCTGCTCCCGAAGCGGGACGATCGGCGAATCCCAGCCGGCGAGGTCAGCCGGCTTCGTTCCCGGCCTGCGACGGCCCTTGCCGCGCGCCCAGGTCCCGTTGAAGGGGCCCACGAAGCCGACATCGGCATCGGCCTTGATGTCTTTCTCCATTCCCGCGGCCCAGAAGCAGGCGTTGATGAGCAGGCGGCGGTAGCCCTCGTTCTCGATGTCGTTGGAGGCGCCGTAGGTGCTGGTGAAGACGCGTCCTTTCTTTCCGTCCTTGCCTTCGTAGTGGCGGGTCCAGGCCCCGGGTACGGGCTTGTGCTTTGGATGCGGGGGAGAGTCGGGCTTCATGCCGTCGAGGGGTTGGGCCATGGCCAGGGTTTCGTAGGGCTCGAGCGGGTTGGCGAAATAGCCGCCGCACTGCGCCCACATGTCCTTCACTCCACGCAGGATCGGGTGGCCGGCCTTTTCCGGGACGATGTCCAGCCGCGTGCTGGAGCGATGGTTGCCGCCGTAATGCCCGGCCCATTTTTCTCCCAGCACCTGGCGTCCGAAGCCGTCCTTGTAGTCCTTGCCGCCGAAACCATTGGAGTATTTCGCGAAGGGACTGTTGCCGGGGATCTTGAAACCATGGGTCGCTGTGCGCAGGCCGACGATGGGTCCTGCCCGGTCAAGGTAGCTCACGAAGTGCTTCATCTGCTCCTCCGGCCAGTTCTGGAAACGGGTGAAGAGGACCAGCAGGTCGGCTTTTTCCAGCTCTTCAATGCCCGGGACGTTGTTGGCGCCCGGCTGGATTTCTCCCTTCGCGTTTACGCCGAAAACGACGGAGCATTTGAAGCCATGGCGCCTTGCCAGGATCCGGGCGAGGGCGGGCAGGGTCTCCTCGGAGCGGTACTCGTGGTCGCTGGCGATGAAGACGAGGTGTTTGCCCTTGCCGGGGCCGCTCTCGCCTTCATAGACCAGGGGAGCATCGGCCTTGAGGAGCTGGCTGGAAGCAAGGAGACAGACGGCGAGGAGCAGGGTTGTTTTATTCATGGATGGGATGATAGGTGGGCCCGGGCTGGTTGACAAGCTCAGGGTTGTTGCTGGCGGGGACGCTGCTGGCCGCTACCCTGTCCACGCTGGCGCCGTCCCTGGGCTCCGCGTCCGCGGGAGATGGGCTCGGCCCTGGGGAAACGATCGATGATGGCGCCGAGCGCCTTGGTCAGCTCCGGGTAGACTTCCGAGAGGTCGAAGCGCTCCTCCGGGTCCGCCTTGATGAGGTAGAGTTCCCTGTAGCCTGGCCGCCCGCCGGCGCCCTGCCCCTGGATCAGCTTCCAGTCGCCGTGGAAGAGGGCGATCGCCTGCGAGGCGATCAGCACGTCCTTGTGGGGGACGGTCTTCCCGGTTCGGAACGTCTCCCAGAGATCCTGTCCGTAGAAGGGCTTCTTGTTGCCGGCTTTCACGCCGAGGGCGGTCGCGAGGGTGGGGAAGAGGTCGTGGGCGGTGGTCAGCTGGTCGAGCTTCTTCCCGGCCGGCAGGACTCCGGGCCAGCGGATGACCGCGGGTACCCGGATGCCGCCCTCGTAGACGCTTCCCTTGCCGCTGGCGAGCGGAGTGTTGCTGGCGCCGCCTCGCGACGAGCCTCCGTTGTCGCTCATGAAGAGAACGATGGTGTTTTTCCGCATCTTTTCCTCATCGAGGACCTTGAGGATCTTGCCGATCTCCTCATCCATGGCATCGACCATTGCAGCGAAGACGCGGCGGTCTTCGTTCTCTACGTCCTTGTAGCGGTCGATGAATTCCTGCGGAGCCTGCAGGGGTGTGTGTGGGGCGTTGAAGGTGACGTAGAGGAAGGTCGGCTTGTTCTTGTCCCGCTCCCGCAGCAGGCGAATGGCTTCTTTTCCGATGAGCCTGGTCGAGTAGCCCTCCTCGACCAGGGTCTTGCCGTCGCGCTGCCAGTCCGGCGGGGGAGGCTCCCCCTGCTGGTTTCCGCTGCCGGGGCGTCTTCTCAGGCCGCCGCCGCGCTGGTGCGAGTAGTAGTCGATGAAGCCGCCGGCATGGCCGTAGAAACTGTCGAAGCCGCGCTTGTGCGGCAGGGCGGTTTCATCCCGGCTGCCGAGATGCCACTTGCCGCTCATCAAGGTCTGGTAGCCGGCCGCCTTGAGGGTCTGGGGCAGGAGGTGCTCATCGAGGGGGAGGATGGCGTCGCCGCCAATGGGTCGAGTGATGCCGAGGGCGAGTGGGGAGCGCCCTGTAAGGAGCGCTGTACGGGTAGGGCTGCAGAAGGGGTAGACGTAGAAGCGGTTCAGCTCGACTCCCTGCCTGGTGAGGCTGTCGATATTGGGAGTCTTGATCACGCTACCGTGGTAGCCGACATCGTTCCAGCCGAGGTCATCGGCGACAAAGAGCACCAGGTTCGGGCGCTTCGGTTTTTCCTGTCCCCTGGCGATCGACACTCCAGCGATGGTGATGATCGCGAGGACGGCGAGTATTCGGGAAAAAGAACTCTTCATAGTGAGATGGTCCATGGGTAAATTAGTCCTGAGGAGTTGGGCTCACGTTTGATTCATATGACCCGCTTCAATCCTGTTGAGCTATTGTGTGATGGAACCGGATTGAAAGTCCTATTATTCTCCTTCAACCCCGCTTTCATTGAAATGGTATAAGCTATTCCCTCTGAATGTCTTGTGGGGATCTAATCCGTTTCCGTCCGCGCCGGGGCTCTTTCGGGCCTTATTTCCTGTATACATCTGTAGTTCGGGGTCAATAAACGCCTGTCGGGATTGCTGTGAAGTCCCCTGGGGGTTTCAGCTTCGCGATTTTTTTTCGAGAGTGAATGGCGCTATGAGTATCGATCAAGCCACAGCGGTAAAAGGTCTCATGAAGGATCGGGCCCGGCTGATCGCCTACATCTACGCGATCGTCCGCGACTGGCACCTCGCCGAGGATCTCTTCCAGGAGGTGTCCGTCCTGGCCATCGAAAAGCATGACAGGATCGTAGACTCGGACCACCTGCTGCTCTGGGCCCGTAAGGCCGCCCGCAACAAATCACTCGAGGCGCTCAGGAAAAGAAAGTATACGCCGCTTACGCTGGCCGATGACGTGATCGAGCTTCTCGATGGCGTCTGGCTCGAGATCGACAGGACCGACAGTGACCTGGAGGTCGACTACCTGCGAAGCTGCCTCGATAATCTCAGCCCGAAGGCCCAGCGGGTCGTGAATCTCAAGTACGTCGAGGGACTCAGCGGCGTCCAGATCGCCGAGCTTGTCGGCAGCAAGGTTCACAGCGTCTACGTCTCCCTGACGAGAGCCCATCGCAGCCTCGAGTCCTGCGTTCGCAAACGACGCCTCAGAGCGGAGCATGGCCGTGCCTGAAATCCCCGACAGCTTCTATGACCTGGTACTTCGCTATTTCGATGGCGACCTCGATGCTGCGGAGCTCGATGATCTGAACGAGCTGCTGCGCTCCGATGGGCGGCTGCGCGATGCCTTTGCCGCCCTGTGTGTTCGCACTCGCATGGTGCGCGAGATCGGGGAGCCCCAGCGCCAGGCGGAAACCCGTGCCGCCGACGGTTCCGAGGGCGTCATCACGCAGCTCAAGCTTGCCCGGGATGAGTCGCGGGGACGGGGGCGCGGAGGGATGGCGCGGCGGGTAAGGGCGTTTGCCTCCCTGGCGGCGCTGGCCCTGGTCTCCGTGGGATTATTCCTGGGCTTCTCCGGAGAGACCACGGATCTTCCAGTAGATGACCGGGTTTCCGGGCCGGTGGCTGGAAAGAATCACATCGCCCGGCTGGTGCAGGTCGTCAAGGCGAGGTGGGGGGCTGAAAATGCCGATCTGAAAAAAGGAGCCAGGCTTTCGCAGGGGAAGATCCGGCTCGAATCAGGCCTGGCCAAGCTGCGGTTTTCCTCCGGGGCCAAGATCACCCTCGAGGGACCCGCCGAATACGAGATCGTCGATGATGATCTCACCCGGCTGGTCTCCGGACGCCTCTCCGCGAAAATTCCCAGGAGCGCGATCGGTTTCAAGGTAGACACGCCCACTGCGCGGGTGGTCGACCTGGGAACGGCCTTCGGTGTCGACGTGGAGGAAGACGGCGCCACCGAGGTCGCTGTCTTCGAGGGGGAGGTCGAGGTCGAGTTGCCGGAAAACAATCCGAGTGAAAAAGGCAAGAGGCTGATTACCCAAGGCAACTCGGTTCGCACGGAGGCGGGAACGGAAGAAATACGAGATGCCCGCTACGATGTCAGCAAGTTCGAGAGGTCCTGGCCGGTAACCGCTGGAATCGTCCAGACCGTCGGCATGGTCAAGTTCGCCCCCCCCGGCCCGATTTCCACTCTTCTCAAGCACGAGGATGATGGCCACCTGGTGATTCTTCCCGAGCGCGGTAACTTCACCGTGTCGAAGAAGCTCAAGGCGCGGGCGAACATCACCTCACCCGGCGTGTATCGCAAGCGTGGCAGCCTGGAGACCGGGCGGATCGAGACTGGCCGGGTGCTGGCCAGCTATCTCGTCCAGTTCAACCCGGTTGAGCAGGACAAGGAAAAACGGGAGAAGAAAAACCGTCGCCTGGTCGGGGTGGTGACGTTCGAGAACCCCATCGTCGGGGTGATTACAAATACCGGCTTGCTGAGGGCGACGGATAAAACTCTCGGGGGACATTCCGAGAGCCTGGTCATTCGCGGCCGGGGACTCGAGATCGGCATGGGTAAGCAGGTTGATATCGTGACTCTCAACGAGGATCGCAAGACGCTCATTCTCGACCTGCGGGTCTCTGGTGAGCAGATCGACCAGATCCGGGTTCTTGTCGAGGGTGAGGAATGACGGTCTGAAAGAAAACAGCTAACGACTGCAAATATCTGTACAATCGGGCCCTCTCGGCCAGGTTGATTTCAATCGTCGGGGAGGATCTTCCCCGGTCTTTAAATCGTCTTCAATTCTGTAATTTCCAGAGAAGGAGGAATTCTCATGAAGGCAACGTTTAGTTTCTTAGCGGTATTGGTTCTTGTCGGACTCTCCAGCAGCCCACTCCTGGCCCAGAAGAAGGGCAAGGGAGCCAAGGGGCCGAGCCTGTTCTCCGGCCAGGTCAAGAGGGCCGTTCCGGGCATCGACGCGATTGTCAGCCTCAGTGCCGACCAGAAGGAGAAGTACGCCGGTCTCCACAAGGCGATGGTCTCCTCGGAAGCATACGCCGGCGCTCTGAAGACGATCAAGGACAAGGCCGCCAGCAAGGAAGACCGTAAGGCAGCCCAGGCCGCCATCAAGACGGCAAAGGCCGGACTCGCGGCCAAGTTGAACGAGATTGTCGGTGCTGATAATGCAGCGCTGGTGAGCAAGATCAACGATGTCGTCAGCTCGGTGCAGAAGAACATCAGGTCTGAGTACAAGGCCAAGTTCAAGGAAGTCAAGAATGACAAAGAGGCCCGAGCGACGCTCTCGAAGGAGATGTCGGCTAAGGTGGCCTCGACAATTTCCGGAAAAGTGAACGCCCTCTTGAGCGAAGCCCAGAAAGAAGCCATCAAGAAGGCTTCGACCCGGGGCAAAGGCAAGGGCAAGAAGAAGGGCGACAAAAAGGGCAAGAAGAAAGAAGATGCTGACAACGCCTGAGTTTCAGCTATACTCCTTTCAACGGTTTCTTTGAAAGCGCCCCTCATGCGCGAAGCGCAAGAGGGGCGCTTTTTTTATCGCCGCTTTTTCCCGGGGCGCCCGGGCTGCAGCCTCAACCTGTCAGCTTCTGCCAGGCTGCCTCGATTCGTCGGTAGACGGCCCGCCAGGTGAAGGGGAAAAGAAGCTCCCGCAGGTCTTCGCCTGAGCTCGGTGGTGGGTCGAGCAGGGCGTGGCGGAGCCGCTCCGCGAGGTTTCTTGAAAATTCGGCCAGATCAGCCTCAACGGGCTTGTCGACCGTTTCCATCGCAGGCATCGCGACGGTATGGATGACCTCGGGCAGGTGGGGGAGAATCCCCGAGCGCACCCCGGGGAGATCGGTACAGACCGGTCGGCAGCCGCAGGCGAGAGCCTCGATGAGCACCAGCGGCAGGCCCTCGAAGAAAGATGGCAATACGAAGACCCCGCACCCCCGCATGATCCCGGCGAGCTCGGGCTGGCTCACCCGCCCGTGATAGACGACATCCTCTCCGAAGGTTTCCATGCGTTCGAGGAGCCGTTCACTTTCTTTTCCGGCGCCGCCCCCGGCGATATGAAGTTTCACGCCGAGCTGGTCTTCGCGCAGGAGCTCGAAAGCGTCGAGCAGCGATCGCAGTCCCTTGCTCTCGCTGAGCTTGCCGGCGAAGAGGATGGAGTTGTCGCGGTCTTCCGTTGCGCCCTCGCAGTGGAAGAGATCCTCCCGGTAGCCCGCCCCGACGACAGCGACCTGTTCTTCCGCCAGCCGGTATTCTTTCCGATAGAGCCGGGCGTGCTCTTCGTGCAGGACGGCGAAGAGGTCGTTTCGCCGGCAGCCCTCGCGGATTTCTTCGCCGAGGTGCGGGCATTGGCTCAGCTGCCTGAGCGCCGTTCCATGTCCGTGGACCACGACGGGGGTGTCTCCCGCGAGATCCTTCAGCATGGATGAGAGGAGCCAGGCGTGGTGGGCGTGGATGATGTCGGGTTTAAATTCGCTGAGGATTCGAGACAGGGCCGATCGCCAGGCCGAGCGGTAGCTCGTGAGCTGCCCCGGGGTCATCCGCGAGAACCGGGTGCTCGGGTAGGGCATGACATCGCTCATGCCGGGTACGTGAAAGTCGAGGGCCGCTTCAGCCGTCCCGCTGTTGCCTTTGAATTCCAGGCGGCGGATCTCTTCGTCGCCGAGCCCGTCGACGGGGCTCGAGTCACCCGTTGGCACTCCGATGAGCGCGCGCTGGATCCAGCCCGCCGCGCCCGCCTCGCGCGCAAGAGCGTCGAGGGTTACGCCGCTTCCCGTCAGGGAGGGCCGCTGGGAGAGTGTGTGGAGAACCCGGGCCTGCATGAGGACAGATTGTACGGAAGGTGACGGCCTGAATACAGTCCACGCACCGGCCGGGGGGAGATAAGTTGAATGCGCCGCCACGCCGCCCTTATCATGAGGTGAATTCACCTGGAGGACCCATGCCCCGAAGGAACAACCCCGGACTCAGTCGGCGCGAGCTGCTGCTCGGTGGAGCCGTAGGCCTGGGCGGGCTCGACCTGGTGGGGCTGGATCTCCCCGGCCTCCTGGCCGCGGAAGAATCCACCGGCCTGTCCCGGGGCAGGGCGAAGTCCTGCATCCTGTTCTTCATGGAGGGAGGGCCGGCCCACCAGGATCTCTGGGACCTGAAGCCGGAGGCGCCGCTGGAGTACAGGGGCGAGTTCAAGCCGATCCCGACGAAGGTGCCCGGCGTGCAGGTCTGCGAATACCTGCCCATGCTCGCTGGGCAGATGCATCATTTCGCCCAGGTGCGCTCAGTCCATCACGACGTCAACGATCACAACGCGGGCGCCTACTATTGTCTTACCGGCCATTCTCCACGGGTCGGAAACAAGCTGATTATCTCGCCGAGCCCGAGCCTCTTCCCTTCCTACGGATCGGTCCTCGCTCGGCTGCGTCCATCCGGGAACCAGCTGCCGGATTTCGTCCACATTCCCGAGGTTCTCTCGAACCTTAATTATGACCTTCCCGGCCAGTTCGCCGGCTTCTTCGGCCGCCAGTTCGATCCGTACGTTACCGGGGATCCCAGCCTGCCCGGCTTCAATACAAGCATCTTCGAACTCTCAGACGATGTCTCGAAGGAGCGCTTCCTGCGCCGCAGGCGTCTTCGCGAGAAAATGATCGAGTCGCTCAGCGCCAGGCCCGGCGGTGACAGGATTCTCGGAAAAACCGAAGGCCACTACCGCAAGGCTTTCGAATTGCTGGGCTCTCCGAAGGTACGGGATGCTTTTGATCTCAGCCTTGAATCCGACAGGACGCGAGAGCGCTACGGGTTTGACCGTAAGTCGAACCGCGCAAAGCTCGCCAGGGAGTTCGGCGGCGTTCCCCACCTCGGCCAGAGCATGCTCCTGGCCCGGCGCCTGGTAGAGGCGGGCTCCAGGCTGGTGACCGTTTGCGCGGGACGAAGGTATTGCCAGGCCTGGGATACGCACAGGAAGCACTTCCCCCTCATGAAGCGGTCCCTGCTGCCGCTGACCGACCGGGCCCTGTCCGCCCTGATGGAAGATCTCGATGAGCGGGGTCTTCTCGATGAGACCCTGGTGGTGGTGATGGGTGAGTTCGGACGCACCCCGAAGATCGGCCAGGTGACGAGCAACGCGGGCGCCGATAAGGGCGGTCGCGATCACTGGCCGCATTGCTATTCGGTGCTCTTCGCCGGGGCGGGTGTCGCCGGTGGAGCGGTCTATGGAAAGAGTGATCGCTACGCGGCCTTTCCTGAGAGTAATCCGGTCACGCCCGAGGACATCGCGGCCACGATCTACGACCTCATGGGCCTCGATTCCGGCATGGAAATTACCGACCGTCTTGACCGGAAGGTCCACCTGAGCGACGGAACACCGATAAGGGAGATCTATTCATGATGAAGCTATCACGGCTTCCGCGAAAGAGGGGAGCCTTCCGTTGGCTGCTCGCCCTGCTCTTCTGTCTTGTATCGCTGGACACCGGCGCGAGCGAGCCTGCCGGCCCCTGGAAGAAGCACATTGTTTTGTCAGCCGCGGAGACCGGGGGCGGGGTCAATACGGTCCTGGCCAACGATTTCGATGGAGATGGCAAGCTCGATATCATCTCGAGCTTTTCCGGCAAGGTGGTGCTCCTGAAGGGCCCCGACTGGAAGCGACGGGTTATCGTACATGAGCTGCCCTCAAAGAGGCCGGGGAGGCCGGGCCGCGGGTGTATTCACA
>Ga0310345_10001717_pt1 | contig 23584 bp, 17 predicted proteins | sample HC15DNA20500_MG_FD_204667 | JGI IMG/M metagenome (GOLD analysis project Ga0310345, IMG submission 204667) | Marine microbial communities from station ALOHA, North Pacific Subtropical Gyre - HC15-DNA-20-500_MG | ecosystem: Environmental > Aquatic > Marine > Oceanic | place: Pacific Ocean: North... | reverse complement strand
CCGCGCGTAACAATGGGCGTAGCCCCGCCGCGCGAGCGCCGCCCCGTCGGGGCGGGGTGGCGCTATTGCTCTCGTTTCGCGCTACGGCGAGTTCGGATGTACTTGGCCGCCATAAAGCGCCCGACAACCACGTCGGAGGCGCCACCCCACGGGGCGGCGCTCGCGCTACCGTTGCGCCTATCTCTCCCGTCTGTGCGTCCTGAACCGCCCGCCGCAGGCGCCACGCCACCCCTCCCCCCTGCACCAGCGCACAGACCCACCGCCGCTTTCCCGCTTGACCTCGACCGCACTTGAGCCTCTACCCATCATGCTCTCGCCCCAACCGAGGAGCCGGCCATGCACCGCCCCGACAGCCCCACCAAGCGCAGAACCGGCCTCTTCCGCCGCTTCGAGACCCTCGTCGACCCGTTCCCCGCCACGGCCGATACCCGCCCGCCCGCGCAGCTCCTGCCGTTCCTGTGGCACTATGCCCGCCCGCTCGGCCCCTGGCTCGCGCTCATGGCGCTCGGCACCGCGGCGATCTCGGTGGTGGAGCTCACCTTCATGGCCTATCTCGGCCGCCTCGTCGATGTGCTCTCCGGCGCCGACCGCGCCACCTTCTTCGCCACCCATGGCACCGAACTGGCGCTCATGGCCGCCGTGGCCGTGCTGATCTACCCCGCGATCATCCTCTTCACCTCGCTCCTCGAACACCAGACGGTCTTCGGCAACTTCCCCATGCTCGCCCGCTGGCGCACGCACCGCTACCTGCTCGGCCAGTCGCTGAGCTTCTTCCAGGACGAATTCGCCGGCCGCATCTCGCAAAAGGTGATGCAGACCGCGCTCGCCACCCGCGAGGTCTTCACCAAGACGCTCGACGCGCTGGTCTACGTCACCGTCTACTTCACCGGCGCGGTGGTGCTGACCGCGGGTGCCGACTGGCGGCTCACCCTGCCGCTGATCGTCTGGCTCGCCGCCTATGCGGTGATCCTGCGCTACTTCGTGCCGCGCCTGCGCGACGTCTCGCGCGCCCAGGCCGATGCCCGCGCGGTGATGACCGGGCGGGTGGTGGATTCCTATTCCAACATCCACGTGGTGAAACTCTTCGCCCATGCCCGCCGCGAACTGGCCTATGGCCGCGAGGGGATGGAGGATTTCCTCGACACGGTGCACGACCAGATGCGCCTCGTCACCCGGCTCACCGTCACGCTGCAGACGGTCAACGCCCTGCTGCTCGCCTCGATCGCGGCGCTGGCGATCTACGCGTGGTACATCCAGGCGATCGGGCTCGGCGCCATCGCGGTGGCGATCGCGCTGGTCATGCGCATCCGCTCGATGTCCGACTGGGTGCTGTGGGAAGTGGCCGGCCTGTTCGAGAATATCGGCACCGTGCAGGACGGGATCAACACGATCTCGCGCGACCGCGCGGTGACCGACGCGCCCGGCGCCGTGGCGCTCACCGTGCCGCGCGGCGAGGTGCGGTTCGAGAACGTCGCCTTCCGCTACAATCGCCGTGCAGGTTTGAAGGAACCGGGCGTCATGGACGACCTCTCGCTCACCATCGCGCCGGGCGAGAAGGTGGGCCTCGTCGGCCGCTCGGGCGCCGGCAAGTCGACGCTGGTGAACCTGCTCCTGCGCTTCTACGATCTCGATGCCGGGCGGATCACCATCGACGGCCAGGATATCGCCGGCGTCACCCAGGAAAGCCTGCGCCGCAATATCGGCGTCGTCACTCAGGATACCGCGCTCCTGCACCGCTCGCTGCGCGAAAACGTCACCTATGGCCGCCCCGACGCCACCGAGGCCGAGATCCACGCCGCGCTCGCCCGCGCGCGGGTCGACGAGTTCCTGCCCGGCCTCGTCGATCAACGCGGCCGAAGCGGGCTCGATGCGCATACCGGCGAGCGCGGGGTGAAACTTTCCGGCGGCCAGCGGCAACGCGTGGCCATCGCGCGCGTTCTGCTCAAGGATGCGCCGATCCTCGTGCTCGACGAGGCGACCAGCGCATTGGACAGCGAGGTGGAGGCGGCGATCCAGGCACAGCTCTATGACCTTATGGAGGGCAAGACGGTCATCGCCATCGCGCACCGGCTCTCGACCATCGCCGCGATGGACAGGATCGTGGTGATGGAGGCCGGCCGCATCGTCGAGGAAGGCAGCCATGACGATCTGCTCGCGCGCGAGGGCCTCTATGCCCGGCTCTGGGCGCGGCAATCGGGCGGCTTCCTCGATACCGAGGCGGCGGCCTGATGGGGGCAGGCGGCGACAGGTCTGGGCGCGGGCCCGATCAGGGCTCCGAGGAAGCCGACGGCTGGCTCGCCCGCCGCTTCGCCGCGCTGATCGACGCCGAGCGCCCGGCGAAGGGCGCCCCGCCGCGCACGCTGCTGCCGTTCATGGGCTGGCTGCTGGAAGGCGCCTGGCCCGTGATCGGGCTCGCCGCCCTCGTCTCGGCCATCGCGGGCGTGCTGGAAGTGCTGACCGCGGCGATGCTGGGCCTCGTCATCGACGCCGCCGCGCCCGGCGCGCAGGCAGGTTTCTTCGATGAACACGCGCTGATGCTGGCCGGCGTCGCCGCCTTCTTCATCGTGCTGCGCCCGCTCGTGGCCGGGCTCAACAACGCCTTCCAGTCGCTCACCATCGCGCCCAACGTGAACAACCTCGTGCTCGCCCGGCTGCACCGCTGGACGATGGGCCAGTCCGTAACCTATTTCGACAACGATTTCGCCGGACGCATCGCCCAGAAGCAGATGCAGACCGCCCGCGCGATGACCGACACGGTGACCGATCTCGTCAGCGCTGTGACGTTCGGGCTGGCCTCGCTGGCGGGCTCGGCGGTGCTGATGCTGGGCATCGGCGCGGCGCCCGCGGCGATCCTGGCGGTGTGGATCGTGGCCTATCTCGCGCTGATCCGTGTCTTCCTGCCGCGCATCCGGGCGCGGGCCGAGCGGCGGGCGGCGGCGCGCGCCATGGTCTCGGGGCAGGTGGTCGACACGATCACCAACATCAAGACGGTCAAGCTCTTCGCGCACCAGGATCGCGAGGATCGCGCCGCACTGGAGGAAATGCGCCGCTTCCGCGAGGCCGCCTTCGGCTTCGGCCGCGTCGCCGCCACGTTCCGGCTGCTCTTGATGACGCTGGCGGGCGCGCTGCCGGTGATCCTCGTCGGCGCGACGCTGTGGCTCTGGACGCGCGGCGCCGCGACGCCGGGCGATATCGCGGCCACCGGCGCCGTGTCGATCCGGCTGGCGCAGATGACGGGCTGGATCTCCAACGCGCTGCTGATGATGTATGCCCATGTCGGCGAGATCGAGGACGGGATGCACACGCTCACCCCGCCGCATGCGCTGACCGACGCGCCCGATGCCGCCGCGCTGCCGGGGCCGGCCGCCGGCGCGCCCGAGATCGTCTTCGACGGGGTGCGCTTCGGCTATGGCCGCGAGGGCGGGTTCTCGGCCGCGCTCGATCTGCGGATCGCGCCGGGCGAGAAGGTGGCGATCGTGGGCCCCTCGGGCGCGGGCAAGACGACGCTGGTCGCCCTGCTGCTGCGGCTGCACGATACCGAGGGCGGGGCGATCCGCATCGGCGGGCAGGATATCCGCGCCGTCAGCCAGGAAAGCCTGCGCCGGCAGATCGGCATGGTCACGCAGGACAGCGAGATGTTCAACCGCTCGGCCCGCGCCAACATCCTCTACGGCGATCCCGAGGCCGGCGAGGCCGAGATGGTCGAGGCGGCGCGCCGCGCCCGCGCGCACGACTTTCTGCTGGAGCTGGAGGATTTCCGCGGTCGCAAGGGCTATGAGGCGCGGCTGGGCGAGCGCGGGGTGAAGCTTTCGGGCGGGCAGCGCCAGCGCATCGCGCTGGCCCGCGCGATCCTGAAGGACGCGCCGATCCTGGTGCTCGACGAGGCGACGAGCGCGCTCGACAGCGAGGTCGAGGCCGAGATCCAGGAGGCGCTGGCCGATTTCATGCACGGCAAGACGGTGCTGGCCATCGCGCACCGGCTGTCGACGATCACGATGATGGACAGGATCGTGGTGATGGAGGATGGCCGGATCGTGGAGGAGGGCGACCACGCTGCGCTGCTCGAGGCCGGCGGCCTCTACGCCCGGCTCTGGGCGCGACAATCAGGCGGGTTTCTGGGAGAGAACGCGACGGCGGCGCAGTAGGCAGGGCAGGGGCGCAACGGTAGCGCGAGCGCCGCCCCGTGGGGTGGCGCAGCCAACGCTGGTGTTGAGCGCTTTATGGCAGCCAAGCCCCTCCGCACTCACCGCAGCGCGCGACGATAGCCATAGCGCCACCCCACGGGGCGGCGCTCGCGCGGCGGGGCTGCGCCCCTTGTTCCGCGCGACACCTGCGGCGGGCAGGGGGCTCCCGCCCCTTTTCGGCGCGCTATCGCGCGCGCTCAAAGCGTTGGGCCAGGCCGGGGGCTCCGCCCCCGGACCCCCGGAGTATTCGCAGCAAGAAAAAGCGCAACAGAGCGCGAGGGCCGCCCCGTGGGGTGGCGCCTCCGACGGTGATATTGCGCGGTTTATGGCAGCCAAGCCCCTCCGCACGAACGGCAGCGCGAGACGATAGCCATAGCGCCACCCCGCCGGGACGGGGCGGCGCTCGCGCGGCGGGCTACGCCCTTGTCCCGCGCGGGCGGCTGCGCCGCCAGCGACGCACTTAACATAATATTGTAGCCAGTGAAATCAGACGCTTACAAAGTGTCCACACGTGGACACCCCCGAAACCATCCTATCCCGGCGCCTTGTGGATCGGGTCCACCCAATACACCGCCTCGGGCTTCTCCACCGGCTCCACGCCCTCGATATTCACCACCACCGCCTCGTTGTCCGACCGCACCAGCACGCATTCCAGCACCTCGTCGGGCAGGGCGTTGATCTCCTGGTGGGGCACGTAGGGCGGCACGAAGATGAAGTCTCCCGGCCCCGCCTCGGCCACGTATTCCAGCTTCTCGCCCCAGCGCATCCGCGCCCGGCCGCGCACCACGTAGATCACGCTCTCCAGCGCGCCGTGATGGTGCACGCCGGTCTTGGCGTCGGGCTCGATCGCCACCGTGCCGGCCCAGATCTTCTGCGCCCCCACCCGCGCCGCGTTGATCGCCGCCTGGCGGAACATGCCCGGCGTCTGCGGCGTGTTGCTGTCGAGCGTGTCGCCGCGGATCACGCGCACGCCGTCATGCTTCCAGCGGGGGCTATCTTCATCGGTCGGCTGATCGTGCGGCATCGGCGCTCCTCCTCGTCTCCCCTCGATACCAGCCCGCCCGCCGCGCGGCCAGACGCTTGCACGGCGCGCCCGCCCGGCCCATAGAACGCCCATGTCCCGGAGCCGCACGCCATGACCCCCGCCGCCCGCCACCAGGCCGCGATCGAGATCCTCGACACGATCGCCGAAGGCGCACCGGCCGAGCGCGTGCTCACCAATTGGGGCCGCGCCCACCGCTTCGCCGGGTCGGGCGACCGCGCGGCGATCCGCGACATCGTCTTCGCCGTGCTGCGCCGCCGCCGCAGCTGCGCGTGGTCCGGCGGCGGCGATACCGGCCGCGCCCTCGTGCTGGGCCTGCTGCGCCAGGAGGGCCCGCCGCCCGAGACCATCTTCACCGGCGCGCGCCACGCCCCCGCACCGCTCTCCGAGGCCGAGACCGCCGCGCCGCCCCCGCTCGACACCGCCCCCCGCGGCGTCCGCACCGACATGCCGGACTGGCTGCTGCCCCGGCTCGACACGGCCTTTCCCGGCGAGGCCGATGCGATCTGCGAGGCCCTTCGCCACCGCGCCCCCGCCTTCCTGCGCGCCAACCTGCGCAAGACCACCCGCGACTCCGCCGCCGACGCCCTCGCCGCCGAGGGGATCGAGACGCGCCCGCACCCGCTTTCGCCCACGGCGCTCGAGGTCACCTCCGGCGCCCGCCGCATCGCCGCCAGCCGCGCCTACCGCGAGGGGCTGGTCGAGCTGCAGGATGCCGCCTCGCAGGCCGTGGCCGACTTGCTGCCGGTTAAGCCGGGCCAGCGCGTGCTCGACTATTGCGCCGGGGGCGGCGGCAAGGTGCTTGCGCTCGCCGCACGGTGCGAGGCCGCCTATACCGCCCATGACGCCGACAAGCAGCGCATGGCCGATCTTCCCGCCCGCGCCGCGCGTGCCGGGGTAGCGGGGATGATCCGCACCGATCCCGCGCCGCAGGGCCCGTTCGACCTGGTCTTCGCCGATGCGCCCTGTTCCGGCTCGGGCGCCTGGCGCCGCAGCCCCGAGGCGAAATGGCAGCTCACCGAGGCGGCGCTGGAGAGCCTGGTACGCCTGCAGGCCGAGATTCTCGACACGGCCGCCACGCTCACCGCGCCCGGCGGCACGCTCGCCTATGCCACCTGCTCGCTGCTGGAAGAGGAGAACGCGGCCCAGATCGCCGCCTTCCGCAACCGCCACGACGCGTGGGAAATCACCGCCGAGCGCCGCTTCCGCCCCGCCGATGGCGGCGACGGGTTCTATGTGGCCTGCCTGCGTCACTCAGGCCCGCGAGCGCCCGGCTGAGGCACGAACCGGCCACAAACCACCCGGCGTTAATCCGGGGTTAACCACCTGCCGCCGAGATTCGAGGGAGAACGAATCAGGATGGTGTGGCTTGGCTTCGCTGGCGGTTCCCCGCATGTCTTTCACGCGCCTCGCACGGCGCCTCGGCGCACGGCACCTGATGCTGGGGGCGCTGGGGCTGACATTCGTCGGCGCCGCCGCGATCGCGCCGACACCGCCTCTGGCCCTCGCGGCGCTGCTGCCGGGGCTCAGCCTGATCTGGCTGGCGCTGATCCTGCGCGGCGCCGTCTGGTGGCGCGCCTGGCGCAACCGGCGGCTGGAGCGTGCCGTGCGGCGGATCGTCGAACACGATGCCACGCCCGCCTTCATCACCGATCCCGACGGCATGATCGCCTACCAGAACGCCGCCGCGATCCGCGCCTTCGGCGGCGCCGGCGGCGGGCCGCTGCTCGATACGCTGCGCGGCCACCTCGCGGCGCCGTCCTCCACGCTCTTCCGCCTGCAGGCGCGCGCGCTCGCGGGCGGGGCGGCGCGCGAAGACGTGTTCACCCGCGCGGGGCAGGTGCGGCTCTCGGCGCACCGCGCGGGCCCCGGCACCTGCCTCTGGCGGCTCGACCGGTTCGAGGCGGCGCCGGAAGCGGGCGACGCGGCCGCCGCCATGGGCATGCCGATGCTGCGCGCCAGCCCCGGCGGGCGCGTTTTGTGGATGAACCCCGCCATGCAGCGCCTCGCCGGCGGCCTGTGCGAGACGCTGGGTGAGCTGATGCCCGACACGCCCCTGCAATCGGGCGAGATGCACCAGGTCAACGCCGTCGAGGGCCCGATCCGCGCCCGCGTCTTCGAGATGAAGGACAATCTGGGCCGGCGCGAGATCTACATCCTGCCCGAAAGCGACGCGCCGCTCGCGGAATGGGATCTGCTCGATTCGCTGCCGGTGCCGCTGCTGAAGATCGGCGCCGACGCGACGGTGCTGCTGGCCAACCGCCCGGCCCGCGCGCTGCTGGGCCAGACCTTGCCGCAAGGGCGCAAGCTTTCGGACCTGGTGGAAGGGCTCGGCCGCCCGGTGAACGACTGGGTGATGGAGGCCGCCGAGGGCCGCACCGTGCTCAAGCCCGAGATCGCGCGCGCCACCGGCACCGAGCACGAGCTCTACCTGCAGATCACGCTCAACCGCATCGCCGATGGCGGCGAGACGGCGCTGATCGGGGTGCTGAGCGACGCGACCGAGCTCAAGACGCTCGAGGCGCAATTCGTCCAGAGCCAGAAGATGCAGGCGATCGGCCAGCTCGCGGGCGGCGTGGCGCATGACTTCAACAACCTTCTGACAGCGATTTCAGGGCATTGCGACCTGTTGTTGCTGCGCCACGATGAAAGCGACCCGGAATATGGCGACCTGGTGCAGATCCACCAGAACGCCAACCGCGCGGCTTCGCTTGTCGGCCAGCTTCTGGCATTCTCGCGCAAGCAGACCCTGAAGCCCGAGATCGTCGACATGCGCGATGCGCTTTCCGACCTTGCCCATTTGCTCAACCGCCTCGTGGGCGAGAAGGTTTCTCTGCGGCTGGAGCACGAGGATGGGCTGCGCCCGATCCGGGCCGACAAGCGCCAGATCGAGCAGGTCATCATGAACCTCGTCGTCAATGCGCGCGACGCGATGCAGGAAGGCGGCGAGATCGTGATCCGCACGCGGATGGAGAGGCTCGCCGCGCCGCTGGAGCGGGATCGCGCCAAGGTGCCGCCGGGCGATTACGTCGTCGTCAGCGTCACCGACGAGGGCGCGGGCATCCCGCCCGACAAGTTGCCCAAGGTGTTCGAGCCGTTCTACACGACCAAGCGCACCGGCGAGGGCACCGGGCTGGGCCTGTCCACCGCCTATGGCATCGTCAAGCAGACCGGCGGGTTCATCTTCGCCGACAGCACCTGGGGCGAGGGCTCCACCTTCACGATGTATCTGCCGGCGCACAGCAATGTCGAAGGCGCCCAGCCCGCTGCGGCCGAGGCGGGCGGGCCGATCAAGCTGCGCCAGCATTCCTCGGGCGTGGTGCTCCTGGTCGAGGACGAGGCGCCGGTGCGCGCCTTCGCCTCGCGCGCTTTGCGGATGCGCGGCTACACGGTGATCGAGGCCGAGAGCGCCGAGGAGGCGCTGGAGCTGCTGAAGGACGAAACCCTCGAGGTCAACGTCTTCGTCACCGACGTGATCATGCCCGGCATGGACGGGCCGACCTGGGTGAGCGAGGCGCTCAAGACACGGCCCGACGTGAAGGTGGTGTTCGTCTCGGGCTATGCCGAAGAGAACTTCACCGAACAGCAGTCGCGCATCCCAGGTTCGGTCTTCCTGCCGAAACCGTTCTCGCTCAGCGAGTTGGCCGCCACGGTTCAACTGGTGCATTAGCGCGGGGGCAGGGGGCGCTTCGCTGCGTCGCGCCCCGTTAGCCGCCCGGTAACGCCCCGTTAACCAAGACAGGCGCAGGATGGGGCCAGCGGAACACGCGCGAGAAACAACTTGCAATGTTCGCCTTTTGATCTCATACCCGGATGAGAACAAGAGGCGAACAAGAAGCAGCGCCCCGCACCGCCAATGGCTGCGCAATCTGTCGTGGCCCCCGGTGCCGGGCTGTGAAATAAGGATGACAGGAATGGCCACGGCGACACTTCTCGACATGAACAACAAGCGCGACAGCGACAAGCAGAAAGCCCTCGACTCGGCGCTCGCCCAGATCGAACGCCAATTCGGCAAGGGCTCGATCATGAAGCTCGGCGGCGAGAACGCTCTGCCGGATATCGAGGCGACATCTACGGGCTCCTTGGGGCTCGACATCGCGCTCGGGATCGGCGGGCTGCCCAAGGGCCGCATCGTGGAGATCTACGGCCCCGAAAGCTCGGGCAAGACGACGCTGACGCTGCATTGCGTGGCCGAGGAACAGCGCAAGGGCGGGGTCTGCGCCTTCGTGGATGCCGAACACGCGCTCGATCCGGTCTATGCGCGCAAGCTGGGCGTCGATCTCGACGAATTGCTGATCTCGCAGCCCGATACCGGCGAACAGGCGCTCGAGATCGTCGATACGCTGGTGCGCTCGGGCGCGGTGAACATGGTGGTGGTCGATTCGGTCGCCGCGCTGACGCCGAAGAGCGAGCTCGAGGGCGACATGGGCGACAGTTCGGTGGGCGTGCATGCCCGCCTGATGAGCCAGGCGATGCGCAAGCTCACCGGCTCGATCAGCCGCACCAAGTGCACGGTGATCTTCATCAACCAGATCCGCATGAAGATCGGCGTCATGTTCGGCTCGCCCGAGACGACGACGGGCGGCAACGCGCTGAAATTCTACTCCTCCGTCCGGCTCGACATCCGCCGCATCGGCTCGATCAAGGATCGCGACGAGGTGGTGGGCAACCAGACCCGCGTGAAGGTGGTCAAGAACAAGGTCGCGCCGCCGTTCAAGCAGGTGGAATTCGACATCATGTATGGCGAGGGCATCTCCAAGCGCGGCGAGCTGCTCGACCTGGGCGTGAAGGCCGGCGTGGTGGAGAAATCGGGCGCCTGGTACTCCTACGGGGACGAGCGGATCGGGCAGGGGCGCGAGAACGCCAAGGAATACCTGCGCGAGAATCCCGATATCGCGCTCGCCATCGAAGACAAGATCCGCGCCTCGCACGGGCTGGAATTCGATGCCGCCAGCGAGGATCAGAACGACGAGATGATCGAGGACTAGGCGGGGCGGCCCGACCTATCCTTTACGGGCGTCGCCTCGCTGGCGGCGCCCGTTTCGTGTTCAGCGATAATGCGTGAAGTTGCGGCCGCGCGGAATCAAGCGCGTAGCGCGCCGCGCGAGCGACGCCCCGTCGGGGCGTGGTGGCGCTCTTGCCCTCGTCTCGCGATGCGGTGAGGGCGGAGGGACTTGGCGACCATAAAGCGCCCAACACCAGCGTCGGCAGCGCCACCCCACGGGGCGGCCCTCGCGCTACCGTTGCGCTTCACTTTGTCCGAAAAACCTCGGGGGTCCGGGGGCGGAGCCCCCGGCCCGGCCCAACGCTTCGATGCGCACGAAGTGCGCCGAGAAGGGGCGGGAGAACCCCGCCCGCCGCAGGTGTCGCGCGGAACAAGGGGCGCAGCCCCGCCGCGCGAGCGCCGCCTCTCGGCGACTGCGGAGCAGTCGCCTGCCGGCAGAACATTGCGAAGCAATGTTCGAGAGGCCCGTTGGGGCGGGGTGGCGCTTTTGCTATCAACCCGCGCTGCGGTGAGGGCGGATGTACCTGGCCACCATAAAGCGCCCAACTCCAGCGGCGGAGGCGCCACCCCACGGGGCGGCGCTCGCGCTCGGTCGCGCCCGGTCGGCGCGGTCCCGCAACAGCGCCTCCACCCAGCCGTGCCCCGCCCCGCCTCCGCCGCTTTACGCCCGCGCGCGGCGCGGCTATCAGGGACCGACCCGATCGCAACGGACCAGACCGCATGGCCAGCCTCACCGACATCCGCTCCACCTTCCTCGACTATTTCGCCCGCAACGGCCACCAGGTGGTGCCGTCCAGCCCGCTCGTCCCGCGGAACGACCCAACGCTGATGTTCACCAATTCCGGCATGGTGCAGTTCAAGAACTGCTTCACCGGCGTGGAAAAGCGCGACTACGTCCGGGCCACGACCGCGCAGAAATGCGTCCGCGCCGGTGGCAAGCACAACGATCTCGACAATGTGGGCTACACGGCACGCCACCACACCTTCTTCGAGATGCTCGGCAATTTCAGCTTCGGCGACTATTTCAAGGAACAGGCGATCCCCTTCGCGTGGGAGCTTCTGACCCGCGATTTCGGCATCGACAAATCCCGCCTGCTCACCACCGTTTACCACACCGACGACGAGGCCTTCGCGCTGTGGAAGAAGATCGGCGTGCCGGAAGACCGGATCATTCGCATCGCCACCTCCGACAATTTCTGGCAGATGGGCCCGACCGGCCCCTGCGGCCCGTGCTCGGAAATCTTCTACGATCACGGCGATCACATCCCCGGCGGCCCGCCCGGCAGCCCCGACGAGGATGGCGACCGCTTCATCGAGATCTGGAACATCGTCTTCATGCAGAACGAGCAGTTCGAAGACGGCTCGATGCGCGCGCTCGACATGCAGTCGATCGATACCGGCATGGGGTTGGAGCGGATCGGCGCGCTCCTGCAGGGCAAGCACGACAATTACGATACCGACCTGATGCGCGCGCTGATCGAGGCCAGCGCCAACGCCACCGACGGTGCGCCCGACGGGCCGGGCAACGTGCATCACCGGGTGATCGCGGATCACCTGCGCTCGACCTCGTTCCTGATCGCCGACGGGGTGATGCCCTCGAACGAGGGCCGCGGCTATGTGCTGCGGCGGATCATGCGCCGCGCGATGCGGCACGCGCATCTTCTGGGCGCGAAGGATCCCGTCATGCACCGCCTCGTGCCGGCGCTGGTCACGCAGATGGGCGGCCATTACGGCGAGCTGCGCGAGGCGCAGAAGCTGATCCAGGCCACGCTCGAGCAGGAAGAGACGCGTTTCCGCCAGACGCTGGAGCGCGGGCTGCGCCTGCTCGACGACGAGCTTGCGCGCCTGCCCGAGGGCGCGGCGCTGCCCGGCGAGGCGGCATTCCGGCTCTACGATACCTACGGCTTCCCGCTCGATCTCACGCAGGATGCGCTGCGCGAGCAGGGCCGCGAGGTCGAGGTGGCCGGTTTCGAGGCCGCGATGGCCGAGCAGAAGGCCAAGGCGCGCGCGGCCTGGGCGGGCTCGGGCGAGGCGGCGGATGCGAGCATCTGGTACGACCTGGCCGAGAAGCACGGTGCGACCGAGTTCCTGGGCTATGACAGCGAAGAGGCCGAGGGCCAGATCCTCGCCCTGGTGCGTGACGGTGCGGCGGTGGAGCGCGCGGCCAAGGGCGAGAGCGTGCAGATCGTCGTGAACCAGACGCCGTTCTATGCCGAGGCGGGCGGGCAGGTGGGCGATACCGGCACGCTGGAGACCGCGGGCGGCACCGCGCGGATCACCGACACGAAGAAGGTGGCGGGTGTGTTCATCCATTTCGCCGAGGTGACAAGCGGCGAGCTGGCCCGCGGCGAGGGCGCGAAGCTGGAGGTCGAGCATGACCGACGCACGATGATCCGCGCCAACCACTCGGCCACCCACCTGCTGCACGAGGCTTTGCGCGGCGCGCTCGGCGATCATGTGGCGCAGCGCGGCTCGCTCAACGCGCCCGAGCGGCTGCGCTTCGATTTCAGCCACAATGCCGCGCTCACGCCCGAAGAGATCTCGCGGATCGAGGCCGAGGTGAACGAATATGTCCGCCAGAACGCGCCGGTCGAGACAAGGATCATGACGCCCGACGATGCCCGCGCGCTCGGCGCGCAGGCGCTGTTCGGCGAGAAATACGGCGACGAGGTGCGTGTCGTCTCGATGGGCGAGGCCGAGACGGGCAAGGGCACCGACGGGCGGAGCTATTCGATCGAGCTCTGCGGCGGCACCCATGTGGCGCGGACGGGCGATATCGGGGCTTTCGTGCTGGTCTCGGAAGGCGCCTCCTCGGCCGGGGTGCGGCGGATCGAGGCGCTGACCGGCGCGGCGGCCCTGGCCGAGCTGCGCGGGCGCGACAAGGTGCTGGCCGAGGTGGAGGCGATGCTGAAGGCCCGGCAGGACGAGGTTCCCGCCCGCATCCGCGCCCTGCTCGACGAGCGCCGCGCATTGGAGAATGAGCTGGCCCAGCTGCGTCGCGAGGCGGCGCTCGGCGGGGGTGGCGGCGGTGCGGCGCCCGAGGCGCGCGATGTGGGCGGCGTGCCGTTCCTCGCGCAAGTGCTTTCCGGCGTGTCGGGCCGCGACCTGCCGGCGCTGATCGACGCGCACAAGCAGCGGCTGGGCAGCGGGGCGATCCTGCTGGTGGCCGAGGATGGCGGCAAGGCGGCGGTGGCGGCCGGCGTGACCGAGGATCTGGTGGGCCGCGTCTCGGCCGTCGACCTGGTGCGCGCGGCGACCCCGGCGCTTGGCGGCAAGGGCGGCGGCGGGCGGCCCGACATGGCCCAGGGAGGCGGCCCCGATGCCGCCGGCGCGCAGGCCGCGATCGAGGCGGCCGAGAAGGTTCTGGAGGGATAGATGCCGGCTTTGTGGATTGCCCATGTGAGTGTGACCGACGCCGAGGCCTACGGGAAATATGCCGAGCTGGCGGGCCCGGCGATCGCCAAGCATGGCGGCCGGTTCATCGCCCGGGGCGGGCGGTTCGTGCAGCTCGAGGGGCGCGAGAGGCCGCGCAACGTGGTGGCCCGGTTCGAGAGCGTAGAGGATGCGGTGGCCTGCTACAACTCGCCCGAATACCAGGAGGCGCTGAGCCATGCGAAGGGCGCCTCGGAGCGGGAATTGATGGTGGTGGAGACCTCGGAATAGGGGTGTCCACATGTGGACGCCTTGCAAGCCGTTGGAATCGTGGGAGCGGACGGCGGGTTAGGGTGGTCTTCGCCATGATCGGAGGCTTGGTGCGAGGGTAGCGCGAGCGGCGCCCCGTGGGGTGGCGCCTCCGACGTGGGTGTTGGGCGCTTTATGGTGGCCAAGCCCCTCCGACCTCACTGCATCGCGGGCGGATAGCAAAAGCGCCACCCCGCCCGGACGGGGCGGCGCTCGCGCGGCGGGGCTGCGCCCCTTGTTCCGCGCGACACGTGTGGCGGGCCGGGGGGATTCCCTCTCCCGGATCCCCGAGATATTTCTGACGAAGTGAAGCGTGAATAGTTCCTGGCGCGACGGGAGCGCGAGGGCCGCCCCGTGGGGTGGCGCTGCCAACGCAGGTGTTGATGCGCTTTATGGCAGCCAAGGCCCTCCGCACTCACTGCATCGCGGGCCGATAGCCATAGCGCCACCCCGCCCCGACGGGGCGGCGCTCGCGCGGCGGGGCTTCGCCCCTTGTTCCGCGCGGGGAGGCTTCGCCTCCCGTTGCCTGCGGGCATGGAACTCCCCCACCAATGGACACCCCGCGCCGGATCGGCTATCGCCACCGCAAATGCCCACAAGGGGGACGCGATGACCGAAGGCAGGAACGGGCTCACCTATGCCGGGGCCGGGGTGGATATCGACGCGGGCAATGCGCTGGTCGAGCGGATCAAGCCCGCCGCCGCCGCGACCGACCGGCCCGGCACGATGGCCGGCCTCGGCGGGTTCGGCGCGCTGTTCGACCTCAATGCCGCCGGCTTCTCCGATCCCGTTCTCGTCGCCGCGACCGATGGCGTGGGCACCAAGCTGCGCATCGCGATCGACACCGGCAACGTTCTGACCATCGGGATCGACCTCGTCGCCATGTGCGTGAACGACCTCGTCTGCCAGGGCGCCGAGCCGCTCTTCTTTCTCGACTATTTCGCCACCGGCGCGCTGGATGTCGAACAGGCGGCGAGCATCGTCGAGGGCATCGCGCGGGGCTGCAAGCTGTCGAACTGCGCGCTGATCGGCGGCGAGACGGCCGAGATGCCGGGCATGTATGCGCGCGGCGATTTCGACCTCGCGGGTTTTGCCGTCGGCGCGATGGAGCGGGGCGCGGCCCTGCCGGCGGGCGTGCAGGCGGGCGACGTGCTGCTCGGCCTCGGCTCGGACGGGGTGCATTCCAACGGCTATTCGCTCGTCCGCAAGGTGGTGGAGCGCTCGGGGATGAGCTGGGGCGAGCCTTCGCCCTTCGGCGCCGGCACGCTGGGCGAGGATCTGCTGACGCCCACGCGGCTCTACGTGCGGCCCGCGCTCGAGGCGATCCGCGCGGGCGGCGTGCGCGGCCTGGCCCATATCACCGGCGGCGGGCTGACCGAGAACCTGCCGCGCGTCCTGCCCGAGGGCCTGGGCGCGCAGGTCGATCTGGATGCCTGGCAATTGCCGCCGGTCTTCCGCTGGCTGGCGGGGCAGGGCGGGCTGGCCGAGCCGGAACTGCTCAAGACGTTCAATGCCGGTATCGGCATGGTGATCGTGGCCAGCGCCGAGCGGGCCGAGGCGATCGAGGCGCTTCTGGGCGAGATGGGCGAGCGGGTGGCGCGGATCGGCCGCGTCGCCGAGGGCGAAGGCGTGGACTATTCCGGCACCCTGCTGTGAAGCGCGTCGCCATCCTGATCTCGGGCTCCGGCTCCAACATGGCGGCCTTGGCCGACAGCATGACAGGCGATCACCCGGCGCGCCCGGTGCTGGTTCTGTCGAACCGGCCCGGCGTGGCGGGGCTGGAGCGAGCGGCGGCGCGCGGGATCGAGGCGGATGTCGTCGATCATAGGCCCTTCGCGGGCGACCGGGTGGCCTTCGAGGCGGCGCTGACCGCGCGGCTGGCGCAGGCGCGCCCCGACATCATCGCGCTGGCGGGCTTCATGCGCATCCTCACGCCGGGCTTCATCGCCCGCTGGCAGGGCCGCATGCTCAACATCCACCCCTCGCTGCTGCCGAAATATCCCGGCCTCGACACCCATGCCCGCGCCATCGCGGCGGGTGATACGCAGGCGGGCTGTTCGGTGCACGAGGTGACGGCCGATCTCGATGCCGGGCCGGTGCTGGGCCAGGCCCGCGTACCGGTGCGCGAGGGCGACACGGCCGAAAGCCTCGCCGCCCGCGTGCTGGAGATGGAGCATCTGCTCTACCCCGCGGTGCTGCGCCGCTTCGCCGCGGGCGACCGGACGCCGGTGATGCTGGGCTGACGCCCCCTTGCGGGCGGTGCGGGCCCGCTTGCGCTTTCCATCCCCCCGCCTTTCACGCTATCACGCTTCGGCACCCCCCGCGGCTGTTCCCGCGCAACGAGGGCACCAGAACGAACGAGCGGACATGATAACCATCACCACCACCGAGGGCCTTGCCGCCTTCTGCGACCGCGCCGCCGGCGCGCCCTATGTCACCGTGGATACCGAGTTCCTCCGCGAGCGCACCTATTACGCCAAGCTCTGCCTCGTGCAGCTGGCGATTCCCGGCGAGGCCGAGGAGGATGCCGTGCTGGTCGATCCGCTGGCCGGGGGGCTCTCGCTCGATCCGCTCTACGCGCTGTTCCGCGATCCGAACGTCGTGAAGGTCTTCCACGCCGCGCGGCAGGATCTGGAGATCTTCTATGTCGACGGCAACGTCATCCCGCATCCGCTGTTCGACACGCAGGTCGCCGCGATGGTCTGCGGCTTCGGCGAGCAGGTGGGCTACGAGACGCTGGTGCGCAAGCTGGCGCGGCAATCGCTCGACAAGACGTCGCGCTTCACCGACTGGTCGCGCCGGCCGCTGACCGATGCGCAGAAGAGCTATGCGCTGGCCGACGTGACGCATCTGCGGGTGATCTACGAGAAACTTTCGGCCGAGCTGGCGCGCTCGGGGCGGCAGAAATGGGTGGAAGAGGAGATGGAGATCCTCACCTCGCCCGAGACCTACGTGGTGCGCCCCGAAGAGGCCTGGCTGCGGGTCAAGACGCGCACGGGGTCGGGGCGCTTCCTGGCGCTGGTGCGCGAGCTGGCGCGCTTCCGCGAGACCCATGCGCAGACGCATGACATCCCGCGCAACCGCGTGTTCAAGGACGATGCGCTGCTCGAGCTTGCCTCGACCAAGCCGCGCAGCGAGGCCGATCTGGGCCGGTCGCGCCTGCTCTTGCGCGAGGCGCGGCGCGGGGCGATCGCCGAGGGCATCCTCGCCGCGATCGAGGCGGGGCTGGCCTGTCCGCAGGAAGATCTGCCGCGCCCCGACACGTCGCGCGACAAGTTGCAGGTGAACCCGGCCATCGCCGACATGCTGCGCGTGCTGCTCAAGGCGCGGTCGGAGAAGACGGGCGTGGCGCAGAAGCTGATCGCCACCTCGTCGGAGCTCGACCAGATCGCCGCGGGCGAGCGCGATCTGCCGGCGCTCTCGGGCTGGCGTGCCGAGGTATTCGGCGCGGATGCGCTGCGGCTCTGCCGGGGCGAGATCGGGCTTGCGGTGAAGGGTTCGAACGTCGAGGCGATCGAGGTGTGAGGGCTAGCGCCTGACGGTCAGCGTGTTCGACGCCGATTGCACCACGATCCGCTGCACCTGCGCCAGTTCGGCATTCGACAGGGTGCGCCCCACGTTCACCTTGCGCTGCTCCACCGTGCCGGTGATGCGGATCTCGGGCGGCGGCAGCATCCGGAAGATGTAGCGCAGCTCGCCCTCGGCCTCGCTCGGCACGCGCACCAGTTCGGCATCCCAGTAGCCCAGGGCCGGGGTGATCCCCTCGGCATGGATGATGGCGCCGGTCGAGGTGCGCTCGATGTTCAGCGCGGTGGCCTGGGCGATGAGCGGCTGGTTCGTCACCTGGCCGAAGCTCGCGGGGACCAGCGCGCCCGAGGCGGCGCGGCTCTCGGCGCGGCCGAACCAGTTGAGCGGGTTGAACCGGCTCTCGGCGATGCGCCCGCAGCCCGCGGCGAGAGCCGCGATGGTGACGAGAAGGATGATCCGCGATGCCATGAAGCCTGCCCCCCGCAAAACCGCCCCCGATGCGTAGCGCGAAAGGCGGCGCTTGAAAAGCCTTGCGGGCTGGACGTTTGGCGGGCGTGCAACTATCTCGGGGCTGGATTGTGAGGAGCCCGCATGGCCAGCCCCGCCTTTGAAGAGATCGCCGAGACCTTCGAGTTTCTCGATGACTGGGAGGATCGCTATCGCCACGTCATCGAGCTGGGCCGCGCGATGGAGCGGCTGGACCCGGCGCTGAAGGTGCCGGCGACGAAGGTCGAGGGCTGTGCGAGCCAGGTCTGGCTGCATCCGCGGATCGAGGGCACCGGCCCCGGCGCGCGGTTCGATTTCGCGGGCGAGAGCGATGCGATGATCGTGCAGGGGCTGATCGCGATCCTGCATGCGCTTTATGCGGGCGAAAGCGCGGGGGAGGCGGCGCGGATCGACGCGCGGGCCGAGATGGCGCGGCTGGGGCTGGACGATCACCTGTCGGCCCAGCGCTCCAACGGGCTGCGCGCGATGATCGCACGGCTGCGCGGGCTGGCGGAAGAGGCGGCGGCTGCCGCCTGAACCCTAGGCTTAGGTTTCTACGCAACGGTAGCGCGAGGGCCGCCCCGTGGGGTGGCGCCCGCAACGCTGGTGTTGAGCACTTTATGGCAGCCAAGCCCCTCCGCCCACACCGCAACGCGGGACGAGAGCAATAGCGCCACCCCGCCCGGACGGGCCTCTCGGGCATTGCTTCGCAATGCCCTGCCGGCAGGCGACTGCTTTGCAGTCGCCGAGAGGCGACGCTCGCGCGGCGCGCTACGCGCTTGATTCCGCGCGGGATCAGGCCGCGCGTTTGCGCCGGCCGACGGCGCCGAGGCCGAGAAGGCCGGCCAGCAGCATCGGCAGGCCCGCCGGCAGCGGGATGGCGGCAGTGGGCGGAAGATCCTCGTTCACGCCATCGGTCGTGCCGTCGTAATTGTAGGTCAGCGAAGAGATCGTCGCGAAGGCCGACCTTTCGGTGGAGAACAGCACGTAGCTGATGATGCCACCGCTCAGTGTCAGCGTGGAGGTCTCTGCGGGCACCGAATAGGAATCGATCAGATCGCCCGCGGCGGAATAGGCCGCGTAGACCGACGGGTCCAGCGCCCAGTAGTCGATGGTCACGGTGTCGGTCGTATCGAGGAAGTTGATCCGTCCGAATTGGCGCGGCACGTCGGTGCGCCCGGCAAGCGCCACCGGGCCGCTGGCGATGCCGACGCCGTCGAACGTGTCGCGACCATCCTTGTAGAGATACGCGTTCTCGATCGTGATGCCGTAAGTCGAGGCGTAATAGATGTTGTAGGCCGGATCGGATTCCACGTCGAACTGGGTGCCGGGAAAGTCCGGCGTGTCGAAAGTGGGTGTGAATGTGGCGGCGCTTGCGGTGCCCGCGGTCAGGGCGAGCGCAAGGGCGGTGATGGCAATGTGTTTCATGTGTCCCTCGAAGTGACGAAATAAAAGTTCGTTTGAACGGGTTCATGATAGGCAAAAATGTGGCGGCTGCCAAATGAAAGGTGACGTAGCGTCATCTATTCGGGAACAGTGGGGCGATGAGGCTGGCATTGTACACAGTGCGTGAGGGTTTCTGGTAGAAACTGTGCAGCACTCGTATCGCGCCTCTGGGCCAAGTGGCGCTACGGTAGCGCGAGTGGCGCCCCGTGGGGTGGCGCCTGCAACGTGGGTGTTGAGCACTTTATGGCTGCCAAGCCCCTCCGCACTTTCCGCATCGTGGGCGGATGACAATAGCGCCACCCCGCCCGGACGGGGCGGCGCTCGCGCGGCGGGGCTGCGCCCCTTGTTCCGCGCGGGGAGGCTGCGCCTCCCGTATCAATCCGAGCGGTGGCTAGGTCGTTGCCTCTCCCGCCACCCGCTCCAGCGCCGTGGCGAGGTCACCGTATCCCGTCATCCGCTTCTCGTATGCCAGGCCCAGCCGCTCGGCCGCCTCGCGGGCGCGGCGTTCGGCTTCGGGATCGTCGGTCTGGGCGAGGTAGACCAGCCGTTCGTAATTGCCGAAATAGGCTTCGCGCAGTTGCGGGTGGCGGTCGAGGCCGAGCGCTCTCCACACAAAGGCGTCGAACTGGCGGGCGAGGAAATCGGTGAGGTAGAAGCTCGTCACCTCGCCGCGCGCGGCGAAGCGCTCGACGCCGTCGAAGAAGGCATAGCAATGCGGGCCGGCGATCATCTCGACGCCTTCCTCGCGGCACAAAGCCTCGATCCCGCCGCCGGTGCCGCAATCGGCATAGGCCACGAAGATCCGCGCATAGGCGCCGCGGTGTTTTTCGATCGCCGCGCGCAGGGCGGGCACGATGCGTTCGGGGCGGCTGTGCAGGATCGCGGGCAGGCAGGCGAGCGCGAGGTGATCCCAGCCGCCCAGCCGCTTGAGCGCGAGGATCTCGTGGGCGAGCGCGCCGCAGGCGATGACCAGCACGCGGCCGCCGCCGGCCGGGGCGAGGCCGGCATCGCGCAGTTCGGCATCGCTCAGTTCGGCATCATGGGGCGTGGTGGTCTGCATCGGCCTGCCTTTCACGTCAGAGCTAGCCAGAGGCGGCGGCCACATCAAGCCCCGCCTGAATACGCGGACGACGGCGCGGCGCCACGATGCCTCACATGCGAACATTCGCTTCCGTTACGTCACCCCAGCCTCTATCGTCGCGGCGGGAAGGGGGCGCGAGGGGACAGGCATGGCCAGTATCGACGACATGATCGCGCAACTCGACAGCGGGCAGCAGCGGGTGCGCGATCCGGCGCAGCCCGGGCGGCTGCTGCTCAACGGGGCCGAGGCCACGCGCGACACGCCCGTCGCGGCCGGCGACGAGCTGGAGATCGGGCCGCGCTGGTATCGCATCCTCGGCGGGCTGGGCGGGTTTCTCTACCCCGCGCCGCTGCCGCCGCAGCAGGTGACGCATCCGGTGCGGCTGCATGCGGGGCTGCACAAATGCCTCACCATGTTCTCGCGGCAGGTCTATCACAACGCCGCCATCGCCCGCACGCTGACGCTGAACTGGGGCATGTGGCGGGTGCCGATCGCCAAGCACTTCCATCACAAGGTCGACGATTTCCATGCCGGGTTGCACCGCGCGCGCACGCAGTCGCTTTCCGGCGTGGCGCTGGATCTCGATGCCTATGACGACATCCTCGTCGTGCGCTTCGTGCGCGACCCGCGGGATCTGCTGGTATCGGGCTACCATTACCACCGGAAGGGCGCCGAGCCGTGGACGCGGGTGCCCAGCCCCGAGCCCAAGCATTTCGCCGAGGTGAATGGCGGCGTGCCCGAGGCGATCCGGGGCAGGGGGCCCTCGTTGCAGGACTATCTCGGCGCGGTGGACAAGGCGGTGGGGCTGGCCGCGGAGCTGGAGTTCCGCCGGCCGCATTTCCGCGCGATGATGGCCTGGCCGGAGGAAGACGAGCGCATCCTCACCTTCCGCTACGAGGATATCCTCGGTCACGAGGAGGAGGTGTTCGAGGTGATCGGCCAGCATTTCGGCTGGAACCGCGCCGAGCGGGCCGCCGCGCGGGCCACGGCGCGGGCCTATTCGAGCGGCGGGCGCGAGGCGAAGAAGGGCCATGTGCGAAACAAGGCGCCGGGCCAGTGGCGCGAGGAACTCGACGAGGCGCTGAACGCGCGGATCGTGGAAGAGTTCGGGCCGCTGTTGCGGGCGCATGGATATCCGGAGACGTGAGCGCCTGGCGCAACGGTAGCGCGAGAGCCGCCCCGTGGGGTGGCGCCTGCGACGCTTGTGTTGGGCGCTTTATGGTGGCCAAGCCCCTCCGACCTCACCGCATCGCGGGCAGATAGCAATAGCGCCACCCCGCCCGGACGGGGCGGCGCTCGCGCGGCGCGCTACGCGCTTGATTCCGCGCGGGCGGCTGCGCCGCCTGAGTCCCTGCGGGGCAGGTGGCTCCCGCCCCTTCTCGGTGCGCTTGCGCGCACTCTCGAAACGTTGGGCCGGGCCGGGGGCTCCGCCCCCGGACCCCCGGGATATTTGAGACGCAAAGACATGCAGGTATCTGGCACAACGGTAGCGCGAGGGCCGCCCCGTGGGGTGGCGCCTGCGACGTTGGTGTTGGGCGCTTTATGGTCGCCAAGCCCCTCCGCACCCACGGCAGCGCGGGCGGGTAGCCATAGCGCCACCCCGCCGGGACGGGGCGGCGCTCGCGCGGCGGGGCTGCGCCCCTTGTCCCGCGCGGCGGGCTTCGCCCGCTAGAGCGGCCGGATCTTCAGCGTCGCGATCCGGTTGTCCACGCGCGAGGCGACCTCGAAGCGGAAGCCGTGGAAGCTGAACACCTGGCCCTGGGCCGGGATCGTCTGGGCCTCGTGGATCACCAGGCCGGCCAGCGTGTTGGCCTCGTCGTCGGGCAGGCTGAAATCCGTGGCGCGGTTGAAATCGCGGATCGTCATGCCGCCGTCGACCACCCAGTCGCCGCCCTTGTTGGGCTTCAGCTCGGGCTCTTCCTCGGGATCGAACTCGTCGGTGATCTCGCCCACGATTTCCTCGAGGATGTCCTCCAGCGTGATCAGCCCCTGCAGCGCGCCGTATTCGTCGACCACCAGCGCGAAATGGGTGTGCCGGCGCAGGAACTGGCGCATCTGTTCGTCGAGCGCCGTCGTCTCGGGGATGAAATAGGGCTTCATCGCCACGCTCATCACGTCGAACCGCTCCAGCCCCTGGGAATCGCTGCGCATCGCGTACATGGCGCGCAACAGATCCTTGGCGTGGATCACGCCGACGATGTTCTCGGGATCGTCGCGGTAGAGCGGCAGGCGGGTGTGTGGCGAGGCGAGGCAGAGCTCCAGCACTTCCTGCGGGGGCAGGGCGGCGTCGATCATCTCGATCTGGGAACGGTGGAGCATGATTTCCTCCACCGTGCGGTCGCCGAGGTCGAGCGCGCCGAGCAGGCGGTCGCGATCCTCCTTCTCCACCGCGCCCTCGGAATGGCCGAGGCTGATGGCGCCGATGATCTCCTCACGCACGGCGAGGATGTGGCTGTCGGGATCGGCGCGCACGCCCACAAGCCGCAGCAGCCCGCGCACCAGCGCGCGGACCATGCTGACCACCGGGCTGAAGATCAGGATGATCAGCGTGATCGGCCGGGCCACGCGCGCGGCGGCGGTTTCGGCATTGGTGATCGCATAGGTCTTGGGCAGCACCTCGGCGAAGATCAGCACCAGCAGCGTCATGATCAAGGTGGCCAGCGCCACGCCGCCATCGCCCAGGAGCCGGGTGAAGAGCGCGGTGGCCAGCGACGTGGCCAGGATGTTGACGAGGTTGTTGCCCAAGAGGACCGAGCCAATCAGCTTCTCGTTATCCTCGGTGATCTTCAGCGCCTGTTCCGCCCCGCGCGAGCCGCGGTCGGCCTGGGCGCGAAGCTTGCCGCGCGAGGCCGCCGTCAGCGCCGTCTCGGAGCCCGAGAAGAAGGCCGAGGCGAGCAGCAGCAGCAGGATCGCGGCGGCGGAGATCCAGAAGGCGGAATCCAGGAAAGAGGCTGTCTCGGGCATGATCGCTATGTTCGTGTCACGCGGTTATGGGGGCGCGGGGCCGGGCGATCAAGGGGGCAATCAGGCGGTCATTCCGCATCGGGCGCGTCCTCATGCGCGAGCGGGTGGTGGGTGAGCACCAGGTCGCGCAGCCGTGCCTCCAGCGCATGGGTGTAGATCTCGGTGGT
>Ga0310345_10001716_pt1 | contig 23592 bp, 19 predicted proteins | sample HC15DNA20500_MG_FD_204667 | JGI IMG/M metagenome (GOLD analysis project Ga0310345, IMG submission 204667) | Marine microbial communities from station ALOHA, North Pacific Subtropical Gyre - HC15-DNA-20-500_MG | ecosystem: Environmental > Aquatic > Marine > Oceanic | place: Pacific Ocean: North... | reverse complement strand
AACAAGGATGGTGTGCTCAATCAGGCCGACCGCGAGGCCAAGATGGCCGAGATGTTCGACATGATCGATACCAACCACGACGGTTCGATCAGCAAGGCCGAATTCATGGAGCATCACAAGAAGATGATGGATGGTCCGGGCTGGCGCGGGAAGGGCCGTGACGGCGCCCCCGGTGACATGCCCCCGCCGCCTCCGGGTGCCGGGATGGGCATGATGATGGGCCCCGGCGCGCATTTGATGCGCGAAATGGCCGAGAAGGCCGATGCCAATCATGACGGCACGATCACCCGCGCCGAATTCGATGCCGCCGCCAAGGCTCGCTTCGATGCCGCCGATACCAATCACGATGGCAAGCTGACGGCCGCCGAGCGCCGCGCCGCCTGGATGCATATGCGCAAGGAGCATGGCGGCTGGCGCGGCATGCGCGGCGGCCGCGGCATGCACGGCGACATGGGCGACATGCCGCCTCCACCGCCGCCACCGGGTGCCTGATATGGCCGCCCTGCCTGACGCGATCCGAGTTCTGGTCGTCGATGACGAGGCCGCGCTGCGCGAACCCCTGTCGGACTATCTGGTCCGGCAGGGGTTCGCTGCTGCGCAAGCCGCCAGTGCTGCCGAGGCCCGCGCGCGGCTCGCCGCCGAAACCTACGATATCGTCCTCCTCGATATCATGATGCCGGGCGAGGACGGCCTCTCGCTCTGCCGCCACCTGATCGAGGCGCGCCAGCTCCCTGTCATCTTCCTCACCGCGCGCGGCGAAGCGACCGACCGCATTATCGGGCTCGAGATCGGCGCGGATGATTATGTCGTGAAACCCTTCGATCCGCGCGAACTTGTCGCCCGCATCCGCTCGGTCCTGCGCCGCGCCGCCCGCGCGGCTGATACGGCGACCAAGGCGGCAGAGGAATTCCACTACCTGTTCGACGGCTGGCGCCTCGATCCGCTGCGCCGCCGCCTCACCGACAGCGAAGGCGCGGTCGTTTCCATCTCCTCCGCCGAGTTCCGCCTGCTCGTCGCCTTCCTCGATCACCCGCGCCAGGTGCTCGACCGGGACCGCCTGCTCGATATGGTGCAGGGCCGTGAGGCGCATCTGTTCGACCGCGCGGTCGACAACCAGATCAGTCGCCTGCGCCGCAAGGTGGAACGCGACAGCCGCAATCCCGAACTGATCCAGACGGTGTGGGGCGGCGGCTACATGCTCGCCGCCGAAGTGCGCAAGGTGCCCGCCGATGGCTGATGGCGCACGCTTCCGTTTCTGGCCGCGCAGCTTGCAGGGCCAGATGCTGCTCGCCATCGCGCTCGCGCTGATGGTCGCGCAGGGACTTTCCGCCGCGCTCATGTGGCGCATGCAACACGAGCGGCACTTCGCCGGCATCGTCAATTATGCCGCGTTCAGCCTGCTCGGCCGCCATCCGCGCGCGCAGTTCGGACCACCCCCGCCGCCGTCCGACGAAGGGCCGGAAATCGGCTTCCGCATGCCGCGCCCGCTGCGCGTGCAGGAGGAACTGCGCGCGCCGCAGATGGCCGGAGATCGTCGTCGTCCCGAAATCGAGGATGCGCTGCGCCAGGTGCTCGAAGCGCAAGGCGTCGATGCAAAGCAGCTCTTCGTGGCCGAGCGCGATCCCGCGCGCGATCCGGTCATCACCGAATGGCTCGCCCGGCGCGGACCCCGTCTGCGCCCGCCCGGCGTGCCGCGCCCGCGCCTAATCGTTGCCGCCATCGGCAGGCCCGACGGTAGATGGCTCACCGCTCGCCTGCTCGCCCCGCGCACCGAGCGTGCGATGCTCATGACGCTGATCCTGCAGACGCTTTTCATCTACCTCGTCCTTGTCGGCACGGTCGCATTGATCCTGCGCCGCATCGCGCGTCCGCTGAAGGCGCTGACGGCGCAAGTCGAAGGCTTCGCCCGCTCGCGCACGGCCGCCGGGCAGCTCGCTCCCGAAGGTCCCGACGACATTCGCCGCCTGATTGTCGCCCACAACGCGATGGAGCGCCGCGTCGGCGCATTGCTCGATGAGAAGGACGTCATGCTCGGCGCCATCGGCCACGATCTCAAGACGCCGCTCGCCGCGCTTCGCGTCCGCATCGAGGCAGTGGACGACGATACCGAGCGCAGCCGCATGGCCGCCACCATCGAAGATATCAACCGCTCGCTCGACGATATCCTGAGCCTCGCCCGCGTCGGTCGCCCGTCCGATCCGCTCGAGCAGACCGAACTTTCCGCGCTCGTCGCCGATGTCGTCGGCGAGTACGAGGACATGGGCGAAGATGTCACGCTCGGCGAGGCGGACCGTATGGTCATGCCGCTGCGCGCCACCTGGCTGCGCCGCGCCTTGCGCAATCTCGTCTCGAACGCACTGCGCTACGGCATCCGCGCCCGCGTCACGCTGCGGCGCGAAGGGAATGAGGCAGTGTTGACCGTGGAAGATGATGGCCCCGGCATACCCGAGCACGAGATCGCCCGCATGCTGGAGCCGTTCACCCGCCTCGAAGCCTCGCGCAATTCCGCCACCGGCGGCGCGGGCCTCGGCCTCACGCTCGCCCGCGCGATTGCTGATCAGCACGGCGGCGCGCTGATCCTCGCGAACCGGCGGGAAGGCGGTGAAACGAAGGGTCTCACCGCCATCTTGCGTCTGCCGCTCCAGTAGCCCTCTCCCCTTCAGGGGAGAGGGTTGGGAGAGGGTTGGGAGAGGGATGGGAGAGGGGACTTACTTGAGCTTCGCGATCGCCGCCGTCAGATCGGCCCCGCGCAGCTCCTTGAGCTTGCCGCAAGCCCGCACGCGCTCGATCGTCCGCTCCAGTTCCAGCGCGCCCGACTTCCCCGCGAACTTTGCACGCAGACCGTCGAACTCGTCCGCCGCTGCCACCGAGCAGAAGTTGCCGAGGATCTGCGGCAGCCGCGCGCCGAAGAAGATCCCCGCGCCACCGTTCAGCAGCTCGTCGAGGTGCGCCTTCATCCAGCCGTAGCCATAGTCGCGCGTCTCGGGCGTATAGACCACATAGCGCACGAAATTGAGCTTTTCTGACTGGCGCAGGCGCTTGTCCTGGAACTCCTCGAGCACCCACTTCGCCGTTGCCGCATCGCCGCTCGAACCGATCGCACCGAGCGCTGCGGGGCGGAACAGCGGATCTTCCGAAGCCAGCGCCTTGTCCATCAGTGTCTTGGCGCCGTCCAGCTTGTGCGAGCCCAGCCACGCATCGAATGCCGCGCCAAACAACGCCGGATCGAGCGCACCCACATCGCCGCCGAGATAGGCATCGACCGCCGTGCTCAGCTTCGCCCGCAGCGCCTCGTCGCGCGCCGTGCCGGCCAGCAGTTCGACCAACTGGACGCGGCGCTGCTGTTTCTCCGGATCATCCCCGGCATGCGCGCCCGCCTTCGGATCGAGCCCCAGCGCCTTCAGCTGCGGGGCGTAGAGCCCATCGACGAAGGCGCGGAACTGCGGCTTCGCGCTTGCCGCGATCACGCCGCGGTCGGCCATCGCCTGCAGCAGGCCGGTGGCGTTGCCGTTGGCATAGCTGTCCGGATTGGCCGCCAGTGCCCGCGCCCCTGCGATCAGTTGGTCTGAAGTCAACCGCCCGGCGTAGAAGCTGGCGTTCATGCTGTCTTCCACCGCCAGCGCCTCGCTGCCCGTCATGCCCGGCACCGCCGCGATCAGCGCATCCCATTCCTTGGTGGGCAGCTCGAAGCGGTAATAGCCGGTGCCGCCCGCGTTGGGCATGATCGGCCCCATGCTCTTCAGCGTCACCGTCGTGGTCTTGTCGGTCATCAGCGTGCACTGGCGCACATCGCCCTGGCGCATGCACAGCGGGATACCCCACGTGGTGTCCGGGCCCTTCATGCCATAGCGCACGAAGCGGCTCTGGGTGACTTTCCAGCTCTGCGGTCCGGCACGTTCCAGCGTCACCAGCGGCACGCCCTGCTGATCGGTGAAGCTCTGCATCGCCGGCAGGATGCGCGGATCGCCCGCGGCTTCGGCCATCGCCTTGAAGAACTCGGCGCTCGTCGCGTTGCCATACTTGTGCGCCGCCATGTAGCCGCGCACGCCGTCACGGAACTTGGTGTCGCCCATGAACGCGGCGATCATCGCGACGACATGGCCGCCCTTGCCGTAGGTGATCGTGTCGAAGGCTGCATCGATCTGCGCGTTCTTGGCGATCGGCTGGTGGATCGGCCGTCCGGCAATCAGCGCATCGATGCCCATCGCGCTGAAGCCCTCGGCCAGCGCGCCCGCGCCGATGTTCAGATCAGGCCGCCATTCGTTGCCGATGCGGAAGCCCATCCAGTTGGCGAAGCTCTCGTTGAGCCAGATGTCGTCCCACCACGCCGGGGTGACGAGATCGCCGAACCACTGGTGCGCCAGTTCGTGGCTGACGACCATGCCGAAGGTGCGCTTCTGCGCGGTCGAGGCCTTGTCATCCATGACAAGGATGCTGTCGGCATAGAGATCCGCGCCGGCGTTCTCCATCGCGCCCGGCAGGATCGGCGTCGTGATCTGGTCGAGCTTGGGGTAAGGGAAGCTCTGGCCGAAATAGGCCTCGAGATGCTGCACTACGCCCTTGGTGCCCTCGAGCGCGAAATCGAGCTTGCCTGCATTCTGCTTGGTCGAAACGATGCGGATGGGCAGCGGGGTCTGGCGCTGCGGTGTCGGCGGTACGGCGCCTTCCACCGTCACGAACGGGCCGACCATAAGCGCCACGAGGTAGCTGGGCAGCGGCAGGGTTTGGCCAAAGGTGTGGACGGTCATGCCGTTCACCGTTTCGGTCTTCACTTCCGGCGCATTGCTCACCGCCGTGAGACCGTCGGGCGTGCGCAGAGTTACGTTCCATGGCACCTTGAAGCCCGGCTCGTCGAACGAGGGGAAGCTCGCGCGCGCATCGATCGATTCGTGCTGAGTCCACGAATACCAGTCGTCGCCCACCTTCACGCGGAACATGCCCGCCGGGCCTTCGCCGAAGGGCGCGTCATAATCGAACGCGAAGGTCGTCTTGCCCGCAGGCAGCGGCGCATCGAACGTCACCAGTGCCACGCCGGTCGGGTCAACCTGCCGGAACGTGCCCGCCACCGGCTGCCCGCCGACCATCGCGGTCACCTTGCCGACTTTCAGGTCGCGCCCGTGCATCCACACATAGCGCCCTGCCTTCTTCACATCGACGTCGATCTCGACATGCCCGGAGAAGCGCTCCTTGGTCGGATCAACCGTCAGATCGAGCCGGTAGGTCTGCGGGACAACCGCGCCGTCGAGTTTCCCGGCAGGCATCTGGCCAGCTTCCGCAGGGATCGGCGCTTCGGTGGCCGCCTGCTGGGCAAGCGCGGGGGAAGCAAGGAAAGTGCCGGCGAGCAGTGTCGCGGCAAGAACGATGGAACGCATGTCAACCTTTCACGTCAGGCAGGGTTGGGCCCCGGATGGATTGCCGCTTGCTGCCGCGAACCTGTTGCAACCGCAACTACATTCGACGAACGGTCCGCCCTTGTCGGCGAACGACAGGTCAGCGCAACAATCCGCCCAGGAGGCCGCGCGCAAAGCGCCCGAACGCCGCGCCGCCGATCTGCGTCGCAATCGTCCCGACAATCGCGCTCGCGCCGGACTCGATCGGCGATGCGCGCGATTTCTTGCCCGTGATCTGCGCCGCGATGACCGATCCGGCCGAAGCGGCAATCGCGCCAACCGCGGCCTTGCCCGCCTTGCCCCACATCGAAGGCGTCTGCCGCGCCGATGCCTGCTGCGCGGCGGCGCCCTCGGCTTCCACCTGCTGCGCAGCTGCGGCAGCATCGGCGGCCTTCTGCGCCAGCACTTCGGCCGCGGATTCGCGGTTCACCGCCGTGTCGTACTTGCCCTCGAACGGGCTGATCGACTGGATGACGGCGCGCTCCTTCGCCTCGAGCGGCCCAAGCCGCGAACGCGGCGGCGCCACAAGCGTGCGCTGCACGATCCCCGGCGCGCCATCGGCATCGAGCGTCGAGACCAGCGCCTCGCCCACTTTCAGCTCGGTGATCACGGTCTCGACATCGAGATCCGGATTGATGCGGAACGTTTCCGCCGCCGCCCGAATCGCCTTCTGGTCGCGCGGCGTGAAGGCGCGCAGCGCGTGCTGCACCCGGTTGCCCAGTTGGCCTGCAATCTTCTCCGGAATGTCGATCGGGTTCTGCGAGACGAAATAGACGCCCACGCCCTTCGAACGGATCAGGCGCACCACTTGCTCCACCTTGTCGAAGAGCGCTTCCGGTGCGTCGTCGAACAGCAGGTGGGCCTCGTCGAAGAAGAACACCAGCTTGGGCTTTTCAGGATCGCCCACTTCCGGCAGCGCCTCGAACAGCTCGCTCAAAAGCCACAGCAGGAACGTCGCGTAGAGCTTCGGGCTCTGCATCAGCTTCTCGGCGCTGAGCACGTTGACATAGCCGCGCCCTTGATCGTCGATTTTGATGAAGTCGTTGATCTCGAACGCCGGCTCGCCGAAAAACCGGTCCGCGCCCTGGCTCTCGAACGCCAGCAGCTGGCGCTGGATGGTGCCAACGCTGGCCTTGGAAACATTGCCATACTTCGCCGCCAGCTCGCCCGCATTCTGCGCGCAGGCCATCAGCGTCGCCTGCAGGTCGGCCAGATCGAGCAGCAGCAGGCCGTTGTCGTCGGCATAGCGGAACGCGATGTTGAGCACGCCTTCCTGCGTCTCGTTGAGCCCCATCAGCCGCGCCAGCAGCAGCGGGCCCATTTCCGAGATCGTCGTGCGGATCGGATGCCCGGCTTCGCCATAAAGGTCCCAGAACACCACCGGATTGTCGGCATAGGTGAACGGATCGATGCCCAGTTCCTTCGCGCGGCTCTCGATCTTGTCGGCATGCTTGAATGTCGGGCTGCCCGGCATGCCGATGCCGGAAAGGTCGCCCTTCACGTCCGCCAGAAACACCGGCACCCCGCGCGCGGAAAACTGCTCGGCCATGCCCTGAAGGGTCACGGTCTTGCCGGTCCCGGTCGCCCCCGCCACAAGTCCGTGGCGGTTCGCGCGGTCCAGCCGCAGCATCTGGCGTTCGCCGCCTGCACTCAGGCCAATGTAGATGTCGTCCATATGCAGTCTTCCACCCGTGCCGTGCTTCCAGCCATGTCCCGACGTTCTTGTTCCCCGGAATGAAAGAGTAGGAAAGCGCTTTTTGCATCCGGGGCGGACCGCCGCTAAAGCGCGGTTCCCAACATGACCGCCGATCCCTTCATCCTGCTCGACGACGCCCGCGAAGAAGGCGCTGGCCCGGCGCGGCTCTATACGGCCCCGGCGGAGATCGTCGTCGCGCGCCGGCCGGATGCGGTGGACTCCGCACTTGCCCGCATCGGCGCTGCACCGGGGCACTGGGCGGGAATGATCGCCTACGAAGCCGGTCTCGCGCTCGAACCGCGCCTTGCCGCGCGCTTGCCAGCCCGTACCGGCGCGGCAGGGCCGCTCGTGTGGTTCGCCCGCTTCGCCGAAATGCGCGAACTGACCGCAGCCGAAGCGCAAGACTGGCTCGATGCTGCGGTGGAAGGCAGGGGCCGCCTCGGTCCGCTTGATCCGCAAGTCTCACCCGGCGGCTATGGCACCGGCTACGAGCGGCTCAAGTCAGCCATTTCCGCGGGTGACATCTATCAGGCGAACTACACTTTCGAGCTCGGCGGCTCGTGGTCCGGCGATCCCCTCGCGATCTACCGTGCTCTCCGGGCCGACGCCCGCTCCGGCTATGGCGCGGTGATCTGGGACGGGGCGCACTGGCACCTTTCGGTCTCGCCCGAGCTGTTCTTCACGCTGGAGGATGGCCACGCCGAAGTCCGCCCGATGAAGGGCACTGCCCCGCGCGGCCGCACGCATGAGGAAGACGCGGCGAACAAGGCGGCGCTTTCAGCCAGCGTCAAGGATCTGGCCGAGAACCTGATGATCGTCGACTTAATGCGGAACGATCTTTCCCGCGTCGCCGAGCCCGGCAGCGTGCGCGTCGAGGCGCCGTTCGCGGTCGAGACCTACCCCACCGTCCACCAGATGGTGACCACCGTCCATGCCCGCCTGCAGCCCGGCGCTGATGCCCGTGATCTGGTGCGCGCGATCTTCCCCTGCGGCTCGATCACCGGCGCGCCCAAGATCCGCGCGATGGAACTGATCGACGAGATCGAACGCGATGCGCGCGGCCTCTACTGCGGCGCTATCGGCCGGATCGACGTGTCCGAAAATCAACAGGCTGGTGACGCCGCCTTCAATGTGGCAATCCGGACCGTACGGCTGCTTCCGGACTATCCGGGCGCGGGCCGGGGGCGCGCTACCATGGGGGTCGGTTCCGCAGTCGTTGCGGACTCTGTATCCCTTGCCGAATGGCGCGAATGCCTGGTGAAAGGGGATGTCTTGCGTCTGGAGGCCAGCAGCGCCGATCTGATCGAGACGATGGCGTTCGATCCGGCGCAGGGCATCGCGCTCCTCGAACTCCACCTCGAACGCATGAAGGCCAGCGCCGCCGAACTCGGCTTCGAATTCGATCGCCACGCGCTGCGCAACGCGATCCACGTGCTGTGTTTCGATCTCGATGCCCCGTCCAAAGTGCGCCTGCTCGTCTCGAAAGGCGGCGCCCACGCGCTCGATGCGTCGCCGATGCCACCGGCCCTGCCGGACCCGGCGATCTGCGCCGTCCTGCCCCTCCCAGTAGCAGAGGGCGATTGGCGCCTGCGCCACAAGACCACCGACCGCCACTTCTACGAGGACGCCCTGCGCGCCGCCAAGGCCGCCGGAGCGCACGAAGCGCTGCTCCTGCGCGATGATGGCCGCCTCACCGAAGGCAGCTTCACCAACATTTTCGTCCCGCGCGGCGATGTGCTGGTCACGCCCCCCGCCGCACTCGGCCTCCTCCCCGGCGTGCTGCGCCGCAGCCTGCTGGGTAGCGGCCGCGCGGTCGAAGGCGATGTGCGCCTGGATGATCTCGAATCCGGCTTCCTCATCGGCAATGCCTTGCGCGGCCTGATCCCTGCCAAGCTGCTCGGCGCATGAGCGAACCGCATTTCAGCGAGGCTCTGGGGCGCATTTCCGCCTCGCGCACCACGGTGATGACCGACCGCGCCATCGCGCTGCGCGCCGAAGGTCGCGACATCATCTCGCTTTCGGTCGGCGAGCCTGATTTCCCCACCCCGCCGCACGTGATCGAAGCCGCCAAGGCCGCGCTCGATGCGGGCGACACGCGCTACACCGCTGTCCCCGGCACGGCCGCGCTCAGGGAAGCCGCCGCGCTCCACTTTGCGCGGGACCTTGGTATCGTAGTGCCGCCTTCACAGGTCATCGTCAGCGCAGGCGGCAAACAGGCGATCTTCCTTGCGATCACAGCCACCTCCGGCCCCGGTGACGAAGTCCTGATCCCTGCGCCGTGGTGGGTCAGCTACCCCGAAATCGTTCGCTTCGCCGGCGCCGAACCCATCGCGCTGCCGACCCTGCCCCAAACCGGCTACCGCATCAGCGCCGAGCAGCTCGCCGCCGCGATCACCCCGCGCACCCGCTGGCTCCTGCTCAACAGCCCGGGCAATCCCACCGGCGCGGTCTACTCCGCTGATGACCTCGCCTCGCTTGGTGAAGTGCTCCGCCGCCACCCCCAAGTCCTCGTCCTCAGCGACGATATCTACGCGCCGCTGCGCTATACCCAAGGCGCTCACGCCACGCTCGCGGTGGTCTGCCCCGAGCTTGCAGACCGCGTACTGACCGTCTCCGGCGTCTCCAAGAGTCACGCGATGACCGGCTTCCGCATCGGCGTTTCAGCCGGGCCGCAGTGGCTGATCGGCGCGATGGCCAAGCTCCAGTCGCATGCTTCGGGCAATCCCTGCTCGATCAGCCAGGCCGCCGCCGTCGCGGCCTTCACCGGCCCGCAGGACTTCCTGCTCGATTGGCGCGAGCGGTTCCGGGTGCGCCGCGATGCCGCCGTTGCCGCGCTGAACGCGATCCCCGGCCTCTTCACTCCGGTTCCGGACGGCGCCTTCTACTGCCTGATCGATGCCACCCCGCTGATGACCCGCTTCGGCGATGACGAGGCGCTCGCGCTCCACCTCCTCGACCACGGCGTGGCGGTCGTCGCCGCCTCGGCCTTCGGCGGCAAGGACGGCTTCCGCATCAGCTTCGCCGCCGATGATGCACGCCTCGCCGAAGCCTTCCGGCGTATCGCGAAGGCGCTGGCATGATCACGCTTCCCATCCTGTTCGAGGACGGTGAGGCGCTCGTCATCGACAAGCCCGCCGGCCTGCCCATCGACCGCCCGCGCGCCGGGGGCACCAGCCTCGAGAACTACCTCGATGCCCTGCGCCTAGGCTTCCAGCGCCTGCCGCTCGCGGTGCATCGGCTCGATCAGGATACTTCGGGCTGCCTGCTCCTCGCGCGCAACGCCAAGGCTCACAAGCGCTTCGCTGCAGCCTTCGAGGCTCGGCAGGTGGAGAAAGTCTACCTCGGCATTGTCGCGGGTCCCGTCGCCGAGGATGAAGGCACCATCGCGCTCAATCTCTCCAAGATCAGCAGCGCCGAGAAAGGCTGGCGGATGATTCCCGCCCGTGCCGGCAAACCCGCCGTCACGCACTGGCGCGTGGTCGAGCGCAAGGACGACCTCACCCTCGTCGAATTCCGCCCCGAGACCGGCCGCACCCACCAGATCCGCGTCCACGCACTGGCCGGGCTCGGCGCGGCGCTGCTCGGTGATCCGGTCTATGGCGATGGCACGGGCGCAAAGCGCACCATGCTCCACGCCGCCGCGCTCACCGTCCCGCGCGACGGCAAGCCGCCGATTGCCGCCACCGCGCCGCTTCCCGCCGATTTCGCCGCGCTCGGGTTCGCATGTCCGCCGCAGACGCCCTGATCGAGCGCGCCCTCGGCCTGATCGAGGAGAGCTTCATCGCCTCGGCGGGGCCCGGCGGCCAGAACGTCAACAAGGTCGCGACCGCCGTCCAGCTCCGCCTAGATGTCTTTGCGCTGCGTCTCACGCCCGAAGTGTTCCACCGCCTCAAGGACCTCGCCGGCAGCAAGATGACCGCCAAGGGCGAGATCATCCTCACCGCGCGCACCTACCGCACGCAGGAACAGAACCGCGAAGATGCGAGGAGCCGCCTTGCCCAGCTCTTGCGCGAAGCAAGCACCTTGCCCGCCCGCCGCGCCAAGTCCCGCCTCAACCGCGTCGGCAAGACCGAACGACTGGCGGGCAAGAAGAACCGCAGCGCAATCAAGGCCGGGCGCGGCAAGGTGCGGCTGGACTAGGGCTTTTTGGCAGGCTCCGCCGCTGCCGCTTCCGAAGCAGGAATCGTCGCCAGGTCGGCGGGAACCGTCGCATCCACCAGCGGTGGGGCAGGGCGCTTCTGCAGCATTTCCGCCGCTTCATCGAGCGCGCGGGCTTCGCCGACGGTCACGCCGCCGGGCCCCGGATCGGTGTCCTGCTGACAGCCGCCGAGGCAAAGGGCTGCGGGGAGCAGCGCCAGTGCGGTCAAAGCCGCGCGCATGCTCCGCGCGCCCGGCATCACTGCGGCTTCTGCTGCGATTCTTCAGCGGCGGCAGCAGCGGCAGCCTTGGCTTCTTCGGCCGCCGAAACGGCGCTGTCAGCCGCACTCTTCGCGGCATCTTCGGCGCTCAGCGCGGCCTGCGAGGCATCGGCGGCGGGAGCTGGGGCAGCTGCCGAAGGCTCGGCCGAAGGCAGTTCATCTGCCGGCATCTCGACGTTGTCCGCGGTCGCGCCCGAAGAAGCGTCGTCGGTCTTGCCGCAGGCGCTCAGCGCGAAGGCCGCCGCGCAGGCCAGCACGGTCGCGAGGCGCTTGATCTGGGTGGTCTTGGTCATGATAGTCCCTCAGGCTGATCTGTATGGTCCGTTCCGGCGGCATATCACCGCAGTGCCCGCGCGTTCTAGTGCGCCCTATTGGCCATGGCAAACCTCAAACGGCCGACGTTAAGGGTTATCTGACTGTTCTATCATATAAGGATTTCCTTATATGGCTTGCATCATATAAAGAAGGCTTTATATGGATATGACAATGTCCGTGCTAGAAACCCTCCGCGCCTTGGCCGATCCAACCCGGCTGCGCATCATGCGGCTGTTGGCCAGCATGGAACTCGCCGTGGGGGAATTGGCCCAGGTGCTCGGGCAGAGCCAGCCGCGTGTTTCGCGCCACATCAAGATCCTTTGCGATGCTGGTCTTGCCGAGCGTCGCCGCGAGGGTGGCTGGGTGTTCCTGCGCACTGCCGTCAGCGAAGCCGGCGCGCCCGATGCACTTGGAACAGCGCTTGCCCGCGTGCTCGTCACAGCCGAGGCGGAAGACTCGGCTTTTGGCGCACAATGTGCTGAAGATCGCCAGCACCTCGGCGTGATCCGTTCCGCGCGCGAGGCGACGGCGGCAGACTACTTCGCCCGCCACGCAGCCGAATGGGACGAGCTGCGCAGCCTCCACATCGCCGATGGCCCGGTCGAGGCGGCGCTGGGCGAAATGCTCTCCGGCCAGATCGGTCGCCTGCTCGATGTCGGTACCGGCACGGGCCGCATCGCTGAACTCTTCGCCGACCGCGCCGCGCACCTCACCGGCCTCGACAAGAGTCCGGAAATGCTGCGCCTCGCCCGCACCCGGTTGCAGCACCTGCCAGCCGGTCACGTCACGCTTGTGCAGGGCGATTTCGCGCAGTTGCCGTTCCCCGATGCCAGCATCGATGGGGGTTTCGACACGGTGCTGTTCCACCAGGTCCTCCATTATGCGCTCGCCCCGCAGGCCGTGCTGGCCGAAGCGGCGCGTGTCACGGCGCCGGGTGGACGCATCGTCATCGTCGATTTCGCCCCGCACGAGCGTGAGGAACTGCGCACTGCGCATGCCCACGCCCGCCTCGGCTTCTCCGATGCCCAGATCGCCGCGCTGCTGGCCGGTGCGGGGTTCGATCCCGCAGGCGACCGCGCGCTTCCGGGGCACGAGCTCATCGTCAAGATCTGGACCGGCGTCCGCCGCAGCGCCGTCACCGAATTCCCAAGACTGGTAACCGCATGACCACCACCCCCCCCCCCACCCCGGTCGACCAACTGCGCGAAGCGCGCACCGCGCTCGATACCCCGCTCTTCGCCGGGCTTCCCGGTGACATCCGCGTCAGCTTCGAGTTCTTCCCCCCGCGCACCGATCCGCTGATGGAGCAGCTGTGGGACGTCGTCACCACGCTCGCCCCGCTGCGCCCCAACTTCGTCTCGGTGACCTACGGCGCGGGCGGCTCCACCCGCGACCGCACCCATGGCACCGTCGCGCGGATCATCAAGGAAGCGCGCCTCCCCGCCGCCGCGCACCTCACCTGCGTCGAGGCGAGCAAGGCCGAGATCCAGGAGGTCGCCGAAAGCTACTGGGAAGCCGGTGTGCGCCACATCGTCGCGCTGCGCGGTGACATGGGCGCGCCGGGCGTGCCGTTCACGCCGCATCCCGATGGCTATGCCAATGCGGCAGACCTCGTCGCGGGCCTGAAGAAGATCGCCCCGTTCGAGATCTCGGTCGCTGCCTATCCTGAATGCCACCCGGATTCGCCCAGCGTCGAAGCCGATATCGACAACCTCAAGCGCAAGCTCGACGCCGGGGCTACCCGCGCGATCAGCCAGTTCTTCTTCGAGCCGGAAACCTTCTTCCGCTTCCGCGACAAGCTGGGCGCCGCCGGGATCACCGCGCCGGTGCTGCCCGGCATCCTACCTGTCTCCAACGTTGCGCAGACGCGCAAGTTTGCCGCCGCTTGCGGCGCGCATATCCCGGCTTGGATGGATGGCCTGTTCGAGGGGCTTGACAACCACCCGTCCTCGCGCCAGCTCGTCGCCGCCACGGTCTGCGCCGAGTTCTGCCGCCGCCTCTATGCAGGCGGCGTGCGCGATTTCCACTTCTACACGCTGAACCGCGCCGAGCTGTCCTACGCGATCTGCCACCTGCTCGGCCTGCGCCCCGAACGCACTCCGCTGGAGCAAGCCGCATGACGATTACCCCCTCCGCCGCCCGCGCCGCGCTTCTTGCGCAGGCAAAGGAGCGCATCCTCATCACCGACGGCGCGTTCGGCACCGAAATCCAGAACTGGAAGCTCTCCGAAGCCGATTACGCCGGCACGCTCGGCCTTGCGCGCGACCAGAAGGGCAACAACGATATCCTCGCGCTGACGGCACCCCACGTGCCCGAATCGATCCACCGCGCCTATTTCGCGGCGGGTGCGGATATCGCGGAAACCAACACCTTCTCCGCCAACCGCATCAGCCAGGCCGACTACGGCGCCGAACATCTCGTACGCGAGATCAACCTCGAAAGCGCGAAGCTCGCTCGCCGCGTCGCGGACGAGTTTCAGGCCGATGATGGCCGCCCGCGCTTCGTCGCCGGCGCCATCGGCCCGACCAACAAGACGCTCTCGCTCTCGCCCGACGTCAACGACCCGGGCTTCCGCGAGATCGACTGGGACTTCCTCGTCGAAGTCTACCGCGAACAGGCCGAAGCCCTCGTCGAAGGGGGCGCGGACTTCATCCTCGTCGAGACGGTGTTCGACACATTGAACGCCAAAGCCGCGATCATGGCTGTCCGCCAGCTCGAGCAGCAAATCGGCCGTGAAGTGCCGATCATGCTCTCGATGACGCTGACCGACCTTTCGGGCCGCAACCTCTCGGGCCACACAGTCGAGGCCTTCTGGTACGCGGTGCGCCACGCGCGCCCCGTCACCATCGGCCTCAACTGCTCGTTCGGCGCGCAGCAATTGCGCCCCCACGTCCGCGCACTGGCCCAGCTCGCCGATACGCTGATCATGGTCTATCCCAACGCGGGCCTGCCCAACGAGCTCGGCCAGTACGACGAACTGCCCGCCACGACCGCCGGGTTCGTCCACGAATGGGCAGAGCATGGGCAAGTCAACATTCTCGGCGGCTGCTGCGGCTCGACGCCGGAACACATCGCCGCGATCGCCCGCGCAGTGCAGGGCCTGCCTCCGCGCGTGCTGCCGCAGCACCAGACCGCCACCGCGCTGGCCGGCCTCGAACCTTTCGTGATGGCCTGACCTTCTCCCCTCCCGCCTGCGGGAGGGGCCGGGGGAGGGCATGTTGCATCTCGCCCGACCCGAACACACCCTCCCCTAGCCCCTCCCGCCAGCGGGAGGGGAACTGGAAGCTGAAATGACCACCGATACTGCCACCCGCCCCACCGGTTCTTCCTTCGTCAACGTCGGCGAACGCACCAACGTCACCGGCTCCGCCGCGTTCAAGAAGCTGATTCTCGCGGGCGACTACACCAAGGCGGTCGAAGTCGCGCGTCAGCAGGTCGAGAACGGCGCGCAGATCATCGACGTCAACATGGACGAGGGCCTGCTCGATGCGGTCCACGCCATGACGACGTTCCTCAAGCTGATCGCCGCCGAACCCGACATCGCGCGCGTGCCGGTGATGATCGACAGCTCGAAGTGGGAGGTGATCGAGGCGGGCCTCAAGTGCGTCTCGGGCAAGCCCATCGTCAATTCGATCTCGATGAAGGAGGGTGAAGAAGCCTTCCTGACCCACGCCCGCAAATGCATGGACTATGGCGCCGCCGTCGTCGTCATGGCCTTCGACGAGAAGGGCCAGGCCGACACCAGGGAGCGCAAGGTCGAGATCTGCGAGCGCGCCTACAAGCTGCTGACCGGCATGGGCTTCCCGGCGGAAGACATCATCTTCGATCCCAACATTTTCGCCGTTGCCACCGGCATCGAGGAGCATGACCGCTACGCGCTCGATTTCATCGAAGCCGCGCGCGAGATCCGCGCGCGCTGCCCGCATGTCCACATCTCGGGCGGTCTCTCGAACCTCTCGTTCTCGTTCCGCGGCAACGAGACCGTGCGCCGCGCGATGCACTCCGTGTTCCTCTACCACGCGATCCCTGCCGGCATGGACATGGCCATCGTCAACGCGGGCCAGCTCGACATCTACGACCAGATCGACCCGGTGCTGCGCGAGGCCTGCGAGGACGTGCTCCTCATGCGCCACCCTGACGCAACCGAGCGGCTGATCACGCTGGCCGAAAGCTACAAGGGCAAGGACGCCGGCGCCGAGAAGGCCGCCGAAGAATGGCGCGGCTGGGACGTCGTCCGCCGCCTCGAACACGCCCTCGTCAAGGGCATCGATCTCCATGTCGTCGAGGACACCGAGGAAGCTCGCGCCGAAATCGCAGCGCGCGGCGGCCGCCCGATCGAAGTGATCGAAGGCCCGCTGATGCAGGGCATGAACACCGTCGGCGACCTGTTCGGCTCGGGCAAGATGTTCCTCCCGCAAGTGGTCAAGTCCGCACGCGTGATGAAGAAGGCCGTCGCCCACCTCATCCCCTTCATCGAGGCGGAGAAGGAAGAAGGCGCCAAGGCCAAGGGCCGCATCGTCATGGCGACCGTGAAGGGTGATGTCCATGACATCGGCAAGAACATCGTTGGCGTCGTGCTCCAGTGCAACGGCTACGAAGTGATCGATCTCGGCGTCATGGTGCCGTGGTCGAAGATCCTCGAAACCGCCAAGGCCGAGGATGCGGACATGATCGGCCTCTCCGGCCTCATCACGCCCTCGCTCGACGAGATGGTGACCGTGGCCGAGGAAATGCAGCGCGCCGGGTTCACCATCCCGCTTCTCATCGGCGGCGCGACCACCAGCAAGGTCCACACCGCGCTGCGCATTGATCCGGCCTATGAGGGTCCCGTCGTCCACGTGCTCGACGCCAGCCGAGCGGTCGGCGTCGCCAGCCAGCTGCTGTCAGACACCCAGCGCGACGGTTTTGTGGAGGCGACCGCGGGCGAGTACCAGCACGTGCGTGATCTGCGCGCGGGCAAGGAGGCCTCGGTGCTCCTCTCCCTCGCCGATGCCCGCGCCAATGCCTATGCGCCGGACCTCTCGGAAAAGGCCCCGCCACCCGAACAGCCAGGCTTGCACGTCTTCCCCGAATGGGACCTCGCGGACCTTGCCGAATGCATCGACTGGACGCCGTTCTTCCGCGCCTGGGAACTCGCCGGCACCTATCCCGCCATCCTCGATGACGAGATCGTAGGCGAAAGCGCGCGCAGCCTGTTTGCCGATGCGCGCAAGATGCTCGAACAGATCATCGCCGAGAAGTGGTTCACCGCGAAGGGCGTCGCGGGCTTCTGGCCCTGCCACCGCGAGGAAGACGATGTCGTGCTCTACCTCCCCGAGGAAGAGCGCCACGTCCGCCTCCCCTTCCTGCGCCAGCAGATCCGCAAGAGCCGCGACCGCAAGAACATGTGCCTTGCCGATTTCATCGATCCGCAGGGTGACTGGCTCGGCGGCTTCGCGGTCGGCATTCACGGCATCGAGCCGCACCTCGAACGCTTCAAGGCCGCGCACGACGACTACAACGACATCCTGCTCAAGGCCCTCGCGGACCGCTTCGCCGAAGCCTATGCCGAGCGCCTCCACCAGCATGTTCGCACCACGCTCTGGGCCTATGCGCCGGGCGAGCAGCTCACCAACGAAGCGCTGATCCGCGAGCAGTATCGCGGCATCCGCCCTGCGCCGGGCTATCCCGCCTGCCCTGACCACAGCCTCAAGCCGATCCTGTTCGATCTGCTGAAAGCGCAGGACAACGCCGGGATCACGCTGACCGAATCGCAGGCCATGCTCCCCACCGCCGCCGTCTCGGGCTTCTACTTCGCGCACCCCGAAAGCGAATACTTCGGCGTCGCGCGCATCGGCCGCGATCAGGTCGAGGACTATGCCGTCCGCCGCGGCTTCGATCTGGCCACAACGGAGCGCTGGCTGCGGCCCAACCTCGATTGAAGGGTTAACCGCTGCCATTATCCCCAGACACTGGAAGGCCGGGATGCAAGGGCAATAGCTCTCGCATCCCGGAGGCTGTAGTCACGCGCACATGCCTTCCATGAGCACTTCCGAAATCTTCCTGATCGCGCTGACGATCATCCTTGCCGTGCCTTACGCTTTCTGGCGCCTGCTGCGGACCGACCACTATGCCCCGCTTGTGGTCGTGCAGATCGTCGGCGGCATCATTCTTGGCCCCGGCGTGCTCGGCGCCATGTTGCCCGGCTACTACAGCTTCGTGTTCAACCCGCAGGTGATCGGCGCGCTCAATGGCGTGGCGTGGTGGGCGGTGATGATGTTCGTGTTCGCCGCCGGCCTCGAACTCGATCTCGGCGATGCGCTCGAAAACTGGAGCGAGACCGCCCTCACCGCCAGCTGCGCGCTCCTCTTTCCGCTCGTTCTCGGCGCGGCGGCGGCGGCCGTGCTGCTGCAGGAACCGGGCTGGATCGGACCCAAGGGCAACTACGGCCAGGCGGTCCTCGGCATCGGCATGGCCTGCGCCGTCACCGCGCTCCCCATCCTCGTCCTGCTGATGGAGAAGCTCGAGATCTTCCGCACCGCGTTCGGCCAGCGCCTGCTGCGCTACGCGAGTCTGGACGACGTGCTGATCTGGGGTGTCCTCGCGCTGATCCTGTTCGATTGGGAGCGGGTCGGGCGGCAGGGCCTGTTCCTTGCCTGCTTCTCCCTCGCCGCATGGGCCGTGCGCCAACTCTTTTCGCGCATCGAGGAGAACGACCGCTGGTATGTCAGTCTCATCTGGCTATCCGCCTGCGGCTTCGCGGCCGACTGGTCCGGCCTCCACTTCATGGTCGGCGCCTTCCTCGCGGGCGCGGTGCTCGACGCCAAATGGTACAGCCGCGAACGTCTCGATGGCTTCCGCAGCTTCCTTCTCCTCGCGGTCATGCCGGTGTTCTTCCTCTCCACCGGCCTGCGCACGAATTGGGGCGTCGGCGGTGCGGCGGTGTTCGGGGCGGCGGCGCTGTTCCTTGCGGCTGCCGTCATTGGCAAGCTTGTCGGCGTCCACGTTGCGGGCCGCCTGCTCGGCTGGGCCAAGGGCGAGGCTGCGGTGATCGGCTGGATGCTTCAGACCAAGGCGCTGATCATGATCATATTCGTCAACGTCCTGCTCGACAAGCAGATCATCACGGCGGAAACCTTCACGGCGATGCTGCTGATGGCCGTCGCCAGCACGATGCTGACCGTGCCCAACGTTCGCCCGCGTCTGGCAAAACTTGGCTTCGGGGCCGGGCGGGGGTGAAAGGCTGGCCCAGCCTTTTTGCGGCACTGCTGCTGATTCTGGTCGCGGCGGTGCCGGCGCAGGCGCAGCGGCTCTACTCTGCTACCGTCGCGGTCACGTTCGATCGACAGACCTTGCGCCCGGTGCTGGTCGAAGGCACGGCGGACCAGACCTCCGGTCGCCCGGTATCGGCGGATGATCCCGTCCGCATCGCCTCGATTTCCAAGCTCGTCACCACGCTCGGCGTGCTGAGGCTGGTCGATGGCGGCGTGCTCGATCTCGATCGCGACGTTTCGGACTATCTCCACTGGCCGCTGCGCCATCCGCAGTTCCCGGATCGACCGATCACCTTGCGCCTGCTCCTCTCGCACCGCTCGGGCCTGACGGACGGCGCGGACTACATCATCCCCCTCGGCGATACGATCCGCCAGCGCCTCGCCGATCCGCGCGCGTGGGATCCGCAGCACGGTCCCGGGGACGATTGGTTCCACTATACCAACCTCAATTTCCCGATCGTCGCCTCGGTCATGGAAGCTGCTACTGGCGAACGTTTTGACCGGCTGATGCAGCGCCTTGTCCTCAAGCCGCTCGGGCTTTCCGCCTGTTATAACTGGTCCGGCTGCAACGGCGCCGCAGCGGCAAGCGCAGTGGTGCTATACCGTCCGGATGGCAGCGTCGCGCGCGATGATCTCAAGGGCGCGCTGCCGGCTTGTCCCGTCGTCGTCAACGCCGGGCAGCCGTGCAACCTTGATGCCTACACCCCCGGTTGGAACGGTGCGCTGTTCTCGCCGCAGGGAGGCTTGCGCATCTCGATGAACGATCTCGCCCGCATCGGCCAGATGCTCGCGCGCGGCGGGCATGGTTTCCTCTCGACTGAAAGCTACGCCGCACTCACCCGCCCCGAATGGCGCTTCAACGGCCACAACGGTGTTGGCGAATATGGCGAGCCCGACGGCTTCTTCTGCGCCTACGGCCTCGGCCTGCAACTGATCGGCAACCAGACCGAAGGCTGCAACGACGATCCCTTCGGTGACGGCGTTCCCCGCATCGGCCACCCCGGCGAAGCCTATGCCCTGCGCTCCGGCCTCTGGCTTGATCCGAAGACGGGGCGCGGGGTGGCCTTCTTCACAACCGCCGTACCCGACGACGGCGGCAAGGGCATAAGCGCGTTCTCCGCCGCCGAAGAGGATGTGCTGCAAAGAGCCCGTTAAGCGCCGGGTGCTATTAGGCTACCGCAATGGCTGCCATGCTGCTTCTCGGTGCCCTCGCGGCCTATCTTGCGCTGGTCTACTGCCTGTTTCGCGCGCTGCAGCTATTTGGCAGCTGGCGACCTGCCGCCGCCCTGGTCTGGCGCAGCGACTACACCGATGCCCAGCAGAACGACGATTTCTGGTCGTTCGGCTCCACGTTCGGCACATTGCGCGGCTTCAACTGGCGCGATGGCCAGCATGCCCGCCTGATCGAGGACGAGATCCGCTTCACCACCACCAGCGGCCACGAACAGCGCGCCATGGTCCAACGCCGTGTCCGGCGGGGATGGACGCCCTCCTCCAGCTACATCGTCTGGTACGATCCGATCGATCCGGCCAAGGTGACCGCGCAGGGGCCCGGGTTCTGGCTGCTCCACGCGCTGCTGCTGCTGATCCTGATCGGGCTGCTGATCCAGATGTGGAACCGTATCGGCGTCTAGCCCTTTCCACCGCTTATGCGGAATCGGCCCCATCTGCACTTTTCCTGAGGGTACGCGCTCTGCCATAGCGGCGCGGTGAACGCCGTTTCGACCTCCACGCCTGCCGACGCCCTCGCCGCACTTGCGCGTGTCTTCGGCTTTGCGAGCTTCCGCGGCGTGCAGGAGCAGGTCGTCAGCCGCGTGCTGGCCGGCCAGTCGACGCTTGCGGTCATGCCCACGGGTGCGGGCAAGTCGCTCACCTACCAGCTGCCCGCGGCAATGCTCCCGGGCACTTGCGTGGTGGTCTCGCCGCTCATCGCGCTGATGCATGATCAGTTGCGCTCCGCCAATGCCAACGGCCTCGCCGCCGCGGCGCTCACCAGCGTGGACATGGACCGCGAGCAGACCATCGAGCGCTTCCGGGGAGGCGAGCTCGATCTGCTCTATGTCGCGCCCGAACGCGCCAGCCAGCCGCATTTCCGTGAGCTGCTGACCCGCGCCCCCATCGCGCTTTTTGCCATCGATGAAGCGCACTGTGTTTCCGAATGGGGCCACGATTTCCGCCCCGACTACCGCCTGCTGCGTCCGCTGCTCGACAGCTTTCCTGATGTGCCCCGCCTCGCGCTCACCGCCACGGCAGACCGGCACACCCGCGCCGATATCCTCGCGCAGCTCGGCATTCCGGACGAGGGCCTCGTCATCGCCGGGTTCGACCGGCCCAATATCCGCTACCGCATCACCCCGCGCGACAATGCGCTGCGCCAGCTGAAAGCCTTGCTCGCCGAACAGCGCGGCCCGGGCATCGTCTATGCGCCGACCCGCAACGGAGTAGAGAAACTCGCCGCCCATCTGGCTGAGGGTGGACGCCGCGTCCTTGCCTACCACGCGGGCCTCCCTGCAGACGTCCGCGCCGCCAACCAGGCCGCCTTCGTCGCCAGCGAAGACATGGTCATGGTCGCCACGGTCGCCTTCGGCATGGGGATCGACAAGCCCGACGTGCGTTTCGTCGCTCACGCTGGCTTGCCCAAGTCGATCGAGGGCTACTATCAGGAGACCGGCCGCGCCGGCCGCGACGGGGATGATGCCGTCGCGCTCCTGCTCTGGGGCGCCGACGATTTCGCCCGCGCCCGCATGCGCATCGGCGAGGTCGAGGAGCACCGCCAGCCGAGCGAGCGCGCGCGGCTCGATGCGCTGGCCAACCTTGTCGAGACCCCCACCTGCCGCCGCGCGGTCCTCCTTCGCCATTTCGGCGAGCACCCGTCCGAGGCTTGCGGCAATTGCGACAACTGCCTCCACGCGCCGGGGGTGACGGACGCGACGCAGCTCGCCCGCAAGCTGCTCTCCGCCGTCTACCGCACCGGGCAGATGTTCGGCCTCGGCTACCTCGAAAAGGTCCTCACCGGCGCGGCGGATGAGCGTGTCACGGATCGGGGCCACGATCAGCTCTCCGTCTTCGGCATCGTGCCCGGCGATGAAGCGCCCCTCCTGCGCCCCGTCGCCCGCGCGCTGCAGGCCCGCGGCACGCTCGTCACCAATGAACACGGCGGCTTCATGCTGGGCGGCGATGCCCGGGCGCTCCTGAAGGGTGAGGGGCGGCTCGATCTCGTGGTAGCGCCCAAGGCCGAACGCACACCACGCCGCCGCCGGGGCGGAGAGATCGAAGCCAATCCTATCGGCGATCCGCTCTTCGAGGCCCTGCGTGCGCTCCGCCGCGAACTCGCGCAGGAAGCCGGGGTGCCGCCCTACGTCATCTTCCACGATTCGGTGCTGCGCGACATGGCCGCGCGGCGGCCCGGCTCATTACAGGATCTGGGCGCCATCGGAGGCGTCGGCGCGCGCAAGCTTGAAGCCTATGGGGACCGGTTCCTCGACGTGATCCGGCAGTTCTGAGGCACAACCTCAACTCCCCCAACTTCGTCATTGCGAGGAGCGAAGCGACGAAGCAATCCAGAGCCTCACGCAAAATCGCTCAGGATTGCCTCCCTCCGCTCGCCATGGGGAAAGTGGACGTCAGAACGGCACCCGCGCCCCATCCCAAGCGAACAGCGCGCCGCTGTCCGCCGGGGTCAGCCCGTCCAGCACCCCCAGCAGCGCCTCGGCCGAGAACGCCGGCGTGAACAGCTTGCCCTCCGCCACTCCGCGCTGAAAGGGAGCGGAAAGCGCCGTATCGACCGTCCCCGGATGCAAGGTCACAGCCACGGCCTGCGGATGTGTCCGCGCCAGTTCGAGCGCGAGGTTCTTCACCAGCATGTTGAGCGCTGCCTTGCTCATCCGGTAGGCGTGCCAGCCGCCCAGCTGGTTGTCCGCAATCGAGCCCACCCGCGCAGAAATCGCCGCAAACACCGCGCGTCCGTCCCGTCGCAGCAGCGGCAGTACATGTTTGGCGATCAGCGCCGGGCCGATGGTGTTGACCGCGAAGAGTTCAGCCATCCCGTCGCCGCTCAGCGCCCGGTACGACTTCTCCGGGCCAGTCCCGTCCATCCGCGTCAATCGGCCCGTCGCGATCAGCACGAGATCAAGCGGTCCGCCGATCCGCGCGCACGCCTCCGCTATGCTGGCCTCGTCGGTCAGGTCAAAGGCGAATGGATGCAGCTTTCCCCCGCAAGGCGCCTGCCCCCCACGCGATCCGGCATGCACTTCGCCCACATCGCCGCGCGCCGCCAGCGTTTCGGCCAGCGCCCGGCCAATGCCGCCGGAGGCTCCAAAGACAGAGCAGCGCAAGGGCGGGGAGGGTGCATTCATCGTCCCGGCTTGGCCTTCCCCGCCGCTCGTGTCGAGCAGGCCCAAAAGGCATGCGCTGTATTATCCCGCCAATACAGCTTGCGAAGCGGCACCGGGCACGCCACATTGCGTCTACAATCGCCCACCCGGGAATGAGACGTCACGCCATGGCCAGCCAATCGACCG
>Ga0310345_10001715_pt1 | contig 23618 bp, 16 predicted proteins | sample HC15DNA20500_MG_FD_204667 | JGI IMG/M metagenome (GOLD analysis project Ga0310345, IMG submission 204667) | Marine microbial communities from station ALOHA, North Pacific Subtropical Gyre - HC15-DNA-20-500_MG | ecosystem: Environmental > Aquatic > Marine > Oceanic | place: Pacific Ocean: North... | reverse complement strand
AAGGTGCTGGCGCAAGTGCCCAACCCCGACGAAGTCTACGCCGGCTGGGTCGCCGTCCACCCCATCGGCCGCATCGGCACGCCGGAGGAAATCGCCGCCATCGCGGTCTATCTCGCCTCCGACGAATCCGGCTTCACCACCGGCGCCGAATTCCGCATCGACGGCGGCAGCTCGATCTAGGCAAACACCCTTGCCGCACCCCCCGTCCATGCTGAGCTTGTCGAAGCACTGTTCTTTTTCTTCGCGCGGCATGCGCATGGGCCGAGGCACAAGACGGTCCTTCGACAAGCTCAGGACAGGCGGATTTGCAGACGAAGCGGAGCAGGCTCCGGCAGGATGGACATGATGAACCCGATCTCCTTCGCCTCTGGCATCGTCCCCGAATTCGGCCCAATCGATACCATTCGCGCGGCCCATGCAGGCCGGTTCGACATGACCGGGCTCTGGGTCGATCCCGACACGTGGACGGATACCACTACGCGCGAAGCCCGCGCCGCGCTGGCGGATACCGGCCTCCCGCTGCTCGATGTAGAAGTGATCTGGTTCCAGCCCGGCAGCGACATGGCCCTCCACAAGAAGGTCATCGATGTCGGAGCCGAACTTGGCGCGCAGAACGTCCTTTGCGTTTCCTCCGAGCCCGACATGGGCAAGACCGCCGCACGCCTCCAAGAGCTTTGCATCCACGCCGAAGGCACCGGCCTGCGCGTCGCGCTGGAGTTCGGCATCTTCACCGAAGTGAAGAACCTCACCATGGCGCTCGCCGTGCTCGAAGATGTTGCCCACCCGCTGCGCGCCCTCCTGATCGATCCGATCCACGTCGACCGCTCGCAAAGCGCCATCGCCGATATCGCCCGCATCCCGCGCGAACTGCTCCCCTACGCGCAATTCTGCGACGCGCCCGCCGAGCGCCCCGATCCGGCGGATTTCCCAGCCATCATCGAGGACGCCATCGATCTCAGGCAGCAATGCGGCGAGGGCGTACTAGCGCTGGCGGATATCTACAAAGGCCTGCCACCAGGCATCCCGCTCAGCATCGAACTGCGCTCCAAGGCCCTGCGCGAAGGCTTCCCCGATCCCGGCGCGCGCGCCAAGGCCGTGGCGGAAGCCACGCGCCGCTGGCTGGCGGCAAACGCCGGCTAGTCTCAGCGCCCCTTCACAAACGCCGCCACGTCGTCATGCAGCGCCTTCAGCGAGTCCTCGTGCGCATAGACCATGTGGCCTGACGGGTAGTACTTGTACGAGATGTTCGCGCGCAGGTTCTCCGGCACGGGCAGATGGCGCATCTGGAAGCGCCCCTCGAAATAGGGCGTCGCGGTGTCATAGTACCCGCCCAGCACCAGCACGCGCAGCGTCGGGTTGGTCTTCATCGTGAAGGCAAGGTCCGGCAGCAGATTCGCCGCACCGTCCGCAGGACCGCCGAGGCCCGGCGGCGTGTGCTTGAGGTCCCACTCGGTGATGTTGGCAAACAGCTTGAACGCCTTGCCCGCGCCGTATCCCAGCTTCCCACGCGCGTAATCGTTGAACGCCGAGACATAGGCCGAACTGATCGCGGTCGACTGCGGATCATAGTCCGCCTCCTTGCTCAGCACGTCGAGGCTCGGCCCGGCGAAGCGCGTATCGAGCCGGCCCACGGTCTGCCCGGTCTCGTCCATCAGGTTGCGGTTGAACTGGCCGAGATTGACCCTGAGGTTCGAGCGCAGGATGTAGGCCGGAGTGAGCCCGGTATAGCGCGCCAGCTTCTCGGCCACCGCCTGCTTGCGATCCGCCGGAAGGTCATTCCCCTCGATCAGCGCGGCGGCATAGTCGCCGGTTGCGAACTTCTCGGCCTCGTCGAGGAACGTCTCCAGCGCTGCCGGACGCCCACCCGGCACGCGGCCATGATACCAGGCCGTCGCCGCATAGGTCGGCAGCACCGCGATATAGGGCAGGTCGTTGCCGGGGTTCCACTGCGGTGCATCGGCCCAGAAATCGAACGCCAGCGTGGTCGAAAGCAGCATGATCCCGTTGAGATCGACCGCGTCAGTCCCCTGCAGCCGCGCCGCCAGCGCCACCGCACGCGGCGTGCCATAGCTTTCGCCGAAGAGGTAGCGCGGCGAATTCCAGCGCTGGTACTTGCCGAGGAACTGCTTGATGAAATCGGCGAAGGCATAGACGTCCTGGTCGATCCCGTAGAACGCCTTCTCCTTGTCCTTCCCCGCGATCCGGCTGAACCCCGCCCCCGGCGCATCGATGAACACGAGGTCCGCCACATCGAGCGGGCTCTCCCCGTTATCGACCACCTTGTAGGGCGCCGGCGCGGTATGGCCGCCATCCGCCGTCACCACCCGGCGCGGCCCGAACGCGCCCATGTGCAGCCATATGGTCGCCGACCCCGGCCCACCGTTGAACACGAACATGATCGGCCGGTCCGCAGCAGGCGCACCCTTCTTGAAATAGGCGGTGTAGAACATCGAGGCTTCGGCTGGCGCCTCGTCGCTGGAGGCCTCGGCCTTGGGCTTCGCCGCATCGTCCCAGCCCTTGGGATGGACCACCAGCGTGCCCGCCACCGCCTTGTAGTCGATCTTCGCACCGCGCACGGTGACAGAGCCTTCGCTCGCGACTTCTTCGGGCTGGAACAGCCCCGCAGGCGCCGCCTTTGCCGCCTCGGCAAGCTTTGCCGCCTCCGCCGGCTTGTCTGCCGCCAGTGCAGCCGTGCTCAGCCCCAATGCCAGAGCCAGAGCCGAAATCCCCAGAAGCCGCATGCAATGCCCCATCCGCAAACAGAAAACCGGCGCAGGTGCTCGCACCGCGCCGGTTTCTTGTCCAGCGTTTGCAAGAGGAAGGACGTGCAAAACGCCACGTAGTTCATCAGATTCCCGACCCCGCGCACGCCACAATGCTGTGCCACCGAAAGATCGTTTCCTTAATGTTCGACCGGCAGGCTTAGACTTAAGTCTGGTCTATAGCGCGGGCACGCAAAAGTGTAGATGGCTAGTCATTCTTGGACAATGCGCTTCCTTGGACTTCTCATGAATGCTAAATTTTCAATTGGAGATTGCGTTATGACATCAGATTACGAGTCGAAAATTGGAGAAGCTGCCGCTGCTGGTGTCGGGGCAGCAGCAGGAGCCGGGATTGGCGCAACGATTGGCGTTGCCACAGTCGGTGAAGCTGCAGCAGCGGCAGCCACAGCAGCAGTGGCAGCCGGACAAAGCGCCGCTACGACAACTGCGGTTTTGGCTGCTGCTGGGAGCGGTCCTGTCGCCGCCGGCGGTAGTGGTATGGCTGGCGGCGTTTCTGCCATCGCGGGAGCAGCTGCATCATCAGCAGCAGTCTCGATAATCGGGTGGGCCGTCGGCGGCGCAGTTTTAGTCGGACTTGGTGCTTGGGGCGTCTACAAGGCCTTTGAAAAGCCAAAGCAAAGTAGCACCTCGTTGGGCCGAGGGGATGTAATTGAAATCGAAGCAGTGCGGTCAAGTGCACAGGCGTCTAGCGAATAGTAAGTTAATCGAGGATCGTGTCTGGGAGTACTATCCTGACACGATCCTAAATTCCACTTGCTGGATATTGTTTTGCCATAAAACTCAAATATCACCCCGCTGAAGGCCGGTGCGCCGTGTCGGACCAGTCCTGCCGCGCCACCCACTGCGCCATGGTTTCCAGCTCGATCCCCGGCAGCCGCTCCATCATCGCCTCGACATTCACCTCGAAGGGCTTGGTCGGCGCATTGTTGTTGTATTCGTAGAACGCCGCAATGCCTGCCGAGAAGGGCCCCCGCTCTTCCTCGGCCATCGAATCCCCCAACGCGCCGACCAGCAGGTCGCCGAACTCCTGCGGTGTGCACGGATCATACTTGATCGTCCGCCCGAACTGGTCCGAGAGGATCTGCGCGACCTGCGGCGGCAGCAGTCGCTCCGGCCCGCCGATGTTCATCCACGTACCTTCCATGTCCGGCCGGTCCATCGCGTGGATCATGATCTTGGCGACATCATCCAGGCTGATCCAGTTCGCACCCAGCGTCGGCTTGTGCGGATAGACGTAGCGGCTCTCGTGGACAATGAACGGCCGCGCCCAGTTGGTCAGCAGATTGTCCATGAACAGCACCGAGCCGAACACCGTGGCCGGAACCCCTGAGCGGAACAGCGCGTTGATGCCCGCCGTGTTACCGGCGTAAGTGAAGGCATCGCCCGGCTTGTCCGGAATCCAGCTCGAGGTGTTCCAGACGAAGCGCTTGGCGTCGACTTCCTTCGCCGCCGCACCGATCCAGCCGGCGAGTTCCGCGCGGGAATCGCGCAGTTGCAGCGGATGGTTGTAGAACACCGCGTCCGACCCTTCGAGCGCCTTCACGTACGTCGAGCGGTCGTAGAGATCGATCACCCGCGTCTCGATATCGGCGTTGGTCGGCCCGAGATCGGGCTTCTCGTTGCGCGACAGCGCGCGGACCTGATGCCCCGCAGCGACAAGCTGGCGCACTTGTGCCAGCCCCTGCCGGCCGGTTGCGCCCACGACGGATACCAGTGCCATCTTGCATCTCTCCTTCGTTATGCCGGCTGTCATGCGCAGCCCTTGTTTTTACGCCGTTCGTCCCGAGCGAAGTCGAGGGACCAAGTTCGAGCGAAGCCGAGAACCAATCCCGCACAAGGCCTCGGCTACGCTCGGCCAAAACTCCCTCGACTTCGGGTCTGCGACCCGAAGTTCATCCCGAGCTTGTCGAGGGGCTCGGGACGAACGGAGTCAAGGTCTACGCGATCACTCAACTCCGGATCGCACTCGCCCCGTCGACATTGAGGTCCGTCCCGCTGGTGAAGCTCGAATCCTCGCAGCTCAGAAAGAGGATCGCCCGCGCCACTTCATCGGGTTCGCCCACGCGCCCCATCGGATGCGCGGAGGCCATCACCGCCTCGATCTGCTCCGGCGTCGCCCCGCCTGCATTCAGATAGCGGTTGTACATCGGCGTGCGGATCGCGCCCGGATGCACCGTGTTGGCGCGGATCTTGAGGCCCCGCTCGGCGCAATCGAGCGCCACCGTCTTCGTCAGATGCGTCACGCCCGCCTTGGAGGCGCAATAGGCCGCCATATTGCCCGAAGCGCGCTGCGCCAGCATCGAGCCGACGTTGACGATGGTGGCGGGTTCGCCCGAAGCCGCCAGCGCCGGGATCGCCGCACGGCAGCCATAGAAGCTGCCCGTCAGGTTGATGTCGATATGCCGGTGCCAGCTGTCGAGATCGACGTCGACGGTGTTACCGGGCTCGGAAATGCCCGCGATGTTGCACAGCGTCGTCAGCTTGCCGAAGCGCGCCAAAGTCGCCGCCACCGCCGCTTCCCACTGCTCGAGGCTGCGGACATCAAGCTGCACGGCATCGGCATTCGGCCCCAGCTTCGCGGCATGGGCCTTGGCCTTGTCCAGCTGCAGATCGCCCAGCATCACGCTGCCGCCTTCGGCCACGAACAGCTCGGCCACCGTGCCGCCGATCCCTTCCGCGCCGCCCGAAATCAAGGCGACCTTGCCGGTCATCTTCCCCATCAATCAGCGCTCCAGAATGCACACGCCCGAAAGGCCCGGGGCGCCATAGACGTGGCTGTAGGCCGCCTTCGGCTTGCCCGGCACCTGCCGCCCGCCGCCGCGCCCGCGCAGCTGCACGGTGTTTTCGTAGACCTGACGCAGCCCCGAAGCGCCGATCGGCTCGCCGCAGGCAAGGCAGCCGCCGTCGGTATTGACCGGGAGCTTGCCGGTGATCTCGGTGCGGCCCTCGCGCAGCCACTGCTCCTGATCGCCGTCCTTGCAGAAACCGTTTTCGGCCATGTGCATGATCTCGGCGCCGGACTCGGTGTCCTGCAACTGCGCGACCGAAATGTCCTCCGGCCCGATCCCCGCCTGCTCGAACGCCGCCTTCGAAGCGAGCACCGTCGGCTTGCCGCCGTTGTCGATATCGACCGAAGGCGCAAACACTTCGAACGAACCCGGCGGGCGCGTGCGCACCGCCACGCTGGCGATCTTCACCGCATCCGCGCCCAGCTCGCGCACCTTCTTGCCGCTCGCCAGGATCAGCGCCACCGCGCCTTCTGCCGGTGCACAGAACATGTACTTGGTCAGCGGATCATTGACCATCGGCGAGTTCAGGATCGTCTCCAGATCGACCGGCGAGCGCCGCCACGCGTGATCGGCATGGACGCCATTACGGAAGGCTTTCTCCGCCACGCGGCCCAGCGTTTCGCGGCTGATCCCGTAAAGCTGCATGTAGCGCTGGATCTTGAGCGCAAAGAACTGCGTCGTCAGCATCATGCCGGTCTGGCCGTACCATTCGGGCAGACCATATTCACGCGGCTTGGCATTGAACGCGCCGCGCGGGTGCTTGTCGAAGCCGACCGCGAGCGCAATGTCGAACTCGCCCGCCGCGATGGCGTTGCGTGCCGAGGCGAGCGCCGAGCCGCCGGTGGCGCAGCCGTTCGCCACGTTGATGAACGGCAGGCCGGTGAGGCCCAGTTCGTTGACCATGATGTCCGCGCTGCCCGCCGCCGCCGAACCGCCATAGGCGCAGCCGACATCGGTCCACTCGATCCCGGCATCGGCCATCGCCTGCCGCACCGCAAACACGCCCTGATCGCGGCCCGAGCGCCCGTCAGTGCGGCCGAAGGGGTGGATGCCCGCCCCGATGATATAGACGTCTTCCATCACGCTTTCTCCGGACGAAACGCATAAGTCGAACGGGTCGCATCGAACGGCGCGACCACGAATTCCATCGGCATGCCGAGCTTCAGGTCCTCGAGCACGCAATCGACGATGCGCGTCTCGACGATCACTTCGCCGGGCAGCTCGACATAGCCGAGGAGGTAGGGCTGGAACGGCTCAGGCCCCTCGTAGGGTTCCTTGGGCTGGAAGTCCTGCCGGGTCCACGACCACAGCGTGCCCTTGCGTGAGAGGCGATAGGGCTCGACGCCCTCCGCCGCATCGCCGCTCGGATAGGGGAACACGATCTTGCCGCTGGGCAGCCGCCCGCCGATCAGCGCCGGCTCGGCTTCATTGGTCCACAGGTTCTCTGCAATCGGCGTCAGCACCTCAGCCATACCTTTCCCGCTGGGTCGGGCCGAATGCTGCGGCCCCATTGTTGCGATTATCGTGACACTAAAGCCCGACACCTACGATCATTGAAAGTGCTAGGTCACGGCGAACGGGCCGTCTCCGCTCTCGTCACCCCGGGCTCGACCCGGGGTCCCGCTACTCTCAAGCGCCACGTCCGCATGCAAGCGGGACCCCTGATCAAGTCCGGGGTGACGAAGGAAAATGCCCCAGCGCGCCCCTCCCCCTTTGTGTTAGTCGCCCCAAGCCGCCTGAATGCCTAGCCCTAGCGAAAAGAAGGAGCGGGCATCTTGGGAGAGCATCGCCACTACCGCCAGTTCGTGCTCGCCGTCATCACCTTCGGCGGCATGCTGAACATCACCGACCGGCTGATCCTCTCGATCATGATCGAGGACATCAAGCACGCCTTCGCGCTCACCGACACGCAGATCGGCCTGATCACCGGCTTTGCCTTCACCGTGCTCTACGTGGTGTGCGGCCTGCCGCTGGCCTGGCTGGCGGACCGCATGAGCCGACCGCTGATCATTTCGCTTTCGATCGCCTCGTGGAGCCTGATGACCGCGTGCTGCGGGCTCGCCACCGGCTTCTGGACCTTTTTCCTCGCGCGCATGGGCGTCGGCATCGGCGAATCGGGCAGCGGCCCCGCCGGCACTTCGCTCCTCACCCAGACGTTCAAGGGCCACGAGCTTGGCCGCGCGATGGGCATCTATTTCCTCGGCCCCACGCTCGGCACCGCGGCAGGCCTGATCCTCGGCGGCGTGCTCGCCCATGCCGTCGGCTGGCGCATGACCTTCCTGCTGCTGGGCCTCCCCGGCATGGCCTTCGCGCTCTTCGTCTACCTGACGGTGAAGGAACCGGGAGGCCGATCCGTCCCGCCCAAGGTCAGCCTCGCCGAGGGCCTCACCGCGTGGTTCGCCGGCGTGCGCGCGCTGTTCGCCAACCGTGTGTTCCTTGCCGCCTCCTGCGCCTTCGGCTGCATGATCGTCACCGGCTATGTCTTCGCGACCTGGCTCGCCGCGATCATGCTGCGGAATTTCCCCGTCACGACCGCCGATGTCGGCTTCTACCTCGGCCTCGCCTTCGTCCTCGGCGGCATTCCCGGCCCGCTGCTCGGCGGCTACCTTACCGACTGGCTGGTCCGCCGCGACGCGCGCTGGCGCGCCTGGCTCCCCGCCATCGCCACGCTCGCCTGCCTGCCGATCTACCTCATGGCGCTGCAGAGCACGCATTTCTGGACCTTCCTCGGCCTGTTCTCCTGCGGCTATCTCGTCTTCCTCACCGCGCAGGCGCCCACCGTCTCGCTGATCCAGCTCGCCGTGCGCCCAGACGAGCGCGCGATGGCGATGGCCGTCGCGATGATCTTCAACAACCTCATCGGGCAGGCGCTCGGCCTCTTCCTCGTCGGCTTTGCCAGCACCAGCCTCACCCCCCTCTTCGGCACCAAGGCGCTAACCTGGGCGGTCATCGGCGTCAGCGCCGCCTTCGCCGTCCCGGCCGCGCTGTTCTACCTCTACGCCGCCGGCGGCATGGTGCGCGGTCCCCTCAAAATGATGAATGGCCCCGGTTCTTCGCAGGCGTAGACTGCCCGACAAGTCCAAGGGAGAGCGGACAAATGGTGGAAACCAAGACCGGGCACGACCGCACTGCAGGCGTGACCTACCTCGATGTGATCAAGGCCGACAAGGTCGCCCCGCCGCCGGTCTATCTGGAGGAATCGCCCCTGCCCGGCGGCGTCACCAAGGTCGCCACCCACCGCTACTGGAGCAAGGAAGAGCACGAGCGCGAGGTCGAGCGGCTGTGGAAGCGCGTCTGGCAGATGGCCTGCCACGAGGACGACATCCCCAACGTCGGCGACACCCATGTCTACGAGATCGCCGGCCTCTCTTTCATCCTCGTCCGCAATGCGCCGGGCGACGGGCCGGGCGCGGTCAAGGCCTTCCCCAACGCCTGCCTCCACCGCGGCCGCCAGCTCTGCGAGGCGCACAAGCAGGGCCTCAAGGTCCTGCGCTGCCCGTTCCACGGCTGGTCATGGCACCTCGATGGCCGCCTCAAGGAAGTGCCCAGCCATTGGGATTTCCCGAGCGTCACCGAAGAGGAATACTCGCTCCCTGCCGTCTCGGTCGGCCACTGGGGCGGCTTCGTGTTCATCAATCCGGACCCGAACGCCGAGCCGCTCGCCGATTTCCTCGGCGATATCGACCGCCACTTCTCGCTACCGTTCAAGCGCCGCTACAAGGCCGCGCACATGGTGAAGCGCCTGCCCTGCAACTGGAAGGTCGCGCAGGAAGCCTTCATGGAATCCTACCATGTCGTCGGCACGCACCCCGAACTGCTGCCGATGTTCCTCGATACCGGCTCCAAGTACGACGTCTGGCCGAACATCAGCCGCGCGATGTCCGCCTCCGGCCCGCCGAGTGCGCACACCGATCTCGACGCGCCGGACCCCAGCGCCTTCCCCGAAGGCCAGGCCTTCACCAGCTTCCGCCATCCGCTTTCCGGCCACGTCTATCGCCGCATCGAGGAAAACCGCGTCGAAGTGACCCGGCCCGACGGCAAGACCGGCCTGTTCGACATGACCGGCGCGCACATCGAAGGCGAAGTCGTCAGCGCCGATGCGCACATGTGCAACTGGATCGGCGGCAAGATCGCGCCGGGCGAGGAGAACATGCCCACCCGCTTCGCCGGAGCCTCGACCGAGGATTTCCGCGCCGATGCTGCACGCGACCGGCGCGATTTGATGCGCCCCCAGTGGGGCGATGCGATCGACCGGTTCAGCGACGCCGACATGATCGACGCGATCTTCTATTCGGTGTTCCCCAACCTGCATCCGTGGGCGGATTTCAACCCGATCTTCTACCGTTTCCGTCCGGACGGGAACAATCCCGAGCAATCGCTGCACGAGGTCATGTACATGGTCCCCGTGCCCGAAGGCGCCGAGCGCCCGGCGCCCGCCAAGTGCACCTTCCTCGACTTGGACGACGACTATACCAAGGCCACCGAATTCGGCAGCTACCTCAACAAGATCTTCAATCAGGACGGGCTCAACCATGCCGCCGTCCAGAAGGGGCTGCACAATCATCCCAAGGGCGAGGTGATTTTCGCGAGCTATCAGGAAAGCAAGATCCGCGATTTTCACAACAAGCTGAACCGCTGGCTGGAAAGCGAGACCCCGCCCAGAAGCCGGTGACGGCACGCAGCAATTACATTCAGATCGGACCTTACGGAATCCGTGCGTTTTTGCAGCAACACCGCGCACAAAAACCCGCCGCTTGTCCCTATTTCTGATAGTTGCTGTTCGCCCCCCGCGCCCTAGCTTAGCGAGCGGGATTGTGGGCGGAAAATCTAGCAAATACAGCCAGATATTCGCCAACACAAAGTTGGGAGGATTGCTATGGGGATGAGGACCGTCGTGTCGCCGTTCCGCACCGCGCTGTTTGCCGGTGCGGCTGCCACTTCACTGATGCTGCCGGGGCTGGCTCATGCCGCCGATGCTGCGGCTCCGGCGGAAGGCGCCGCTGCCAGTGAAACGCCGGCGTCGACCGAGGAAATCACCGTGTTCGCACGCCGCGACGCGGAATCGCTGCAGAACGTGCCGCTGACGATCACCGCGATCAGCGCCAACACGCTCACCAAGTACAACGTCACCAAGCCGGCTGACATCGTCAGCCGCATCCCGACGCTCAACGTCCAGGTCGGCGGTTCGGGCGCGGGTGCGCAGATCAGCTTGCGCGGTGTCGGCTCATCCAATATTTCCGCCGCGTTCGACAGCGCCGTGGCGATCGACTTCGACGGCGTGCAGGTCTCGACCAGCCGCCTCCTGCAGGCCGGCTTTGCCGATCCCGCGCAGATCGACGTGCTCAAGGGTCCGCAGTCGCTCTACTTCGGCAAGAGCGCCTCGGCGGGCGTTATCCAGATCCGCACCGCCGATCCGACCAAGACCTGGCAGTACGGCGGCAGCGCCTCGTATGAATTCGAGGAGAAGGGCTACCTCGTCAGCGGCTACGTCTCGGGCCCGCTCACCGACACACTCGGCATCCGCGTTGCCGGCCAGTACAACGACGTCAAGGAATACGTGAAGATCAACCCGACGACTCCGGCCAAGCTGCACAATCGCGGCCTCACCGATTTCGTCGGCCGCGTCACCCTGCAATGGGAACCGTCGAGCGACTTCACCGCCAACCTCAAGGCGACCTACACCCGCAACACCAACGACGGCGCGATCGGCACCGCCGACATTTCCTGCGGCAAGAACGGCCGGGCAGATGAAGTCGTGCTGTTCAGCTTCCTCGGGCCTGCTGCCATCGCGATCCCATCGAACGCGGATTGCAAGCCGCTCGACAAGTACGTCACCACGTCCGACCCCTCGCCGGCGCTGGTCGGCAAGTTCCCCGATGGCAGCGGCGCTGCGGGCGGCCGCTATCCCGGTCATCCCTTCGGCCAGACGGACGTGTTCTTCACCCGCCTGAAGATGGACGCCAAGCTGGGCGACAACCTGAAGGTGGTCTCGACCACGGGCTACCTCAATCTCAAGGCGCTCGACTACGATTCCTACAGCTATCTCGGTGTCGGCCCGGCGTTCCGTCCGAACGGGCTTCCGCTCGATCTCTCGCCGCTGGCGGGCGTTCTGCCGCCGGCCCTGCTGGCGTTCTCTGCCCCCGCGCTCGCTGCGGTCAACGCCCCCGGTTCGCCGCAGGGCGTCGGCGGCAGCGATCCGGTGAACAAGACGGCCCAGTTCACCCAGGAAGTGCGCCTTGTCAGCAGCTATGATGGTCCGATCAATTTCCAGCTCGGCGCCTTCTACGAAAGCCGCGTGATCAAGTTCGATACCTCGCAGCAGGCGTTCAATGCCTCGCTGCTGTTCCCGGATCCGGTGACCGGCAACACGTTCGACTATTTCAAGAAGCACCGCACGAAGACCAACACCTATTCGCTCTTCGGCAGCGCGACCTATGACATCACCGACAAGCTCGAGCTGACCGGCGGTGTCCGCTACACCAAGGAAGACAAGGTCAACACGATCGAAATTCCCTACATGCACACCTTCCTGTCGACGGTGTTCGGCTTCGTTGGCAGCGGCTTCAAGACCCCGCCGATCAAGTTCAACGACAGCAACTGGTCGCCCGAAGTCACGCTGCGTTACAAGGTAAACCCGGACTTCAATGTCTATGCCGCGTTCAAGACGGGCTACAAGTCGGGCGGTATCGACAACAGCGCGCTGCCGTCGAGCAATCTTGCCAAGTTCAACAATCCTGCGACCTTCCAGGAGGCCGCAAACGGACTGATCTTCAAATCGGAAACCAGCAAGGGCGGCGAAATCGGCTTCAAGTCTCAGCTGGCCAACCGCACGATCACGTTCAACGCCACGGCGTACTACTACGTGTTCAACAACCTGCAGGTGCAGAACTTCAACGCGACGACGATCCAGTTCGTCACCACCAATGCCGGCCAGCTCAGCACCAAGGGCATCGATGTCGATTTCAGCTGGCGTCCGCCTGTAGACGGGCTGCGCTTCTTCGGCTCGCTCGCCTACACCAATGCGAAGTTCACGCGGGACTTCTTCACCGGAACCGGCCCGGATGGCGTGCTCGGCACGGCCGACGATCCCAACATCCGCGGCCGCCGCGCCGCGCGTGCGCCGGAATTTGCTGGCAATATCGCGTTCGACTACACCGCACCGCTCAGCGATGCGCTGGAACTCGGCCTCTCGGGCAACGTCGCCTACAGCGGCAAGTACTATACCCGGCAGGAAAACTTCAGCGACTACCAGCAGCCCGCCTATGCCACCATCGACGCCTCGATCTCGGTCGGCGCGCCCGATGGCAAGTGGCGTCTGGCGCTTGTCGGCAACAACATCACCGACAAGATCTTCGTCAACACCTCGGGCGGGCGTCCGTTCCTCGCCGGCCCGGGCAATGGCCTGCCGATCGGTGACGACGAAGTCTTCACCATCAACCGCGGCCGCCAGATCTTTATCCAGGGCTCGTTCAAGTTCTGAGATCCCGGCGGCAACTCCACGCCGGATGAAGGGGCCGCTCCGGGCAACCGGGGCGGCCTTTTCCTTTTCAGGTCCTCCCCATTTTTTGCGGCCCGGGCAAATCTTCTTCTGGTCCTCCCCATTTTTGCGGAACGCACAAATGGGGAGGTGGCCTGCCGCAGGCAGGTCGGAGGGGTAAATGGCGCAAAAGCCCCGGCCCCGGGCAGGACCCGCAGGCAACCGCGAACCGCGAACCGTCGTCCGCGAAACCGTTTTCCTACATCAGATCAACCTGTCAGACTCCACACGCTCTTTGAAATCGTCGGTTCAGGCGCGCACACGCAATATGTGTCACCTTGTCGCTTTCAGGCGCACAAGCCCTTGTCAATAAACAGGAAAACAGCGCTTCTCAAAAGCGACACGGTGTCGCTTTTGTCGCTTTTGCTCCCCGCTTTCAGGCCGCGATCACCCGCACCGGGATCGCGCTTTGCAGCGGCAGGCCGGTAATCGGGTCCATGTCCTGCGTGTCGTCGATCAGGCGGTTGGTCGAGGCGCCGATGCCGATCACGTCGTCCTTGCCCGCATCGTCGTTGCCCCAGGCGTGGCTCATCGAGATCACCCCGCGCCGCACCTTGTCGCTGGCGCTCGCCACCGCATGGATCGAGGCGACGCGCGAGGCGATCTCGATCACCGCGCCGTCTTCCACGCCGAGCGCCGCGAGGTCCTCCGGATTGATGTAAGCGGGGTTGGTGGGCATCTTCTTCTTGAGGAACTCGGAGATGTGCCCGTTGCTGTTGTAGCGGTGCTTCGAACGGCGCGAGATCAGGCGGAAATCGAACCCATCCGCCTCGGGCCGCCGCGCGGCATAGCCCGCGAACGCCGCCGGCATGTCGCCCGCGCCCAATTGGAACTTGTTCGTGGCATCGGGGTCCGCCGGGGCAATCATCGCATGGACTTCGGGGTAGAACATCGCACCGCCCGGAGTCGCGCTCGCCAGCGAATCCGCGCGCGCCTTGCTCGGCTTGACGAGGCAGCCGTGCGAGATCAGGTCGAGCATCGTCATCTTGTCCGGCACGCTCTCCATCGAGCACGGCCCGCCGGGCAGCTGCAGTTGCAGCCCGAGGTGTTTGGCGATCCACCACAGCATCTCGTACTCGTCCATCGTGTCGCCCGGCGCGGGCACCATCGCCTCGGCATAATGGGCGTAAGGCTCCTCGCAGAACGGCTGCGAGACGTTGTTGATGTCCTCGCGCTCGAGGCACATCGAAGGCGCGAGGATCACGTCCGCCCGCTTGGCGCTGGCCGACATATAGGGATCAACCTGCACGAACATTTCCAGCGTTTCCAAGGCCTTCCTAACCTTGCGCTGGTTGGGGAAGGCGATCTCGGGGTTGCCGCCGATCGAGATCAGCACCTTGATCTGGCCTTCGCCGGGGGTGAGGATCTCGTCCGCCAACACCGGGCAGGGCATTTCGGTGCCGAGCTTGCCGATGCCCCGGATGCGCGACTGGGCGAAGCCTTCGCCGAACATCGGCACCGGCGGCGCGACCTGCGCCTTCTTCGGACCCGCCGCGAAGGGCATGAACACCATCGGGTTCGCCACCTTGTCCCCCGCCTGGTTAAACCGCGCGCAGACAATGTTGAGCGCGGTCACGAGGTATTCGGTGAGCACGCCCCGCCCCGCCATCTCCGGCCCGGTCCCCGTCACCACCCGGCCCTTGGCAGCGCGGGCGAACATGCGGGCGGCGGCGACCAGCTGCTCGGCCGGGACCCCGGCACGCTCCCCGGCGAGCTCCGGCGTGAAGTCCTTCACCGCATCCGCCAGCGCATCGAAGCCATCGACATGCGCCGCCACGAAGTTGCGATCGTAAAGCCCTTCCTTGATGATCACGTGGAGCATCCCGCCGAGCAGCGCCGGATCCTCGCCCGGCTTCACCTGCAGGTAAAGGTCCGCCAGATTGCCGGTGTCGCTCTGCCGCGGATCGGCAACGATCACCTTCATCCCCCGCGCCTTGGCATCGCGCAGGCGCCGCGAGGGCGAGAACGGCGGCACGCCCCCGCTAGGCGTGTAGTGCGAGACGAGCGGGTTGTTGCCGACGAACATGACGACGTCGGATTCCTCGAAGTTGTTCGGCCCGCCCATCCACTGGCCGTAGCGCGCGGTGGTGAAGACCTTGGCCGGCTGGTCCACCGTCACGCTGGTATAGTAGTTGCGCGTGCCGATCGCCTCCGCCAGCGCGTAGGATGTGCCCAGCACCGCGCTGTTCTGGAAGGCATTGGTGCCGCAATAGAGCGCGACCGCATGCGGCCCATGCTCGGCGATCACCGCCTTGATCTTGTCCGCCACCAGCTTCAGCGCCTCGGCAGTCGAAGTCTCGACGAACTCGGCGCCCTTCACCCCGCCCTTGCGCACCAGCGGGCGCAGGTGCCGCTCGGGCAGGTTGTGCATCTCGGGCATCTGGCGGCCCTTCACGCAAGTATAGCCATGGAACAGCGCATTCTCGGGATCGCCACGCACCGCCGTCACCTTGTCGCCCTCGACATCGACCAGCATCGCGCAGCTGGCGTGGCAGAAGCGGCAGAACGTCCGCAGGGTCTTATCGGCCAAGACACATCTCCCCAGATTTTATGGCGGGACGCTATCGGCAATCGCGCGGACCTCCCACTGATGAAAGAGAGGGTAAGCCGGTCAAATCCGCCAGTGGCCTCGGGCGGCAAAGCCGGGCTTGATGTGCGGCCAGATCAAGTCGGAGAACAAACGTTGAGCACCGCAAACCGCCACTGGATCCTCGCCCGGCGCCCCATCGGAAATGCCTATGCCGAAGCCTTCGAGCTGAAGACCGAAGCGCTGCCCGCGTTGGCGGAGGGCCAGATCCTCGTGCGCAACAAGGTGCTGTCGATGGACAGCGGCACCCGCATGTACATGACCGACCGTGAAGACAGCTACCAGCCCGGCACGCCGCTCGGCGCCAAGCTGATCGGCACCGTGCTCGGCGAGGTCGTGGAGAGCCGCCACCCGGCCTATAAATCGGGTGACCGCGTCCGCTGCTACGGGCAGTGGGCGGACTATTCGGTGGTCGAGCCCGATGCGACGTACTGCACCAAGCTCGATGATGCCCATGCCGATCTCAAGCAATACGTCGGCATCTACGGCGCCAATGGCTGGACCGCATGGGTCGGCGTCGTCGAAACCGGAGCGGCCAAGGCGGGTGAGACGTTCGTCGTCTCCGCCGCCGCAGGCTGCACCGGGCTGATGGCGGGCCAGATCGCCAAGGCGCGCGGTTGCCGTGTCATCGGCATCGCGGGCGGCGCAGCCAAGTGTGACCTGCTTACCCGTGAATACGGCTTCGATGGCGCGATCGACTACAAGTCGGCCGATGTCCAAGCCGAACTCGCGCGGCTCTGCCCCGCTGGCATCGACGTCTATTTCGACAATGTCGGCGGCGCCATTCTGGATGCGGCGCTGGGCAACATGGCGCTGTTCGGCCGCGTCGCAGTCTGTGGTCTCATCACCAACTACATCGCGCAAGGACCGGTCCCCGGCCCCTACCGCTTCGATCAGGTCTTGATGAAACGCCTGCGCATCGAAGGCTTCTTCTCGCCGGACTTCTACGCCCGCGAGCCGGAGTTCAACCCGGAGCTGGCGAAGCTGGCAACCGCCGGAAAGTTGCACCTGCCCTTCGAGGTGAGCACCGGACTGGAGGAAACCCCGGCAGCCTTCACCAAGCTCTTCACCGGCGCGAACATCGGCAAAGTGGTGGTCGAACTCTGATCGTTACTGCGCCGTCCAGCCGCCATCGACCACGAGTTCGGCCCCAGTGATGTAGCTTGCGTCGTCAGAAGCAAGGAACGCGACAGCGGGCGCAATTTCGCTTGGATCGGCGATGCGGCCCATCGGCGTGCTCGCGCCGAGCCCGGCCATGAGCGCATCGACGGATTCGCCCATGCCCTTCTCGACCCAGCCCGCCATGCCTTGCTCCAGCAGGTAGGTCCGCACGAAGCCGGGGTGCACCGAGTTGACGCGGATCGGCATGCGCTTCTGCGCGAACTCCACCGCCACGGCCTTGCAGAACAGCCGCACCGCGCCCTTCGAGGTGTTGTAGGCCGAGGCATCGGCGATCCCGACCATGCCCATGATCGAACTGATCGCGATGACCGAGGAACCGCCGCGCGTGGTCTTGCCGCTCTCTTCCATCAGCGGCGTACAGTGCTTCACGCCGAGGAACAGGCCGTCGACATTGACCGCCATCACGCGGTGCCAATCGGCAAGGCTGATGTGCTCGACCCGCGATGTGCAATCGGTGCCCGCATTGGCGACCATCACGTCCAGCCGTCCGTGATCGGCGCGGACTTGCGCGGCGGCGGCCTGCCAGTCCGCCTCCTGCGCGACGTTGAGCTGCAGGTAATGCGCCGATGCCCCGAGCCGACCGAGCACCGAGGCAACCTCCGCCGCGTCCGGATCGGCAAGATCGGTGAGCACGACCCGCGCACCCTCCGCCAGCAGCCGCTCGGTCGCTGCAAGGCCAATGCCGCGCAGCGCGCCGGTGACCAGCGCGACGCGCCCTTCAAGCCGCTGCATCACGCCGTCTTCGGCAGCTCGCCGGAGATGTACTTGTCCATCGTGCGGTGGAACTGGCGGATGCGCGTTTCCTGATAGTGGCCGAGTTCGAGCCGCTTGTTCTTGCTCGCCTTCATGCCCGCCTGCACGTGCGGCAGGTTTTCCATGTCCTGATCGAAGACGCCCGCCAGCGCCGCGCCGATGAGGTGGCCGGCATAGGCAAACGGCTGGTCATCCGGGATCATGAACATCTCGGGCCCACGCGCCGGCTTCTCACCCTTCTGCGCGCGCATCAGGATGCGCACTTCCATCAGGCAGTGATCGGCATCCTTCCACGGCCGCCAGCGGTAGACGATGTTGGGCACGAAACCGCCCCACGGCGACCAGTTGGGGAAGATGTTGTAGGTCAGGTTGTCGAGCATCTCGCTGTCCGAAGCCTGCGAGTAGTCATGCCCGTTCATCGCCGCGAAGCCCTCGCGGTTGGCCTGCGCCAGAACCTTGCGCGCCAGCAGCGGATCTTCCGGATCGAAGCCCTTGAGATCGGTCGGCTCTGCCGCATTGCGGCGTCCGCGCCCGTCGCCGGCGCCGAGGAATTCGGCCAGCTTGTTGATCACATACATCTGGTCCTTGCCCTTGAGGTGGGGCGAAAGGGTTCCGTTGGGTGTGATCGCCCGGTTCATGTGATCGCCGTAGAGGTCGTAGCGGGTATTGGCGTCCGCGGTGAACGGCAGGATCTGCGGGTGGGTGACGATCGAGTGCCACGCCTCCATGAATGCCTCGGCCACGGCCTTCCAGTTGGCCGGCACGATCCGCGCGACCCATGCGCCGGTGGTGCATTCGTCGAGCCGCCAGTTGTCGTAGTGCTCGACGCCGGGTCCGATCCAATCGCGGAACGACGGGAGGTCGTGGTTCTCGGTGATCAGGATGAAGCCCTGCCAGCGCTCGACCCGTGCTTCGGGCAGCGAGAGATCCTTGTCCTCGAGATGCTTGAAGTCCCACGAGCAGGGGATTTCCTTGAGGCTGCCGTCGTTGTTCCAGGTGAAGCCGTGGAACGGGCAGCGCAGATTGATCGCGCGGCCGCCTTCGAGCCGCAGCTTGCGGCCGCGGTGGAGGCACACGTTGTAGAACGCGCGGACGCTGCCATCCTGCTGGCGCACGAGCAGGAACGACTTGTCATTGATCTCGTAGACCACCGTGTCACCCGGATCGGGCATGTCTTCCTCACGCGCGGCGAACTGCCACACGTTGGGCCACATCTTCTCGTCTTCGAGCGCCTTGAACGCGGGTGACGTGTAGCGATCCGGATCGAGCGGCTCGTCGCCGAGATCCTGGTTTGATTCCATAACGAGGTAGTCTGGCGCGGGGCGCGTATCGACAGCCAGCATGTCGGTATAGGTGATCCCCGGGCAGCGGTCCGAACGTTCGATCTGGGGGTCAATATCAGCCATGGCGGGTCCTGATTGTGGGCGGTGTTGGGAGGGCCGGACAGCCCTCACCAGACGCGCAAGTCTTGCACGGTGATCATAATGCCACTGCGCCGCCTGCCAACAAGCTGGCGCATTGGATAGGAGCGCGAATTGACGCGGGTTACTGCTTTTCCAGCGTGGCCACGCCTTCCGGGATCGTCACCCAGTTCTGCTTGCTCGACGCCCAGAAGTGAACCGTAGGTGCGAGATCGCTGGTATCGTCGAGCGTGCCCGCCTTGATGAAGATCATGCCCTGCGCCATCCCGCTCGGCGTCTCACTGAACACCGGCGAGCCGCACTTGCCGCAGAACTTGCGCATGACAGGGTTGCCGGATTCGCTGCCGTCCTCGTAAGTCGTCAGTTCGCCGGTGCGTTCGAGCGCGGCAAACGGCACGGCAATCAGCGCCGAAAACGCGGTGCCTGCCTGCTTCTGACAATGCCGGCAATGGCAGACGCCCGTCAGCAGCGGCGGCCACGCGGTCTCATAGCGCACCGCTCCGCAGAGGCATCCGCCTGTCCGGCGTTCGCCTGTAGTTTCAGTCATTGCCCCGTCTCCCTCCTGTTTGTCCGTCACATCGCACAGGCTTTGCTGCGCGCCATCTCACGTTTCTGCCAGCCCGGAAGCAGCCAAGAGGGCCTTGAGATCCTTCTTGAGAATCTTCCCGTTGGCATTGCGCGGCAGCGTCTCGCTGGTGAATGCGATCCGCACCGGCACCTTGAAACCGGCCAGCCGCGCCGCGACGAAGGCCTTCAGTTCGTCCTCGCTCGCTTCGGTTCCGGGGGCGAGATAGACCACCGCCGCCGGTTCCTCACCCAGCGTGCGGTGGGGAATGCCGACGAGCGCCGCATCGGTCACCGCCGGATGCTCGTAGAGCACGTTCTCGACCTCGATCGAGTAGATGTTTTCACCGCCGCGGATGATCACGTCCTTGGCGCGGTCAACGATGGTGCAGAAGCCTTCGTCATCCAGCCTCGCAAGATCCCCGGTGCGGACCCAGCCATCCACAAAGGTCTGGGCGGTTGCGTCGGGCCGGTTCCAGTAACCCGCCACAATCATCGGACCGCTGGCCCAGAGCTCGCCCACCGTGTTCGGCGGAAGCACTGTCACCCCGTCATCGGCGCGGATTTCGAGGCTGGCGACGGGGGCTGCCGGGCCGCAACTGGAAGGTCGGTTGAGGTAGTCCTCGGCCATATGGTGCGTCACCGTGGCGCTCGTCTCGGTCATGCCCCAACCATTGCCGGGGAGCGCGCCGAAGGTCTGCCAGATCGCCTGAACGAGCTCGGGTGCAGAGGGAGCCCCGCCGTAGGACACAGCTTCGAGGCTCGAGAGATCGTACTTGTGCCGGTCGGGGTGCTCGATCAGTTGCCACGCAATGAAGGGCACGCCGCCGGTCATCGAAACGCGCTCCTTCTCGATCAAGCGCATGGCCTCCAGCGTATCCCACTTGCGGAGCAGCACGAGGCAGCTTCCGCCAGCCAGCGTGCCCATCAGCGTTGCCGAATAGGCCGTTGCGTGGAACAGCGGAACGGCCAGCAGGATGACGCGGCGCTTCGCCTCGGGCAGCCCCTCGCCGCGCCGCCGGGCGGTCTGCGCACCGCTCCACGCGCTGGTCATGATATTGGTGACGAGGTTGCGATGCGTGCCGAGCGCGCCCTTGGGGCGGCCGGTGGTGCCGCTGGTGTAGAAGATTCCGGCGGGATCATCGCTGTCGATTGCGGCTGGCGGAAGTTCCGCGTCGGGGAGTAGATCCCACGTCAGCGGTTTGCCAATGATATCTTCCAGCGCCTCCGCCCCGGCCGCGCCGCCGCGCGAAACGATCACATTCTTCAGCGGCAGGCTTTCGGCATGCGGTGCGATGCGGCCCCAGCGGTCGGCATCGGCGACAAGCAGCTTCGCGCCGCTGTCATCGAGCGCAAACGCCAGCTCCTCGCCGGTCCACCATGCATTGAGCGGCACGATGATCGCGCCGAGCGCGGTGACGGCCATGAACACGACCGGCCATTCCGGCAGGTTGCGCATCGCGAGTGCGACCCGGTCACCCTTGCCCACGCCGCGCGCCTGCAGCGCGGCCATCAGCGCCGCCACGGCGCGGTGGAACGCGTCGAAGGTCACCCGCTCCTCGCCGTAGACGACGAAGTCAGCCGCCCCATGCGTCCGCGCGGCCGCCATCACGCCGCGCAAGTTGGGCAAGGCGTTCTTCCACACGCGCGTCGGCACGCCGCGTATGCTGACCGTTTCCATCTCGAAGGGCATGCCCGGCGCGCAGAGTTCCGCCCGGATTTCGGCGAGGGTATGCACGGGCCAGCCGGCGGGAATCGTGGGAAGCGCTCCATGCGCGATTGGGCTCTGTTCGGTCATGACATCCTCGCGGGCGCTGCTCGTTCTGGCAGTGCCTCTTTGGCGCGAAGACTAGTGCCGCCCCCGCTTCGCAGCAAGGGGGCGGAAAGGCACGATGCCGTAGCGGAAGGCAGCGAATCCGGCGGAATTGCGTGATTTTTTCGGCGCTTCGGGCCGCACAGACGCTTCCCTGATCCCTTCCGATGACCTAATCCGGGCGCATAAGAGGATTCGTGGGAAGGATGCCGATTTGCCGGAAGCCGAGCAGCCGGACGCCATCAGCATTGCATCCGCCGAGGCCGAAATGGGCTTCGGCGCGCTTGCCGCGCGGCTGGAACCGCTGGGCGAGGGGCGCTTCAAGCTCGACGGGACGGCAGGCTGGATGCAGGGCCGCACCATGTATGGCGGAACCGCCGCGTTCATCGCCTATTCCGCCGCCAAGCTTGCCTTCCCCGATCTGCCACCCTTGCGCGCCGCACAGGTCGGCTTCGTAGCCCCGGTGGGTGAGCATCTCGAAGTCGAGGTGACGATGCTTCGGCAGGGCCGCAGCGTGGCGCAGGTCGAAACCTCTTTGCTCTGCGACGGCGCGATTGCGCAGCGCACGCTCTGGCTGTTCGGCGCGGGCCGGGAAAGCAACGGAACCGTGGCCGCCGCCGTGCTGCCGAACGTGATCCAGCCCGAGGACTCGCCGCGCCTCACCGCAAACGACATGGCTCCCGCCTTCACCGCGCGGATGGACATGCGCCGCGCCGATCCGCCGGAAGGATCACCGCCCGGCACGATCCGCCGCTGGGTGCGCCTGAAGGACCGCTCCGGGCTGGATCCCGTCGGCGAGCTTGTCGGCATCGGCGATGCCCTGCCGCCCGGCTCGGCGCGCGCGATGGTGCGCAAGGGACCGATCAGCTCGATCACCTGGGCGCTGACGATCCTCGGCGAGGTGCCGCCGACCCGCGATGGCTGGTGGCTGCTGGAGACTAGATCCAACCACATGGCCAATGGCTTCAGCAGCGAGACCTTGCGGCTGTGGAACAGCGAAGGCGTGGAAGTGATGCACGGCCTGCAATCGGTGGCGGTCTTCGGATGATCGCGCTTGCTGATCCGGCCGCCCACGGCTTCGACGCCGCCCGCCTCGCCCGCATCGGCGCATTCCTTGAGGAGCGCTACATCGGCCCCGGCCTTCTGCCCAACGCCGACCTGCTGATCGCGCGCGACGGCGAGGCCATCCACCGCTTCACCACCGGCAAGGCCCGCGCCGATGGCACGCCGCTGGGCGAGGACGCGATCTTCCGCATCGCCTCGATGACCAAGCCGCTCACCAGCGTGGCCTTCATGATGCTGCTGGAGGAAGGCAAGGTCGCGCAGGATGATCCCGTCACCAAGGTGATCCCGGAGTTCGCAGGCCTTGGCATCTACAACGGCGGTGGGGGCGATGCGCCGTTCTTCCCGACGCGCGCGGCCGCGAACCCGATGCGGATGGTGGACCTCCTTACCCACATGTCGGGCCTTACCTACGGCATCCAGAACCGTACCAATGTCGATGCCGCGTATCGCAAGGGCCGGCTTGATGGACATGCCTCGCTTCCGGGGAACGACCACTTCATCGCGGAACTGGCCAAGCTGCCGCTGGAATTCGATCCCGGCACGAGCTGGAACTACTCGGTCAGCACCGACGTTCTCGGCGTGATCGTCGCGCGCCTTTCCGGCATGAGCCTCGGCCAGTTTTTTGCCACGCGCATTTTCGCCCCGCTCGGCATGGTCGATACCGGCTTTCAATGCCCGCCCGAGAAGGCCCACCGCCTCACAGACAGCTGGGCCTGGAACCCCCTCGGCGCGCCCACCCTGATCGACCATGCGGACAAGTCAAACACCCTGCGCGAGCCCCGCTTCGAAAGCGGCGGTGGCGGGCTGCTTTCAACGATTGCTGACTACCACCGCTTCTGCGCCGCGCTGGCCAAAGGTGGCGCGCCACTCATTTCGCCCAAGACGCTGGCACTGATGGCGTCGAACCACCTCCCCGGCGGTGCGGACCTGACGACGCTGTCCAAGGCGCTGTTCAGCGAATCCGGCAACGCTGGTGTCGGTTTCGGCCTCGGCTTCGGTGTGGTGATCGATCCCGCGAGGACGCTGATCCCCGGCACCAAGGGTGAATTCCATTGGGGCGGCATCCATTCGACCGCCTTCTTCATCGATCCCGTGGAGAAGCTGCACATGGTCTTCATGACCCA
>Ga0310345_10001714_pt1 | contig 23624 bp, 15 predicted proteins | sample HC15DNA20500_MG_FD_204667 | JGI IMG/M metagenome (GOLD analysis project Ga0310345, IMG submission 204667) | Marine microbial communities from station ALOHA, North Pacific Subtropical Gyre - HC15-DNA-20-500_MG | ecosystem: Environmental > Aquatic > Marine > Oceanic | place: Pacific Ocean: North... | reverse complement strand
CTATACGCGCGTTGACGAAGATACCGTAATCGTCGAGACGACGATTGATGATCCGACGACGTGGACCAATCCGTGGACGGTTCGCATTACTGGTAAACGGGACGCTAACTACTGGCAGATTTTTGAATATGCCTGCCACGAGGCGAATTACAGTCTGAGCAATATGCTAAGCGCCGCTCGCGCTCACGACGCTAAAACAGAAGAGAGTCCCTGAAGACCTCGCTTGACCTCAGATTTATTGGTGATCGAGGTGAGCTAGTTCTACAGAATTCGCAGTTCTTGCTTTCCGTTCGGGTTGCGGCTTTTTCAAATAAATTCCAAGAAATTTACCCATTTTTAGTCTCAGGGTATGCTATTTTCTGAGTGGGTTCGTTCGACATGGAGGAAGTATGGGGACTGGTGTTTTTATGTTTATGCGTAGAGTCTGTTTCCTGGCGTTCTCCGTTGCTGTAATTGCTGTTGGGGCACAGGGTGCTGAGTCCGATCTTCGCTTAGTTGAGGCATCGGCACGGCAGGAATGGCAGACTGTTCGCGTCCTTCTCAGTGAAAGTGCCGATGTGAATGTCCAGAGGGCCGACGGTGCTACGGCACTCTTGTGGGCGGCCCATTGGGATGATTTTGATACGGTTGCCCGGTTGCTCGAAGCTGGTGCGGACGCGAATGCAGCTGATGACCACGGTGTGACACCACTTATGCGGGCAAGTGAAAACGCAAGTGACGAGGTGGTTGAGGCTCTCTTGGACGCGGGTGCCGACGCTAACTCGACACAAACCAGTGGTCTCACGGCGCTGATGATTGCAGCTCGCACTGGGAGTAGAGATCTTGTGCGTCTTCTGCTGAGCTACGATGCGGATATAAACGCAGCGACGCACGAAACTGGGGTCACTGCACTAATGTGGGCAGTCCAAGCTCCCCATCCTGACATCGTTCACGTCTTGTTGGAAACGGGTGCTGAGGTGGAAGTCTCGTCAGCCAAAGGATTCACTCCATTGCTTTTTGCAGCTCGTAACGGTGATATCCCTCTCGCGAGGACTCTCATTGCCGCGGGTGCTGATGTAAACGGAACTGGTTCGGAGGGAACACACCCATTACCTCTGTCAATCGTAAGTCGACACGATGACTTCGCGATGTTCTTACTGGAAGAAGGCGCTGATCCGAATGGCTCAATCCATGGTGTGTCGGCGCTACACGCGGCTGTAGGTCGTGTCAGCACCTGGTTGGCAGAGTGGTATCGAGAGCGTGGCATGCGGGGAACTGAGGTTAGTGGTGGCGGACGATTGGGTCTGGACCCTAATAGAAGGCTTCCACTTGTTAAAGCACTGCTGACTAGGGGCGCTGATCCGAATGCGCGTATTACTAGGTCCACGGTGATACTCGGTTATCTCGCGCGACCGCGCAGAGGTGCGTTTGAACAGAACTCTGTGGGAACAGGTGATGTCCGAGGCGCGACGCCGCTGTGGGTCGCTTCGTTTTCGGCCAACGGAGGTGGGTTGTTCGGTAACGACTCGGAGTATCGCTTTGAGAGCAGTCCCGAGATATTGTGGACACTTCTAGCTGCGGGTGCCAATCCCGACCTGTCCACTGATGATCTCACGACACCGTTGATGATGGCGGCCGGTCTCGGGTATCGGTCTTACCAGCCGCATACACCACGCGGGCGTCGATCCCCTTTGGTTGAAGAGGCCGTTAAGGTTCTTGTCGAGGCTGGTGCGGAGATCAATGCGGTAAACGAAGCGGATTTTACGGCGCTTCACGCTGCGGCATTCCGTGGACTAAATGAGGTAGTGCAGTACTTAGTTGAACAGGGTGCTGACATTGACGCACGGGACTTTCGGGGACGGACCGCGTTCCGTATTGCCGAGGGTGCGAAGCAGTCATTCCAGTTCCAGGCTTTTCCAGAAACCGCCGATCTACTGAGAAGCCTTGGCGCCAACACGCGATTGGGAATTCCTGGAACTGTGCACGAGCGTGCTGATCGGGAAGTAGTTCAAGAGAATGAGGAAAGGTCTCAGAGTCGTTGAGGAACGGATAGGTATGTTGAGATCACTTGCAGGACTGATTGGGATTGTCGCTATTGTCTTAGTAGTTACCGGATATGCGGCAGCCGCCCAGTCTGAGTCTGTTACAACGACCAACGTCACCGGCGGTCCGTCACGCGCGTTGATTGACCAATATTGTGTAACGTGCCACAACGAGCGACTACAGACTGCTGGTTTAATGCTGGACCAGGTCGATCTCACTAAGGTGCACACTCATGTTGAGGTGTTGGAGAAGGTAGTCCGGAAGCTTCGCGCCGGTCAGATGCCACCAGCGGGACGACCGCGGCCGGATGGCTCAACAATCGCCGCGTTTACGGCAGCACTCGAAATAGCTCTGGATCAGGAGGCTGAAGCGTATCCGAACCCAGGGCGTGTGGCATCTCGACGGATGAATCGCGTTGAATATGTGAACGCCATCGAGGACTTATTAGCATTAACAGTTAATGGTTCGGAGTTGTTGCCGGGCGATATGGCAGGATTGGGTTTCGACAACAATGCCGACGTTTTGTCGATGACACCGGCCCTGATGGCTCGGTACACCGCTGCCGCGACAAAGATCAGTCGCGCGGCTGTTGGGAGTCCTGACAACCGTCCGGTTCGACAGAGGTATGCGCTTGGTTTCGAGTCGCAGACTTCAAGGATGAATGAGGATATGCCGTTCGGGACCCACGGTGGGTTGTCTGCGCGTCACGTATTCCCGCTCGATGGCGAGTACGTATTTACAATTCGCATGAAGGGCGGTGGCGGTGGTGGAGGTGGCGGGGTTGTGGGTATCGGGGAAGACGATCACGAGCTCGAACTGCGTGTCGATCATGAACTCGTACGGCGTTGGAACGTAGGGGGACAGTTTCCAGGGCCGGACCCTGGTGTCTTGATCCCGATTCCAGACGATGATGTTGAAGGAATTCGTCTTCATGAGTATCGACTCAATGCCGATAAGGGACTGGAAGTCCGCATACCAGTCGAAGCTGGCCAGCGTCTGGTTACTGTGGCTTTTACAGATTCCAATCCGACTCCGTTCGATGGTGCCTACGGGCGTCCCGGTATAGATCAGCTCTTCGTCTCCGGTCCCTTCAACGGGACGGTTCCAGATAGCACGCCGAGTCGGGAACGAATATTTTTATGTCGTCCAACAGGAAATCACGACGAAGAGTTGTGTGCACGCGAGATTTTGAGCGCTTTGGCACGACGAGCCTATCGACGTCCTGTAACAGGTCGCGATCTAAATCCTCTGTTGGAGTTCTATCATGCGGGTCGGCAAGACCGCGATTTCGATACGGGTATTGAAAGAGCACTTGAAGCTCTCCTCTCGATGCCTGAATTTCTCCTTCGCTTAGAGCGGCAGCCGGATGACGCTCTTCCGGGTGATGTCTATCAACTTACCGACTTAGAACTAGCTTCGCGGCTCTCATTTTTTCTGTGGCGAAGTCTTCCAGACGATGAATTGCTCACCGTTGCGGTACAGGGCCGGCTTACAGATTCTGAGGTGCTTGCCCAACAATTACGCCGCATGCTCACGGATCCTCGAGCTACGCGGTTTATGAACGACTTCGTTGGCCAGTGGTTGCAGGTGCGAAATATTCATGCTCAGGATCCGGACGGAGCGTTGTTCGCCGGTTTCAACGACACGTTGCGTAAAGCGATGCTACGCGAGACCGAGTTGTTCTTTGAGAGTCAGGTGCGAGAGGACCAGTCAATCCGGGAACTGCTTCGGGCCAACTACACATTCTTAAACGAACAGCTGGCACGTCACTATGGCGTGAACGACATATACGGGAGTCGGTTTCGCCGTGTGGGATGGAGCGACGATCGTCGTCATGGACTGCTGGGTCACGCAAGTTTGCTGACGATCACCTCTTATGCGAACCGCACATCTGTTGTATTGCGGGGGAAGTGGATTTTGGAGACTTTGCTGGGTGCGCCGCCCCCTGCGCCGCCTCCGAATGTGCCGCCGCTTGAGGAGAACGACGAAACAGATACGCCGACATCGCTACGTGAGAAGATGGAGCAACATCGCAGTAACCCGGTTTGCGCGAGTTGTCATGTCCGGATGGATCAGCTTGGCTTTGCGATGGAGCACTTCGATGCGATCGGGCGGTGGCGAGAGACTGATGGTGGGGCAGTAATTAAAGCTACTATCGACTGGGATGGTCAGAGGATAGAGAGTCCCCAGGCATTCAGGGAAGCGTTATTGGGACAGGGCACCGAGTTTCTGCGGACAGTGACCGAGAAATTGTTTTCTTATGCTTTGGGACGAGGTGTAAATTACTATGACGCTCCGACTATTCGGCAACTCGTACGTGACCTAGAGCGTGACGAATACCGTTGGTCGTCGCTTGTGTTGGGTATCGTTAAAAGTGCACCGTTCCAGATGCGACGGGTACCAGATTCGGTAGAGCCGGTTCCTGCAGCAGATGTTTGCGCTGTGGACGGAACCGATAGTTGCGGTACTGTAGCTGCCAAAGGATAATCGTAGGGGAGCCAGCCATGTTCATACGCAAGATGCATCTGCCTCGTCGAACCGTGTTGCGTGGGTTGGGCGCGACCCTTGCCCTGCCACTGCTAGACAGCATGGTCCCCGCATTTACGGCACTCGCCAAGACTGCAGCGGCGCCGGTGCGCCGGTTGGGTGTGTTCTACGTTCCCAACGGAATGTCTATGCCGTACTGGTCTCCGAAAAAGGAGGGAATGCTCGGTGATCTGCCGCCGACATTGAAATCGCTGAAAGAGTTCAAAGATCGTGTCCTATTGTGTGGCGGATTAGACGATGAGGCCGCCAATCGTGTAACTGGAGGTGGTGACCACGCTCGCTCTGCCGGGACTTTTCTTACGTGCGTCCCCTTCAAATTGACAACTGGCGCGGATGTGTACGCATCGATATCGATGGATCAAATCGCTGCGAAAGAACTGGCGAAAGAAACGCAACTCGCGTCGATTGAGCTTGGGATCGAGTCAAATTCAATGCTTGGGTCGTGTGATGCGGGAGCAAGTTGTGCTTACACGAACACCGTGGCGTGGCGCACACCGACGACGCCACTGCCGATAGAGAATGACCCACGTGCCGTTTTTGAACGATTGTTTGGGACGAGTGGGAGTACAGATCCAGCGGCGCGGCTAGCACGTATGAAGAAGGATCGTAGTGTTCTCGATGCTGTTAGTCACGAACTTGGGGATTTGGCACGCGTTATCGGTCCAGGTGACCAGCTTAAGCTCGATGAGTATTTGTCAGCTGTGCGCGATGCCGAGCGACGTATCGAGATGGCCGAACGTCAGAATACGAGAGAACTTCCGTTAGTGGATCAACCAGTCGGTACGCCGAATGACTACGCAGAGCACGCGAGGCTGATGATGGATCTCCTTGCGTTGTCTTACCAGACCGATTTAACTCGAGTTTGCACGTTTATGCTGGCCCGTGAAGTGAGCGCTCTCGCATATCCTGAAATTGGGGTGTCGGATTCACATCATCCGTTGTCCCATCATCAGGATAAGCCGCAGAATCTTGAGCGTCTGCATCGTATTAACGAGTATCACTTCCGTCAGTTTTCCCATTTAGTCAAGACTATGGCTGAGACCCCTGAGGGTGATGGTACGATGCTCGATTCCACGCTGTTCCTCTATGGTACGGGGATCAGCGACAGCAATACACACTTCCATGACGACTTGCCCATCGCGTTGATCGCCGGGAAAAACACTGGGGTCACCACCGGGCGCTATGTTCGGTATCCACAGGGCACTCCGTTAGCTAACCTGTACACGACTATTTTGGAGAAGATGGGATTTCCCGTTGAGGAGTTTGGAGATAGTACGGGCGTGCTTAAGAATCTTTCCGTGTAACGGTGTTTGCTGCCTCAATATCTTGAAGTCTTCTTTTGCGCTTGGTTGTTAAAATACAGTACCCGGCTAGATAGTCAACTGGGTCTACGCACCGGATGCTAAGCGCGTTCGAAGATGGCAGCAATTCCTTGACCACCGCCAATGCACATCGTGACGAGTGCACGTTTTCCCTCTATACGGTTGAGTTCATAAAGTGCTTTGACCGTTAAGATTGCCCCGGTCGCTCCAACTGGATGACCAAGTGATATTCCACTCCCATTGGGGTTCGTACGGTCAGACGGTAGTTTAAGGTCGCGGCAGACCGCTAGTGCCTGCGCGGCGAAAGCTTCATTAACCTCAATAACGTCGAAGTCATCGACCCGTAAGCCGGTCTTTTTGAGCAATTGGCGTACGGCTGGGATCGGGCCGATTCCCATGTACTGGGGGTCGACACCAGCGAAGCTATATGCCACCAATCGCCCGAGTGGAGTGAGACCACGTTTTTCGGCTAACCGACTTTCCATCAACACGATGGCAGCGGCTCCATCATTGATGCTGGATGCATTGCCCGCTGTCACCGTTCCTCCTTTTTGGAACACAGGCCGTAACTTACCAAGCTTCTCGATCGAACTGTCTGAACGGACAGTTTCGTCGGTATCAAATATGACGCTTTCGCGCTTTGCTTGGATTTCGATCGGAAGGATTTGACTCTTAAAGTAGCCTTGCGCGATCGCATGTCCCGCACGTTGGTGACTCTCTACCGCCAGAGCGTCCTGGTCTTCTCGTGACACGACGTATTTTTTGGCTACGTTCTCCGCAGTAATTCCCATATGGCAGTCGTCAAATGGGTCATGGAGCGCACCTACCATCATGTCCGTAAAGCTTGTGTCACTCATTTTGGCTCCCCAGCGCAAGGCTTGGGATATATACGGACTGCGACTCATGTTCTCCGCGCCGCCTGCTACCGTCGTGTCAGCATCGGCAAGCATGATCATCTGGGCTGCCGTCACGATAGCCTGCAAACCGCTTCCGCAGAGTCTGTTTACCGTCACTGCAGGTGTCTCATGCGGTAGTCCTGCGTCGATGGCTGCCACCCGTGCAAGGTAATGGTCACGAGCTTCGGTGTGAATGACGTTGCCAATCACCACATGGTCGACATCACCAGGTTCGATCCCGGCTCGACTTACCGATTCCCGTACGCACTGTGCTGCTAGGGTAGTGGGGGGGCTGTTTTTTAAACTTCCGCCGTATCCGCCTATTGGTGTTCGTACGCCGCCAATTACCACCACATCACGTGCCATTTAGACGCTCCTCGTTTCATGTTCCAAGCGATGAATTAGACACCGGTCTTGGAGTCGATCGCAAGTCTACGTTAAGGTGGAAAGTGAGCAGGACGATCGGAGACTGGTTCTGTCCTCTTGTCTGGACTTCAACTGAGCGCGACTGATGTCTAAGACGCAGCGAACGCATCCTAAGGCTTTTGCTTGGTAAAGACTGCGCAGCTAAATGAGATCCGACACGAAGGCTGTTAGAAGATAAGGTTGCTCTGGGTAAGATTGCCATCGCCATTTCAACGGATCCACTGAAAGTCGAGTTTGGTCGAGGCGAGAGGGGGATTGACCGAATCTGTCTGCGCTGGAAGTTGATGGACAGACATGTGCGATCGGCATGTAAGCTATTGAAGGGTTGGGATTAAATAAAGTTAGCATCGTCGTTTGTTTTTGACTAACACTGCTGACTCTGGGGTAGAAGATCGAGGAGGATTCGAATGAAACGACTCTGCGCACTTCTGATTATCATCGCACCTGCGCTACTAGGGGCACAGGAGCCGGATTTAGCCGAGTGGCCTTACGTAGGAGCTGAGCAGGGGCACTCCAAGTACTCCCCCGTTGATCAGATTAACCGTTCGAATGTAGACCAACTGGAAATTGTCTGGGAGTGGGAACCTAATGAGATGCCGATGCCAGAGCTGGGGGCTCGGCCAGCCGGTTTTCAGGCCACGCCGTTAATGATCAACAACGTACTGTACATCTCAACAATGTACAACCGGGTGGTAGCTCTTGATGCGGAGACCGGCGTTGAACTCTGGGCCTTCGACCCGAAGGCATATGAACGTGAGCCGCGTCATAGTTTCCACCATCGTGGGATTGCCTACTGGCGTGACGGTAACGATTTTCGAATTCTTTTGAACAGCCGCGACCGGCTCTTTGCTATAAACGCCGAGACAGGGCAGGCAGTGGCTAGCTTTGGCGAGGCTGGGAGTGTGTCGCTCACAGATGGTCACGGTCGACCGGTTGATTCCGCCGACTTCGACCAAACATCCCCACCAGTCGTTTTTGAAGACTTAGTGATTGTCGGCAGCCGGGTTCCAGATCGAGTGCAGCGCAAGTTCGACCCTCCGGGGACAGTCCAAGCCTATGATGTACGGACTGGAGAACGTCGATGGGTCTTCTTCACGATCCCGCAATCAAACGATGAGTTCGGCGCAGATACGTGGGAAAACGAGTCGTGGCGCTATACCGGCCATGCCAACGTCTGGGGCTTCATGTCGCTCGACGAAGAACGCGGACTGTTATATGTACCGACGAGCACACCAAGCGGAGACTATTGGGGAGGCCGGCGGCTTGGAGCGAATCTGTTTGCCGAGTCACTCATTTGTCTTGACGCGCGGACCGGAGAAAGGCAGTGGCACTTCCAAGCAGTACATCACGGAGTGTGGGACTACGATTTCAACTCGCCACCAAACCTGGTAACGATTACGGTCGATGGGCGAACCATTGATGCGGTGGCGGAGGTCTCAAAGCAGGGATTCACGTATGTGTTCGACCGGGTCACCGGGGAACCGGTTTGGCCCATTGAGGAACGACCCGTCGATACGACGACTGATGTCCCTGGCGAGGTGCTTTACCCGACACAGCCCTTTCCAACCAAACCCCCGGCCTTTAGCGGGCAAGGGGTTTCGTTAGACGATGCCAACGATTTGACCCCGGAGATTCATGCACTGGCGGTTGAAGAAATGCAGCAATTCCGGCTCGGGCCGCTGTTTACCCCGCCAAGTCTCCGCGGGACCTTGCAGCGGCCAACCATCAGCGGCGGCGCCGATTGGGGTGGTGGAGCGTTCGATCCGGAGACGGGTCTACTGTATGTGAAGACTAACGAGCTTACGACAACAAATCAGGTCTGCCGGAATACAGAGACCGACTCGGACGTGGATGTCGAGTACAGCAACAATTGTCCCCACGGCGCGGCGGCCATGATTTTCCGAAGTCGTCCAGGTGCCACAGAAGTAGCCCGCAGCAAGCTTGGTGGCATTCCCTTGGTGAAGCCCCCCTATGCGTATCTGGTCGCCATCGATCTCAATAACGGAGACATCGCCTGGAAGGTGCCGTTCGGTGACGGCAGTCGAATTCTTCGGACGCACCCTTTGTTGAAGGACGTCGAGCTACCCGCGCGATTGGGGACGTTCAGTCACTTGGGTTCCGTCGTGACCAAGGGTGGGCTGGTCTTTATCGGTGGCGGCGATCCATATCTCTATGCCTTTGATAAGGCGACGGGCGCAGAGGTCTGGCGGGGCGCTACCCCAAATCGGACAAGTGCGAATCCGATGACCTACCGGGCCCGATCCGGGCGCCAGTTTGTAGTCATCGCGACGGGCGCAGGACCGGACGCCTCACTGGTAGCCTTTGCTCTGTAAAGGCTTCGTGAGCAACACCTTACGGCGTAGGCTCTTGAAGAGAACTCTCAATGAGGATAAAGCTTTAAAACAGACAGAGTTAGTGCTAACCTCACTAGCACTAGTATTCGCACAGGCTGTGAATTAGAGGAGGTTTGTGACGATGGAGACGACTTCAAGTCCGAGAAGGTCAGTCTTCGCTCTTGGCACCACTAGCTTGATGGGCTACTTGACGGTGGTGTTCATGGCGGCTCCTGTCTTTGCAGGTGGAGCAGAGCGAGATAACCAAGCGACGTTCACGAAGGACGTTGCGCCCATTCTGCAGAGGTCCTGTGAAAGCTGTCACCGACCTGGTGGTGGTGCGCCGATGGCGCTAATTAGTTATTCGGATGTTCGCCCATGGGCGCGATCGATTAAGAATCGAACTATGGCTCGCGAGATGCCACCATGGTTCATTGATAAAAACATAGGGATCCAGCACTTTAAGGACGACCCGTCGTTGAGCGATGAAGAGGTCGCGATCATCGCAGCGTGGGTGGATAATGGTGCCCCGCAGGGTAATCCGGCTGATATGCCTCCACCGCAGCAGTGGACTGACGTTGGGTGGAGTTTCGGCGAGCCAGATCTTGTTGTTTCTTCGCCGGTAGGAACGGTTCCGGCTAATGCGGCAGATTGGTTTGGTGAGTGGGACCCTCCAACGCCGACCGGGCTCACTAACGATAGGTATATAAAGGCTGTCGAGGTCAAGGAAGTCCGAGTGGCCGGTGATAGGAGTGTCAGTAAGGGGACGCCTGGGCAGAAGGGAGCCGGAAGGGCCGATCTTAATCTTTGGGTTGTCCATCACGCAGTTGTTACAGCTGCTACGCCCGAGCAGGCAGCCGAATCTAATGGTCCCGTGGCTGCGAGTGAGGATGCTTTCCGACTTACTTGGGAACTTGGTCAGAACACCACTGTTTTCCCAGATGCGGTCGGTGTGCCATTGCCGGCCGACTCAGTGATCACGTTCGATTCAATGCATCTGCACTCGATTGGTGAGGAAGTACGGGCTCGGGTAGACGTCGCTTTCCAGCTGCACCCCGAGGGGTATGAGCCTAAGTACAGTCAGCGTTCACGCGCGATGTCTGGGTCATTTGATTTCGCGCTCGACATTCCATCCAATGACGACAACATCTACCGAGACGGATTTTATCGGTTAACAGAATCTGGTCTACTGATGACGTTCGAGCCACATCTCCATTCCAGTGGGACGCGTATGTGTGTTGAGGCGCTCTACCCGAACAATTCGCGCGAGATGCTGAACTGCGCCGACTACGACCATAACTGGGTGAAGGTTTATGTTTACGAGGACGACGCGGCCCCGTTGTTGCCGGCTGGTACTATTATTCACCTGATGGCTTGGTACGATAATTCGACGACGAACAGGAACGTCGTCGACCCCAGAAACTGGAAGGGCTGGGGCAACCGGTCGATCGATGACATGTTTTATAACTTACCTCGGTTCGTTCCTTTGACCGAGGAGGAATTCGAAGCGGAAGTCGCTGCGCGGGGTGGAGCCCAGGTCTTCGCGGCGTCACAGGATCAACAGTAACGTAGGATTTGAACAAGCACTAAGGAGCACAGGTCTGATGACAACAACTCGTGCGGTGTGGCGGGCTAACCCGCGGGCGGCGGTTCTTTTGACCGTGGCCGTAAGTCTTTGTACGTTAACCGCAGCTAGCGGCCAAACAATCATCTTCGAGCGCGGCCAGAACGTGGTGCCAGCATTCGAAGGATGGGAGCAGAACCCTGACGGAACATTCGACATCATTTTTGGATATCTGAACAGGAACTCCAGAGAGAAGGTTCACATTCCAATTGGTCCTAACAACTACATTGAGCCCGGTGATCAGGATCAAGGCCAGCCCACCTTTTTCGAGCCGCGGCGGAACCGATACATGTTTCGAATTACTGTGCCCCCTGACTTTGGGACTAAGGAGATCGTGTGGACCGTTGTTGCCCGAGGGAAGACTGAACAGGCCTATGGCAGCTTAAAGCCTGACTACGTGAACGATTCCCCGCTCATGCAGAAAGACGTTGGTGGTTTGCGCGCGGAGCGAGAGGTAAATCAAGCACCGATGGTCAGCATAGAAGGGAACGTACACCGAAGAACTAGTGTGGGGGAACCGCTGAGCCTCACGGCGGTGGCAAGCGATGACGATATTCCCCCTCGGAAGCCGGCCTCGGCCCGTGTGCCTGTGAACTACAATGCGTGGGGGCTTCGGCTAGCGTGGATCGTGTGGCGCGGCGACGGCAATCAAGTTTCCTTCGATCCTGAGCAGTTTGACGTCCATCCAAATTATGACGGAAACTCACCTTGGTCTCCAGGGTGGGAGGCACCGCCACTTCCAGCTGATGGTAGGTTTCCCGTGAATGTATGGTTTTCTGCGCCAGGCACCTATGTGCTGCGTGCCTACGCTCACGATGGGGGCCTTGGCAGTGTGACAGACGTGACGGTGACAGTCGACGGCGGGTAAGGCGTAAGCGAGTCCAGTAGACCGGCTGGGAGGGAGATTGTGGAAATTAAGATGAGCAGACATCCGAGCACGTTGGTTTGCAGCGGCGTTGTGATGGGATTTGCCGTCGTCAGCCTGGGTGCTGTACCGGCGCTGGCCGCCGGCGCCGAGGGCGACACTGAGGTGACCTTCAGTAAGGACATCGCGCCGATCTTGCAACGCACTTGCCAGAGATGCCACCGTCCTGGGGGTTACGGCCCGATGGCGTTGATCAGCTATAAAGACGTTCGGCCGTGGGCGCGTTCGATCAAGAATCGCACAGCGGCGCGCGAGATGCCGCCTTGGTTTATCGACAAGCACATCGGGATCCAGCGGTATAAGGATGACCCTTCGTTAAGCGATGCGGAGATCGCGACAATTGCCACCTGGGTCGACAACGGGGCGCCTCGAGGGGATCCGGCCGATTTGCCACCGCCGCGCGAGTGGGTCACGGGAGGATGGACCTATGGGACGCCGGATCTGATCGTCTCTTCGCCAGAGGGCACCGTTGAAGCTGATGCAGCCGATTGGTTTGGTGAATGGGGGAACTCGCCAACAGGGTTAACCGAAGACAGATACGTGAAAGCCATGGAGGTCCGCGAGGTCAGGCTGGACGAGAAATCGATTCAAGATAAACAAGTAGGGAGCTCGGGGCGCGCCGATCTCGGTCTATTCGTAGTGCACCACGCGGTCATCACGGCGGCAACGCCGGAACAGGTCATTGGCGCAAACGGTCCAGTCTCGGCCAGCGAAGACGCGCTCTGGATTACCTACGAATTGGGTCAGAACTCCACGATCTTTCCGGCTGAGGTCGGTGTCACGCTGCCGGCCGAATCGGTCGTGACCTTCGACTCGATGCACCTGCACTCTATCGGGAAGGAAGCCCGGGCTCGCCTTGATGTGGGCTTCACGTTTCACCCCAAGGGCTATCAGCCTAAGTACGACCAGCGGTCTGGCGGGCTGCGCGGCGCGACCCACTATGACTACGAGTTTGACATTCCCTCGAACGACGACAACGTCATGCAGGATGGTTTCCACCGGCTCACTCAGCCCACCAAGATGTTGACGTTCGAGCCGCACTTGCACGCCAGTGGTAAGCGCATGTGTGTCGAAGCGCTCTATCCGAACAACGCGCGGGAGATGCTCAGCTGTGCCGACTATGACCACAACTGGGTGAAGGTCTACGTGTACGAAGACGACGTGGCCCCGCTCTTACCTGAGGGTACGGTGATTCACATCATGGCGTGGTACGACAACTCGGCCACGAATAAGAATGTGGTCGACTGGCGGAACTGGAAAGGATACGGGAACCGCTCGGTCGACGACATGTTTGTTGGTATTACCCGGATGGTCTATATGACCGAGGAAGAGTTCAACGCGGAGGTTGCTGAACGCGGAGGGACACCGTCCTTCGCAACCTCGCAAGATCAGCAGTAACGGATCGAACGATCCCCCCGTTTAGTCAGGCAAGCTCAGGGCGATAAGTGCAGCCGTATCAGCACGCCCGACTGCCACCGCGATATACTGCTTGCCGTTGTGCAAATAGGTCATTGGCGCTCCAGCTGAGAGCCCGTCCAACGTGATGGTGCGCAGGTGTGTGCCGTCCTCTTTGTCGAATACGAACATGACCTGTTGTTCGACATCTGGGTCGCTCCACTCGACGGGGTTCCCTGCGGCGCGTTTATTGGCGGTACCAATAACAAGCGTTTTGGTTACGAGGACGCTGGCGGTCATCACTCGATCGCCTAGGGCTGGGACATTCAGTCCCTGCAAAAGTGGATGGTTCCGGGGGCCGTTCCCTAAGGGAGACGTCCACAGGAGCTCTCCACGGTTGAGATCGATCGCCGTTATCCGAGAGTAAGGTGGCTTGAACAGCGGCAGCCCATCGAGGGTCATCGACTCGGCAATACCACGCTGACGATCCTGAACGTATCCTAAGTTGGTCTGGGTCGGGTTTCCGGGCAGTAAACGATAGTTCGTTGGCTCTGTACGAGAGGGAACATAAAGAATTCCAGTGTCGGGATCGAAGCCCGCGCCTCCCCAATTGTTACCCCCGAGCATTCCCGGCAGGAAAATAGTGCCTTTCTCGGAAGGTGGTGTGAAGATTGGCCCATGTTCGAACTGTTCGAGCTGTTCGAGCGCTCGACGTCTTAGCTCCGGTGTGAAGTCGATAAGGTTATCTTCAGTCGTGCCCTGTAGATCGAACGCAGGCGGTTTAGTGGGAAACGGTTGCGTCGCTGCCGTCCGTTCTCCAGGCACGGTCGATTGTGGTACCGCTCGTTCTTCTATCGGCCACACTGGTTCTCCCGTCTCTCGGTCAAAGACGTAGGTGAACGCTTGCTTGCTGACCTGGATCACAGCCTTGATTGGTCGACCGTCTACGGTGATATCCGCCAAAATTGGTCGTGTGGCGAAGTCGTAATCCCACACACCGTGGTGAACGGCTTGGAAGTGCCACACTCGTTCTCCGGTTTTGGCGTCAACGCAGATTAAACTCTCCGCGTATAGGTTGTCGCCGTGCCGATTACCCCCGTACTCATTGTGTGTTGGGGTAGATGTCGGGAGGTAGACGTAATCGAGTTCAGGGTCATACGCCATTCCATTCCAGACATTGGCATTCCCGCTGTACTCAGCTGAACCATTCAGCCACGTGTCGTATCCCGATTCGTACTCTTTGGGAATGGTATGGAAGGTCCACAGCTTTTTGCCCGTTCGTACATCGTAGGCTTGCACGTCGCCAGGTGGCATCTCTTTGGTGCGAAAGCCGTCAGCGATTGCGTTACCGACGACAACAACGTCACCAGCGATCAACGCTCGCCGGGCCGCGAAGTTGGTGCCCCGAACGGCATCACGGATCCCGACCATGATGTCAACTTTTCCAGCTTCACCGAATAACGGATCTGGCTCGCCCGTTCGGGCGTCGACAGAAATCAACCGTGCGTCGTTGGTGCCCAAAATTAAACGCTCTTCGGTGCCATCAGTCCAATAGGCAAGGCCACGGTGTAGAAATCCCACGTTCGCTGGCCGCCCAGACGTATAGGCCTGTGGGTCATGCACCCACTTGGTTTCTCCGGTGCCTGGGTCCAGAGCAGCAATGAGCCCGAGCGGAGTCACTGTATAGAGCAAGCCATTAATCATGAGCGGTGTGTCTTCGTAGTTCCCTCCCCGCCACGCCGGATTTGATGCTTGTAGCTCTTGGTCCGTTGTAGGCCAGCGCCAAGCGATCTCCAAGTCGTTGATGTTGTCTTTTGAGATCTGGCTGAGGGGTGAGTACTTCATTCCCTCGCGATTCCCAGCGTAGTCCGGCCATTCTTCCGCGACCCTTGCACGTTGAGCCTCAACGGTGACTCCGATTAATTCAGTGCCAACCATGATGGTTGCTAGTAGCCCGAATGATGCAAGTACTCCTTGAGTTCGCAAAACTCCTCCTCGTGACCTGACCAATATGTCACAGCACAGCACTTTGTGCATCTGTCTTTTAGATGCCGGGCCTCATCGTGTGAGCCGCTTGATGATTTCGCGCTGCCGCGGGTATTGTTTCAGCAGGTCTCTCCGTTTTGGCATCTCGAAGTCTTTAAAGTCGAAGCCAGGTGCCACAGTGCACCCAGCGAGAACGTAGCCGCTCGTCTCGACGGTGGCGCCGAACAGTGTCCCAGCTTGTACGATAAACATTAGCCGATCGCCGTCGTCAACACTCCTTCCCAGTGTTCCCTTTGAATAAGAGCCCTCAGTGTCGAAGTTATGGATTGTTAGTCGGCCGCCGTCGTAGAAGTGCCACACTTCGTCTTGCTGAATACGATGCAATACGGAGACCTCTGTTTCTTCCAAGAGAAAGTAGATGGCAGTGGAAAATGGTCGATCACCAGCGAAGCGGGCGGGAAGACTACGGTGGGGAATCGTCTCATTGGATCGGTACACTTCACGAAACCATCCACCCTCCGGATGTCGACTCAAACGAAGTGCTTCAATCCATCGTTTAGCGTTGGTCATGGTGTTTCACAATGTCACAGGCTCGACGGTCTCCGAGATCGCAGGCTTCTTGACATGCGTCTGAGAAACCCTGCTCGCACGCTCGTTGATAGATTTGCAGCGAAGATAGAACAGGAAGAGGCCCCTTCCCTTGTCGGAGCACGATGTCGTAGTCGACTAGAGTAGGTTGCATCGACACAGGACTGGCGCCGGGCTGAGGATCACGGTTGATGCAACCAGCTGAGAAGCCCAATTCACACGCCCGATCAAAGGCTGAGGCTGCGAGCTGTGGGCGCCGCTCTGGCTGGAGCAACATCCCGTATTCGTTGCAGGCCCACCCGGACCCCCTGTTGCAATAAGTCGAAACCATAACGCCAAAGTGTCGGCACGCGTTGGGCCGATCGTCGGCACAGGCATGCTTCCAAAACATAACCCAGTGACCCCGATGGGTATCACCCACACCTTGAACCGTATTCATTAACAGAAAGATAATTGTCCAGAGGCCGATATAGGCAAGATTTCGACTTTTTCCAACGGTCTTACTCAATAACACCGTCGGATCGATTTGGCGCATAGGTTTTGTCTGCACGAGGCGGTCGATAACCTGGATCAGAAGGTTTATTACTGGAACGGCAAGCAATTTATCGTAAAACCGTGGCAAACCCAGGGTTTCAAGGACACCGTAGAGCACGATAACGCTCAGCGCGTACATTGCACCAAAGATCACGCGTCCCAATTCGCTGCGCGGGGCAGTTGACGGATCTGTAAACAGCAGGTGCATCCCGAGAAACACGGCGATTGGAATGTACGCGTCGTAGAAGTAATAGGTTTCAGCAAGAGCGAAGTAGAGCAGCCCAAAACCGTACATTGTCGCCACTGCCGACATCGTCATCGTTGTCACACCAAAAAGAAACTGACCTGGCAAGCTGACCAGAAAAATGACCAGGTAAATCTGAGGTGCGTAATTCAACGTGTTCGCAATCTCCTGACCCCATGTGAGGTTTGTGGTGCCAGTTATGATCAATCCTAAAGAGAACAACCCGAGGGGGAAGGACGAGGGGTTAAAAATGTGGACCTGTCGACCATCTTTCTGCCAACGAAGAAGTTCCTTGGCTGCAAACCCTAGCCCGATCAATAGAAATTGCAGATAGAACCAGTCCGGCTTAAACCACAGAAACAGGTTGATGCTAAAAATAACAGGGACCGGTGAAAACCCAAGACTGTAGGTGTGTCGCCGTGACCACGAGAGCAGCATGTCGAATGCATATGCAAACAACAGCTGTGCCAAGAGTAGGTGGGCGGAATCATAGACCTCCCGCCAGTACCATCCCCAGTAGAGCAGCACAGCGCCTTGCGCGCAGGCTTGAACATAATGTTGTGGGCGAAGGACGATTGATACTGTCAGGACTGGATGTCGGATTTCCAAAAAGCATTGCCAACTCGCGAGTGCGACCGCGGTCCCGATCAGAGTCCACTCCAGGGTCGGATTCGTTACAACTGGGAGCAGGCTGAGTCCAGCGAGGGCAGTTGCGAATACTAGGGGTAGACGTTTCATGAGTGACACGCGTCCCTCATCGGTTTCTAGTCATCGGCTATGCAGTACAGGTATCGATGACCGCGAAGATAGATCTCTCCGTCCACAATTGCTGGGGAGGCATCGAAACGGTCGTCGAGGATGTTCGCCGAGAGAACCTCGAAGCTGGGACCGGCCGCTACCACGAGGGTGGTCCCGTCTCGGCTTGGGATATAAATGCGTCCGTTCGCAGCAACAGGAGAGGCATACAGGCTGCGAATCCCTGGCAATCGCTCGGGGCCGTAATGTAACTGGCCGGTTCGCGCGTCATAGGCTGACAGAATGCCATTATTTCCCTTGGTGAGATAAAGGATGCCACCGTACAGAAGTGGCGATGGGACATACGGCGTGTCCTGGTCAAGTGACCAGACGATGGCATTGCTTCCGGTGACGTCACCTTCTGCATCATCGAGTGCGACGGCGTATAGTTGGCTGCCCCTGTACCCACTGGTCAAATAGACCATACCGTCTGCAGCGACTGGGCTGGGAATTGCATTGAGAGTGACGCCTTCACCGTTCCAGAGAAGTACTCCAGTTTCAAGATCATAACTCCGCACTCGGTTGGTCGCACTAGTGATGACTTGCGCATGCCCGTTGTGTTCGACGACCAGTGGCGTTGACCAGGATGTGATTTCATCGCGGTCGGATCGCCATAGCTCGCGGCCGGTTCGTTTGTCCAGTGCTGTGATGAAGGATTGACCCTGATGGTCCCAGTTGATAACGATGGTGTCACCGTGAAGGGTTGGTGAAGATCCTTCTCCAAAGCCCATGCGGATATCCATATCACCAAAATCGTGGTCCCAGAGTGGCTGGCCGGTCATGGTGAAACAGTACAGGCCACGTGATCCGAAAAAAGCACACAATACCTCGCCATCTGTTACCGCCGACGATGATGCCCAGCTTCCAGTCTGGTGTTTTCCCTCATGCGGCACCTCTTCCCGCACGACTTGCTCCCAGATGACTTGTCCGTTACGTCGATCAAGAGCTAACACGACGTAGCGTAGTGTCTCTGTTGCTCCCTCTGTTCGTGTAAAGCGTCGTGTCAGACGTGTGAAGAGTCCGTCGTTTACGTCGCTGGCGCCAACTGGGATGGCGGTTGAAACAAATACCCGATCGCCCCAGACAAGTGGCGTCGCTTGGGCATTACCTGGCATTTCGACCTTCCAGCGGATGTGTTGCGTTTCACTCCACTGATCGGGTGGGTCGGCGTGCGGTGCTTCACCTGTACCAAGTGGCCCCCTCCATTGGGGCCAAGCTTGGCCAATAGGGCTCTCGTCTTGGCCCAGAGCCGGGGCTGGTCTCGTCAGAGTTATGACTATGGACATCACAACGAGTACTAGGATGTTTCTCTTCATTAGTTTTCCTTTCCCAGGCATTTAGCCGCGTGGGACCACTGTTCCATGGGATTAATTGACCAACCGGCAGAATTCTGACAGAGTTCGAGTATGTGTGCAGGGGGAGAAATCGGTATGAGAATCAGGTCCAGTCTCGTCGTCGGTATTGTGGGTATGGTTGTCATTGTCGCCAACCCAATTGTGGCTAGCGGGCAGTCGTTGACGAGCGAGTCCAGTGTCACGTTCACGAAGGACATCGTACCGATCTTCCAACGGTCCTGCCAGGTATGCCATCGTTCAGGGGAGATGGCACCAATGTCTTTGGTAACGTATCAAGAAGTACGACCGTGGGCCCGGGCAATTAAGCGTCGGGTGGTTGCACGCGAGATGCCACCTTGGCATATCGATCAGACCATCGGGATACAGGCGTTCAAAGACGACCCGTCACTCAGCGATGTCGAGATCGCTACGGTCGCCGCCTGGGTGGACAGTGGTGCACCACGGGGCAGTCTAGCCGACATGCCGCCCCAAGTTGAATTTCCTGACGCTTCGGAGTGGCAGATCGGAGAGCCTGATCTTGTTGTCCAATATCCTGCCTACCTGATGCCGGCAGAAGGGTCGGATCTCTTCGGTGCCATGTATACCGAGTTAGATCTTGACGAGGACCGATATATCAAGGCCATTCAGACTCGACCAGCAGACGACGCTTCCCGTCGCGTTGTACATCACGCACTTTCATTCGCTGTGCATCCGGACGAAGAGGAGATGAGGATAGCTGGGGACGACGACGTTCCGGCGGCGCAATTTTTGGTGGAGTACGCGTCTGGGAAGAACGGGGAAGTCTATCCTGAGGATTCCGGACTCCTGCTCGAGGCCGGCCGAAAGATGCGTTTAGACTACCACCTTCACTCCGTTGGTGAGGAAGTTGAAGCAGTGGTCGAACTTGGCATGGTGTTTCATCCGAAGGGTCACGTCCCCGAACACATTCGATGGTCTAAACAATTGGGACTAAATAATAGATTGCTCGATATTCCTCCGGGGAAAGTGGTCCGCACTGACGGCTATGCGGTGCTGGCAAAGGCGGCTCGACTCACAGCGTTCCAGCCACACATGCACATGCTTGGTACATATCAGTGCCTCGAGTTGATCTATCCGTGGCCTGGTTGGTTCGCACAGACCGAAACCGTGAGCTGTGCCAAATTCGACTATAACTGGCACCTCGTGTACAACTACGAGGATGACGTAGCTCCAATCGTTCCGGCTGGCACGGTCCTACACATTATTAGCTGGCATGACAATACAGAGGCCAATCGAGGGAACCCGGACCCGAGGAATTGGACTGGTGATGGCGGTCGTACCATCGATGAAATGGGGTTTGCATGGATCGGTTGGTACGACCTTACTGACGAAGAGTACGAGGCAGAACTGGCCGAGAGGAAGAACCGTCGAGATGCTTCAGCTACCAATCAGCAGCAGTAAGATCGGTAATTGAGGCTAGTGGGTTCAGCCCGCTCATTACCTTGCACGTCGTTATTAAGGCACACACTTTTATTTGCAGCGTTTTAACGCCATCCGGTTCTCATCGGGTGTTGTGCTGATGGTTCTTACTTCTTGCTGTGCGCGGCTGGGTAAAAGCCTGGCAGACAATACTGATGCAGTTGCCTGCTCGCTTGGTGTTTACGGAAGCGCTGGTAGGGTAATAGGTGTCGGTAGAAGTAGGACGGCTAGGAGTTGAGATGTGGAGGATCGCATGAGTCACCGGTTCAGGATGGGGAAAAGCCAGCTCCTGGTGGTCGGTTCGGGCATCACTGTCGCGCTTCTTTTGAGCGCGAGTTTTCCGCCAACGGTTGCGTGGGGACAGGGTGCGTCAGATCAAGAGGAAATGACAGCTGACGAGTTCGATCAAATGTTCAATGAATATTCCAACTGGGGGCGCTGGGGATCGGATGATGAACTGGGAGCCCTAAACCTTGTCACGCCGGAGAAACGTCGTGAGGCAGCGACCCTAATCCGAAGTGGAATTTCTGTGTCACTGTCCCACAATCCGATGACGGAAGAAGCCCCTGACAATAACCCCGTGCCCTTTGAGCATGTCATGCGTGAAGGGCTACGTACCGACACCTACCGCTTCTCTTACCATGGCTACGGTATTAGTCACATCGATGCTTTATGCCACTACTCCTACAAGGACATGATGTACAACGGCATTCCGACGAGCGCAAGTACAGAGCGCGGCTGCAGTAAGCTTGGAATTGAGCATCTAAAAGATGGTGTCGTCACACGCGGTGTCCTAATCGATATCCCTCGTTTAAGGGGAGTGCCGTATCTGGATCCATCGGTGCCAATTTACGTAGAAGACATCGAAGCATGGGAGCGAATGGCGGGCGTCACGGTCTCCGCTGGTGATACTTTGTTGCTTCGTGTCGGACGGTGGGCCCGCCGTGCTGAACTCGGGCCGTGGTTTCCCCGGGATGCGATCGCAGGATTTCACACATCTGTGGGACCCTGGATCCGGGAGCGGGACGTCGCGGTCGTAGGTAGCGATGCATCGACTGATGTCCAGCCATCTCTGGTCGAGGGTATGCGTTTGCCGTTGCACAACTTCTTGATTGCGGGACTCGGGATCACGATGCTCGACAATATGGATCTGGAAGCCCTAGCAGAGACAGCGGCAAGGGAGAATCGCTGGGAGTTCATGGTCACCATTGGTCCGATCCCTGTGACGGGTGGCACCGGTTCTCCCGTGAACGCACTGGCCGTTTTCTGACGGAGTCGCCAGTAGAGTTGCTCGTTAAATGCGGTTAGGAGGAATGCGATGAGAAATCAATCTGTTCGTGCAGTGTGCGCGGTCGCGGTTACCGTGTTAGTCCCTCTGCCGGTCGCGACTCAAGACTTGCCCCGAACCGCTTGGGGTGACCCCGATTTGCGAGGGATCTGGACGAACACAACGACAACGCCGCTGGAACGACCCGATGACTTGGCAGGTCAAGAAGTGTTAACGGATGAAGAGCGGATCACACGAGATGAGGAGCGGGCGCGGAATGCTGATCGTCCGCCCCCACCTGGCCAGACTGGCGCGTATAACGATTTTTGGTTTGAGCGGGGGACGTTGTCCGCGCGGACTTCACTGATCGTCGATCCCGTAGATGGTAAGCTGCCTCTTTTTACACCCACCGCTGCGGATCGGGCCGAAACTATCCGGGTTAGACGGTACAGCTCAGAAAGAGATTCGGTTGATAGCTTTCACCTGTACGATCGCTGTCTCACGCGTGCCATGCCAGGGACCATGATGCCAGGTTTCTATAACCATAATTATAATATCTTGCAGACGTCAGACTATGTGGTCATTCAGGTCGAGATGATCCACGACACTCGGATTATTCCCTTGGATGGGCGCTCGCACATTTCGCCGACCATTCGCCAGTGGCTTGGAAATTCACGTGGTCATTGGGACGGCGATACACTCGTCGTCGAAACGACGAATTTCACTGAAAAGGCTCGTGAACAGCGGGTCGAGATGTTGAACGTGGTTTTTGGAGTCAGTGAGCACATGCGCTTGGTTGAGCGTTTCACGCGTGTTGACACGGACACAATTGACTATCAATTTACCGTTATCGATCCGACGACGTACACCAAACCCTGGACCGCGGCTATACCTATGACGGCGATTGAGGGACCGCTTTTCGAGTACGCGTGTCACGAGGGCAACTATGCTCTGCCCAATATGCTACGTGGGGCTCGTGCCGATGAGGCAACGAACGACTCGAAGTAGCGTGCTGGCAATGCGATCCAATCGATCCACACAGTTATGTGCGCAGTCCGAGGGCGGTTGATGTCCTGTAGAGCATTCTTGTCTACTGTTATGTTCGCCGTGCTTTTCTCCGTAGTTGGCACAACGGCTGAGGCACAGATCGATTTTGTTACACATACCATTGATACAGAATTGATCCGAGGTTATCAGACCGTCGTGGTAGACCTGAACCGCGACAGTCGACCGGATGTCATTGCGCTCTCAACCCGTTTACCGGATCTCGTGTGGTACGAGAACCCCACTTGGCAAAGGCACGTCATCGCTAGCAATCTAAACCGCATGATTAACGCTGCGGCCTACGATATTGATGCTGATGGTATTCCTGAGCTGGCGCTCGCGCACGGTTTTGCAACTTCGCACGACGAGAGTCTGGGTATTGTGTCGGTGCTGACCCATCAAGGCGATTCCAGACATCTTTGGACGATTCGTGAAATCGATCGTGCTCCTACAGCCCATCGGTTACGCTGGGCCGACATTGATGGGAGTGGCTCTAAGGTGTTAGTTAACGCACCCTTGGTTGGTGCTAAGTCCACACGGCCAAACTATTACGACAGAGTTTCACTTTTGTGGTACGAGCCTGGCGATTGGGAGCGACGAGTCGTAACCGATGAAGAGCGAGGAGTCATTCACGGTATTGGAGTGGTGCCGTGGGCTGATCCCACGAGGGATGCCGTGCTTAGTGCGAGCTTTCTAGGTGTACATGTCCATGAATTTACGAATGGACGCTGGATACGAACGCGCGTGACTGCCGGAGGTAGTAGCCCGTGGCCAGAGACTGGAGCCAGTGAGGTACAGGTTGGACAAATTGGTTCGGAGCGCTTCGTGGCAACAATCGAACCGTGGCATGGTCACCAGGTTGTTGTCTATCGAGTACAGGCAGG
>Ga0310345_10001713_pt1 | contig 23624 bp, 19 predicted proteins | sample HC15DNA20500_MG_FD_204667 | JGI IMG/M metagenome (GOLD analysis project Ga0310345, IMG submission 204667) | Marine microbial communities from station ALOHA, North Pacific Subtropical Gyre - HC15-DNA-20-500_MG | ecosystem: Environmental > Aquatic > Marine > Oceanic | place: Pacific Ocean: North... | reverse complement strand
GCATCAGCCCGTCGACACCGCCAGCATCCCCGGCGCGCCCCTCGCGTACGCATCCTCGCTCCCCGTCAAGGCGATCGCCACGGAGATCGCGGCCAGCGGCATCCCCGCCTCCGTGTCGCTATCGGCCGGCTCGTTCGTCTGCAACGACGTGTTCTTCACGCTCGCACACGTGAGCGTGAACACCCCGGGACTGCGGGCGGGCTTCATCCATGTGCCATGGGATGCCGAGAACGCACCACCCGGCGCGGCGTCGCTCCCCCAAGCCGACATCACGCGCGCGCTCGAGATCGCCGTGATCACGACGCTGACGTACACCCGCGATCTCGACGTCCCCGCCGGACACCTGGCCTGAACCCCGTCGGTCGGAGTTGACAGACACGCGTCGTTCCGTATGCAATATATTGCATGCCGGTCCCCTCGACAGCGGGCACCCACCGCCCCCTCCTCCGCGACGAGGTACAAGCACGGCTGCGCGCCGCCATCGTGGACGGCACCCTCGCGCCGGGCGAACAGGTGCGTGACGCCGACATTGCGCAGTGGCTGGGCGTGAGCCGCACACCTGTTCGCGAGGCGCTGCTCGAGCTCGCACACGCGGGACTCGTCCAGACGACACCGGGACGGGCGACAATCATCTCGCCGATCGAACGTCGGGCCACCAGTGAGGCTCGCGATGTCGTAGCGGCCATGCACCGTCTCGCTGCGATTGCAGCAGTGCCGCGACTCGACTCGAACACGATCGAGCGGATGCGTGCTGCGAATCGCCTGTTCGCCGCAGCGCTCCGGTGCGGTGACATCGACGGCGCCATCGCCGCCGACGAACTCTTTCACGGCATCCTGGTCGAAATCGCCGACAACGATGCAATACGAACGGTGCTGCGCCTGTATGAACCGGTCCTCCTGCGAGCAGAACGCGCACAATTCTCGTCGGAGCACGCCGAGCTCTCGACACTGCGCCACGACCAGCTGATCGCGCGCTGCGCCCTCGGCGACGCGCTGGGCGCTGCGGAGATCGCCGAGTCTATCTGGACCTACCTGCTTACCGAGGGCGATGCCAACGTCTCGGACCCCGCCACCGCCGACACCGGCACGAGCAACGAAACCGAGGATTCCCACGCATGAAGCTCCATGAGTTCCCCCGCTACCCGCTCACGTTCGGACCGAGCCCGGTCCACCACCTCGCTCGCCTGAGCAACCACCTCGGCGGCGCGCAGATCTGGGCCAAGCGCGAGGATGTCTCCAGCGGCCTGGCGTACGGCGGTAACAAGGTCCGCAAGCTCGAGTACATCGTCCCCGACGTCATCGCCTCGGGCGCAGACACCCTCGTGTCCATCGGCGGTTACCAGTCCAACCACACGCGACAGGTGGCAGCTGTTGCGGCCCACCTCGGTTTGAAGGCCCGGCTCGTGCAAGAGAAGTGGGTGCCGTGGGAGGACCCCACCAACGACAAAGTGGGCAACATCCTGCTCACCCGGATGATGGGAGCAGACTCGCGCCTCGACGACGCGGGGTTCGACATCGGCATCCGGGACTCGTGGAAGACGGCGCTGCAGGAAGTCGAGGATGCCGGCGGCGTGCCGTATCCGATCCCGGCGGGAGCGTCAGAGCACCCGCTGGGCGGACTGGGATTCGCCAACTGGGCCTTCGAGGTCGCCGAACAGGAGAAGCAGCTCGGGGTCTTCTTCGACACGATCATCGTCTGCACGGTGACCGGGTCCACCCACGCCGGCATGATCGCCGGCTTCGCAGCCTTGGAGGAGCTGACCGGAGTGCGCCGCCGGATCATCGGGATCGACGCATCGGCAACGATCGAGAAGACGCGGGAGCAGGTAGCGCGGATCGCGCGGAACACCGCCAGCCTCATCGAACTAGGTGTACCCGGCCATGAGGTTGGTCCCCTCGTTGGGATTGTGAATGGGGAGGACCTCCGGGCTTAGTGGAGATATCTGACGTCTTCACGAAGCACACGGAGGTCCCATGGCCCACGCTAACGCCCGTCTGACCGTTCATGGCAGGCGGTTAATCATTGAACGTGCCCGAGCCGGCTGGAAGCAGGCGCACATCGCCGCGGCGATGGGAGTCTCACGTCGTTGCGTGAAGCGCTGGATCGAGCGTTACCGCGCCGAGGGCGAGGCTGGGCTGGTCGACCGTTCCTCGCGTCCGTACACCAGCCCGACGCGTACGAGTCCCGGGCGCGAGGAGGCAGTGCTCGAGCTGCGCCAGAGGGAGCGCATCGGGCGTGAGGAGATCGCCGCGCGACTGGGCATGTCGGCTCGGACGGTCTCGCGCATCCTCGCCCGTCACGGCATCCCGCCGCTGCGGGCGCTGGATCCGATCACGGGGGAGGTGATCCGCGCGTCGAAGACCACCGCGGTCCGTTACGAGCGGGACCGGGCCGGCGAGCTGGTCCACATGGACGTGAAGAAGCTCGGCAAGATCCCCGACGGCGGCGGCTGGAAAGCACACGGCCGCGCCAGCGGATCCATCCTGCGAGACCGGAACACGAAGGTCGGGTACGACTATGTCCACTCACTCGTCGACGATCACTCCCGGCTCGCGTACTCGGAGGTCCTGCCCGACGAGAAGGGAGCCACCTGCGCGGCGTTCCTGGAACGCGCGATCGCCTACTTCGCCGCCCACGGCATCCCCCGCATCGAGCGGCTCATCACCGACAACGCCTGGGCCTACAGGTTCTCGCTGCGCGAGGTCTGCGCCGCGCACGGGATCCGGCAGAAGTTCATCAAGCCGCACTGCCCCTGGCAGAACGGCAAGGTCGAACGCTTCAACCGCACCCTGCAGACCGAATGGGCCTACCGGCACGTCTTCCTCACCAACACAGACCGCACCGCAGCGCTTGCACCCTGGCTCGAGCACTACAACACTGGACGGCGCCACTCAGCCCTCGGAGGCCACCCGCCGATCACCCGACTGGCACCAACGTGATGACCCGGTACAACTAGGCCGCGACCTCCGAGACGACGAGATCCAGGTGCTCGAAGGCTGGGCTGGTGACCTGTACGGCATCCCGGTCGACTCGACAATGGCCGCGATGGCGCTCGGCGCGCAGCTGGAGGCCATGATCACCGACCCCGTCTACGAAGGAAAGTCCCTGGCCGGGCTGATCGACCTGGTGCGCAGCCGCGACATTCCCCAAGACTCGACGGTGCTGTACGCCCACCTCGGCGGGCAGCCCGCGATCAACGCCTATTGGCGCCTATGGGACTGAGCGCGCGAGCGCAAGGGGATGGCATCGGACAGGCGCGTGTGGCAGGTTAGGCAGACGACAGGCCCTCCGACATCCGGAACCACGGGAGGAACAGATGACCGCCGCGGAACCGACGACAAATACCGTCTCCATCCCGATCCTGACACAGGAGCCGTTCCCCGATACACCCGGAAGCGCGGAGCCTGAATGGTTCAAGACGGCGGTCTTCTACGAGGTCTTGGTCCGATCCTTCAAAGACAGTGACGGCGACGGAACCGGCGACTTCCGGGGCCTCATCGACAAGCTGGACTACCTCGAGTGGCTCGGTGTCGACTGCCTGTGGCTTCCGCCCTTCTTTCCCTCCCCCCTGCGCGATGGTGGCTACGACGTTGCCGACTACACCGGCATCCAGCCGGGCCTCGGAACTACCGAAGACTTCCAGGCTTTTCTGAACGCCGCGCACGAGCGGGGCATGCGGGTCATCATCGACTTCGTCATGAACCACACCAGCGACGAGCATCCGTGGTTCCAAGAGAGCCGCCGCGATCCCGACGGGCCATACGGCGACTTCTACGTGTGGAGCGACACCGACGAGCTCTACGAGGACGCCCGCATCATCTTCGTCGACACCGAGCCGAGCAACTGGACGTGGGATCCGGTGCGGCAGCAGTACTTCTGGCACCGCTTCTTCTCGCACCAGCCGGATCTGAACTTCGACAACCCGCGGGTCCACGACGCGGTGCTGGACGCGATGCGGTTCTGGCTCGACATGGGGCTCGATGGGTTCCGCCTCGATGCCGTCCCCTACCTCTACGAGCGCCCGGGCACCAACGGCGAGAACCTCCCCGAAACACACGACTTCCTGAAGAAGGTGCGCCGCATCGTCGACCGCGAGTATCCGGGACGCGTGCTCCTGGCCGAAGCCAACCAGTGGCCGGCGGATGTCGTCGACTACTTCGGGGATCCGGACGTCGGCGGCGACGAATGCCACATGTGCTTCCACTTCCCGGTCATGCCGCGCATCTTCATGGCGGTGCGTCGTGAGTCCCGTTATCCCATCAGCGACATCCTCGCGGAGACTCCCCCGATTCCGTCCGGATGCCAGTGGGGGATCTTCCTGCGCAACCACGACGAGCTGACCCTCGAAATGGTCACCGACGAAGACCGCGACTACATGTGGAACGAGTACGCGCAGGATCCGCGCATGAAGGCGAACATCGGCATCCGTCGCCGCCTCGCACCACTGCTGGACAACGACATCGATCGCATCGAACTGTTCACCGCGCTGCTTCTCTCCTTGCCCGGCGCGCCGGTGCTGTACTACGGCGACGAGATCGGCATGGGCGATAACATCTGGCTCGGTGACCGCGACGGCGTGCGCACACCCATGCAATGGACCTCGGACCGCAACGCCGGGTTCTCCACCGCCAACCCGGGCAAGCTTGCCCTGCCCATCGTGCAGGACCCGGTGCACGGATACCTCGCTGTGAACGTGGAAGCGCAGCAGGAGAACCGCTCCTCGCTGCTCCAGTGGACGCGTCAGATGATCCAGGCTCGCAAGCGCCACCCGGCGTTCGGACTCGGGAGCTTCAACGACCTGGGCGGGTCGAATCCGTCAGTGCTTTCCTACACGCGCGAGCACACCAACGACGACGGCACCGTGGACGTCATCATCTGCGTCAACAACCTGTCGCAGTTCCCCCAGCCGGTCGAACTCGACCTCCGTCGCTTCGAGGGGCTCGTGCCGGTCGAGCTCGTCGGCGGCGTTCCCTTCCCCCGGATCGGTGAGCTGCCCTACCTGCTCACCCTCGGCGGTCACGGGTTCTTCTGGTTTCAACTGCACTCACCGGCCGACGATGCAGAGGAGGTGGGGCTGCTGTGACCGCGCCCGACGCCGCTCTCCTGGAGAGCTATTTGATACGCACCCGCTGGTTCGGCGGCAAGGGGCGGCCATTCGAGGTCGAACAGGTACGCAGCATCGCGGACGTGCCTGCTCGGCAGGGGCGGCCGTCTCTGACCGTTTACCTCCTCACGGTGACTTATCGCGATCAGGATGCCGACAGCGAGCTATATCAGGTGCCGCTGAGCGGCTACCCCGACGTTGAAGAGCGAATCAGCCACGCCTACCTCGGGGGCATCGACACGGATGCCGGCCACATCCACCTCTACGACGCGGTGCACGACCGCGAGGCGATGCGCATCTGGCTGGACGGGTTCATCGCGGCGGAGGCCACGGGAACCGCGCAGGTCGATCGGCTGCGCTTCCACCGTGTCGCAGGCGGCGAACCCCTGGACGACTCGCTCATCTCGTCACCGATGACCGGTGAGCAGTCGAACTCGTCGGCGCGGTTCGATGACACCGCGATCATGAAGCTGTTCCGCAAGGTGAGCCCCGGAACGAACCCCGACATCGAGATCCATGAGGAACTCACACGCGGCGGCTCCGAACACATCGCACAGTTGTACGGCTGGGTGGAGGTCGAGGTCGAGGGGCAGCTGCTGCAGACGGCGATGCTGCAAGAGTTCCTGGCGACGGCGACCGACGGATTCGAGCTGGCCGTCGCCAGCGTTCGCGCGCTCCTCGCAGATCCCGAGCAGCGTGCGGAGGACTCCGGCGGTGACTTCGCCGGCGAGGCCGCGCGTCTGGGTGAGGCCCTCGCGCAGGTCCATGCCCTGATGCGGTCGCGCTTTCCCGCCGAGCGCCGCGGTGCCGGCACCACGGCGGAGCTCGCCGACGCGATGCGGGGTCGCCTCGACCACGCGCGCCGGTCGGTCCCCGGGCTTGAGGCCAGCGTCCCGCAACTGCACGCCCTCTATGACGCTGTCGCCGCACTTGACACCCTCGAGGTTCAGCGCGTGCATGGCGACCTGCACCTCGGCCAGACTCTGCGTACCTCGCACGGATGGCGCATCGTCGACTTCGAGGGTGAACCGGGCCGGCCGTTCGAGCAGCGCTCTCTTCCGGATTCGCCGTGGCGGGATGTCGCCGGAATGCTGCGTTCGTTCGACTACGCGGCTGCGATGATCGAGATGTCCTGGGCTTCGGACACCGATACCGATGAGGCGGGGGCTCTGCGAGCAGAGCGCGCGCGCGAGTGGTCAGCCCGCGCTCGCGAGCACTTCGTCGCGGCGTACGTCGCGGCTGCGGCACCCGATGACGGCAGCGACGGCGACACCGGCGCGGACCTCACCGGGCCTCACCGTGTGCTGCTGGACGCTTACGTCGCTGATAAGGCGGTGTACGAGGTCATGTACGAGATCCGCAACCGGCCCACGTGGGTTTCGATCCCGCTGGAGGCGCTCGAACGCGTTGCGAGGTCCTAGACTCCCGGACCCAGGCGCGTGGGAGTCCGGGGCTTCTCAGCTCGTGACGACCTGCGCAGTACCGAGGGGGGCGTCGGGGCCCATCTCGTCGGCGAGCCGGTTGGCCTCTGCAATGAGAGTGGCGACGATCTCGGACTCGGGAACAGTCTTGATGACCTCGCCCTTGACGAAGATCTGACCCTTGCCGTTGCCGGAGGCAACGCCCAGGTCGGCATCCCGGGCTTCTCCCGGTCCGTTCACGACGCACCCCATGACAGCCACGCGCAGCGGCACCGTCATGTCTTTGAGTCCCTCGGTGACGTTGTCGGCCAGGGAATACACGTCGACCTGGGCTCGCCCGCACGAGGGGCACGACACGATCTCGAGCTTTCGCTCACGCAAGTTCAGCGACTGCAGAATCTGGTGCCCGACCTTCACCTCTTCGGCGGGCGGCGCAGACAGCGAAACGCGGATGGTGTCGCCGATCCCCTCACCCAGCAGGATGCCGAAGGCGGTAGCGGATTTGATGGTGCCCTGGAAGGCGGGACCGGCCTCGGTCACCCCGAGGTGCAACGGCCAGTCACCCCGTTCGGCGAGCAACCGGTAGGCCTTGACCATCACTACGGGATCGTTGTGTTTGACCGAAATCTTGAAGTCGTGGAAGTCGTGTTCTTCGAACAGCGAGGCCTCCCACACCGCGCTCTCCATGAGCGCCTCGGGAGTCGCCTTGCCGTACTTCTCCAGCAGGCGCCGGTCGAGCGACCCGGCATTGACACCGATCCGCAGCGACACCCCAGCCGCTTGCGCGGCCTTCGCGATCGCCCCGACCTGGTCGTCGAACTTGCGGATGTTGCCGGGATTGACGCGAACCGCCGCGCAACCGGCGTCGATGGCCTGGAAGACGTACTTCGGCTGGAAGTGGATGTCGGCGATCACCGGGATCTGGCTCTTTGCCGCAATGATGTGCAGCACGTCAGCGTCATCCTGCGACGGCACTGCCACGCGCACGATCTCGCATCCGGATGCCGTGAGCTCGGCGATCTGCTGCAGCGTGGCGTTGATGTTGGTCGTCGGCGTCGTCGTCATCGATTGGACGCTGACGGGCGCATCTCCGCCGACAAGGACCTTACCCACCTTGATCTGGCGGCTCTTGCGGCGCGGAGCGAGGGTTTCGGGGACCTTCGGCATTCCGATGTTCACAGCTGGCACGGGACCAGCCTACGCATTCCGGCTGGGTGGCAGGCCGAGGTCGCCGAGGTGGGTCGGCGCTACTGCAGTCGGCGCATCTCGTCCTGGATCTTGCTCTCGGCGAGCGCGCCGCGGGTCGGACCGTACGCGTTGAAGCCCGCGAAGGCAACCCCGATCGCGATTCCAGCGATCGGCCAGGCGGGCCAGAAGTACCCCATCCCCGTCAGCGCCCAAATGAGAACAAAAAAGATGGAGAGCACCACCCATGTCGCCAGGGTGTACCAGAACCCCTGCTTTGCGCGAAGACTTGCGACCGCGCGCTGGCGGAGCTCGTCGGAACCACTACCCTGCGGATCTGTCATGTCTCGAATGTATTGCGAGCTGGCACCCGAGCGCCAGAGACTCGGCGCAGCGCAGCAGTGCTGTGGTAGTTTCGGCGCATGTTCGCGAGCACCCCATGGTGGCCCACCGTCTGAGGCGGTGTGCTCGTTGATCCTGAGACCGCCCCCGGGGCGGTCTTCTTTGTGAGGGTGGCCGCCCCACGACGAAAGACCGATCCATGACCGGGACTCCCCTTCCCTCGCTCGCCGGACTCGCCACCAGCGACATGCCGTTCGCGATCCTCGCCCGTGACTCCGCAACCGTCGAGGTGCTCACCGGCGAGGTTATCGACGTGGAGCTGCTGCGCGACATCCCGCTCCTGGCAGCCGATGGCACGCCGCGAGAGGTGCTCGCGCTCGTTCCGTTCCGGCAGGTGCGAGAACGCGGATTCGCGTGCCACGATGACGGAGCTCCATTGCGCTGCCTGGTGATCACCGAGCGCGCCACGTATCCCCGCGACGAAGCACTGTCCGCCCTGCCCCACGACGTCATCCCGCTGCGGGACGCCGGGTTCGACATCGACGACGAGGCGTACGCCGACATCGTGCGCCGGGTCATCGCCGATGAGATCGGGCGCGGCGAAGGCGCCAACTTCGTCATCCGTCGCGATTTCACGGCAGATGTCGATGCTGACCCGCGGGTCGCGGCCCTCGCCTGGTTCCGGGCCCTCCTGGAGCACGAGCGCGGCGCCTACTGGACTTTCGCGGTGGTGACCGACGGCCACGTGGCGGTCGGAGCGAGTCCCGAGGCTCACGTGAGCGCCGAGGCAGGCATCGTCACGATGAATCCGATATCGGGGACATTCCGCCACCCCGAGGGTGGAGCCACCGTCGACAACCTCAGCGAGTTCCTGCGCTCCACGAAAGAGACCGAAGAGCTGTTCATGGTCGTCGACGAAGAGCTCAAGATGATGAGCGCCGTGTGCACGGACGGCGGACGCATCACCGGCCCGCACCTGAAAGAGATGTCCCGTCTCACGCACACCGAGTACATGCTGCGGGGCTCGAGCAAGCTGGACCCGCGCGACATCCTGCGCGAGACGATGTTCGCACCCACGGTCACCGGCTCCCCCATGCAGAACGCGTGCACGGTCATCACCCGTCACGAGACGACACCCCGCGGCTACTACTCGGGCGTCGCCGCATTGTTCACGCCACGCACGGACGCCGCCCCCGGCCAGGGAACTGACGCTGTCACCCACGACCTCGACGCCCCGATCCTGATCCGCACCGCCTATATCGAGAACGGACGCCTGCGGGTGCCTGTCGGCGCCACGCTGGTGCGCCACTCCGACCCCTACGGCGAGGTCAGCGAAACACATGGCAAGGCTGCGGGCGTGTTGGGCGCGATCGGCGCGATCCCGCGCGAAGTCCGGCCCGCTGTTGTGATTCTCGACGAGGATGCCCCCGCCGCTGCCCCTGCCCGGCTGGCTGACGACCCGACGATCGCCGCACTCCTGGAGTCCCGGAATGCCCGGCTCGCGCCGTTCTGGCTGAACCCGCAGGAACAGGCAGGCGCCGGACCGTTCGCGGGGCGGCGCGCGCTGGTCATCGATGCCGAAGACCGCTTCACGACGATGCTCGCGCACCAGTTGAGCCACCTAGGCCTCGACGTCTCGATTGTGCCGTGGGATGCCGTTACCGATGACGACATCGGCGCGGCGGAGCTGCTGGTCTCGGGCCCCGGCCCCGGCGACCCGCTGGATCCCTCGTCGGCCCGCATGGCCCGGCTGCGAGAAATCATCGCGCGGCGCCGCGCGGCATCGGCACCGCTGCTGACGGTGTGTCTGAGCCATCAGATCCTCGCCAGCGAGCTCGGCATCGACCTCGCTCCGCTCGCGCAACCCCACCAGGGCCTGCAGCTGACCGTCGATATCTTCGGGCAGCCCGCTTCGATCGGCTTCTACAACACGTTCACGGCGCGCTGCGCTTCGGGAACGACGATTGCCGGTGTGGAGATCGCAGCGGATCCGGCAACGGGCGACGTCTACGCCCTTCGGGGCACCGGATTCGCCTCGGTGCAGGGCCACCTCGAATCGATCCTCTCGCGCGACGGCATGTCGACCCTGCATCAGCTCATCGAGTGGGCCCTCGCCCCGGAGTGATCCCCGCGGCGCGTCGGCCGCGCGACTCGCTCAGCCGAAGAGCGGGATGGGGTTCACGAGGTCGGCGATGATCAGGACCGCGGTCATCGCGATCAGGGCTATCACCACGACGAACGTCAGGGGCACGAGTCTGGTCGCGTCGATCGGGGCCGGTTCAGCACGCCCGCGAATCCGCGCCCACCAGTTGCGGATGCCGCCCCACAGCGCCACGACGATGTGACCACCATCCAGGGGGAGAAGTGGCAAGAGGTTGAACACGAACAGCGCGATGTTCAGCGACGCCAGCAGCGACAGGATCACGGCGATGCGATTGACGACCGGGGCGTCGGTTGCCGCGACCTCTCCCGCGATCGCCCCGGCGCCGACGATACTGAGCGGCCCGTTCGGATCGCGCTCGGCACCGGTCACCAGCGTCGCCGCCGTTTCGTAGACCTTGACAGGAAGTTGCACGATGATCCCGGCAACGGTTCCGACATTGTCGACCGCAGCGATGGGGCCTGACCAGATCGGCTGACGCACGTAGTCAAGAGTCCCGGTGACGCCGATGACCCCGACCTGGTTCTCGACACGCTGCCCGTCCTGATCGACGACCTGACGGGTCACGGTGTCGGGTGTCACCGACAGAGTGAGACGCTGGCCGTCGCGGTCGACCACGACCGGTACGCTCTGGCCCGGAGCTGCCTGGATGAGGGCAGCTGCCGTGGCGAAATCAGAGACCTCCTGACCACCCACCGACACGATGACATCGCCGGGTTGGATGCCTGCTGCCGCCGCCGGTGACGGCGGATCGCCGGCCTGACATTCCTGGCCAGCCTCGGCGGGGACGCAGGCGCTCACCGACGCGACGGTGTTCGTCACGGTCTGCACACCGATGCCGCTGAGCACAAGCGTCATCAGAACGACCGCGAAAACCAGGTTCATGAGCGGACCACCGAGCATGATGATCACGCGCTTGTAGACCGGCAGCCGATAGAAGACGCGGTCGTCGTCGGCGCCGTCGAGTGTTTCGTCGTTCGCCGCGCGGGCATCCTGCACCATCGTCGCGAAAAAGCCGCCCCCGGCACGTCCCGAGACTGTTCCGCCGTCTGCAGCGCGCGCAGCCGGCGAGGGTGGGTACATTCCAGCCATGGAGATGTAGCCGCCGAGCGGTATCGCCTTCACGCCGTACTCGGTCTCGCCGCGGCGACGGGACCACAGCGTGGGTCCGAAACCGACCATGTACTGGCCGACGCGCACCCCGAATCGCTTCGCGGGGACGAGGTGCCCAATCTCATGCAGCGCGATCGACACCGCCAGGCCCACAACGAGCACGACGACACCGACGATGAAGGCGACTACATCCACGCCGCCACGCTATCGGCTCTGCCTTTGAGTCAGCCCAGTGCGCGGGTGAGAAGATGGAGGCGCCATGACGACAGATCCCGCGAACCTGCCGCCCGTGCTCCGGCCGCAGAACCCGCCCGCGCACCGCCTCGCGGACCTCGCGGCACACCTCGGAGCACCGATCGAGCAGCGCGTCGGCGGCGGCGATCAGGATGCGGACACCGACGCCTCGGCATCCGTCACCGGTCTCACCCTCGCGACCGCAGACCTCCGCCCCGGCGACCTCTTCGTCGCCGTCCAGGGAGGGACGCGCCACGGCGCGGAGTTCGCGGACGATGCCGCAGCGCGAGGCGCCGTCGCTGTCGTCACGGATGCCGCGGGCCGCGAGCGCGCCCTGGCCAGCGGCCTGCCGACGATCGTTGTCCCCGACCCCCGCGGGAGCCTCGGCGCCCTGTCGGCGTTGGTCTATGCGACCGGGCCGAACGACACGCTTCCGATCCTGTTCGGCACGACCGGCACGAACGGCAAGACGAGCGTGTCCCACCTGCTCGAGGGCATCCTGACGCAGCTCGGCGTCACCGCCGGACTCTCATCAACCGCCGAACGCCACATCGCCGGCGATGTCATCGTGTCCCGCCTCACCACTCCCGAGGCCTACGAGATGCACGCCCTGCTCGCCCTCATGCGCGAGCGCGGCGTCGAGGCAGTCGCCATCGAGGTCAGCGCCCAGGCCCTGAGCCGCCAACGTGTGGACGGGATCGTGTTCGATGTTGCGGGCTTCACCAATCTCTCGCACGATCACCTCGACGACTACGCCGATATGGCGGAGTACTTTCAGGCCAAGCTCCCGCTCTTTCGCCCCGACCGCTCGCGCCGAGCCGTGATCTGCCTCGACTCGGCCTCCGGCGCCGACGTCGTCGCTGCCTGCGAGGTGCCCTACGTCACGATCGGAACCCCCGCGATCGCCGCCGCCCCGGATGCGGCAGCAGCAGCTGACTGGACTGTCGAGATCCTCGACGAACTGCCCGACGGCACACGTTTCCGCCTGTCGGGTCCCGGAGGTCGCTCGCTGTCCACGACGGTGCCGGTGATCGGGCGCCACATGGCCGCCAACGCAGCCCAGGCGATCGTCATGATCTTCGAGGCTGGCTACGACTGGGAACGCATCACGCGGGCCCTCGACAATGACGTCATCCGCGCGTACTTGCCCGGTCGAACCGAGCTCGTCTCTGGCCCCACTGGTCCCGCGATCTACGTCGATTTCGGCCACTCCCCCGATGCCTTCGAGAAGACGCTCGCCGCGGTCCGCCGCGTCACGCCGGGGCGCGTGCTCATGCTCTTCGGCGCCGATGGTGACCGTGACAAGAGCAAACGCCACGACATGGGCGGCACCGCGGTCGAGGGCAGCGACATCCTGGTCATCACCGACCACCACCCGAGATTCGAGGACCCGGATTCGATTCGGGCGACCTTGCTGGAGGGTGCACGGCGAGCGCGTCCGGATGCCGAGATCTACGAGTACTCGCCGCCCGAGCGGGCGATCGTCGAGGCTGTCGCGCTCGTCGGCGACGGCGACGCGATCCTCTGGGCAGGGCCGGGCCATCAGGACTACCGCGACATCCGGGGCGTCCGCACGCCATACTCGGCGCGCGAGCTGTCGCGCCGCGCGCTGCGCGAGGCCGGCTGGCCGGTGCCCGAGCCACGCTGGCCCGTTCCCTACCCCGACTGACCCCGCTTCGCCCGACTCGAGAGGACCGTCCCGTGGGTTTCTTCGCCTTCGCCATTCTCGGCATCCTGACGGGCATCATCGCCCGCATCATCCTTCCCGGCAAACAGGTCGGCGGCTGGTTCGTCGCGATCTTGCTGGGCCTGCTCGGCGCCATGGTCGGCGGGTGGATCGCCGGGCTGTTCGGACTGGATGTCTACACGACGTTCTGGAACTTCTCGGGCTGGGTGTTCGCGCTGATCGGCTCGATCGTGGTGCTCCTGCTGTTCGGTCTGATCTTCGGGCGCAAGCGCAGCTGACCTCTTGTGGTCTGACCACAAACATGTGTGTGGTCAGACCACATGGATGTAGGGATTCGTGCATCTTTCCGACGGGGTTCCTTCGCGGGTCTAGCGTCGGTGTCAGAAGCACTCCCGCGGCGGCGTAATCCGTCGCCGAGACGAGTGACCCACACTTCGACACCCACGAAGGAGATGCGTCACCATGAGCACCGTAACCCCCACCCCCGTCGACCAGGCAGACGCGATCCCCGCAGCCTGGGACGGATTCGTCGCCGGCCCCTGGCAGGACGCCATCGACGTCCGCGACTTCATCCAGCGCAACTACACGCCCTACAGCGGTGACGCCTCGTTCCTGGCTGGGGCAACCGAACGGACGCAGCGAGTCTGGCAGACACTGACCGCGATGTTCCCCGCAGAGCGTGAGCGCGGTGTGTACGACGTCGACGCCACGACGCCCTCGACGATCACCTCGCACGCACCGGGCTATATCGCTCGTGACGACGAACTGATCGTCGGCCTGCAGACCGACGCCCCGCTCAAGCGGGCCATCATGCCCAACGGTGGATGGCGGATGGTCAAGGGTGCCCTGGAGACCTACGGCTACGACGTGCCGGCGGATCTGGAGAAGATCTTCACGACCTACCGCAAGACCCACAACGACGGCGTGTTCGACGTCTACCCGCCCGCCGTCCGCCGGGCACGCAGCAGCCACCTCATCACGGGGCTTCCGGATGCCTATGGCCGCGGCCGCATCATCGGCGACTACCGCCGGGTCGCACTGTATGGAACGGACGCCTTGATCGACGCGAAGAAGGCTGAACACGCCGAGCTCGACATGCACTTCTCGACCGAGGACATCATCCGGAGCCGCGAAGAGAACGCCGAGCAGATCCGCGCGCTGCAGGAGCTGACCCGGATGGCAGCAACCTACGGTTACGACATCGCGCGTCCCGCCGCGAACGCCCGCGAAGCGCTGCAGTGGCTCTACTTCGCCTACCTCGGCGCGGTGAAGGAGCAAAACGGCGCAGCGATGAGCTTCGGCCGCAACACCGGGTTCCTGGACGTCTACATCCAGCGCGACCTGGAGGCCGGCATCCTCGACGAAACGGGAGCGCAGGAACTCATCGACGACCTCGTCATCAAGCTTCGGATCGTGCGGTTCCTGCGCACGCCCGAGTACGACGCCCTGTTCTCCGGCGACCCGACATGGGTGACCGAGTCGCTGGGGGGCACGGGCGTTGACGGGCGAACCTTGGTCACCAAGACCGCGTTCCGTTTCCTGCAGACGCTGTACAACCTGGGCCCCGCTCCGGAGCCCAACCTGACGGTGCTGTGGTCCAACGACCTCCCCCGTGGGTTCAAGGAGTTCTGCGCGAAGGTGTCGATCGACACGTCCTCCATCCAGTACGAGTCGGATGCCCTCATCCGGGGTCTGTGCGGAGACGATGCCGCTATCGCCTGCTGCGTATCTCCCATGAGCGTCGGCAAGCAGATGCAGTTCTTCGGTGCACGGGTGAACCTCGCCAAGACTCTTCTCTACGCCATCAACGGTGGCCGTGATGAGGTCACCGGCAAGCAGGTAGCCCCCGTCATGCCGGCCGTGACCGGCGACGTGCTGGACTACGACGACGTGCGCGGCAAGTTCCGCACGCTGATGGAGTGGCTTGCCGCAACCTACGTCGACGCACTGAACTGCATCCATTACATGCACGACAAGTACGCGTACGAGCGGCTCGAGATGGCCCTGCACGACCGGGAGGTTTTGCGCACGATGGCCTGCGGTATCGCAGGGCTGTCGGTGGCGGCGGACTCCCTCTCGGCGATCAAGTACGCTCGGGTCTCCCCGGTTCGCGATGAGACCGGCCTGGTCACCGACTACGTCGTGGAGGGCGAGTTCCCCACGTACGGCAACGACGACGACCGTGTCGATGACATTGCACGGGAGCTTGTGACCGAATTCATGGAGATGCTGCGCTCGCACCCGACCTACCGGGATGCCGTGCACACCCAGTCCGTGCTGACGATCACCTCGAACGTCGTCTACGGCAAGGCCACCGGCAACACCCCCGACGGGCGCCGCGCCGGAGCCCCCTTTGCACCGGGAGCGAACCCGATGAACGGTCGAGACACGCACGGGATGCTGGCAGCTACCCTCTCCGTCGCCAAGATCCCCTTCGACCAGGCACAGGACGGCATCTCGCTGACCACGACCGTCGTCCCCGCAGGCCTCGGCCGGACCGCGGACGAGCGGGTCGCGAACCTCGTCGGGCTCCTGGATGCGCAGATGGCAGCTGGCGGCTACCACCTGAACGTCAACGTCCTCACGCGGGAAACGCTCGAAGACGCGATGGAGAACCCGGAGAACTACCCCCAGTTGACCATCCGGGTGTCGGGTTACGCCGTCAACTTCGTCCGACTGACCCGCGAGCAGCAGCTCGACGTGATCAGCCGCACCTTCCACGCGGGGGTGTGACATGGCCGCCGTCGCGCTTCCGCAGCCGGCGGTCCACGCGGGCCGCCTCGAGACGCACCACGCGCGTCTCGAGGCGGCCCGCGCCGGCGAGATGGGAAGCGTCCACTCCTGGGAGCTCGTCACCGCCGTCGACGGGCCAGGTACCCGGATGACGCTGTTCCTCTCCGGCTGCCCCCTGCGCTGCCAGTACTGCCAGAACCCCGACACGTGGCTCCAGAAGGATGGAACGCCGACCACACTCGCCGAGATCGTCACACGCATCCGCCGCTACGCCGGTGTATTCCGGGCCACCGGCGGCGGACTGACAATCTCGGGCGGCGAACCGCTGCAGCAGTCAGCCTTCGTTGCCCGCATCCTCCACGAAGCGGCAGCGGAAGGCATCCACACCGCCATCGACACGTCGGGCTACCTGGGCCGCAACGCGTCCGACGCGATGCTCGATGACGTGAGCCTCGTGCTGCTGGACGTGAAATCCGGCATCCCCGAGACCTACCGCACGGTCACTGGACGCGAGCTGCAACCGACGATCGACTTCGGTGACCGCCTTGCCGCGCGGGGGCTTCCCACCTGGATCCGCTTCGTTCTCGTGCCTGGACTCACTGACGCCGAAGACAACGTCGACGCCGTCGCCGAGATCGTCTCGCGGTGGTCGAATGTTGAGCGCGTCGAGGTTCTCCCCTTCCACCAGATGGGCGCATCGAAGTGGGACCGCCTGGGGCGCGCCTACAGCCTTGCCGAAACCCGCGCCCCCGAGCCAGAGCTGATCGAACGCGTGCGCGGCCAGTTCCGCGCCCGGGGCCTGATGACCTACTGACCGCCCCCCTCCCCCTCTGGGCGCGAACCCACACCCCCGGCCGCGAACCCCCACGTTCTCGCGCGCGACTCCTGTGGGTTCGCGCCGAGACCTGTGGGTTCGCGCGACGAGGAGGCGAGCTACAGGAGCTCGGCCGCTGTGCGCCGCGCCCAGTCTTCAGCGTCTGCAAGACTCTCTCGGGTCAGGGCGGCGGGGGGCTCGTGGGCCTCGACGACCCGCTCGACGGTATCGAGGATGCCGAGGAATCCGATCCTCCCGTCGTGGAAGGCATCCACAGCCACCTCGTTTGCAGCATTGAAGACCGCCGGATACGTTCCGCCGGCGCGACCCACACGCTTTGCCAGCTCGACTGCCGGAAAGGCCGTGTCCTCAAGCGGCTCGAAGCTCCAGGTGGTCGCGGTGCTCCAGTCGATGGGGAGGCCCACTCCAGCGATGCGATGCGGCCAGTCAAGACCGAGCGAGATCGGCAGACGCATATCGGGCGGGGATGCCTGGGCGATCGTGGAGCCATCACTGAACTCCACCATCGAGTGGACGACCGACTGCGGGTGCACGACGACCTCGATTTGCGCGTACGGCACGTCGAACAGCAGGTGCGCCTCAATCACCTCGAGTCCCTTGTTGACCAGGGTCGCCGAGTTCGTGGTCACCACGCGCCCCATGTTCCAGGTCGGATGTGCCAGCGCTTCGGCGGGTGTGACCGTCCGCAGCGCATCACGGGAGCGGCCCCGGAACGGCCCGCCCGATGCGGTCAGCACGAGTCGGCGGACCTCTGACCGTTCGCCCGAGCGCAGCGCCTGCGCGATAGCCGAGTGTTCGGAATCCACCGGCACGATCTGGCCGGGACGCGCGAGCGCGGTGACCAGCTCTCCTCCGACGATCAGCGACTCCTTGTTGGCGAGCGCGAGAGTTCGCCCCTCCTCAAGAGCCGCGATGGTCGGGCCGAGGCCAACCGAACCCGTGATGCCGTTCAACACGACATCGGCCTCGACGTCACGGACCAGCTGCTCTGCCTCGTGGATGCCGACAGCCGTACTCTCGACACCGAACTCGCGGGCCTGCGCCTCGAGCACGTCGCGTTGGCTCCCGGTCGCCAGACCCACGACATCGAAGCGATCTCGGTTCCCCCGAATCACATCGAGGGCCTGCGTGCCGATCGAGCCGCTGGAACCAAGGATGATGACGCGGCGCATGCGCTCAGCCTATCGAGGGCCTCGCGATGCGCCGCGCCAGGGTAGCTCTCAGCCGGCCGCAGGCTCGCTGGAGAGGATCTCCACGACGAACACGAGCGTCTCGCCTGCCAGTGCATTGGTGTTGGTCACCGACGCTTCGCCATATCCACACAGGGGCGACATCGAAACGAGGACCGTCGAGCCGACCTTCTGCCCCTCGAGCGCCCGCTGGAAGCCGGACACGACCTGTGTCGTCTGGAACGTCGCGGGAGAGCCCTTCTCCCAGCTGGAGTCGAAGACGCTCCCATCGCTCCACTTCACCCCGGTGTAGTTCACCGTGACGCTGTCGCCGGGCTCGACGACAGCGCCGTCACCTTCGATGAGCACGTCGACGACAACACCACTGGGCGGGTCCGATGCCGGGATCGCGATGGCGGGAGCACCGCTCTCGTCGAACGTGACGGTCGGCATGGCCGTGTCAGCGTCCACGACCTGGCACCACTGATCAGCTGGCGTCACCTCGAGCACATCCAGCACATAGATCTGCGCCGCTGTTTCACCCTGCCCCGGAACTGCCAGAACGATCCGCGAACCCTGCGTGGCGCATCCGAAGAACTCGTCGATGCCCGTGCCAGCTTCCACCGGGATCGGGGCCAGCGGGGCAGAGTCGTCATATCCGGCCGAATCCACCTGCGCTCCCGTGTCACCGTCGAAAACGGTGAGGGCGTACGAAACATATGCGCCGTCTGTCAGCGCCGCTCCATCGCCCGTGATGGCGACGGACCGCTGCATCCCGTCAACGGCGATCGGTGTCGAGAAGGATGCGGTAGGAACTGTTCCGAAGTCTCCCTCCACCGTCACGGACTCGGAAACCGGGCCGGACTCGGCAGCTGCGGCGCACAGTCCGCCGTTGCCGGCGGTGGATGCCGTTGGGTCGCTCTCGGAGGCGGAAGTACAGCCTGCCAGAAGAAGGGCCGCGGTCGCGGCGACGGTCAGGGCGAGAAGGGAACGTGAGCGCACAATGGTCCTCTGCTGTGGGCGGAGCCCCCATCCTTTCGCACAATTCCTCTGTCTCTCCTGGGAATCGCGAGCCCGGCGCCATTCCGATCGGGGAATGAAACCGACGGTAACCTCGACGGGTGACCGTCGAACCCACCGCTCGCACGAACGCGGAGCCCCCCGCCGACGGCAACACGACCCGTCGCCGCATGGGCATCACGTATGCGCTCGGACGTACGGTGATCACGCCGCTTGCCCGCCTGATCTATCGACCCCGTGTCGAGGGCAAGCATCTGGTGCCCCGAAGCGGACCAGTCATCTTCGCGAGCAACCATCTCTCGTTCATCGACTCGATCGCCATCCCTGTCGGCGCGCCGCGGCGGGTTCACTTCCTGGCGAAGTCGAGCTACTTCGAAGGCTCGGGCTTCTCAGGATGGGCCTCGCGGCAGTTCTTCACCTCCATCGGCGCGATACCCGTTCGCCGCGGTGCAGGTCAAGCAGCCCTCGACGCCCTGGAGCAGCAGCGCGCTCTTCTCGAGGAGGGAAGCGCCGTCGCGCTGTATCCGGAGGGCACGCGCTCGATGGACGGACGCCTCTACAAGGGGCGCACGGGGGTCGCCTTCCTGGCGCTCCAGACCGGCGCACCCGTTGTTCCCGTGGGGCTCATCGGCACCGACAAGGTCATGCCGAAGGGAGCCACGATGCCCTCCCCGAAGCACCGCATCACTGTCAAGTTCGGTCAGCCGCTGGATCTGTCCCATCATGGCGACTCGTCATCCGGTCGCGCCCGCCGCGGCGCAACCGATGAGATCATGGCCGCGATCCACGCGCTGTCCGGGCAGGAACTCGCGGGCGCGTACAACGAGGTTCAGCCCCAGTCGCCGATCGAACGCATCAAGCAGGTACTCCCGCACGAGCGCCGCTGACTCCCCGGCTCAACCGTCGATTCCCGCCACGAGCGTCGTAGGACGGTGGTGGACGGGAAAGTTGACCGAGTTCGCGATGAAGCACCACGTGTTGGCCTGCTGATGCGCAGCCTCGGCGGCTGAACGCATCGACTCTTCCGCTACCGTCACAACCGGATGCAACGTCACCTCGCGGAAGCTCCCCCCACCGTGACCGTCTTGCACCATGACGCCGGTAGCGGTGTCTCGGTAAGCGACGACCACGACGCCCGCTTGGACTGCCGCGTGCAGGTAGGACAGCAGGTGGCACTCGCTGAGGGAAGCGACGAGGAGATCCTCGGGGTTCCACCGCGATGGATCCCCCCGAAACGGCTTGTCGCTCGAGGCGAGAAGATCCGGCTTTCCCTCGATCCGCAGGGTCACGTCTCGGGCATAGTCCCGATAGCCCGCCGTGCCGACGCCACGGTTGCCGGTCCATTCCGCCCGGACGATGTAGTCGTGTTCACCCAGCATGGGGCAAGTCTGACACCTGCTCGGGGTCAGTGGCCCGGATAGGCTGTTCGAGTGCCTGAGACCCTCCCTGTTGCTGCTGCCGTCGAGCTCGCGCGGGTGGAACGAGGCGGATTCGTGGAATCCCGCCATGCCGGCGCGGCGATCGTCCTGAACCCCGAGGGTCAGGCCATCGAGCGGCTCGGCGACACCGACGCCCCCATCCTTCCGCGGTCATCTTTGAAGCCGATCCAGGCCCTGGCGTGCCTTGCCGCGGGCGCGCAGCTTGCTGACGAGACGCTGGCGCTCGCGACCGCCAGCCATGCCGGAACCGACCGGCACGTCGCAGTGGTCCGTGACATTCTCGACGCTGCCGGGCTGGACGAGCGCAGCCTTCAGTGCCCGCCCGCGTGGCCATCCGACACGGCGACACGAGATGCCCTGGTCCGCGCCGGAGGAGAGCCCGAGCGGCTTCGTATGAACTGCTCGGGCAAGCACGCGGCAATGCTCGCGGCGTGCGTCGCACAGGGGTGGGACCTTGCCACCTACCTCGACCCCGAGCATCCGCTGCAGGTTCAGATTCGCGAACTCGTCGAGCGGCTGACCGGCGAGCGTGTTCAGGCATCGGTCATCGACGGATGCGGCGCTCCGGTGTTCGCCCTCACTCTGTCGGGCCTTGCCAAGGCAGCGCACCGGATCGGCGGTTCTTCGGAGCGGTCGCCGTTCGCGCTGCATCGCAACGCGGCAGCGCTGGTCGGGGCAGTGCGCCGGCATCCCTGGACGATTGACGGCCCAGGACGGGCCGACACCATCGCGATCGAACAGACGGGAGTCTTCGCGAAGGGGGGTGCCGAGGGCGTGATGATCATGGTCGCGCCGGATGGGACGACGGTAGCCCTCAAGATGCTCGATGGCTCCGCCCGGGCCTCGTCCATCGTCGCGCTGCGTCTTCTCGAGCGAACTGGCGCACTGAGCGCCGCCGACGTCTCACGCGCGCGGGAAGAGCTGCCCCTGCGGGTACGCGGCGGCGAGCGCGACGTCGGCATGATCTCCCCTGCGTTCTGATCGTCATCCGCATCATCCGAGCCGCACCCGACTGACCTCCCGCCCGGGTTCGAGGAGCCATCCGCGCAGCGCGCCGGGAAGACACAGGGGAGGAAGCTCTCGTCGCCCGGTGAGGATGCGGTACTCCGCCGCACACGATGGATCGACCAGAAGAGGACCCTGCGCGCGCAGGGTGGTCAGCGTCGTCCAGAACCTCTGCCACTGCTCGGGTTCAGCGCGCACGACGAGCGAGCGTCCAGGCTCCAGCGCCTGCGGGCTGCCTCCGGCGAGCGCGTGATCGGGTCCCGTGACCACCACGTCACGAGCCAGCCACTGCTCCTGGATGCGCTCAGCGCCGGGGGTGGCGCGCGTAACCCAACACGTCAGTCCGGCCGGCGGTCGCCAGGTTGACTCGTTCGGCACCCTCACCCCTCGAGAAGCAGTTTCGGCCTGGAATACCTGCACGAGCGTCCCGTCGAGTCGTCCTCGACCCGCCGAAGCTGTGGGATCACAGTGGCCCGGCACCCCGCCGGCAGAAAGGTAGTCGCTGCGCTGGGAATGGCGAAGCAGCAGGCGATGCGGCAGGAGATCGGCGACGCGAGCAATCGGCCCCGCGAGACGTTCCAGCCCGAGCAGGAACGGATGTCCCTCCCCGGACGAGCGGGCTATCGTTTCGAGGAGGCCTGCTGCGACATGGGCGTACTCCGACGGGAGCGCCGCCAAGACCGCGTCGGCGTCATCGACCACGACAGCGCCGCGCCGGGTAACGGCGACACGGTTCAGGACGTCCCAGGCTCGCTCGAGATCATCGGAATCGACCCAGGCCTCGACCTCGCCGATCTGGGCCGCGACAGTCTGCAGCGCAGTCGTCACGCCCGATCCGGCGGCTCCGACGACGCACAGGCCCCGAACTGATCTCGCGATCCCGACGGGTTCCTGTCGCTGCAGATGCGGCTCATCGGCGAGCCCGATGAGAAGCGTGTCGTCGTTCCTCCCGCCCGGAAGTGCCACCGTGACCGGGAGGGGCTCGAGCCAGGGCGCCTGTACCGGTGCGGCCTCGGAGCGGGCAGCGATTCGCGACACGAACTCGTCTCCCACCAGCGCGACGCGAATCGGCACCGGCCTGTGGTCTGTCGCGCGTCTGACGAGGGCGCTCCCGGCGCTACGCACGCCGGCAGGCACCCGACAGCCGCTGTCATCTCCGAGCATGAGGCGACTATCGGCAACATCGGCGGCCCGGAGAACAACGCGCAGCAGACAATTGGCCAGAAGCGCCTCACGAAAGACCCCGGTGGCGCGCTGTGTGCCCAAGATCACGTGGATGCCCAGCGCTCTTCCCCGCGCGGTGAGATCAATGAACAGGTTCGCAAGCTCGCTGTGAGAACTCAGTAACGCGGCGAACTCGTCGACGACCACGACCAGACGCGGCAGATCCGCAGCCCCCTCGGCGATATCTCGGACTCCGGCTGCCGCGAGCACGCCCTCACGCCGCCGCACCTCAGCGCGCAGGCTCTCGATCCCTCGCGTTGCCGCAGCCTCGTCGAGATCGGTCAGAACACCGGTGACGTGCGGGAGTCTCCGGAGCGATGAGAACGCTGTGCCTCCCTTGAAGTCCGCGAGGACGAAGACCACATCCTCTGGGCTGTAGTGCGCGGCCAGCGAGGCGACCCACGTTCGCAGTAGTTCGCTCTTGCCGCTGCCTGTCGTACCGACGACCAGCGCGTGCGGCCCGTCGCTGACGAGGTCGAGGCAGAACGCGCTCGCATTCGAGGTCCCGATGACGCTCACAAGGCTTCGAGCACCCGCTCCGGGCTCGGACGCTCGGTGCGGCTCGACCAGACCGTCCAGCGCGAGCTCGCCACTGTCCATCGCTGTCCGCGAGATCTTCTCGCGCAGGGAGCGAGCCAGAAGGCTCGCCTGGAACTCGGAGAGCATCTGTGGGCGAATCTCGAGACTGTCTTCACCGGTGTCCACTGTCGCGTGCGCCGATCCGGTAGCTCTCTGACCGAGCACAACCCGAACTCCGGCGCCACCTCCCCGCCCGATGAGGATCGAGGCATCAACCTCCCCGACGGGGCCGTCCCACCCACTTGAGACATCCAGCGCGATCCGGTGCTGCCCGGGTGTGAACCGATGCGGGAGTTCCTCGACCCACGAGAAACCACCCGGAAGGTCCCCGGTGATCTCAAGATCACCTGGCGGATGGACCAGACACAGTTG
>Ga0310345_10001711_pt1 | contig 23643 bp, 21 predicted proteins | sample HC15DNA20500_MG_FD_204667 | JGI IMG/M metagenome (GOLD analysis project Ga0310345, IMG submission 204667) | Marine microbial communities from station ALOHA, North Pacific Subtropical Gyre - HC15-DNA-20-500_MG | ecosystem: Environmental > Aquatic > Marine > Oceanic | place: Pacific Ocean: North... | reverse complement strand
AACCTCGACGCGGTTCAACTCGCGTTCACTCATCATCACCCATCCCATGCCCGATCTCCCTCAGTCTTTTGGGGGAGAGTGACATTCCTGAATTGCTCATGGGTGACATTTTAGCTTTGCGGCTACATCCGTGATTCGCGTAACGCGTCTTATGTTAAAAAACGGGGCGGTCCGTGCGGTTCTGAGGTGTATCGAATACGTTCATTCGGGCACGGGTCATGGTGGCCGGAAGTTGACGAAAAAACCGGATAGAATATATTAAAATCATATAGTTCTGTGTTGAATTCTTCAGGTCTCCGGCGGACAATCTCTCCATGCTTGGTGGTAACAGGGGGTGTCATGGGCGTCGACGAAACCGATCTCAGAATTCTTCGCGTCCTTCAGAAGGACGGCGGGCTCACGGTGTCGGAGGTCGCGGAACATGTCGGGCTGTCGCAGTCGCCCTGTTCCCGGCGGATCAGCCAGATGCAAGCGGATGGCGTCATCTTGGGCAAGTCGATCATGCTGAACCGGAAGAAGCTGGGTTTCGGCTGTATCGTCCTGGTCCGGATCAAGCTGGACGGGCACGGACGGCAATCCCTGCCGGCTTTTCAGGATGCGGTGATGCGCATTCCGGAGGTTCAGGTGCTGCAGCTCATGCTTGGGGATTACGACTTTAACGTCCGTGTCGTGGTGCGCGACATGGACCACTATCAGGAACTTCTGCGGTCGAAGCTGGTAAAGCTGCCGGGCCTGCAGGAAATTCAGAGCACCGTTCTGCTGGACGAGATGCGCTACACGACCGCCTTGCCGTTGTAGCATCGCGGTCGCCTGTCCGTGCGTTTCGGGCGGTCGACGCCCTGTCACGAGGATCTGTCGGGCAGTTGCCGGACCGCCCCGACCGATGCATTGCCTGCCCAGACCGCATAGGCCTGAAGTGCCCGCGACACGACACGGTCGCGCGCCTGGGGAGCCCAAAGCGCCGCGCCGGCGTTCCGGTGGTTTCGCCGCCGCCGGTCGAGTTCCTTGTCCGGGACATCAAGGCTGATGCGGCGTGCGGGAATGTCGATGGTGATCCTGTCCCCTGCCTCGATCAGCGCGATGACCCCGGCTTCGGCCGCCTCGGGTGACACGTGACCGATGGACAGGCCCGCCGATCCACCCGAGAACCGGCCATCGGTCAGCAGGGCGCAGCTGCGGTCCAGCCGCATGCTTTTGAGGTACGCGGTCGGGTAGAGCATTTCCTGCATGCCCGGCCCGCCCTTTGGACCTTCGTACCGCACGACAACCACGGTGCCCGGTACCACAGCCTTCTGCAGGATCGCATTGGCGGCGGCTTCCTGTGATTCATAGACCTGCGCCGTGCCGGTGAATCGCAACATGTCGGGGTCTACCGCGGCGGTTTTTACGACGCAGCCCTGGGTCGCGAGGTTGCCGGTCAGCACGGCCAGTCCGCCTTCTGCGCTGTAGGCATGGTCGATCGACCTGACGCAGCCGTTCACCGAATCGGTGTCCGTTTCACGATAGAGGCGGTTCTGACTGAAGGCTTGAGTTGTGCGCACGCCGCCGGGGGCCGATCGGAAAAAGCTGTCGATCTCCGGGTCAGTGGAGCGCCGGATATCCCACTGGTCGATGAAGACACCGATGGTGGGAGTGTGGACCGTCGCGGCGGCACGATTGACCCGCCCGGCGCGATCCAGCTCTCCCAGGATGCGGGCGATCCCGCCTGCCCTGTGGACGTCCTCCATGTGATATTCGGGCGTGGCGGGCGCGACCTTGCACAGGTGCGGGACCTCGCGCGACAGGCGGTCTATGTCCTTGAGGGTGAAATCGACCTCACCTTCCTGGGCGATGGCCAGCAGGTGCAGGATCGTGTTGGTCGATCCGCCCATGGCAATGTCGAGGGCCATCGCGTTTTCAAATGCGGCGCGGTTTGCGATTCCGCGCGGCAGGGCTGTTGCGTCGTCGTCCTGGTACCAGCGTCGGCAGAGATCGACGATCCGCCGCCCCGCTTCGAGGAACAGATCTTTCCGGCGGGCGTGCGTGGCAAGAAGGGATCCGTTTCCCGGCAATGCCAGCCCGAGCGCTTCGGCAAGGCAGTTCATTGAATTCGCCGTGAACATGCCGGAACAGGACCCGCAGGTCGGGCAGGCCGACCGTTCGATTGCGTCCACATCCGCATCGCTGCGATCCGGGGAAGCGCTGGCATAGATGGCGTCGATCAGATCTGTCGCGCGTTCGCCGTCGGACAGGACGGTCTTGCCGGCCTCCATCGGGCCGCCGGATACAAAGATCGCGGGAATGTTCAGCCGCATCGCGGCCATCAGCATGCCCGGAGTGATCTTGTCGCAGTTCGAGATGCAGACGAGCGCATCGACGCAATGCGCGTTGGCCATGTATTCGATGGAATCCGCGATGATCTCACGCGAGGGAAGACTGTAGAGCATTCCGGCGTGACCCATGGCGATACCGTCATCGACGGCAATCGTGTTGAACTCTTTCGCGACGCCACCGGCGGCTGCCACCTCGGATGCGACGAGATCACCAAGGTCCTTCAGGTGGACATGCCCCGGCACGAACTGGGTGTAGGAATTGACGATGGCGACGATTGGTTTGCCAAAATCGGTTTCAGTCATACCCGTGGCCCGCCACAGGGCACGGGCGGCTGCCATTCTGCGCCCGTGTGTCGATGTTTTCGATCTAAGATCCGGCATGCTCTCCTCCTGCGGTGCAATTGGCAGAGTCGAGGTGTGCCCCGGCCCTGTCGCCCTGGCAGGGGATCGTAGCCGGTTTCATAATCTATAAAATTGACTATTATGGACGTAATACTTTTACAAAAACGAAGAGTAATGGCCAAGAACATTGATACAGCTCTGCTGCGCACTTTCATCAGTGCCATCGACCTCGGCGGATTTCACCGTGCCGCGACAGCCGTGCACCGGTCGCAGTCGACGATCAGTGTGCAGCTGCGAAAACTTGAGGAGGTTCTCGGCGTCACCCTTTTCGAAAAGTCTGGCCGCACACGTGTCCTGACGCGCGAAGGGGAGGAGTTCGCAGTTTACGCGCGTCGGCTTCTGTCGCTGCACGATCAGGCGATTGAAGCGATGAGCGCGTCCTCGACCGCAGGCTTCGTGCGGATCGGCGTGATGGACGACTACGCCAGCCAGATCCTTCCCGATATCGTTGCGCGGTATCAGGAACATCACCCTGCCGTCACCGTCGAGATTACGGCAGGGTTTTCAAACCTGCTGATGACGCGGCTTGGGAATGATTTTGACCTGGTTCTTTCCACCCATCCGGTTGGTATGGGACAGGGTCAGGTTCTGCGGCACGAACGGACGCTCTGGGCCTATGCTGCGGACAAGCCCCTGCCGGAGGCGGCGGAAGCCCCGCTGGCCCTTCTGCCGTCCGGCAACCTGTTTCGCCAGTGGGCGCTGCGTGCGCTTGAGGCATCGGGTGCGAGCTGGCGCATTGCCTTCACCGGATCAAGCATCGGTACCGTCGAGGCGGCGGCCGCCGCCGGCATCGGTGTGACCGTCGTCAAAGAGACGACCGCCAACCTTGGCCTTCGTTTCATCGGGCCGTCGGACGGGTTCCCCGATCTGCCTCCGACCGAAATCGTCCTGAACCGGGTGCATGATGGCGCCAACCGGGCCGTTCAGGCGATGGCTGATCACATCGTCAGCGCGTTTGATCCCGGTTCCTGAGGTGAGGAGCTATCCCGCGAGAAGCAGGGGAACATACGCGATCAGCAGATAGACAATGATCAGAACGGCCAGGTACGGGATCACTGCGCGGGCGATTCGTTCGACCGGCTGATCCGTCGTCGAGGCCGCGACAAACAGGTTGATCGCGACGGGCGGCGTGACCATCCCGATGGCGAGGCCCACCACGATGATGATCCCGAAATGCACTGTCCCGATACCGAGCTGCACCGCCAGCGGCAGCAGCATCGGCGTCAGGATGATCAGCGCGCTTGCCGTTTCCAGAAAGACGCCGGTCAGCAGGATCAGTACCATGACCACCAGAAGCAGGAGGAAGATGCTGTCGGTCAGCGACAGGGCAAAGGCCGCGATCGCGTTCGGAACCTGCCAGCTGGCCAGTGTCCAGCTGAGAACAGAAGACGCGGCGATGACGAACAGGATGACGGCGGTCGTCGCGCCCGCCCGCAGGATGATCCGGTAAAGCTCTCTGAGGGTCAGGTCACGATAGATGAACAACGACACGAGGATCGCATAGTTGACGGCGACGACCGCTGCCTCGCTTGGTGTGAAAAGACCCGAGAAGATCCCGCCAAGGATGATCAGTGGTGCCATCAGGCCCCAGCTTGCGGATCGGAAGGTGCGAAGGATCGTCCGTACCGACAGTTCCGTGCCGCTTGGATAGGCGCGACGGTATCCCTGTACGACCGCCACGATCATCAGGCCCAGCCCCATGGCGATGCCTGGAATGAAACCGGCGAGGAACAAACTCTTGACCGACTCCTGCGCGATCACGGCGTAGATGATCATTGGCACCGACGGGGGAATGACGACACCGATCGTGCCGGCGGCGGCGATGAGCGAGGCCGCCGAGGCCGGATCGTAGCCCTTTCGCTTCAACTCGGGCACAAGGCTTGCACCGACGGCTGCCGTGGTCGCCGCGCCAGAGCCTGAGATTGCGGCGAAGAACACGCTGGCCATCACCGACACAACCGACAAGCCGCCACGAATGAAGCCGAGCATGCTGTCGGCAAAGACGATCAGGCGTTTCGAGATCTCACCGTGTGCGAGGATATCGCCCGCGAGGACAAACATCGGCACGGCGACAAGGGCAAAGCTGTTGATGCCCGCGAACATCTGCTGCGGCACGACCATCAGCGGCATCCCGTCGAGTTGCAGCGCGGCCATGGCGGATGCCCCGATCACGATCGCGACGGGCAGCCCCATCAGCACAAACAGGATGAAAAGGCATGCAAGCATGAGGGTCATTCGGCACCCTCCGAGCGGTCATCGCGAGCGGGTTCGCCGACGCACAGGCGGATCAGGTCGATAACCGACAGCGAGGCCATCAACGCCCCGGCCAGCGGCATCACGAGATAGATATTGTTCATCGGAATGCGCAGCGCTGACGACCGCTGGAAACTCTGAAGGGTCATGTAGGTCCATCCGATCCAGGTCAGTGTCGCGAGGAATGTGATCGCGATCAGGATGCCCGCACCGGACACGATCCGCCGGAGTGTCGGCGGAAGACTGTCCCGCAACATGCGAACCGCGATGTGGCGTCCCTGCTGAAACGCCAGTGTTGCGCCGAGGAAGGTGATCCAGATCAGCAGGAACCGGGCGACCTCTTCGGTCCAGGAGACGGAGGTGAAGAACATCCGGGACACGATCTGCAGTGTGATGACCGCCGCCAGCGCAACCATGCCCGCGACAACAACGGGGGAGAGGACCGCGCTTATCGCCCGGTCCACCCCTTTCAGCGCCGCCAGCATTTATTTCAGGGCGTCCTGAATGCGCGGAAGGTAGTCGCCGAAGCGCTGGCCATACTTGTCGTAAACCGGGGCGACCGCCTTGGAAAACGCGGAGAGGTCAGCGTCGTCGATCACGGTCATACCGGCGGCCCGAAGCTCCTCCAGCTGCTTGCTCTCGAGGTCTGCATTTAGCTGACGTTCGTATTCCGCAGCCTCCTGTGCAGCCTGGATAACGATGTCTTGAGCCTCTTCCGAGAGGTCGTCCCAGACAGACAGGCTCATCACGATGATGGCGGGGGCATAGGTGTGCCGGGTCATTGTCATGTTTGTCTGCGTTTCATTCAGCTGGAACGAATGAACGACGCCGACGGGATTTTCCTGTCCGTCGATGGTGCCCTGCTGCATGGCTGTCAGTGCCTCGGTCCAGGCCATAGGGATGGCGTTCGCCCCAAGTTCGCGGAAGGTGTCGATATAAACCGGGTTTTCCATCACCCGAACCTTAAGGCCCTCCAGATCAGCAGGCGTGTTGATGGCCCGTTCCGAGTTCGTCAGATTGCGAAAGCCGCGTTCCGCATAGGCCAGACCCTTGAGGTTCACTTCAGCCAGCCGGTCCAGAAGTTCCTGCCCGATCGGCCCGTCGAGGACCTCGTAGGCTTTCTCGGCCGAGGGGAACAGGAACGGCATTTCGAACACGGCGATATCATCGAGAAAGTTCGATACGGGGCCGTTGGTGATCACGCCCATGTCGATGGTACCAATCTGCATCCCCTCAAGAAGGGTGCGCTCATCCCCGAGGGTCGCGTTCGGGAAGACCTCGACCGTGATCTTGCCATCGGAGCGTTCAGCGACCAGTTCCTGGAACTTCGTGGCCGCGGCGTGGAAGCCGTCGTTTTCGTTCACGACATGCGCGAGCCGCAGGTTTGTCTCTTCGATCTCGGCCAGCGCGGGCTGGCCAAGGGCCATCGCGACAATGCAACCCGTGACGATTGCGAGGTTATTCGTGATCTTCATGTTATCCTCCCTAGATGTCTGAGGAGGAGCATGGCGTCGGGACCGGTCCGGATTTCCATTCCGCCGATCTGCCGATATCAGGGCCCAAACCCCGGTCCGCGCCGCGCGCCATACCCGGACGGGTAGCCCGCGTCAGACAGGGTTTCCGCCCCCTTACTCCTCCTGAACGGTTTCTATGAGAGGCCCGCCAGCAGGTGTTTGCTGATTGCTGCACAAGATCGGCTTTCTGCGCATGGAAATCGCGTCACCGCCTCAATTCGGTGATTTGCATGCCCGGATCCACTGCGGCCCGCGTGAAATCGACGTGGCAGGCGCAGTCTCGGCGGGTTTCATGTCAGTCGCGGGTCCCTGCCCCGCCCGTCCGCTTCTTTCGCAGGATGGTAACGACGCCGCTCGCTATGATAAGCGTCGCCCCGGCCATGGTCATCGTATCCAGGCTCTCTCTCCAGATCAGCCACCCGAAGAGCGTGGCCCAAAGAAGCCCCGTGTAGTCGAGCGGCGCAACGAGCACGGCGGGCGCCAGCCGAAACGCCTGCGTCATCATCGTCATGCCGGCCGTGCCGAAAATGGCGATGCCGCCGAACAGCCAAAGATCCTGTGCCTGCACCGGCACCCATACGAACCGTACGATCAATGCGCTCAGCAGTGTCCCTGCCCCGGTCAGATAGACGAGAAGCGTCCAGACGCTTTCCCGCGGATCGACCCAACGTGCGCTGAGCATCAGCAGGGCATAGACGAATGCGGTTGCAACGGGCAGCAGAGAGATGAGCTGGAACGCCGCCCCGCCCGGCCGGATGATCATCAGAACACCGAGAAACCCCGCCAGCACCGCCAGCCACCTGCGCCATCCGACCTCCTCACCCAGGAAGAGGGCCGACATCAGGGTGATGAAGAAGGGCGCGACAAAGATCAGTGCCGTCGCCTCTGCCAGACCGAGATACATGAAGCTGGTAAAGAACATCATCGTTGCGCCGGCCCAGAGCGCGCCACGGACCAGATGCGCCAAGGGGCGGTGCGATCGCAATACGGGGGCACCTTCCATCATCAGTGCAATGACGATTGTGAACGGCAGGGCGATCACATTACGCATGAACAGGACCTGAAGGGGCGAATAGCTGTCGGTGAGAGTCTTGGCGATCGCGTCGTTCGTGCTGAGGCAGGCCACACCGACACACATCAGAACGATGCCCTGCGTACTGGACTTCGGCACTCTGATATCTACCTGGCTCATCTTCACCTCCCACGGCGGCACCTCGCGCCGGCGCGTTGATCCTGGCTGCCAGACTATATGCTTTCGTCGGTCGGCTTCATGCGTATCGCTATTCAAATCAAGGTAAGACGGCAAACAATCGAGGCCTGACCGGCCATCTGAGAGAATTTCATGTTCAGAGCGGGTGGTAACGTGTGCCAACCAGGTTTGCATTCTTAAAGACCAGCGTCTCGCCCTCGCTTCATTGCGAGATCGGCCAACGTCGTTGCATCCTGAGCATTGCCATGCCGCGAGATGTCACCGCCCTGGCATATAGAGTTCCGTACAACCCGGCTTCCCCCCGGCCCGCCCGAGCTGAACGATCGGCTTTGTCAGTTTGTTCGTCCGCGACGTGACAAACAAACAGCGGCCTCACCATCATGCTGTGGTATCAGCAACATAATCGTTCCACAGGCTGAACGCATCGACCCGAGAGTGGCGATAGGATATTGCCGAGAGGCGATGTCGCTTCGAACGGAACAAGATTGCGGTCTGCCCGTGAACGGAAAGCTTCGAAGAAGGCCAGCAGGCCATGCCGCCGAATGCGCCGCTTGAGAACGAGATATCCGGCGGCGTCGACGCCGTGGATCTGGAGAACCGATTTTGCGAGATCGAGACCGATTGTGGTAACAGATTTGGCTGGCCCCTAATTTATTTGCACCGACCCGCCTACATCGCAACGCCGTCGAAGAGGTGGTTCATGCCATCAAGTGGGCTGTCTCGCGCCGCTACCGCCGGTGGAAAAGCTGACCGCCATATGCAACGAGGATGGTGAGACGCCGATGATTACCGCTCAGTGAACGAGCAACACCAGCTATGAAGAAGCAGGTGGACGCCAATTCCTACACTTACGTTCAAGGACACTACCCCATTCCGGGCCGCAATTTAGCGATGAACTGCTATGCAAACTGGACTTCCACGGCCATTTGAGCGTTGCTGTACCTACGCCCGACGCATGTTTCGGGCTCTTCTCGGTAGCAGGCCGGCATCGGGCCAGTCTGCAAGACCGGGAGACCGACATGACCAATTCCAGGACACCAAGATTAGGCCAGCCCGAAGGCGGCCAGGAACAAGACCGCGAGCGCGGGGCAGGGACAGCCGCCCTCTGGAGCAGGGAAGGACACGCCGCGCAAGACCACGGCCGCGCTCATGTGCGACCTGCTTGCTCGCCCAGTCGGAGCAAGTCTCGACGATTTCTGTACGGCCACCGGGTGGCAGGCGCACACGGTACAGGCACTGCTCAGCCGCCTGCGCAAGGCAGGCCATGAGGTTGCACGTCACAAGGACGGTGCGGGCCTGTCGGTCTATCGCATCTGCGCTCCGGCGAAGGTTGGCCAGTAACCGGGCGCTCGTTCGAAAGTATCGGAACGGGATGGGGTTTGTCATCCGTGCAGGGTAGGGCAGCCAACCCGGTAGCAAGACTATTCTCTGGCTCGCCCCTCACGAAATCTCAATCTGCGCCCGGCGGTGTCGTTGGCAGGCTCGCCATGTAGCCGCCGTCGACCATGTGATGGCTGCCGGTCAAGTACGTCGCCTTGTCGGAACACAGGTATACGACGAAATCCGCAATCTCCGAGGGGGATGCGAACCTGCCGATCGGGCTGAGGTCGGAATAGGTCGCTGTCGCATCCGCGGAACCACCCGAACGCTGGTCGGCCAGCGATCTGATCATCCGCGTATCCGTTGGTCCTGGGCATATCGCGTTGACGCGCACGCCTTGGCGACCGATTTCGGACGCGGCTGTTCTCGTCAAGCTGATCACGCCGTGTTTGGATGCCGAATATGCGCAGAGGCCGACTGATCCCGCTATACCGGAAATCGATGAAGTGTTGACGATCGCGCCGGAGTTCTGGGCCGTCATTACCGGGATCACGTACTTGAGGCCAAGAAAAACCCCTTTCAGATTGATGGCCATTATTCTATCGAACATCGTTTCGTCAGTATCGGCAATCAGCGCGACCTGACCCTCGATGCCGGCATTGTTGAAAAAGCAGTCAATACGCCCGAACCTCTCCAAGGTCGCTTCAACATAGCCCTTGACCGCTGCGGGCTCAGACACGTCAGCGGATATTGAAATCGCCGTGCCGCCTGTTTTCAGGATTTCCTCTGCCGTCGAGCGGGCGGCTTCCCCATTCAGGTCGACCGCAACGATACGCGCACCCTGTTTCGCAAAGGCCTTCGCGGCCGCTTTGCCGATTCCGTTACCTGCACCGGTGATCAATGCAACTTTGTCAGAGAAACTCATCGAATTTTCTTCCTTGTTGTCGTCGAATATCTGCGCCTCGGGGGCACCTTCATGTGAATAGGTACTCTTCAGGGGCGAACGCCCGGGTCTTCTGCCAGTATTCCAGAAGGCTCCACGGTGACGCGGCCACGACCCGACCCTTGGAGTTCATGTAGTAGTTCTTGACCAGTGAATGGTTCCAGACCATCTGCGCGCAGCGCCGGTCTACTTCCTTGTTGAAGCTGTCGTGAACACAGGCTCTAACCTCGACGGTGCGGCTTTCCGTTTCGATCGTTTGTCTGATCGCCTGCATGATGTATGCGACCTGGCATTCGATCTGAAAAATCACGGAACCGCCGTGCGCGAGTGTCGTGTTGGGGCCGTAGGTCATGAAGAAGTTGGGAAATTCTGGCACCGTAATGCCGAGATATGCCCGCGCGTCATCCTTGCCCCAAACATCTGAAAGACGCAGGTTTTTCCGTCCTTCCACGTTCAGCGGCCAGAGAATCTGTGACGCCCTGAAGCCCGTTGCCAGAACGATAACGTCGACGGGGTAAAGCTCTCCATTCGTTGAGACGATCGCTTCTTCCCTGATTTCGGCAATGCCTTCAGTAACCAGCGATACATTGGGACGCATAAGCATCTTGTACCAACCGTTGTCTCTGAGCATCCTTTTGCCATAAGGGGGGTAGTTCGGCGTTGCTTTCGCGATCAGGTCTTCGTCGCCTTCCAGTTCCTCTCGAATATGCGTCAACAGATCGTCGCGCAACTGCGCATTCGTGGCGTTGATCGCGGTTTGCTCATCCTTCCAATCGGGATCACGCAACAACGTGTGATGGAAACCTTCCGATGTCGCCCACAAAAGTTGAAAGCGCAGCCACTCGGAAAAGAACGGCAGCCTGCCCAGCAACCATCTCGTTCCTTCGGAAACGGGTTTGCGATAGTTCGGGTTGTTCATGATCCATTGCGGCGTGCGTTGGAATACCGTCAGGGATTGAACGTCTGGCGCGATCGATGGGCCTGCCTGCATGGCGCTGGCGCCGGTTCCAATTATTGCAACGTTTTTCCCTTTAGTGTCGACATCATGGTCCCATCTGGCAGAATGGAACGCTGGCCCCTCGTATTTGTCCAGTCCCGGGATATCAGGGGTGACCGGGCGGTTGAGCTGGCCAACGGCTGTTATAACGAAATCCGCGGCTATCTCTTCTGTGCATCCATCGGCGTTCCTGAAGAGAACGAGCCACTTGGCGGATGCCTCGTCGAACTGGATATCCGTAACCTCGATGCCGAACCGGGTGCAGTTCCAGAGGTCAAAGGCCTTTGCGGTAGATTGTATGTAATTCAATACCTCGTCACGCCTGGAGAACTGACGTGTCCAGGCTGGGTTCGGCTTCGGGTGGAACGCGAAACAGTACAAATGGTTGGGCGTATCGACACCGCATCCGGGGTAAGAGTTTTCCAGCCACGTGCCGCCAAACCCGTAATTCTTTTCCAAAATTGTAAATGGAATGCCCATATTCTTGAGGCGGATCGCTGCACAGATCCCACCGAAGCCTCCGCCAACGATGACGACATGTCGGCGCGCGAGGTTCAGGTCAGAAGGATCGCGGCGCCAGGAAACTGCCCTTCCGTCGGGTGCCGAAAGGTTCATTTCCTGTTTGAACAAAGGGACGTAGTCTTCGCTTACGCCGCCGTTAACTCCGAGGTTCATCATGTTCAGAAGATCGTCCGCCGAGGGCGTCGGCGGGGCGTCCCGGTCGGTCTCGGCGTACTTCAACAGTACGTTCACTGTCGACGCGCAAATCCGCGACCTGAGTTCGGCGGGTATTCGCTGCTTGAAGCTCCAGGCGCCATCTATGAACTCTGCTGCCTCATTCAGCAATGAAAAGTCGCGAGACAAGTGCACGTACGCCAGAAGCACGGGCACAATCTCCGCGTGTTCCAACGCGCGCCTGAGTTCTTCCGGATCAGCCGTTGCCGCTTGAACCATTTTCTGAAATTCTGTCATTCTTGGTCCTGAGTAGTTGAAAATATGAATGGGCCAGCCGCCGGGCGGTCGATATGATTGAGGGTCATCCGCCCGAGGTGCCAAATTGATCGATCAGGCTGCGTACAATGAAGTCCATTGCCCGGTCTGCGGCATCTAACACGTGCCACATAGGCAGAAACCCGTGAAACTGATCCGAGAAGTGGAGGTGCGTTACCGGGCTTCCCTCGGCCTCCAAGCGGCCCGAAAGTGCAAAGCTATCGTCTCTCAACGGGTCGATGCCGGCCGAAACCACCAGCGTGGGGGGGCATCCCGCGAAGGAGAGTGCACGTATTGGAGACGCGCGCCAATCTACTCTGTCAGCTGGATTCGGGACATAGTTGGCGATGTAGTTGCGCATGCTTTCGCTAGTCAGCGGCGCGCCTGTCCAGTCTTGTGCGAAGGCATCGGATTTCATGTCCAGGTCGGTGCAGGGATAGATCAGCACCTGTGATATGATCGGCGGTAACGCACCGTCGCGGCTGCAAATGGCAGAGGCTGTTGCAAGCGTCGCTCCCGCGCTGTCGCCACCGATTGCGATCCGTGACGCGTCGATGTGCAATTCGCGGGCGCTGTCGTGAAGCCATTGCAATGCCAACCTCGCGTCATCCAGGGCTGCGGGAAAAGGATTCTCCGGCGCCAGCCGATAATCAAGCGATGCAACGCAGCAACCGGCGTCGTTGGCGATTCTTGCGCAGATTGCATCGTAGGTGTCGAGGTCGCCGAGCATCCATCCGCCTCCGTGAAGGAACAGCAATGCCGGTAGGGCGAGGCTTGGATCGGTGCCGAGCCCTCTGTAAAGGCGAACGCGCACACCTTCAGGAGAGCGAGGCAGGTCGATCGTTCGGCAGGATGAAACCTCTGCCATGGGCGGCTGGTATTTCGCTCTTGTCGTGCTGAACAGGGCGCGTGCCTGTTCTGGACACAATCCTTGCACCGAAGCGGTGCCGTCCAGAGCCATTCTATTTAGCAGGGCCCGGGCTTGCGGGTCCATTCCTGTCAGGTTCGACGGTACAGCCCTTCCAGTCATTTCTCACGCCTCCCCGACGCTGGCGAGCAAGACGTATTTTTGCTCCAGGTATTCTTCGATTCCGTGCTGACCGCCTTCGCGTCCCAAGCCGCTTTCCTTCACGCCACCAAATGGCACGACTTCTGTCGAGATCGCGCCAGTGTTCACGCCTACCATGCCGAATTCCAGCGTCTCCGCGACCTTGTAGATCCGCCCGATGTCGCGGGAATAAAAGTATGCGGCCAGCCCATAGGGCGTGGAATTTGCTAGCTTGAGGGCTTCATCTAGCTCCCTGAAGCGAAGGATTGGCGCCACCGGCCCGAACACCTCCTCCTGGGCGACCAGCATCGACGGATCGACATTGGTGAGCACCGTGGGTTCGAAGAACGAACCGCCAAGCGCGTGCCGTTTCCCGCCAGTGACGATCAGGGCGCCGCGTGCCACGGCATCCTCGATGTGGGCTTCCACCTTTTCGACGGCTGTCTCGCCGATCAGCGGCCCTTGAGTGACTTCCGGATCGAAGCCGTTGCCGCAAACCAATCGCGCGGCCCGGTCGGCGAGCTTCTCTGCGAACTCGTCATGCAAGCTGTCATGAACAAGGAAGCGGTTGGCGCAGACGCAGGTTTGGCCGGAATTCCGGAACTTCGAAACTATCGCGCCTTCCACTGCAGTGTCGATATCGGCGTCATCGAAGACGATGAAAGGCGCATTGCCGCCAAGTTCCATGCCCGTACGTTTCACGGTGGAGGCACATTGCTCCAGAAGCAGCTTTCCAGTTCGGGTGGACCCGGTGAAACTCAGGGCGCGGACGCTTTCGCTTCTTGTAAGGACCGAACCGATCTCCCTGGCGTCGCCGGTAACTATGTTGAGTACCCCGGCGGGCAATCCGGCTTCGGTCGCGAGATATCCCAGCGCAAGGGCGGTCAAAGGTGTTTCGGGTGCAGGCTTGACTATCATTGTGCACCCTGCGGCCAAGGCAGGTGCGACCTTTCTCGTGATCATGGCGGCCGGGAAATTCCATGGGGTAATGGCAGCGGCGACGCCAATCGGCTCTTTCCAGACCTGAATGCGTCCATCGCGCCGGTGGCTCGGAATGTTCACACCGAATACGCGACGCGCCTCCTCTGCATAGAAGCGTATAAAGGATGCGGCATAGTCAATCTCTCCACGTGCTTCGGCGATTGGCTTGCCTTGCTCACTGGTCAGGATCGTTGCAAGATCCTCGGCGTTCTCCTTGATTTCCAGAAACCACGTCATCAACAAGTCGGCGCGGTCTTCGGCCAGGCGTTTCGACCAGGGCGCGAAGGCGGCCTGCGCAGCATCGATTGCTCTTTCGGTTTCAGGGCGTCCGAACCGGGGCACATAACCGCACGGTTCCGAAGCGGCAGGGTCCACGACGGCGTCCTTGGTCGTGCCACACCATTGGCCGTCGACGAGACATTGCGCCCTTAGCAGATGTGGATTGGTCAGCCTCATTGGGTTCCCCTTCAGTTCAACGCAAGTACGGCGCGCCTCGAATGTTTCACCTACAAAATTACGTTTCATATATGATCGATTAAAATGCGATGGTGTCAACCCCTAACCTTCAAGGACACTTATGGCTCATACGTATTTCCTTTTCTTGACTTAAGCCGTTGAGGGGCGCGCCTCGAGGAGGCGCTTGACGTAGCGGTATAAGTTTTATATATGAACTGTACTTTTATTGGCGAAATGTGAGTGCTTGGCGCTAGGCCTGGCACTTCAGGCAATAGGCAAAGAGGAGGAGAAACCAATGGAAACCCAAAAACCATTTGCGCCACTGAACCCTTTGGGCGATTTGACGAAACATGGCATCGCACTTGCAGGCTTGGTAATCGCCGGCCTGGTGCTGGGCAGCGAGATGGCCGAAGCATCGGAACTCGAATTGCGTTATGATAACGGCATTTCGGCGAGTCACGTAGTCAACTCTGGCATCAATCAGTTCATTGACGAACTGGAAGAAAAAAGCGACGGCGAGATTTCTGCCACGCACTATTACGGTGCGCTTCAATCAGTTGTTGAGGCAAGTGCGGGGTTGCGCGAAGGCATCCTCGACATGGGCAGCATCTTCCCGCAGTACCTGCCTGCCGAGTTTCCAATCAACAACTTCATCACCGAGGTTCCGGGTGTGGCCAAGACGTCAGCCATAATGACCGGAGCCAATACGGAATTCGTTCTACTGCACTGCGAAAGCTGCCTTGCGGAGTTCGTCGAGCAGAATCAGCTGCCGCTGATCATGTTCGCCAACCCGACCTACCAACTGATCTTGGGAGGCGACGATGAGGTGCATGTATCGGGTGATGTCGCTGGCATGAAGTTGCGCTCTGGCGGAAACTACTTTCGAGCCTGGATCGAGCATTTCGGCGGAATCGCAGTCAGCATCCCCGGAGCCGAGATTTTCGAAGGCTTGAACTCGGGAATCATCGACGGAACCGTGGGCGTCCTACCTGACGTCACGGGCTTTGGAATCGAGGAACTGGTCAAATCAGTGACCATGGTCGACGTGGGTACTTTCCATAACGGTGTCTTCTTCGGAATCCGGCATGACCTCTGGAAGAGCATGTCCGAGGAGAGACGAGCACTGGTTCTGGACCTTGCCGTAAAGGGGCAGGCTCTATCCTCTGTCAATACGGACAAGGAGGTAAAAAGGGTCATCGAGGAAGTCTTGCCTCGAAGCAATGTGACGATCAACGAACCGGATCAGGATTTTCTGGATGCCCAAGATGAGTTTGTCGAGGCGCAGATCACAAATGCCAGCACCACCGCCCGTGATACTCGCGGCATTGAGGGCGCCGAGAGTTTGGCCCGAGAATTCGTCGATATAACGCGCAAGTGGACGGCTCTCGTCGAGGAGATCGACGCGAATGACGCCGATCAGGTCGCCCAGCTGTACCTCGACGAGATCTACTCCAAAATTGATATCAGCGATTTTGGAATGTGAAGAAAGCAACGCTCCTGGGGGCAACTAGTTGCCAGGAGCGCCCTTGAGAGCGTCTCGATCATTTCTCTAAGCTACAAGCGAGTTGCAGTGGTTTCTTAGCAAGATGGAAATTTCAATGACCGGAAATGTTTGGATGTTCGAGCGTGTCATGAACAAGGTTTGCGGTGCCGCGTCCGTCATAGCCTGTGTGCTGTGCGGGATCATGGCCTTGCACATCGCCATAGAGGCATTTTCAAGAACGGTTCTGGATAACCCGCTGCCGGGCACGGTCGCCATTGTCTCTCACTACTACATGATCGCTGTAACGTTCTTACCGTTGGCGCTGGTTGAGAAGCGCGATGCGAGCGTCTCGGTCGAAATCCTGGTTCAGCGTTTTCCCACGGCAGCGCAGCGCGCATGTCAACTCTTCGGATACATGATCAGCGCATCGGCGTTTTGTCTCCTCGCCTATGTATCCTGGAAAGAAGCAATGCGTCGTTACGAGGTGGGCACCTATGTCATGGAGAGCGGTTACGAGATCACCCTTTGGCCAACCTATTTCATGCCCTCTCTGGGCTTTGGGCTGGCCACGATCGTGTTGATCAACAAGATTCTGCGTCATCTTACAGGACCCGCCAGCGGGAACGGGGCCGAAGAACCCAGGCAAGCCGGTTAGCCGCTCGGTCGATACCGTTACGCCCGAGTTGATTTCAATCTTCCTTGAACCAGCGGACACCTAAATGTTACCTCTCGAAATTGGTCTCAGCGGCCTTGGCGTTTTGCTCATCCTGATCGCGGTGCGCGCACCGATAGGCGTGGCTCTCATTATCGTTTCCTTTGGCGGAATATGGGCCTTGGTCGGCCAATCCGTGGCCATCGCCATGGTGACCACGACGCCGTACAACTTTTCGGCTCATTGGGCGCTCAGCTCCGTGCCGATGTTCTTGTTGATGGGATACTTTTGTTATCATGCCGGCCTTACCGCGGATCTGTTCAAGGCGGCACGTCTATGGCTGACAAGATTGCCGGGCGGGCTGGCAGTTGCAAGTGTCGTAGGGTCTGCGGGGTTCGCTGCCGTCAGCGGGTCATCACTTGCGACCGCCGCGGCCATGGGCAAGATCGCCATCCCCGAAATGATACGGCACAGATATCACCCGGAACTTGCAGCCGGGACAGTTGCCGCGGCAGGAACGATCGGGGCGTTGATTCCGCCCTCGATCATCATGATCCTGTTCGGCGTCTTTGCCGAAGTACCGGTCTCGCGGCTGTTCCTCGGAGGCATCATTGTCGGGTTATTGACGGCGATCGGCTACTCCGTGGTCATTATAGCCCGGGTGAAACTGAACCCAGAACTGGCCCCGGACATGCCCGGGCTTCCGACACGCAGCGAACGGATGGCGGCGGCAAAAAAGACATGGCCGATCCTGCTCATCATTCTTTGCGTCTTCGGCGGAATGTTCAGTGGGTTCTTCTCCGCAACGGAGGCGGGCGGCGTCGGTGCGATACTTTCGGCTGTTGTCGCCGTCTGTCAGGGCCGGCTCACGTGGGCTTCCGTCAGGTCGTCCCTGATGGAAACGATCATCACAACAGCCTCGCTTTTCATCATTGCAATCGGTGCCGCACTCTTGACACGCTTCATGGCTCTAAGCGGAGCGGGAAGTTATCTGTCGGATCTGTTGCTGCTAGCCGGTTCGAATGTTGTCGTTCTCATGTTGATTATCACGCTGATCTATTTGGTTCTGGGTATGTTCCTGGAGCCGATGGGAGCAATGTTGCTGACCCTGCCGGTCATGCTGCCCGCCATTGAGGCCAGCAACCTTGACCTTATCTGGTTCGGTATTCTCCTAGTGAAGTACCTTGAGATCGGAATGATAACCCCACCTATTGGGATGAACATATTTGTTATCAAGGGTGTGGCCGGAGATCTGACCTCGACCACCGCAATTTTTCGCGGCATCGCGTGGTTTCTGATTGCGGATATGGTCGTCGTGTTTCTGTTGATCCTGTTTCCGGATATAGTCTTGTTTCTTCCCAGGTTGTTGAACTGACGTTCCTTAACGGAGGTATTGTTTGATGACGAGAAAGCAGGTTTTCAAACCCTCGCGCGGGCCATTCGTGCAGGAGTCATGGAGGCATGAGTTGAGATTACCAGCGTGAAGAGGCACCGTGAAACCAAGATCGACCCTTGGGCATGTTTGCCAAGGCTGAAGTGGGGGTAACATATCCAATGTCGGACAGACCGAGCTATTCTGCACCTGCCTTGACAAAAGGGCTGGATATTCTCGAATTGCTATCGAAACATGACGGCGGGCTGACACTCAAGGAAATGGCGGGAAGACTTGAGCGGACCGTGAACGAGATTTTCCGCATGGTTTCGGTGCTGGAAGACAACGGTTTCATCCGAATGGGACCGGATAATCAGTATGTCCTGACCTTGCGTCTCTTCGAAATTGCGCATCGGCACCCGCCTGTAAAGTCCTTGATCGAAAACGCTTCCCCCCACATGCATCAGTTTTCCAACGCAACGCATCAATCCTGCCACTTGTCTGTCTATCAGGGCGGCAAGGCCGTGATCATCGCCCAGGTCGAAAGCCCGGAGCGTTGGTCATTCAATATGAAAATCGGCGCCATGCTCGAGTTGGTCGAGTCTGCGTCCGGATTGACCTTGCTTACTTTTCAAGCGGAAGACCGACGACAGCAGATGCTCGAAGAGTACGAGAAAGCCTTTGGCACACTTCCGACAAGCGTTTCAAAACTGCAAAGAGATATGAGCAGTATTCAACGGCAAGGGTATTGCGTCATGGAAAGTCAGCATGTGGCAGGCGTCACCAACATTTCCTTTCCCATCCTGGGGATAGAAGGAAATGCGATCGCGGCATTGACCGTACCTTATCTCAAGCACATCAGCGACCAAAGCATTCCGCTGCAGGACATACCGGAGAACATCCGAGTTGCGACGCAGGGTATATCGCGAATGAATGGATACTCGTCAGAAATATGGTCTCTGTAAGGTACTGTCGGACCAATTCGACTCGTCTCGACTTACACAGTGACGCTGTCTTTTACTCCGTACCGAGTTGGCGCCACTCGGCCAGAGCGGCGGTTCTGTTCAGCTTGAAGATATCGCGCCGGGGGAGGGTTCGGCCCTGATTGAAGTGGTTGAAGACGGAAGAATGGACGGCAACGAATCCTTGAAGACTTCGCATTCTGCGAAAACGCTGCATGGCTCGCTCTAGTCGTCGGAATGGGGATTGCCAACTTGTTTTCGCCTATTTGAGAGGAGCGAGACCTCTGCCTGTCAGGCGGTCATTTCGGCAGCATAGCCTCTCCAGAGGTCGAAAGCATCGGACCTTGCGTGGCGGTATGAGACGGCGGAGAGTTGATAGCGTCGTGGGCGAAAAACGATGATGATCTGATCATGGGCCGCCAGAAAACTTTGGGCCTGCCGGGGAGATTTGAACCGCCCCATCAACTTCTCGCGTTTTCGTGTTGGCCAGTGTGATCCTTCGATCCGGTTGTTCAAGCTCTTGTGCGCGCGATGATCTGCGCCCGTTGCCAGGTCCCGGATCGGCCTGAAACAACTGCGCAACTTGTCCGTGATGACGACACGGGGTTCACCGAACCGGTCGATCAGCCTTGCAAGAAAACGTCTTGCAGCCTTGGCGTTGCGCTGTGGCTGAACGAGAACATCAAGGACGTCGCCGTTCGCGTCGACCGCCCGCCAGAGCCAGTATTTTCTGCCGTTGATTGGGATGACGACCTCATCCAAGTGCCATTTGTCGCCCGCGGCCGGTCTGTCGCGCCTGATGCAATCGGCAAAGTGGCGGCCAAAGCGGTTCACCCATTTTCGGACCGTTTCCCGGCTGACCATCACACCCCGATCGGCGAGAAGATCCTCGACATCCGCCGTGCTGAGCGCGAAGCGATGGTAGACCCAGACGGCATATGCAACGATTTCACGAGGGAAACGGTAGCCTTTCAGGCGCGGCATGGAGGATGGCATATTCATACCCAACGCCTAACCAAGCGCCGCACCGCAAACAAGTTGGCAATCCCTGAAGACCTGCCGCAAGAACTGCGCTGGCGCGAATGGATGGGACGGATCGAGGCGGTGCTCTTTGCGAGTGCCTCGCCGGTCGGCCGTGAGGATCTTGCGCGTGTGGTGGGGCAGGGGGCCTCGGTCGAGATGCTGATCGACGATATCCAGGCCGAGCTGGTCGGACGGCCGTACGAGTTGGCGGAAGCCGCCGGTGGCTGGATGTTCCGGACGCGACCGCAGTTCGCCGATGCGATCAAGGCGGCCACTGATCTCTGCGGGCAGTCGCTCGCCTTCACCGAGATGGAAATGGGGGTGCTCTGTGCCATCGCCTATCATCAGCCGATCGACCGTGCCGGCCTCGCCGACATCTTCGGCAAGGAGATCAGCCGCGACCTGCTGGCCCGGCTGCGCTACAAGGACCTGATAGCCAGTGGACCGCGCTCGCCGCGGCCGGGCGCACCGCATACCTTCGTGACGACGGAGACGTTTCTGGTGGCCTTCGATCTGCAGAGCCTGAGGGACCTGCCGGAGCTGGAGCTGTCACAACCTTGATGTCCGAAATATGTCGGATTCTTCAGACAAGCGAAGCCGTCTGCTTTCAATCGGTCGGAGGTTTGGCCGTACCTGAAGTGCACGGGTATCAGAGCGGAATCGCGGGTTGCGCTCTGTGAGGTATAGAATTGACTTCTATGCCTCAAAAATGATCTACATGTGAGTTATAGAAAGGGGCGCTATAACTCATGGCATGGAACTGGCAGATATCCGGTTGGCCGGAATTCCGGTATGACGAGGCCGCACTGGCACCGCTTGAGCAGCGTTTCCTGATGTCGTCGGGTGAGGTCCTGGGGGCTGTCCACCATGTGAACCCGTCCGAGCGTGATCAACTCCGCATCGATCTGCTGAGCGATGAAGCGATTAAGACCAGTGCCATCGAGGGCGAGATGCTGGACCGACGCAGCGTACAATCCTCACTCCGCCGGCACCTTGGGCTGGAACCTGACAGCTATCCGAACAAACCGCGCGAGCAGGGTGTGGCTGAGATGATGGTCGATGTCTACTCGACCTACGCGGAGCCGCTGGAGCATGGCACGCTCTTTCGGTGGCATGAGATGCTGCTGGCCTTCGATAAGCGCCTGGAGACCATCGGGTCATACCGGCAGCATGAAGATGCCATGCAGATCGTCTCGGGTCGTCTTGATCGCCCTGTCGTGCATTTTGAGGCCCCGCCATCTGCGCAGGTTTCGGATGAAATGGACCGGTACGTTGACTGGTTCAACCGGACCGGGCCGGGTGCCGACGAACCCTTGCCAGCATTGACGCGTGCGGGCTTGGGCCATCTCTACTTCGAAAGCATCCACCCGTTTGAGGACGGGAATGGCCGCTTGGGCCGGGCCCTGGCCGAAAAGTCCTTGGCTCAGAACATTGGGCAACCGAGCCTGATCGCGCTTGCCTTCACCATCGAGCGTAAGCGGAAGGACTATTACGCTCAGCTTGAGCGGCACCAGAAGACGCTAGAGGTCACACCGTGGCTGGTGTGGTTTGTCGAGGCCGTTCTCGAAGCGCAGCAGGTCACCCTCGACCGCGTAGGCTTCTTCATTGCCAAGGCACATTTCTACGACCGGCATCGCGACGTGTTGAATGATAGACAGGCCAAGGTGATTGAGCGGATGTTCCGCGAAGGGCCAGATGGATTCAAGGGTGGCTTGAGCGCCGAGAATTATATTTCGATCACCGGGACATCGCGCGCGACCGCTACGAGAGATCTGCAATACCTTGTCGAGATTGGTGCCCTGACGCGCACTGGCGAGCGCCGATACACGCGTTACTGGCTGAAGCTTGACGAGTAGGGCGGGTAGTGCATCGTCGGTTGGGAATGGCGGTTTCCGGGCATTCGCTGCGATAGCAGAACACAATGCCCCTTCACCCCCGGAGGCTTCAACTGACCGCCAACTTTTCATTTCGGAACATTGGCGGTTTTTTCAATTCTCAATGATACTATTTGATAGCAAGAAGTACCAATCCACACTCACTTAGATTTTTGAATCGCAAGTTCTTAAAGCATTTGCCAGAAGCCGTCCAAGCCGTGCGGTTTCTTCGTCGGCACCTTCAGCGTCAATTTCAAGACTGCGCGCCATCATTTCTCGCTCTTTTGACGAAGTGATAGCACCCTCCACCAAGTTAGTAAGAATTTTTACGGCGGCGCGTCGCACTTCCATGACCTGACGCTCAAGCGAGACAATTTTTTCATCGCGTGCCATTTTTTCTCCAGCCAGGTTCCAGGTAGGGTAAGATGTCACAAATCCGACAGTTACCCTGTCACAACCCAGGTATTCTATCCACCCAAAGAGAAAGTATTTCTAGAGAGCTTTTTTGACTTGGGAGGGTAGCGTGCAAATGCAATCCGTGATTGCTTTGAACCACCGTGTAACCCCGTGTTTTTTTCGGGTATGTATTTGCTGGCCGCTCGACTGATTTGGCGAAGATTGCCGCGCAGGCGTCTGGCAACAAGTCGTGAAAAAATTGGAGGAGTTCGTCATGAAAGGCAATCAACCTTTACTTGATCAATTATCAGTTGCTGCCCGACGTGGAGATATTTCTCGACGTGATTTTCTTTCAACCGCTACGGCGGCTGGATTTTCTACGACTCTAGCAACCAACCTTTGGAGCTCCCAGGCGTTTGCTCAACCGCAACGCGGGGGTACGTTTCGCTGGGGCATCCACGACGGTAATACTGGCGACACACATGACCCCGGGACTTATGTCTCCCGGCAACAGATATACTTGGCGCACCAGCATCGGAGTTATCTCACGCTGATCGAGCCAGACAATTCCCTCGGACCAGATCTGGCAACTGACTGGGAAGCAACACCAAACGCGGCTGAGTGGACTTTCGAGCTGAACAGAAAGGCGACCTTTCATAGTGGCAGAGCGGTGACTTCAAAGGATGTGATCGCGTCATTGAATCACCACCGCGGCGACACCTCAAACTCGTCCGCCAAATCACTGTTAACCGATGTCGATGACATCGTCGCGGATGGCGACCATACGGTTGTTGTCAAACTTTTGCGTGGAAACGCGGACCTTCCCTGGTTGATGACAGATTATCACTTGGCGATTTGCCCCGCCCGAGACGACGGCACGATCGATTGGGAATCAGGTGACGGCTGTGGTCCCTTCAAGATCGAGCGCGGAGAGTTCGGAGTGCAGTGGGAGCTGACCCGGCATGACGGATGGCACTTGGAAGGCCCGTACTTCGATAAGCTCGAATTGGTTGTTTTCAACGATCCAATTGCACGAGAGACTGCATTGCTGTCTGGCGATGTCGACGCGATATCATTGGTTGAACTGAAAAATCTAAAGACGTTGGAACAGCGTACCGATATCGAAATCGACAATGTACCGTCAGGAGCGGCAATTACGCTGCCGATGCATTGCGATGTTAATTTCCGCTGAGAAGTGACCCGGTAGGCTTCAAACTTTTCACTGAGAATTGACCCATGTGAACACCTTTCCCTGACGGGTTTTGTCGGGGAGACATGGAGTGATCGACATGGGATTTTTGAGTGTCATTCGACGTTGGGCCTTGCGTGGGGAGTGGGCAAAACTTGGGGGTGTTTGTTTATGATGGCGGTTTCACAGCAGAGGAATTGCCATGGATGTGCGGATCATCGTCGAGACAACATTTGAGAACGGAACCACGAAGACGCGGCGTCTGG
>Ga0310345_10001710_pt1 | contig 23645 bp, 19 predicted proteins | sample HC15DNA20500_MG_FD_204667 | JGI IMG/M metagenome (GOLD analysis project Ga0310345, IMG submission 204667) | Marine microbial communities from station ALOHA, North Pacific Subtropical Gyre - HC15-DNA-20-500_MG | ecosystem: Environmental > Aquatic > Marine > Oceanic | place: Pacific Ocean: North... | reverse complement strand
AACTCCCTTCGGAAAGGTTGAGGATGCCCTCGGAGGCGCCGCTACTTATTTCAGTGTGGCGGCCGGATTCTTCTGTGACGTGCAGCTGGTTGGCTGTGTCGGAGAGGACTTTCGCGACGAGGATCTCGTCCTCCTGAAATCCCGTCAGATCGATCTTGCCGGCCTGGAAAAGATGAAGGGAAAGACTTTTCGCTGGGCCGGAGAGTATGGATACGACCTGAACGAAAGACGAACTCTGGACACCCAGCTAAACGTCTTCGCCGACTTCAAGCCTACACTTCCCCAGGCCTACCGCAGCAGTGACTACGTCTTTCTCGCCAACATCGACCCGGCACTGCAGCTGCGAGTGCTCTCCCAGGTGGACACGCCCAAGCTGGTGGCCTGTGACACCATGAACTACTGGATCGAGGACCACTTCGAGACTCTGCTTGAAACCCTCAAGCACGTCGACGTGCTTCTCATCAACGATGGCGAGGCACGCCAGCTAACGCAGGAGTCCAACCTGATCAAGGCCGCAAACAAGATTCACCAATGGGGACCAAGCACGCTCGTGGTCAAGCGGGGAGAATATGGAGCGCTGATGTTTCAAAGAGATCATCGGAACCAAGCATCCATCTTCGCGGCACCGGCTTTTCCCCTGGAAGATGTGTTTGACCCGACCGGCGCGGGCGACAGCTTCGCGGGTGGATTCATGGGCTATCTTACGGGCACGAACCGCTCAGACCCAGATGCCTTCCGCCAGGCGATCATCTTCGGTTCGGTGATGGCAAGCTTCAATGTGGAGAAGTTCTCTCTGGAGCGCTTGAAAACCCTGACGTTCACCGAAATCGAGCTCCGCTACCGGGAGTTCAAGCGTCTGACTCATTTCGATGATTTCGCCCACTGGCGCGATGAAGTGACGACGTGAAATCTCTGCTCCTCCTTCTGACCCTCTCCGCCCCAGCCTGGGCGCAGGAGGCACCAGAAATCGATCCACTCGCCCTGGAGTGGTTTCAAAAAGGAGAAGCCCTGATCGACACTCCTCAACAGTACTCGGATCAACAAGCCGAGTACTTCGAAAAGGCGATCACACTGGCTCCGCAGCTAGTCCCTGCGCGATACAACCTTGCCCTCATCTATATCAGACAGGAAAGGCTGGATCGGGCTTTGGTGCACCTGAATGCACTGATTGAAGTGGAGAAGGAAAACTTGCGCGGTTACCTTCTGCGGGCGGGCGTCCTCGAAAGGCGTGGCCAGTTTGATCTGCTAAGAAAAGACCTTGCGACGATTCTCGACAGGGACCCGGAGAATCCCGAGGCCTGGGAACTACAAGGGAGATCTCACTATCGGGCGAAGCGTTATCAGGAGTCGTTACAAGCTTTCCAAAAGGCCTTGGCACTGAATCCAGGCTTGACCGAGATGTACCTCCAACTGGCCCAGGTGCAAATGCTCTTGGAGCAGGGCGAGGCAGCCGTCCAAAGCTATCAGATCTTCCTGGCTAAGTATCCAGACGATTTCGAGGCTCGTTTTCTACTTGGTCGTCTCCATCGACAACTGAACCAGAATGAGTCGGCGATGAAAGAGTTGCTGCGGGCGGAGCGCTTGAATCCGGACGATCCCCGGCTCTCTCAGATCATGGGGGATCTCTACCTCGAACTGGGAAACCTGAAGGAAGCTCATAAGCGGTTGCTCCGGGGTGATAGAGATAACACCGCCAATCTAGGCATCATTGCCCAGCGCGAAGGACGCAACCGGGAGGCGACAGAACACCTCCTCAAAGCCCTCGAGAAGGATCCAGAGCAACCACTTCTGTGGGCCTATCTGGGAGACGCATTGGTGGCTCTGGACGAGAAAGTGGAGGCTATCAAGGCCTACCAGTCCGCCTTGGATCACCAGCCAGAAGACTATTCGAGCCTATACAACCTGGCAAGTCTTCATGCCGCATTGGGTCAGCCGGACCAAGCAATCGACTATCTGGGGCGAGCATTGCAGGTGAAGCCTCAATCAGGATCCGCACACTACAATCTGGCCCTCATGCTGGATACGAAAGAGGAATACGCTGAGGCCCAGACACACTACCTAAAGGCGATCCAGAACGGAATCGGAAAGCCCGAGGCTCACTTTCGCCTGGCAATCATCTATGCCAGACAATCGGAGCCCCAGAAATCGCTGACGCATCTCGAAGTGGCCTTCCGCGAGAATCCGCACAAATTCACGCCACTGGTGCGGGCGGAACTTCGCCAGATCCACTCAGATCTGGATAACATCCGTTACCGCCGCGACTTCAATGACCTGCTAAAGAAGTACCTGCCCCAGGGGGTTGAGCCTGTGCTTGAGAGTGAAACAGTGAAACAGTGAGCAGTTTAGCATCAACAGGGTCAATCCCGACGAAAAGCATGCACGGCTCAGCATTGATACTGTAGAACACGCTCGCAAGATTGCTGATAGCTGAAGCAGAATTGATGACTCACTATTGACTCAATCACTGATCACTCTCTTCTCGCGACGAATAGCCGCCAGGATACCCTTCAGGGCTGCGTTGGCCTTTGCCTTGCTAATACCGGGGACGGAATCGTCGTAGTCTGTGAGCTTGGCGACCACGATCTGCCTCGAGGGAATAACCAGTGTGGTTTGCCCTCCGGCCCCGGCCGCGTAGTAGGTATCTTCGGGTGCGTCGTAGTTACCCGTCGTGTTGAGCCACCACATACCTCCGTATCTGGCCACACTCTCCTTGTTTTCCTCGTTGTTCCAGGCAGGCGCCGGCGTTCGAACGAAGTCAACGAAGTCTTTGGAGAGGAGGCGCTTACCCTGCCAGAGTCCCTCCTGCAGGTAAAGGAGGCCGATGCGAGCCCAGTCTCGAACCGTTCCGTGCTCATAGCCGGACAGCACGAAGTTCCCGTAGGGATCCGTGTCTAGTACCATACGCCTGATTCCGATCTCGTCGAAAAGGGCTCGCTGGGGGTAGGTCAGGTACTCCTCACCCTGCGCCCGGACGATACACTTGACGATGTAGCCGAGAGTCAGGGGATCACAATTCCGGTACCGTCCCACCGTGTTGGGCGGATACTGCAAGGGTCGACTGGCCACGTATCGGAAAATATCAATCGCGCCACAGTAGGGGTAGTAGTGATCTGGGTACTCGGGTCCCACTACGTACCGCCCTTCCGGGGTCTTCACCAAAGCCTCGTAGAGGGTGAACTTCAGGCCACTCGACATCCGCATCAGATCGGCGATTCGAATCTGGGCTCTCTCGTCTCCGGGCTGCTGCCACTCGGGTACTGGAGCGGGATCCTCCAGCTTCAAGAGACCCTCCTGCTCGAGTCTTCCGATCAGAGTGCCGGTAAGACTCTTCCCCTGGGACCAGCTTTCCAGCAGGGTATTCTTGGTGATTCCCTCGGCGTAGCGCTCGGCCACCAGACGACCCTTGTACAGGACCACCATGCCTGCGATTTGCGACGGCTTCTCGAACGCCAGGTCCACCGCCGCTTCCACTTTCTCCTGGTCAACCTCGGGCGGCAAGGGATCATCCGACAGCATGTCACCCATGGGCCAGGCCTGAGTCTGGGCGTCGGGAAGACTGGTCTGGACCGGGACAGGCTCGAAGAAGATGCCCTCGTGGTCGGCCGGGTGGATGATGCACCCTTGATCGCCGTAGAGCTTTGCCGTGCGTGTCAGCGTACCGCCTAGCGAGGCCCTTACCACTTGATTGTCGTAGTCGACTTCCTCACCAAGATCCGGAAAATCAGCCGCAGGAAGGCGGATCAGGGCTCCAACAACCCTACGGCTGTGCTCGATCGCTTCGGCCTCCTTCATGCCAGTGACGAAAACCGACGAGCAGAGCAGTTTGGCATACCCGGCAACGCCCAGGCTGCGGATATCCTGATCTTTAGCCTCCGGGATAGGCCCGATGTTGGTCTGGCTCGGTACTGCTCGATCCCCCGTCGGATCGTTGCACCCAGCACTGGGGATCAATGTCGCTGCTAAAAGTAAGGAAAGGACGACCAGAATGAGCAACGAGCTGGGTCTCAAGAGTGGAATCCTGTCATGCATGCAACATCTCCGATGGCCTGGTAGTAGCGGTGGCCTCCAGGCCGCCGTTCGTCGAGCCAAAGGGCTCGAAGAAAGAAGAATACTTCGGCCTGGAGACCAAAGCTACGCCCGGTCAATCGTAGAGCAGGAAGCGTGCTCGGGTCTCCCGAAAAGAGGTCAGATCCTTCTGCCATCCCGAAAGGATCTCATGAGCAGATCGCCCCTGCTCCAGACCCTCCCGAATAGCTGGCGATCCGGAGAGGCGATCGAACATGTCATTCTTGAACTCGAACTCTTTGGGATGCATGCGAATCAGCTGCTGCAACAGATGAAGCACGGTCCTGATGGGATCGAAAGAGTGGCGATCCAGCACGTGAATCTGAATCCCGCGACAAGACTCTCCCGCGAACTTCGAGAAAGTCGGGCGGAACGCCTGGGGGCGAAATCGTACGCCCTCCAATCCTAGCAGGTTGAGTTTCTGTGCCAGTTGAGCGCTCTTCAACCAAGGAGCCCCAACTAGTTCGAAGGGAAGTGTGCTCCCCCTCCCCTCGGACAGATTGGTTCCCTCGATCAAGCAAAGTCCCGGATAGACGGTAGCGGTAGCAAGGGTGGGCATGTTGGGAGAAGGCATTATCCACTGGAGACCGGTCTGGTCGTACCACTGCGATCGCCTCCAACCGCGCAGCGGAACGATTTTCAGCTCGCAGCCCAGTTCGGCCTCGACGTTGAACAGACGGCCTAGTTCCCCGACGGTCATTCCATGTCGTAGAGCAATAGCGTGTACGCCGACAAACGTTTCTTGTCCCGGCTCCAGTAAGGGACCCTCTACGCGGGTGGCATCGATGGGATTGGGACGATCCAGCACCACCAAAGGGACTCCGTGCAGGCCTGCCGCCTTGATGCACTCGTAGAGGGTTGAGATATAGGTGTAGAAGCGGACTCCCACATCTTGAACGTCGAAGACCAACACGTCCACTCCCTCGAGCATCTTTGCCGTCGGAGCCCGGATCGAGCCGAAGAGGCTGTAGCGGGACGCTGCTCCTGATATTTTCTCCCCCGCCTGGGCCTGTCCCAGCAGACCATGTTCGGGGGCGAAAAGGGCTACCAGGTCGACTCCGGGATGACCTTCCAGAAGATCAGCCAGGCTCTCCATCTGGGCAGTCACCCCAGTATGATTGGTGATCAACCCAACGCGCTGTCCTTGGATCCAGGAAAAATGAGGTTCTTGAAGAATCTGATCCGCTCCCAACTGGATTGGGGCTGCGGGGGCAAGGAATAGAGCCAACATAGGAAAAACAGTCAAGGCGGTATCATCAGGACGGGGCGAGCTCCCGTTCCCTGAACTCCATGCACACTTTGCTTGAGGGAAGAATCTTGTCTGGATTGCACAAGCCCTTGGGATCGAACAAATAACGGATCCGCTTCATGATTTCCAGATCGCAATCGGAAAACATAAGCGGCATGAAATCCCGCTTCTCGAGGCCCACTCCATGTTCTCCAGTGAGGGCTCCACCCACCTCGATGCACACCTGGACCATTTCCTCGCTGGCCTTCAGCACTCGATCCAATTGATCCGGGCTGTCGCCGTCGTAGAGAAGGACAGGGTGCAGATTGCCGTCCCCTGCATGAAAAACGTTGACCATGGGAAGGCGGTACTGGTCAGCAATCGCGTAGATCCTTTCGACGACCTCGGTCAGCCGGGTTCGGGGAACGACCGTGTCTTGAAGGTAGAAGTTCCGGGCCAGCCTTCCGAAGGCACCGAAAGCCTTCTTTCGGCCCGACCAGAGGCGAGTTCGCTCGCTTTCATCACGGGCCTCTTTAACCTCGCGGGCGCCGTTGACCTGCAGGATTTCGCGGACCTGCTCACCCAGAGCCTCGGTTTCGACCTTGTCCCCATCCAACTCGATTAACAAGACACCGGCGGCATCGGTGGGGTAACCAGCGGCGTAAAGTGAGTTCTCTACCGCCTGAATCGTTAGCTGATCCATGAATTCCATAGCTGCCGGAATGATCCCCGCGCCGATGATATCGGAAACCGACCGGGTGGCGTCGCTTAGCTTGAGGTAGTCTGCCAGGAAGGTCTTCACCGTTTGGGGAAGAGGCAGGAGTCGAACCCAGGCCTTGGTCATGATTCCCAGGGTTCCCTCACTGCCTGTGAACAACCCCCTCAGGTCGAAACCGGAATTTTCTCCTTGAGGACTGCCCAGTACTACCAACTCTCCCTGCGGGGTGACCGCTTCAATCGCCAGCACGTGCAACACCGTCGACCCGTACTTCAGACAGTGGGGTCCTCCGGCGTTGGAGGCGATGTTCCCCCCGATGGTACAGCTGCTTTGACTGGAGGGATCCGGAGCGAAATAGAGACCCAGAGGCTTGACTCGCTGGGACAGGTCCAAGTTGATCACGCCGGGCTCGACGACAGCATAACGGTCGATCTCATTGATCTCGAGTATGCGATTCAGTCGAGACATCTGCAGCAGAATTCCCCCACGGATGGGGATCGCTCCCCCGCTCAAACTGGTACCTGCGCCCCGGGGCAGGTAGGGGAGATCGTTTTCGTAAGCGATTCGCACGATCCCCTGGATCTGCTCTGCGGTAGAGGGGTAGACGACCATATCAGGTGGATTACGGTGAAAGGTCAGTCCATCGCACTCATAAACCAGGCGCTCGGCGAGATGAGTCTGGACGTTCCCCTCTCCTACGATCGCTGCGATCTCTTTTTCCACTTCCGCCGGACCCATGCTTCGATTCTATCAATCTAGTGTCAGGACTGCGATCAAGGGGCCACTAAACTGAAACTTCAAGAATTCGTCGCACGTCTCCTGTCCTCCGAAGGTGCCGCCAACGGGTGAACTACCAGCGTTACGAAACCAAGTCCGACAGAGCCGAGAACGACTTGAGCCGTTAGCAAAGTGAGGCCAGGTTCCGAGGAGAGAGCCGGACAACTCTTCCCCACGCAGTGACGCACAAATCCCCAGTAGCCGGCAGTTTCTTTCTCGAATGGGGCCAGCACTGCCGGAGGCCGCACTAACCTGAAACTTCATTTGGTTCCTGCGGCTGACGGAAGTGGGTTCGGTCTCCAGGCCGAAGTATTCTTCTTTTCGAGCAGTTGGCTCGATACACGGCGGCCTGGAGACCGCCGCCACGGACGGGACAAACTTGAAACTGACGGTAATCAGTTGTCAGCGATTAGCTCACCTTTGGAGGCTCGCTCTACCCGGTTAGACTCGCCTCGAAGACGCTTCAATGTCTCCTGGTATCGGATCTCCATCTCCCGGGCCTGGCCATCCCGATACGCTCGCTCGGACGCCCGGGCTGCGAAAGTGGAAGGGACTGCCGGAACCTCGACGACCCCAGTGGTGATGCGGTCGTTTCCCCACTCGTAGGCCACGACCTCGCCCTTGCTGACCAACAGATTCACTCCCACATTGGCCTCGACCACGGGAACTCCGTTCTCCCGAGCACGGGCTAGAACTGTCTGGTTCTGGTTTCGGCTCTTGCTACCGTAGGAAGGGATCAACAGAAGTCGAGCCCCGTCCAATACAAGAGTTCGAGCCAGCAGGGGATTCCAGCGATCGTTGCAAATCAAAAATCCCAGCCGGCCAAGAGGCGTATCGAAGGCGCGAAGAGTGCGACCTACGCGGTTGAAGTACCAGCTCTTGTGGGTTCCCTCGGCCAGCTGAACTTTGTGTTGTTTCCCGCAAATCTCTCCTTCGGCATCAATGAAAACCGCAGTGTTATAGACGTCCCGCTTCACCCGTTCGGCGAAGCCGAAAGAGATACAGGTCTTGAGAGTTCGTGCCAGGCGGCGGAAGCGGACCATGTAGTCCCCATCGATAGGCTCGGCGATTTCCAACATGGCCTCCGGCGGCATACGCCCCTCGAGCACGTCCATCACCGTGTACCCTTCCAAAACGCCTTCGGTTGTCAGAATCAGTTCAGGACTCTCATCGGCGGCCTTTCGGAAAAATGCTTCGGCCTTATCGGCATTGTAGGCCTTGTCCCACTTCTTCGGTTTGATGGAGATGGCCGAGGCCTTGACGGGGCGATACATTCCTCTACCTACAAAGCGTAGAGATCACCGAACTTGGTCTCGAGGTAGGTCAGGAAGTAACTCGAATCCAGGGGTTCTCCACTGACACGATGAATGAGTTCGGAGGCAGAAAATGTCTTCCCATGGACGTGAACCTTCTCCCGCAGCCACTCCCTCAAAGGCCTCAACTCTCCGGAACCGAAGAGCTGCTCCAGATCCGGCAAATCCCTTTGGGCCTGCTGGAACATCTGAGCAGCATACAGGTTCCCCAATAGGTAGGTAGGGAAGTATCCGATCAGACCCTGAGACCAGTGCGTGTCCTGGAGCACTCCCTCTGACGATTGTTCGGGCACCACCCCCAGATAGTCCCTCATGCGCTCCTTCCAGACCTGGTCTAGATCCCGAACTGCCAACGACCCTTCAAGAAGCGATTTTTCCAATTCATAACGGAGAATCACGTGGAGTCCGTAGGTAACCTCGTCTGCCTCTACCCGGATCAAGCTTGCTGTCACCTGGTTGATCGCCGGCATGAAGTCATCCAGAGAAACAGTGTCGAAGCGCCCGGGAAAGGTTTCCTTCAAATGCGGATACCAATAGTCCCAGAAGGGTCGGCCGCGAGCTACCTGGTTTTCCCAAAGCCGGGACTGAGACTCGTGAATTCCCAGGGAGATGGAATCGCCCGCGGGAAGACCGAAGTGATCCACTCCCAGGCCCTGCTCATAGAGGGCATGCCCGCCTTCGTGAACGATCCCGAAAAGGGACGAGGCAAAGCTCTCCTCGGCGTAGCGAGTGGTAATGCGAACATCCATAGGAGAGAAGCCGCTGCAAAATGGATGGGCTGAGACGTCCAGCCTTCCAGCCTCCCAATCGAAACCCATGGCAGTCAGGATTCGTCGACCGAATGCCTCCTGTTCTGGTCGAGGGAAGTCTCCCTGGAGAACACTCGAATCCGGCTCTACCACGGAGTCTCCGATCCTTGCTACGAGATCCGTGAGCTTGGGGCGCAAGACGGAAAACAGGGCGTCCAGTTCCGTAGTGGTCATGTCCGGTTCGTACTCGTCCAACAGAGCGTTGTAGGGAGATCCTGAGAACTCGAGACAGCGGGCCTCTTCACGCTTGAGGCGGACGATCTTCTCTAGCGGCTCCACGAACAGACCGAAGTCGGACCGCCGGCGGGCATCCACCCACACGTGATAACCGAGAGATGTTGTCTCGGCCAGTTCCCTAACCAGCGATTCGGGAATTCGGACGGCTCGCTGGTGCTGCCGACGCATTTCCCGAACGCTCGCGCTGATCCAGGGATCGGAGTTCACATCCTCCAGTTCCTCGAGCACGTCCACCCACTGGGGTTCGGTCAGCTTTTCATGATAGAGACCTGCCAGCATCGCACTCTGTTGAGCTCTGAGTGATGATCCTCGGGGAGGCATCAGGGTCTCCTGGTCCCAGCTCAGCAGTGCTAGAACGCCTCGCAGATTAACCATCTCTCGGCTGCGTTCCAGAAACCACTCCTGTGACTGCCTCATCATCTTCCTTGAGCAAATGATAGCAACTGGTTGGTGGTTCGGCCTACTCTCTTTTTTCCTTTCGAAACTTCGGCTCGATTTACTGCGTCCCGGAGACCATCGAGGATCCTCCCAGGCTGAAGTCTTTTGCAGTATATTAACCGGCTGGGATCAGTGGCTGAGCGGTGGCAATTGCGGGAAAGGTGGTCAAGACACCGGGGGATTGGCGGATCACGGTAAAAGCCACCGCCCCGGTGGGTTCCTTCACCTGGATCCAGAGAGAACCTGTAAACATCTTGGGCAGGTTCAGGTCAAGCCATCCCTCATTCGGGAACTCAGATCGCTGCTGTCTGGGCATCAGACTGACCTCTGTCGGCCCTCGAATGACACTCCCTGCCCCGTTCCGCACCGTCACGATGAGAGTCAGGGAACGGTTCTCGGTGTTGGCAGCTGCGATTCCGGTATCGATACCCGCCTCCAGGTCTCGCGTCAAAGGCATTACCACTTCTCTAAGTGGAGCACTTTCGCCGACGCCAGCGGTGCCTACCGATGGAGACTCGAAAAGGACAACCCCTCCAACCGGAATCCGGGAGGACACTTCGACTGACCCCAGCACCGCCTGCAGACCTCCAGATGGCAGGATCACACACCCAAGGGGGACAATCGCGACGTTCATTTGGCCATTGGCCAGAAATTTTCCGCCAAGAGTCACCGCTGCTTCACCCCTCGAAGCATTCCGTACCTGGATCTGAACCTGGGCGGTGCTGGTAGGGGATGGGTTGACCAGCAGTAGTACCGAAGTCAGGTCCCCTAAATGGGCAAACTGGGCGTAAAAGCTTCGAGTCGTGATCCGATTTTGGACAACGGGAAAGGTGGTGAACGCACCGGGCGCGAGTCGGATCACGGTGGCCGCTATAGGCCGGTTGGCAGTGGCCAGCACTGACCCCTGAAAATCGGCAGGAACTCCCGGAACTAGCGACTGCAAATCGTCTTTTTCACGCACGAACCGAGCGATGTGGCCATTACCCTGAAGTTCGATCGTATTGCTTCCCACGGGAAGCCCGTTCTTTCCCTGGACCTGGATAAATATCTGTACGGGTCGGTCGTCCGTATTGGTGATCGCCAATCCGGTGTTGGTGATCCCTCCACCCCTGATCTCGACTGGAGCGATGAAATAGTGGAGGGGCATACTTGCACCAACACCGGTAGTCCCAAAAGGGCCTTCAAAAAGTACCGCACCGCCGATAGAGGTTCCGGCTCGGGCTCGAAGCGATCCCACAAAATTGGTCCCAGCTCTGCTTCGAACTGACAAGGCACCACCGGGCGACAGGCCAAAGGGATAATCCCCCTGGGGATCCCTGGCCAAAGACAACAGATTCTGGGGCTGGCGCTGGCCGATCCCATCTCTGAGAGAAATCCTGCCGCCGGAATGTCGACCCAAATCAGTGTTGATAAGGAAAAACTCCGAGGTCGAGGCTCCGGGTAGATTAGCGAACTGGGCGAAAACTTCTTCGAAGCGAAGGATGTCGAAAATCTCCAAAGCCCCAGACATCACACCAAATTCCTGACTGGTCCTCAGAAGAACTGAGCGAGTCCCTGCCACCGCATCCTGGGGAATCGATACCGGGAACCATTTGGTGGCCGTCTGGTTAAAGCCAGCGATACCTACGATTGACCCTACGCTCAGGTCGGATCCCAGAAAGAACAGGCCCTGAGCCGGTAGCAAGGAACCAACGCCGTTTCCCCGTACCACCACATTGGTATCAAGGCCCTGGAACGCCGTAGCGTTCAGACTGGTCAAGGAAGATTCCATGGTATCAAAGTCGGTTCCCACAAACAGGGGGTCCACCGTCGAATTTCCCGAGACAACGTCGAAGTCAATGCCAATGACATCGCCATCGACAGCAACCGTGGGCTCCAGGCTAAGTCTGTAGAAAGCGGGAAGAAAGTTCGTCACCATTGGAGTGGAACTGAAGATGCCTCCGGTAACATTATTCGGTGTCATGGGGCCATCCAGTGGCTCCACATAGAGCGAATACATGCCCTTGGGCAAGAATTGCAGTCTGTAGGCACCGTCGGTCAATGTGATCGCGCTCGCTACCGAGACCCCATATTCGTCGACCGCCACCACGAAGGCACCAAAAACGGGAGCGCCCATCATGGTCACGCGGCCAGAGATGCTGCCCGTGATCTGATCCATCCCGGGCAGAGGATAGCCAACATTGATGCCGGCGATGTCGTCCCAGCTCAGGGAATTGAATCCAAAATCAAAGGCTCCGCCCTGGAAATACATGGACGCGTCCCTGAGGATGGTGTGCCCCAGAAACCAATTGTGTCCCAACTCATGAAGAACGACATCCAGAAGGTTGTCTATCCCTTTATCGGTGGATTCGATGGTGCTCCAGGTCTTGTCTGGATTGATCGCAATATCGGCCTCGACGATCCGATCTCCAATCGACCGTCGCAACGAGACCCCCAAAGCGGCACCAAGTACAGCCCGGTTGACTGGAGTGTCTGCCGCCGTGATGACATTGGTATCGTCGCCCAGCCCCACATTCTGGACGGCGGTGTCCTCACCCAGATTAAGCACGATTGAGGAAACTCTGGTCCAGCGTTGCAGCGCCTCGGCAATGACCAATCGTGGTTGGCTCCCATCTACAACGTGGCCCAGCCCATCCGTAAAGCCCTCCCACATCCGTACTTCGACTGGGTATTGGCTCTGATCCCAGATCGGCATATTGCCTTCTGGTCTGATAGACACCACGTAGGCGCTCAGGGACGCTCCTGCTAGCATCGAGGCGCCCATCAGAAACGAATACTTCCAGCTAATCCGTTTCATGGGATGACCCTTGAAGCGCGCTCCGAAGCTGCCCGGCCAGAACTCCGATTTCCCAGAGAACCTGTGCCTTCGGTGCTGACAAGACTTGCAGAATCGGATGTGACGAATAAAGACGCGCTACCCGTTTGCCTTGCTGGTCTTGAAGAACTGCGAGTCTCCCCAGTGATCCACCCAGAGTGCGGTTCTGTCGGAGAGGATCGACATAACAGAAAACCAGGTATTCCTGATTCAGTCCATACTGAGGACTGTGTGAAACGGTCACGGTCTCTTCGCCAAGCGTACCTCCATATTCAACTATCTCTAGCCGCTCCGCTTCTGCTGCTCCCGTTATGCTCTCCTCGACCTGGAAGGTATAACGGGTCAGAATGAACTGACCACTGTCGGAACGAAAGCTCTCCAGACCGATCATCTTCCCCAGGAATATGACCTGCGTCTGCTCGAGGAAATCCGATCCTCGAATGGAAAAGTAGTCGTGCTGGCCAGAGACTGAAACCGAGAAAGGTGGGCCAAAGAACAGGATGGAAAAGAACAAGCTGAGGTAGACGAGTCCTCGCAACCCGTCCAATCGAGATCGCATCAGACGCTTGAAAGTGAGGTTTTGGTCTGTCACTCCGTACCCCCGGGCGCCCTTTTTTGAAAAAGCCCCAGAGAATAGATGAAAATAGCGGCCAATCGTGGCATTACAGGGTGCCTCCGGAGGAGACTCCATCCTTTGCAGCAAAACAGGATTCCGGGGCTCGGGCAAGATAACCAATGTGTATAATTGCGACGAAAAGGGGGAAACGTTGAAATTCTATCGCTACCAGGATGATTCTGGAGGGGTCGTCCCGCTGATCGAAATCCGGCCAGGCCACCTTCTTAACCTAGGGCCTCCTTCGCCAATTGGAGGGTTCGAAGACCTTCTTGGATTGGCTCAACAGCTAGGCAGTTCCCCCGAAGATCTGATGGAGAACCTAATGGGAAAGGGCCCTCCGGCTACTACGCCGGCGGAGTTGGAGTCTCGGGGTCTTCGCTTGCTGTCGCCTCTCGTCCCGAAAGAGGTCTGGGCTGCCGGCGTGACCTACGGACTCAGCCGTGATGAACGCCAGAAGGAGAGTTCTCTACCCGAAGTCTATGCGCGAGTATTCCGTTCAGAACGTCCGGAGGTCTTCTTCAAAGCCACAGCGGAACGATGTGTTGGCCCGTTTGATGCCATCGGTATCCGGGGGGACTCGAACTGGAACGTCCCAGAAGCCGAATTGGCTTTTGTCCTCTACCAGGACGAGATCGTTGGTTATACCATAGGTAACGACGTCAGCAGCCGTTCGATCGAGGGGGAGAATCCACTCTATCTGCCCCAGGCAAAGATCTACGACAGATGCTGTGCCATCGGTCCCTGCGTCGTGACCCCGGCCGAGATACCCGATCCCCACAAACTCACGGTGCAGTGCGAGATCATCCGTGAAGGAAACACGATCTTTTCGGGACAGACCTCAACCGCCGAAATGGTGCGCACCTGTCAAGAGCTGGCGCGCGTCGTGAGGAAGCACAATCCCCTACCCGATGGCACCGTGGTTCTCACCGGAACCGGCCTGGTCCCACCTGAAAACATCTCGCTGCTTGCAGGCGACCGGGTTAAGATAACGATTGAGAAAATTGGGACTCTAGAAAACCCGGTGATTGAAGTCTAAGCATACCGTTTCATAAATACGGTAACGTTTGTGGCGAGCGCGACACGTCAAAATGACCCGGTACTACCCAAAGTCGTCCCGATCAGGTTCTGTCTAGGTGATTTGGCAAACGTTCTCGCTCGGCGGCGTAGCGCCGATAGTTCCTGAAACCGGCGGGCGTCAAACCGCGTCCGTTGCAGCGTGTTGTTAGGCTCTCACCTTCCATCTCAACGGGTCTCGCCTCCCATGCAGGCATGCAACGACCAAGATCTGCTCGGGATAGAGTCGATACAACAGAGAGTAGGGAACCGCTTGAGTCTTATTCGTCGGGCTTCCCGATAGAAGATAGGATACGCTTCCGGATTCTCCTTGAGCCGGGCGCCCGCCTCGCGTACAGCATCAAGGAACTTGGCACCCAAGTCAGGGTCCCGATCTCCATACCACCGGTATGCGTCTTCAATATCCGCCGCCGCCGCAGGACGAACAATAAGCTTCACGACGGGTCGAAGTCGAGGCGGTCGAGAACTTCATCCCACGGGATTCCTCTAGGACCCTCCCGTTCGAGATCGTCGAGTCTCCGGTCGAGTTCTTCCCGCTGGGCTCTGGTTAGCGGCACATCGTCATCGGAGAGACTGCCCCAGATCTGCTCGAGGAGGCGCAGGCGCTGCTCAGGACTCAAACGATCGATGTCAATTGCGAGTTCCCCCATACCCCTAGTCTACTCGAAACATGCCGGTTTGCGGGTCTCCAAGTGGCAACCCTTTGTTCTTGTATGGCCAACGGTACCAAGCTCAACTGCAAGCCGACGACCGAGCGCGAAGCGCGGGAGGTGCTTGTCAGCTGCAGCGTGTTGTTGGGCGGCGTCATGGGCAGCGGTCGGTACGGGTCGATCTGATCGCTCGCGGGTGACCCTGCTATGACAGCGTGATCCAGTAGTAGCGCTTCAGGGGTCTGTTCGTGCCGTCGCACGTGAGGAGCACTGCAGTCAGTCCGCGCGCGCGCGCCACTGGCAAAGCCTGGCGCAGCATCTCCGTAGCGACTCCGCGGTCTCGGGAGGACGGCACGGTGTCGTAGCCGATGTGCCCGCCTTCGATGTGAAGTGCGTCGTTCAGCTCGTGGTGAATAGAGATCCGTCCCACGAACGCGGCGAAGTCCTGTTCGGCGGTTTCGAGGTCGCCCCCGACCCACCAGGGAAGGCCTTCGTGTCGGAATTCACGAAGCCCATGCAAGAAGCTCTCTCGATATCTCTACGTGGGCGGGACCAGCTGGATCTTCATGGGCAAAGATGTTATTCCGAACCAGTTAAGATATGAAAATGTAGATGACGACGGTTGATCAGCACCGGAAAGCACAGACTCTACTCCAACTCCACCAAGGGCACAGGATCCTCGCGCTTCCGAATATCTAGAATCCCATCGGAGCCGGCGTACTAGCGTCCAAGGGGTACCCTGCCGTCGCAACCGCGAGGCAAGGCCCCCGTTCAACTCGCCGCTTCGTCCGCAACGGGATTCTTTACGAGACCTATTCCTTCGATCTCGGCTTCTACCGTATCCCCGTGCCGCAGGAACTTCTTCCGGGGCGAACCGACTCCGGCAGCGGTCCCGGTCGAGATCAAGTCACCCGGCTCGAGTGTGACGAAGCCAGAGATGAACTCGATAACCTCTGCCACATCAAAGATCATCTTGCTGGTGTGAGAATCCTGCTGAGTCTCTCCGTTTACCTTCAGCTGCAGACGCAGTGTCTGGGGATCGGGCAGATCTGCGCTGGACGTGACGCAGGGTCCTGAAGGGGCGAAAGAGTCGAACCACTTCCCGTGAAGCCAGTCGAAAAACCCATCCTTCGGGCGGGGGTCGCGGCCGGGATTGGGACGGAATTGGCGATTGGATATGTCATTGACGACCGTATAGCCTGCGACAACATCCAGGGCCTGCTCTGCCGATACCGCCTTGCAGCGTTGGCCTATGACGACGGCCAGTTCCGCTTCCCAATCGATGGTGTCAGGCGATAGGGAAGGCAGGACGATGGTCGCTCCGGATCCGATCAAGGTGGTGCTGGCGGGCTTGAGGAAGACGTAAGGGAAAGTCCGGCTTCGCTCCGCCACCTCGCCTCCTCCCTCCTGGATGTGCTCCGCATAGTTCCCGGCCAGAAGGAAGAACTTGATGGGCGTGGGAATGGGTGGCAACAGGTCGACCGAAGAGGTGCTCTGACTCAAGCCGGATCGTACCTCCGGTCCCAGCTGCTCATAGTAGTCGGCTAGTGCCCTGACATGGGCAGCGTGGGCACCATGCGGGAGAAACTGCAGCGAATTGCCCCAATCAACCGGGGCCTCGGAGACGCCTCCGCCGTGCTGGTCGTTGAAACGTTGCAGATCTACAATTGTGTCATCGTGATAAAGGGCCGCCGCCACTTCACTCCCCTTGCGGTAACGACAGATTCGAACGGTCATTTGTTTTCTTCCTCGTTAGAGACCAGATGAAAGAAGTCCAACCTCATCGGGTTCTTCTAGAACCCGGGTGGCGGCAAGACGAATCCGCCATCGACTCGAAGGGTGGAACCGGTCACGTAGCTGGCATCATCGCTCGCCAGAAAAGCCACTCCTTTTCCGATCTCCTCTATGGTTCCAAGGCGACTCATGGGCAGACGCTGGCCCGCTTGCTTGATTTCATCTTCGCTGGAAAAGGTTCGCTCGCCAGGAGTGTCAATCCAACCGGGCTCCAGGATGTTGACTCGAATCCCGTCCCCAACCAGCTCACTCGCCATGGTCCTGGCCATGTGGTTGATCCCAGCCTTGGCCGTGTTGTAGGGCAGGGAATTCTTGATCGGTAAGACAGCGTGGACCGAGCTGACGACGACGATGTTTCCGCCTCGGCCCTGGGCCACCATTTGTCGAGCGGAAAATTGACAACAGTGTACGACTCCCCAAAGGCAGATATCGATGGTAAAACGCAAGTCCTCCTCGGTCAGATCTATGAATGGCTTTCGAATGCTGGCGGCGGCGTTGGCGACCAGGATGTCCAGACTCCCAAGCTCGGAGACGGTGGAACGAACCAACTCTTCATCCTTTTGGCGGTCTGACACATCCCCCTGCAAGACGATCGCACGTCGACCCAGCCTCCTGACTGCTTCCGCCACAGCCTCAGCTTCCTCGCCGTGGTGACGGTAGTTCACTGCTATATCTGCACCCCTGCGCGCTAGCTCGAGGGCGCAGCCCTCTCCAATCCCCCTATTCGCCCCTGTGATCAACGCGACTTTGCCCTCAAGACTCATGATCCCTCCGTCAAAAAGCACCGCCGAATTCCTCAAACTACGCAACGCGGTGGAAGAAATCAAACGGAAATGTCCGCAATTGCATCTTCAGAACCGGGTCGGTAAGGTGAACTGGGAAATCAAGGACGCCGTATGACAGGAACCGTCAGCGAAATTCAGTTTCGCACGCGAACCCGAATTATTCGTAAATTGTCTGCCCTCCCTGCCTGGCTAGGGACGATCGGATGTTGGCTGGGGATCGTTTCGGCTGCGGACATTACCCTTGTCCCGGTGGGATTGGCCGGGGAGTTAAGAACCAAGGCTCTAGTTTGGGGGCCACCCGCTTGCGAACTGCTTCTGCATCTAGCAGAAATCCGTCCTCTTCGTGAATCCGAATCTGTACCGGTAGGGCTCCGAAAGAGCTAACGAAGTTTGGATAGCAGGCATAGTGGGGATCCGATATTAAAACTTCCGTCCCCGGGTCAAGCAAGGTGGCGAAGGCGAGCAGCACGGCCCCTGAGCTTCCTACAGTGGCTATCACTCGGCTCGAAGAGACGTCCACCCCATAGGTCTTTCTGTAGAATGAGGCGACTGCTTCTCGAAGTTCGGGGTGACCGAGCGAGTGGGTGTAGCGGGTGTGATCTTCCCTAAGAGCTCGGATCCCAGCATCGACAACAACATCAGGAGTAGGAAAATCAGGTTCTCCCACCTCCAGGTGAACGATATCTCGACCCTGCTTTTCGAGCCTAATTGCTTCTTCGAGTACATCCATCACCAGGAAGGGTGATGTCTTCTGCGCGCGCCGACTGATTCTTTTGGACCACCAAGGTGTTGTCATTTCCTACAAGAGACTATCTTTGCGGGATCTTGGGCGCGACAAAACCTGGCGAGTCGACGGAATGATTGGTGCCGGCCTCAAAAGACGATAAGCACACCAATCGCAGCCGAGGAAAACAGTTTCAGACAAGCTACTTGCGCAAGATCGAACAAGGAGTCTGGCATCGATTGCCCCCCGCTCGAAGCTATTCTCGAAAAAACCCTAACCGGATTTGGGCTCCTCGGCTTCCGCAGGAAACTCTCGATACTCCACCCGCATTCCCTTGATTGTCTGTTTGGCGGACGGGCGGTTGGAGAGCTTGGAATCCTTCTTGATGGTGGGCACCTTCGCAATCTCGTCAGCTACCTCAATACCCTCGATGACTTGTCCGAAGATATTGTATTTGCCATCCCATTCCTTCTTGCGCTTCAGGACTATGAAGAACTGGCAGCTGGACGAATCAGGTTGGTCATCCTTTCGCATCATGCCCACCGTTCCCCTGTCCACCTCGTAACCCTCGGCAAACTCCGCGGTGATCCACTCCCCTGCATTGCCTTTACCGTCGTCGTAGGGATCGTTGTTCTTCGAGGCAGGGTCGCCGCCCTGAATAAAGCCAGCACTGACATAGTGAAACGTGGTTCGAGCGTAGAAGCCAAGGTCAGCCATCTTCTGGAAACGCTCCACCGTTCTGGGAGCCACTTTTGGCAGCAGTCGAACTACGATATCCCCCTTGTCGGTCTGGATGGTAACCACCGGGTCACCCTTGGGCGGAGGTGGAGGCTCTTCCTTCTTGGGGGCAGATGCGCTGCCAGCATCTTCTCCAGACTGTTGGGAACAGGTCGTAAAAGTAAAGAGAACGAAAACTGACAAACAACCTAGTTTGAGTATTCTCATCATTACTCCTCCCTAAAAAGTTGGTAGCCTTTGTCACTTTATTAGCACAGTCGAATAGAAAAAACCATTGCTCTCTTCGGGAAGCGTGCTTGAATCCTGGTTGTTCTTGGCGGCACCGATCCATTAGAGCCGTCCTGCGCCCTGCACAAACAGGAGCCGACGGCATGATTTACGTAGGCACATCTGGCTTCTCCTATTCTGAATGGAAGCGAGTATTCTACCCGGACAAGCTGCCGGAAGAAGACTACCTGAACTTCTATTCCCAACACCTCTCGACTACCGAAATCAACAACACCTTTTATCGCTTCCCGTCGGAGACAAACACCTCTGGCTGGGCCCAGAAGGTTCCGGATAGCTTCCGTTTCTCTGTCAAACTAACCCGCAGGATCACCCACAAGAAGCTCTTACGAGAGGTCGATGAAGAGATGGGCTGGTTCCTGAAGGGAACGGAAGCTCTCGGTCCGAAACTAGGGTGTCTTCTGGTACAGCTTCCTTCCTACGCCCAAAAAAGCTTGCCAGTCCTGGAGACGTTCCTCCGAACCTACGGCCGGCAACATCACCTGGCGCTGGAATTTCGTCACGCCTCCTAGTTCTCTGAGGACACCTACGACTTGCTGGGGGAGCACGGGGCCTCGCTGGTGTTGGTCGAAACCGATGAGCAGGACGCCGTGATGGAAATCACCGGTTCCTTTGTCTACATCAGGCTGCGTAAGTCGGATTACTCCGATTCTGACCTGGCTCGATGGGCAGAGTGGCTGTCGCTTCAAGAACGGGACGTGTTTCTCTACATGAAACACGACGACAAACAAGCACCGCTTCTATCCCAACAACTGGTTTCGGCAGTCGCAGGGGAATAGCCGGGTCGTAGGGCGCTAGCCCGCATTTCTCATCGCTTGTCGTAGCGAGGCGCCGCAAGGGCCGTCCTGGCAAGGCTTGCGACCGAGGCCCCCGCAGTCGTACTCGTGCAGTACGTCGAGGAGGCCGAAGGAGCGTAACGCAGCCAGGGCGGATGATTGCGGCGACACAGTAGACCAGCGATGAGAAATGCGGGCTAGGCAGCGTCCTCACGGGAGAGGGCTGAGAGCAGGGATGTAATCCCGCATAACAACGTCCCAATAGTCTTGATAGGGCGCCTTCTCATTGAGCCCAACAAACCGCTCCATATACTGAAGGATGGAGGTCACGTAGAGGCCGGGCACGGTCTCAGGGTGTTCACGCCAGTAGCTGAAATAGCTGCGAATGAAGACGCTGCTTGCGCTCATGGGCAGTTGGGAAACACTGCTGGCGAAACTCGAAAACCTCCCGCTGCGGAGCAGGTAGAACTCCACGTTGGAAACGTAGAAGGCAGCCACCACATAGTCTCGCTCCCGCAAGTATTGACCCACTGCTCTGAGGGCCTTGCCTTCCCCAAAATCCCCGACCACGGGAAGCAGCCGATTGTCGTCCTGCATCCGCTTCAGGAACTCGAATGCTCCATCGTCGTTCAGATAGTTGCGAAGTGCCCCTTCCTTATCCGCAGCCGTGATCAGATCCTCGTAATTCGGATAGAAAGGGCGAGGATAGCATTGATGACTTTGAAACTTCAGGTCCAGGTTCATTCGAAAGAATGCCGACGCCATCCTGTAGAAGATCGGCTCGTCTGACTCCAGCACCAGGAGCGGAAACCGACTTTGAAGCGATTTCCAGAAGCGAGCGAAATTCTCTTCAAAGTAGGTCTCCGAAGAGTGGATTTCCCGAAAGCAATGCGCCAGAGCTTTGGCATCGGCAGCAGGGTCGCGTTCTATCTTGTTCGGCAGCGGTTTACCGAAGAGGTAGGAGAGATATTCCCATCGATCGTTCGCCACCCTGAACAACTCCTTGAAATAGAGGTGCTGCAGAAGATTGTCTCTTCGGATATCCAAGATAATCGCGATCTTCGGTTTAAGGTGCGCGATATAGCTGAAGTTCTGATCTGGCCCCACTCCGATGTAGGCCTGGCTAGATGGCGCTATCTTCAGAAGAAGGGGAACGACATGAAGGTAGGAAGGTTCATTGGAAATGAAATTGTCGGTATCGAAATAACCCGGGGCCTCGCTCCAATCTAGGATCCGCTTCTGGAATTGACTCTCCGAAAATGGCTCGTCGCCAGCAAGTAGCATCAGCGAAGAGGTTCCGAGGAGCAGAATGACCAGGGAGTAGAGTAGTAGGTGTCGCTGGTATTTCACTCGAGCACTCCAGTTGATGAGGCCGGCGCTCTGGAGACCTCGTGGTCAAGCGAGCGCGAGAGTTGTCGCAACTATATAATGATCTTTATCCAGATGGTCCGAAAGATCTCGTCTTTCACGATAATCGTCCTCGTCTCGCTTCTCTTCTTCCTTCCGGCTTCGACGGACCTGGAAGAACCGGAAGGGAATAAGCGGCTGCCGGACTTCACATTTCTGCGTCTGATCTACTCCGGTGAAGGCTGGAGGGGATGGGGATGGGCGACTGACTATCCGAAAGCAGATCTGCAGTTCCTCTATGGGCTGCAGAAGCTAAGTGACTTTACCTTCGTTTCTTCCGAACACAAAGCGCTTCCCATCGTTGGCACGGAGGTCTTCGAGTATCCCTTTTTGTATGCGGTGGAAGTAGGGAACATGACGTTGTCTGAACAGGAGGTGATCCACTTGAGGGAGTATCTCTTGAGGGGCGGCTTTCTGGTTGTCGACGATTTCCACGGCTCCTACGAGTGGAACCACTTCTATCGACAGATCAAAAAGGTCCTTCCCGAATACGAGCCCATCGACCTTCCTTTGTCCCATCCCATTTTTCACTGCTACTACGACATTGACCGTTTGATTCAAATCCCAGGACTTCAGCCCTTGTACAATGGAAGAACCTGGGAAAAGGGCGGCTACAAAGCCCGCTACATGGGAATCCAGGACGAAAATGGACAGCTCATGGTGATGATCAACCACAACGTGGACCTGGGTGACGCCTGGGAATGGTCGGAAGTGGAAGAATATCCTCGACAATACGCCACCCTTGCCTTCCAACTCGGGATCAACTACATCGTCTACGCGATGACACACTAGGGTCTGCGCAAGAATAACTTGGTAGAATTGGCGCTCAGATTTGCACTAGATTTGGCCGCGAACGATTGAGCGAAACTACAGGCGTAGCCGGGTCTACGTTGAGGATTTCGCGATTGAGGAGCGGCCGAAGATAGTGTGAAGATGCGATGCCAAAATGCCAAGTTATTTTTGCGCAGACCCTAGGTAGTCGCTTCGCTCCAAGGGGTCAAGGTCCCAGGCCCCCAACTCCCAGAGAGATTCCTGCTACCTGGGATTGGATTATGGCTTGGTGCTTGGAACTTGAAATTTCCTGAGATAACTACGCGCTTGGGAGTGGGAGTTGTCCGCGTTGGGGAGTCTTAGCACTTCCTTGTAGTGATCGATCGCCTCCTTCGTCCTGCCCAGAGAATGCAGAGTCTGGGCTGCCTGTAGATGGGAGAGAGCCTTTTCACGTGCAGGGACTCCGCGATCACTCACCGCCCTCCGAAACTGTTTCAGGCCTGGGTCCGGATGGCCAAGATCTAGAAACTTCCTGCCCATTCGGTAGCGAAAGGTGGAAAGCGGAATGCGGCCGTAATTCGGACTTGCCGCCTCGGCTCTTTCTATGATGATCTGGTATTCCTGAACGGCCTCGGCAGACCTTCCCATTCTTTCCAGCAGCTGAGCCTGATTCAGGTGAAGAAGGAAGCTGCGCGGATACTTTTGGTGCAGAGTCCTGGCAATGGTGAGGGCTTTGTCATGGCGCTTTTCGCGGACATTCAACACCATCAACAAGACCCGTGCGTCGTCCGCTACGTAGTGAGCTCGCGCTGCCGCCAGCTCGAGATACTCGAACCCCCGTTTCGCGCTCCCGCCGTAGCCAGCCATAGCGGCCAACCACTTGATGTACCAGGGCAGGTTCCCAACGATGTATTCGTAGAGACCTACACTCAGGTAGGAGTCATAGAACTCGGGATTCTCCTTGACCAGATCTCGATGGTAGCCGTAAGCCTTCTTTCCGTAGCGTAAGGCCTGGGCCTTCTTACGATCGATGGTGAATGCGAAGGAGCCGAGAACACCAAAAGAAGTCCCCAAAAAGTATCTGGAATCTGGGTGGGGTGGCTGATCTTCAAGGATGTTTTGACACAGCCTCTGGCTCTCGGATAAGTGTCCGAAGAAAGCCTCTCGCTTGGCCGAAGGCATCTCGTGATCTGTGGCCTTGGTGAAATAGCCGGGAGCGATGAATCGGTCTAGATCCAGGTCTTGCCTGACGAGCAGTTCCTCCAGCCAGGTCAGGATTGCCAAATAGAGCGGAGGAGCCGGGTGCTGCGGATACTCCTCTCTCAAAGATCGGAAGGTCTCGATTGCCTCGTCGTAATCCAGATTGTACATCTCGCTGAAACCGCGGCGAACGACCTTTACGAAGGCTGGCTCGCGCAAATCTAATCTGGATTCCTCGCGCTCTGCTGGTGCTTGCGGATGCCGGTTGAGGACTGGTGATGCCGGAAACAGGAGGGGACACAGTGCTGCCCAGAGGGAAACGATCCCTAGGATCGAGACACTGCGGCTAGACGCGGTTGGCGCTTGATGCCGAAGGGAGAAATCGGGTGTATCAGGGCCTGAACCGGTATATGAAGCCGGCATCG
>Ga0310345_10001709_pt1 | contig 23649 bp, 22 predicted proteins | sample HC15DNA20500_MG_FD_204667 | JGI IMG/M metagenome (GOLD analysis project Ga0310345, IMG submission 204667) | Marine microbial communities from station ALOHA, North Pacific Subtropical Gyre - HC15-DNA-20-500_MG | ecosystem: Environmental > Aquatic > Marine > Oceanic | place: Pacific Ocean: North... | reverse complement strand
TCGCGCGCAGAGCAGAAGCACCAGAAGCCCGCGGTCCTGTGGTTCACCGGGCTTTCGGGTTCGGGCAAGTCGACCATCGCCAATCTTCTGGAGAAGAAGCTTCATGCCGATGGCCGCCATACCTATATTCTGGATGGCGACAATGTGCGCCACGGCCTGAACCGCGATCTGGGCTTCACCGAGGAAGACCGCGTGGAGAACATCCGCCGCGTGGCCGAGGTCGCCAAGCTGATGGCGGATGCGGGCCTTATCGTGCTTGTCTCCTTCATCTCGCCCTTCCGTGCGGAACGCCGCATGGCGCGCGAACTGATGGAGGAGGGCGAGTTTGTCGAGGTCTTCGTCGACACGCCTTTCGAGGAATGCGCAAAGCGTGACCCCAAGGGCCTCTATGCCCGCGCGCTGAAGGGTGAGATAAAGAACTTCACGGGCGTGGATTCCCCTTACGAGGAGCCCGAGCGTGCTGATATCCACCTGAAGACGGCAGGCCGCGCGCCGGAAGATCTGGCCGATGAACTGGAAGCATGGCTGAAGGACAAGGGCATTTGCTGACCGAAACACTGAAGCCCGCAGACACGCCCCATGATGATGGGGCGCTGGTCGCGCTCTTCGAGGCCATCGCCATCGAAGCAGGCGCGGCCATCATGGATGTGCGCGAGAAGGGCTGTGCGGTGGAGGAAAAGGCCGATGCCTCTCCTGTCACTCTTGCCGATCGTGCGGCCGAAGCCATCATCCTGAAGCATCTGGCAAAGGAACTCGGTGCTACCCCTTGCGTCTCGGAAGAGGCGGCTTCCGGTGGTGTCATCCCCGCTTGCGGCGAGGATGGTTTCCTGCTGGTCGATCCACTCGATGGAACACGCGAATTCATCAACCAGCGGCCCGACTTCACGGTCAATATCGCACTGGTGCGCAAAGGCGTACCGGAAGTGGGCGTTGTCTATGCGCCAGCCCGTCAGACGCTGTGGAGCGGTCGCCCGGGTTCGGCGGAAAAGGCGAAGATCGAGGATGGCCGGATCACAAGCCGCGAAGCCATCCAAGTGCGCGAGGCTCCCAATCCGCCCGTCATCGTCGCCTCACGTTCGCATCTGACACCCGAGACGGAATCCTTCATCGCCCGGTATTCCGGCGCGACCACCGTGTCAGTCGGCTCCTCACTCAAATTCTGCCTGATCGCGGAAGGCGAGGCCGATCTCTACCCCCGCTTTGGCCCCACCATGCAATGGGATACGGCAGCAGGCGACGCGGTCCTGCGCGCCGCAGGCGGCCGCACCACCCATGAAGACGGCAGCCTCCTCACCTATGGCCCGAAAAAGGGCGATGGGCTGGAGCAGTTCACAAGTCCCAACTTCATAGCAGAAGGCAGGCTGACCAAGGCCTGATCACGCGGCCTCAAGCTCATCAGCCCACGGCGGATTGGCGCCTGCGCGCGACACGGTGACTGCTGCAACGCGCGCCGCAAAATCCAGTGCCTCGCGCAGGGCGGTACTATCGATGCCAGCCAACCTCGACTTGTCGAGATTGCCGCTCTTGTGAAGTGCTGCGAGCAGCCCGGCATTGAAGGTGTCGCCCGCGCCCACGGTGTCCACCACCTCGACCTTTTGCGCGGGCACTTGCAGCTCCTCGTCACTCCGAAAAACCTGTGCGCCGTCACCGCCTCTGGTCACCACCACGATGTGACAGCCTCCCTTCAGAAGCTCATTGGCCGCTTCGGCGGTTCCCATGCCTGGCTTCAGCCATTCCAGATCTTCGACCGAAATCTTCACGATATCGGCCAGCTTGACGAGCCTTGCGAGGCGCGTGCGATGTTCATCCGCATTGGTGATGAAGGCGGGCCGGATATTGGGATCAAGCATCACCACCCGATCCTTCGCTGCCTTCGCCATGAGTGCCTCATAGGTACTGGCTGCAGGCTCGTTCACGAGACTGATGCCGCCGAACAGGAGCCCGGATACGCCGTCAAGCGCGGGGAGGGACGAGGGCTCAAGCATGCGCCCGGCGGAATTCTCGTCATAGAAGTGATAGCTCGCATGACCGTCAGCGAGATGCACGAAGGCGAGCGTGGTGGGTCTGTCGGAAAACTGAACGCGCGAAAGATCGACACGACTTTCCTCGAGGGCATTGCCGAGCTTCTTTCCGAAAAGATCGGTCGAAAGTCCGGAATAGAATCCCACGGGCACCCCAAGCCGCCCAAGAGCGATGGCCGAGTTGAACACGGAGCCACCAATATGCGGCGCAAAGGCGTGAGCACCCTCGCGCGTTTCGCGAGGCAGCATGTCGATAAGGGCTTCGCCGCAGCAAAGGATCATGATTGGTGTCTCTCGTTATGTTCAGGAATGGATGTTGAATGGTGCGCCAATGAGAAAGCGTTCCGCCAGGGGCAGACTGGCCCCACCAAGCGCCCTGGCATGCCGCCCGACACTTCCCTCCCGCACGGTCGGAAGGACGAGACCTTCGGAATCCTTCTCGTCGAGCGCGCTCTGAACTGCCTTAACCAGGCGTGCCCGCAGACTGGTGGGCAACCACCCTTCGATGATCGCCGCTTCGAAATCGATCACTGATGAGGCCGCCACGATGGCATGGGCAAGACCTTCCGCGGCCTCGGTCCGCCAGCTCTCGAAATGTTCGTCTATATCCCCCCAGTCCTCCGGTGAAGTCCACAGGAACTGGGCGTCGTAACCGGCTTGCCGAAGTTTGCTTTCGAGCACATGGATGGAAGCCACATCAATGAGTTGCCGATAGCTGTGGTCAGGCGCGGGGACCGGCATGGAACCCAGCGCACCCGCATTGCCGCTGTGACCTGCATAAACGCGGCCGCCCACAGCAATGCCCCCACCAATGAAGGCACCAACATAAAAATAGATGAAATCGCCGGTTATGCCGGTGTCGCCAAACACCAGTTCTGCCCCGCAGGCGCAGGTTCCATCATTCTGCAGATAGACCGGGAAGGGGCAAAGCGCGCTCAATTCCGCAGCAATATCCCGCTCGCGCCAACCATCCATGGCCCCTTGCGGTGCGCCAGCCGTGTCGGCCCAGTTCCAAAGCTGGAAGGGCATGGCGATACCAAGGCCGCCAATCCGGTCCCATGCGATCGAGAGGTCGCCCTTCTTCATGGCGGCAATCTCGCCAACCACCCAGGAAATCGTCTCCTCCGGGGTTGGGTATTGATGCGCGCGTTGGGTCATGCGGCGGAGCTTGCCCGTGAAGTCGATCAACGCCAACTCGCAGCTTCTCCGTCCGATTTTCAGACCGAGAAAATAGGCTCCGTCGGAATTCAGGTGCATCGGAATGGAGGGCTGACCCACGCGTCCCCGCTTCGGCGCGCCACGTGCAAGAAGATGCTCTTCCTCCAGTTCACGCATGATAACGGATACGGTCTGCGCTGACAGGCCGGTCAGCCGCGCAATATCGCTCTTGGCCAGGCTGCCATGTTGCCGCAGCAGCGAGAGCACGAGCCGTTCATTATGGTCGCGCATGCCACTCTGATTGGTGCCGCGCCCCTGTGTTGCATCGCGTTTTCGGCCCGGCGAAGTGCTCGCATCCATCGGCCATATCCTCCATCAATCCGCGCCGATTGTTTCTCTACAAAGTGCGGGTGTCAATTATTAAATAAGAATGATTTATATATTGACAGCTGTTCATCCCGGTAGTTTCCTATGGCTGTCACGACTGCGGTGGTGGCGCTGGATTGAGTGCAGTTCCACCGCTCAATTCATGGGAGGATGAAGTGATGAAGAAAACAGTTCTGAAGGCGGGCGCATTAGCGTTTGCCGGCGCGACCATGCTTGCCCTTTCGGCACCAGCATCCGCGCAGGAAGTCAGTGCGTGCCTTATCACCAAGACGGACATCAATCCGTTCTTCGTGAAGATGAAGGAGGGTGCGAGCGCGAAGGCGGAGGAGCTTGGGGTGGAGCTTTCGACCTATGCCGGCAAGATCGACGGCGATCACGAGACGCAGGTCCAGGCTATCGAGTCCTGCATCGCTTCCGGCGCAAAGGGGATCCTGCTGACCGCCTCGGATACAAAAGCGATTGTCCCGGCAGTCAAGAAGGCTCGCGATGCGGGCATACTGGTCATTGCACTTGATACCCCGCTTGAACCCATCGATTCTGCCGACGCGACCTTCGCTACAGACAATTTCAAGGCAGGTGAACTGATCGGTCAATGGGCGGCCAAAACGCTCGGCGATGAAGCAGCCAATGCCAAGATCGCGCTCCTTGACCTTGCGCCAAGCCAGCCCTCGGTTGACGTGCTGCGCAATCAGGGCTTCCTGCAGGGCTTCGGCATTGATCTTAAAGACGAGAAAATGATCGGTGACGAAGATGACCCGCGGATCGTCGGCAATGATGTCACGAGCGGCAATGAAGAAGGTGGCCGCAAGGCCATGGAGAACCTTCTCCAGAAAGATCCCGACATCAATGTTGTTTACACGATCAACGAACCGGCTGCCGCGGGAGCATATGAGGCGCTGAAATCCTTTGGCAAGGAAGAGGGCGTGCTGGTCGTCTCCGTTGATGGTGGCTGTCCAGGTGTGCAGAATGTCAAGGAAGGCATCATAGGTGCTACCTCCCAGCAATACCCGCTGCTGATGGCCTCCATGGGCATCGAAGCCATCAAGAAATATGCCGACAGCGGTGAGCTTCCCGAGCCCAGCCCTGGCCTCGACTTTTTCAACACCGGCGTGACGCTGGTGACGGATCAGCCGGTTGAAGGGGTCGAGTCGATCGATTCCGAGGAAGGGCTTGAGCGCTGCTGGGGTTGATCGGCAGTGACGTGAATGCGGGAGTGCAGGTCGCTCCCGCCTTTGCGCCTTTCAAACGACCAAGAAGGCCATCTGGGTTCACGGGAGGATGAGATGAGTGATGCAGGCGCGGCCCCGCACAAGCAGGATTTTGAGGAGGTGCTGGATCGCAGCGACAAGTCGGTAGCCGCTTTCGAGGGGCATGAGAAAAATCTCATGGACCGCCTTCAGCACTTTCTCCACGGCAACCCGACCATGGTGCCGGTGATCGTGCTGGCAATCAGCATCATTGCTTTCGGTTTCATCGCCGGTGACCGCTTCTTCAGCGCGTTCAACCTGTCACTGATCATGCAACAGGTATCCATCATCGGCATTCTCGCGGCGGCGCAAAGTCTGGTCATACTGACGGCCGGTATCGATCTGTCCGTTGGGGCCAATATGGTGTTGGCATCGGTGATAATGGGCAATCTGGGCGTTCAGCTGGGCCTTCCCGCTCCTGTTGCCATCGGCATCGGCTTCATCTGCGGGGCCTTGGCGGGAGCCCTCAATGGCTTTCTGGTTACCAAGGTCCGATTGCCGCCCTTCATCGTTACCCTGGGGACCTGGAACATCTTTTTCGCCCTGAATCTATGGCTGTCAGGAGCGCAGTCGATCCGCAGTCAGGATATCGACGCGCAGGCACCGCTTCTCAAGTTTTTTGGCGAGAGCATCAATATAGGTGGCGCCCAGTTTACCTTCGGCTCTATGTTGATGGTGCTGATCTTTGCCGTCCTCTGGTACGTCCTGAACCGCACCGCCTGGGGCAGGCATGTCTATGCCGTGGGTGATGACAAGGATGCGGCTGAACTGGCCGGCATCAGAACAAGTCGCACCCTTGTACAGGTCTATGCGCTGGCCGGGCTGGTCTGTGGCATTGCAGCCTGGGCTGCCATCGGCCGCGTGGGCTCGGTATCTCCCCAAAGCTTTCAGGAAGCAAATCTGCAATCGATCACCGCTGTCGTGATTGGTGGGATTTCGCTCTTTGGCGGTCGCGGCTCGATCATCGGTCCGCTGGTTGGAGCACTGATCGTTGGCGTCTTCAACTCAGGACTGCGTCTGGCCGGGGTGGATGTGCTCTGGCAGGTCTTCGCAATCGGCTGGCTGACCATCATCGCCGTGGCGATGGACCAGTGGATCAGAAAGGTTTCGGCATGACGGTTCAACCCATTCTAACCGCCCGCGGACTGGTTAAGCGCTATGGGCGGGTTGTCGCCCTCAACCACGCGGATTTCGACCTCTATCCCGGCGAAGTGCTTGCAGTCATCGGTGACAATGGAGCCGGCAAGACCACGCTCATCAAGGCGATTTCGGGCGCCATCCGCCCGGATGAAGGCGAGATACGCCTTGACCGGCAGAAGGTGGACTTCCGCTCGCCATTGGAAGCACGTGATGCGGGTATCGAAACGGTACATCAGACGCTGGCCCTTTCGCCCGCGCTCTCCATAGCCGACAACATGTTTCTTGGCAGAGAGCTTCGCAAGCCGGGCTTCCGGGGGCGCTGGTTGCGTGCCCTGGACCGCGACAAGATGGAGGAAGTTGCGCGCCAGAAGCTCAATGAACTCGGATTGTTGACGATCCAGAACATCCGACAGGCGGTGGAAACGCTTTCCGGTGGACAGCGTCAGGGTGTTGCGGTGGTTCGCGCTGCAACATTCGGCTCGAAGGTCATAATCATGGATGAGCCGACCGCCGCACTTGGCGTGAAGGAATCGCGAAAGGTGCTTGATCTCATACAGGACGTTAAGTCGCGCGGCCTGCCCATCGTGCTCATTTCTCACAACATGCCCCATGTTTTTGAAGTGGCAGATCGCATCCACGTGCATCGCCTGGGACGGCGGCTTTGCGTGATCGACCCCAAGAAACACACCATGTCTGATGCGGTGGCATATATGACCGGCGCGATGGAGCCACCTGTGGAAGCTGCAGTCGCCTGAACAGGCCCATATAGAGGTAAAACTCGGCGTATTCGCCGGGTTTTCCTCATGGAAGCGAACCGAAAACGCCTCTACCGAACTGGACCGATTGCCGCTCCGCGCTTATCAAGTTCGCGCAAGACCCATGCCAGCCGCCCGGGCGGCAAGGCTTGGAGATTTTCCGACTGAGTGGAGTTGAGCCGTTGAACGCAAGGTCCGACATGTTCTGCGCTGCAATCGATTGGGGCACCACCAATATGCGCGTCTGGCTTCTCGACCAGTCGGGCAATGTGTCGGTGAGCCGGGCGAGCGACGAGGGCATGCGCCAGGCCATGCCGGATCGTTTCGAAGCAATCATGGAAAAGCATTTGGCCGAAATGGGCGCGCCCGTAGACCTGCCGGTCATCATATGCGGTATGGCAGGCGCGCGCGGCGGCTGGGTAGAGGCGGAATATATGCGCACACCCGCGCAGCTTTCCGCCGCTCATGAAAGCGCGGTCAAGGTCGCCCATGCCAGCCGCGACATTCGCATTCTGCCCGGCGCCTGCCAGATGGATGAGGCCCGTGAAGACGTGATGCGCGGCGAGGAAACACAACTTGCCGGTGCGATTTCAGGCGTGGAGGATAATGGCATTTTCTGCATGCCGGGCACCCATTCCAAATGGGCTGTGGTGGAAGGCGGAAGTCTCACCCGCTTCACCACCTTCATGACCGGCGAGATGCACGGACTGGTGTCGAAACATTCGATCCTTCGCGACACGCTGGGCGAGGCGATGGCCAATGCGGAAAGCCCTGCATTCGCTGGTGCCGTTGATGAAATGCTGGAAGGGCGCGGCTTCACCGAAGCGCTTTTCTCCATCCGCGCCTCTGCCCTTCTCAAGGGTGCCGAGGCGGGTGATCTCGCCTCGCGGCTTTCCGGTCTGGTCATAGGGTCGGAGATCGCGTCGGCGAAGCGCGCGTTCGCGCCTGAAGAAGTCGGCCTTGTTGCCGCGGGACCGCTTTCCGATCTTTATCGCGCGGCACTGGCGCGCGCCGGGATTAATGCCGAAGCCCTTGATGGCGAGGCGCTGGCACGCCGCGGCCTGTTCGCCGCAGCACAATCTTTCTGGGGGAATTCCTGATGAGCAGTCAAACCGTGACCTGGCCGAAGCTGAAGCGCGATCTCGTCGGCATCCTGCGCGGCGTGAAGCCTGATGAAGTAGGAGCGATCGTCGACGAGCTTCTGGAGGCCGGTTTCGAAGCCATAGAAGTGCCGCTTAACTCGCCCGATCCGCTCAAATCCATCGAGATTGCGGCCAGGCGCGCCCCTTCGGGAGTGCTGATCGGCGCAGGCACGGTTCTCACGGTGGAAGATGTGAACGCCGTGCATGATGCTGGCGGCTCCATCGTGGTCAGCCCGAATACCGAGCCTGATGTCATTCGCCAGACCGTTTCAAAGGGCATGGTTTCCATGCCCGGCGTATTCTCGCCGACAGATGCGCTGGCCGCTGCCGCAGCGGGTGCAACATGCTTGAAATTCTTCCCCGCTGGCATCCTCGGCGCATCGGGCATCAAGGCCATGTCCGCCGTGCTGCCCAAGGGCCTGCCCATTGGTGCTGTCGGCGGCGTGTCGGAGAAGAACTTCGCCGAATATGCAAAGGTCGGCATCCGCACCTTCGGCCTCGGTTCCAGCCTCTACAGTGAAGGTGCGAGTGCCGCGCAAGTGCGCCAGCGCGCCGATGCCGCGGTGAAGGTCTATGACGAGGTGTTCGGCGTCTGACGCCGAACCACCTTATTGCGTGAGAGCGGACGAGGGGCGCAGTGCGCCGACCTTGATGCCGCGCCAGTTCTTCAGTTCCGGTCGTGCCTGAACCTCAAGCTCTGCGCGCAGATCGTCACCTTCCGGCAGGAGCCGCGCAAGCGTCTGCGCGATCATCACTTCCGCACCGCGCGTTGCGCCATCATCGCATTTGAGAGCGATGCCGAGACCCAGTTCCGGGATCGCGGCACAGAAAACGCCCTCGGCACCCGTCTTGGTGAAGATGCGACCCTTTCCGGCCTGCATCATCTTCGTATCGGCGCGATCGGTGCCGGCGACGTAAAATGGCTCGCTCATGCAGGCATCGAAGATGCGCCGCGCCGCCTCGAAGCGCTTTTCAGAAAGCCCGGAGCCGGTGGCAAGCCGCGCAAAGCCCTGTGCGAGATTGCGGATGGGAACCGCATAGGTGGGGATGGAGCAGCCATCAATGCCGCATTGGTCGGCCTCAAGGCGCGCGCCGGTGACCTCTTCGAGCGTGGCTGCTGCCATCTGCTGGATCTCGTGACCGGCCGTCACATAGCCTTCCGTGCTGATTCCCTTATGCGCGCAGGTGCAGAGAAAACCGGCATGCTTGCCCGAGCAATTGTTGTGAAACTGGTTGGGCTTGGCACCGGTGGCCGCCAGCGCAAGTGCTGGCTTCTGCTCCATCGGCCAATGCGCGCCACACTCATACGCGCTTTCGTCAAGTCCGGCCTTGGCGACCATGGCACGGGCAAGCTCTGCATGTTCCGGCTCGCCCGAATGGGAGGCGCAGGCCAGCGCAATTTCACGCCTGCCAAAGCCAAATGCATCTGCCGCACCGCTCTCAATGAATGGAAGCGCCTGGATCGCCTTGACCGCAGAGCGCGGAAAGATGGCCCGCGTCGTGTCTCCACGTTCAAACACGGAATTGCCTTCGGCATCCACCACGGCAATCCCCCCGCGATGAACACTCTCCACCACATCACCGCGCAGAACTTCAACCAGAATAGGACTTTCCATCAAGCACCTGCCCAAACAAGTCGGGCACCCGCCCAACAACAACACCAGCCGCTTGTGCCGAGGCGGGGGGATGACGTCAAGCGGTGAGAATTATTGTGCCAGAAGTCACGTCAGCGATATAAGCAAACAATTATGTCGTTAGGGCTGAAATGTGAAAATCGTCCATCTGAGCAGTGAACGGGGCTGGCGCGGCGGAGAAGCTCAGCTCGAGCTGCTTTTCCGCTCGCTTGCTCACGCCTGCGAGCAGAAGGTGGTGGTACCAAAGCAGTCTGAACTTTCGCACCGCATTCCAGAAAGCGCGCTGATTACAGTGAAGCGCCTGGGCTGGACTGCGCCCGAAGGGTTCCTTGATACTTTGAGACTTGTTCGCAGGTGGAGGCCGGACATCCTCCATGCGCACACGAGCAAGGCCTTGGAAACGGCGCTGTTGTTGAAAGCTGTGACAGCCACTCCGGTCGTGGCTTCCAAGCGGAACGCCTTTCACGTTCGTGGTGGATGGAAATACCGCCGGGCGGACACGATGATTGCTGTCTCACAAGCCGCAAGAAGCAAGTTGCTCGAGGCTGATGTAGAAGCTGATCGTCTGTGCGTTATACATGATGCGGTTGACCAGATGCGGTTTGAAGCAGCGGCACGGAGGAATGTCGACGGAATCCCATTGGTTCTTTGTGCAGCAGCATTCTCACTGGAAAAGGGTTTGGACACGCTTCTGGCGGCTTGGCGTATCGTCGAAAGCGAAGGCACCCACGGCAAGCTTCTCCTTGTAGGCCGGGGGAATCTGGAAACCCAACTGCACGCGCACAAAACCGAATTGGGCTTGAAGCGCTTCGAGATTTTGGGATGGCGTGTGGACGTGCCTCAACTTTTGGCGGAGGCCGACATTGCCACGCTGGCTTCAAGGGAGGAGGGGCTTTCGAGTTTTCTGTGCGAAGCCCAATGGATGGGTAAGCCGGCGGTCGCCACAAATGCCGGAGGTATCCCCGAAGTGGTTTTGGATGGAACGACGGGGCTGCTCGGTCCGGTCGGCGACGCGGAGGCGTTGGCGCGAAATCTGTCCAAGCTTCTGCGGGACCGCGATTTGCGAGAGAAAATGGGAGCGGCTGCCAGGCGACGCGCTCGAGCGATGTTTGATATTCAAAAGATCGGAGCACAGCATATGGAAGCATATCAGGCTTTGATAGCCTAAGCCCCCAACAACGCCTCCGCCCGTCTCAGATCATCGGCAAGTTCCCCTCGCCGGAGGGGCTGTTCCTCGTGGGGAATGCGCAGGATAAAGCTGGGGTGCCAGGTGATGAGGACGGGGGTGCCGTCGCGGGCAGTTTCGATCTTGCCGCGGCGGGGTGTCATGGCGCTGGCGTTGCCGGTGAGGGCGAAGGCGGCGGAGGCACCCAGTGCGAGTGTGAGGTCGGGCTTCACGAATTTGCGCTCCAGATCAAGCCACCAGCGGCAATGTTCGATCTCTTGGCGATTGGGGGTCTGATGGAGCCGCTTCTTGCCCTGCGTCTTGAACTTGAAGTGCTTCACCGCATTGGTCATCCAGGCGGGCTCGGTGCCCACTTCACCCATGACTTCCCGCAGTAGCGTGCCGGCCGGTCCGACAAAAGGGCGACCGGCGAGATCCTCCATGTCGCCCGGCTGTTCGCCGACAATCATCAGCCGCGCATCCTCCGGCCCTTCACCGAAAACGGTCTGCGTCGCAGCCTCGCAAAATCCGCAGCGCCTGCAGGCCGCGGCAGCCTCGCGCGCGGCTTCAAGCGATTCGGGCATGGCGGGAGTTTCGGGCGTACGCAAGCGGTCGAGGATGCGTTCGGCTCGCTTCGGCCCCTCGGTCGGCATGGCCTGACGCATGATTTCCACGCGCGTTTCCGCATGCGCGAGAATTTCGGGGATGAGCTGCGTTTCAGGCATGTTCTTCCAATATTTCTTCGGCATCTCCGAACGCATGGCCTGAAGATGGATGCGCGCGGGATTGAAGATATTGGCGAAATAGGTGCCCCAAAGCTCTTCGGAAGCATCATGAGGCAGGTCGGGCCGCGTGGTCGGCGGATGATAGGTCAGCGCACCGTCTTCGAACCGCGCGACACCCTCCGGCGTGGCGATCATCCAGTCCATGTCGCCGAAGCGCTTGGCGAAAAAGGGTGTTCCGGCTTCCAGTATAAAGTGATCCGGCTCGAACCAGGCGCCAAAGCGTCGCCGCGCGTTGTCGCTCGGCAATTCGCGAAAGCGCACGAAGGCATGCATCTTGTGAATGTCGCGGCGGATCGTCTTGCCGAAGGCCTGAAGCTTGCGGGTGAGGGGATCGGCCGGATTGAAAAGCGCGCGCCTGTCTTGCTGATGACGAACAAGGGCTGCGTAAAGTGCCGCAGGCGCCTCGCCATCGCGGTGGCACAGAACCGTTTCTGCAAGTTGCAGGAAGGAGGCAGGCGCGGAGACCTTGTGCGGGCCCTCCTTATCGGGCGGCGGCGCGGCTTCGAACAGGTCGGCTCCGGCACCGCGACACCACTGCACCATCTCAGGCGCGATGGCGTGACTGGCGAGCCGCCGGGCGGCAGACCGCCAGGCTTCAAAAAATCCTGTCGCGGGCAGCTCCACGCGATACATCAAAGCAGCACCAGTTGCTCCGGCTGCGGCGTGAAGCGCGCGCGCAGATTGGCGCTGTCGGTCAGCCCGCCCGGCGACCAGTCGGGAAACTGCACGAAGGGCTTGGCCTTGCTCATGACAGCGCCGATGCGCACCAGATCGCCATAGCGAAGGATGCCCGAACGCCGCGCGGCGATGATGCGATCCACGGTGCGCGTGCCGAAGCCTGGGATACGCAGCAAGAGCTCGCGGCTGGCCTGGTTCACATCCACGGGAAAGAGCGCGCGGTTGGCCAGCGCCCAGGCAAGCTTGGGGTCAATGGCAAGGTCAAGATTGCCCGAAGGCGCAACGCTCGCCAGCTCATCCACCTCGAAACCGTAGAAACGCAACAGCCAGTCGGCCTGGTAAAGCCTGTGCTCGCGCATCAGCGGCGGTTTGATGAGCGGCAGGGCCTTGGAGGCATCGGGAATGGGCGAGAAGGCGGAGTAATAGACGCGGCGCAGCTTGTAGCCCGCATAAAGCCGCGAGGAGGTGGTGAGAATGTCGCGGTCATTGGCACCATCCGCCCCCACAATCATCTGCGTCGACTGGCCGGCGGGCGCAAAGCGCTTTGCCTTGCGGCCTGAATGGCTGCGCTCCTTGGCGGCATCGAGCCGCTGGCGCACGCCTGCCATGGCGGAACGGATGGTCTCGGGCTTTTTCTGCGGGGCGAGAAGGCGCGTGCTGTCATCGCGCGGCAGCTCCACATTGATTGACATGCGGTCGGCATAAAGCCCGGCCTCCGCGATCAGCTCCTCGCTCGCCTCGGGAATGGTTTTGAGGTGAATGTAACCCTTGAACTGGTGGTCTTCGCGCAGCATGCGTGCAATCCGCACCATGTCGCCCATGGTGTCATCGGCGCTGCGGATGATGCCCGACGACAGGAACAGCCCTTCGATATAGTTGCGGCGATAAAATTCCAGCGTAAGCGTAACCACCTCTTCCGGCGTAAACCGCGCCCGATCGACGCTGCTCGAAACCCGGTTGATGCAATAGGCGCAGTCGAAGATGCAGAAATTCGTCATCAGGATCTTCAACAGGCTGATGCAGCGCCCGTCCGGCGTATAGGCATGACAGATCCCGGTCCCGCCCGCACTGCCAATCCCGCCCTTCGAGGAATCGCGCCGCGATGTCCCCGAAGACGCACAGGAAGCATCATATTTCGCCGCATCCGCAAGGATGGCGAGTTTGTCCTTCAGTGTTCTCTTCATGAGAACAAATATAGAACATTATGAATGAGAGGCAAGGGGATCCGTAGGCGACAAGAAGCCACCGACAAACACTCCCACACCGGTTCGGAATGGCAGTGCCGCAGCGCGGTTTCTGCGGCCTTAAAGTACCTAGTGAAGCTCGGTCTCCCGGTTGAGCAGCATCTCCCGGCGCATTTCCTCAAGAACCCGCAGCCCGTCTTGTGCAGCAATGCGGTAGTTAGGATCAGCTGTATCTGCAGCTTCTTTCTGCAGACGCGCGGAAGCGATCTCCAGTGACCTTGCCGCTACGCGCCGCATTGCATCGTTCTGTCTGGCCAGACCGGAAAAGAACTCGACGAGAAAGGCCTCAATGGCCATGCTTCTGCCTGATGCACCTTCATATCTGTTCATGGATACACCTCCCACGAGACCAATCCTTGGTTGGTGCAATTGTTCCAATAGACACTCGCTCGAAGGCGAACAGCCATGCGTATTACCGTCGCTCTTTCTGGCCCGCCTGTTCAATCAGGAGCACGCTAAAGACCGACAGCAAGTTCTATAAGTAGGGGGGACGCCTGGAAAATTGAGGTGCCATGGTCGGAGTGGCAGGATTCGAACCTGCGACCCCCTCGTCCCGAACGAGGTGCGCTACCAGGCTGCGCTACACTCCGTGACCTGACGGCGGGCTTATAGCGATGATGGGTTCGCTTCGCAAGTCGAAAGCGCGTCTTCAATAGGCGCTTTCAACATCTCCCATTTCAACATAGACGGACTTCACCTGGGAGTAATGCGCAAGCGCTTCGCGGGCGTTTTCGCGGCCGATGCCGGAGGCCTTCACGCCGCCGAAGGGAAGCTCCACGGGCGTGAGATTGTAGGTGTTGATCCAGCAGGTACCGGCTTCCAGCTGATCCACAACGCGGTGCCCGCGTTTGATATCAGAGGTGAAGACACCGGCGGCCAGACCGAACTGCGTGTCATTGGCGCGCGAAATGACCTCGTCCTCATCCTTGAAGGTGAGAACGCTCATCACCGGCCCAAAAATTTCCTCACGCGCGATGGTCATGTCGTCTTGCACATCGGCAAAGACGGTCGGCTCGACATAGAAACCGCTCTCAAAGCCTTGCAGCTCGGGAATGCCGCCGCCGCACAGAAGGCTGGCGCCTTCGCTTTTGCCGCTCTCGATATAGGAGAGCACGCGCTCGCGCTGGGCCTGCGAGATGAGGGGACCCAGATGCGTTTCCGGATCGAGCGGATCGCCAAGGCGAATGGCGCGGGTGCGCTCGACGAGGCGGTCAAGGAAGCGATCCCTGATGCCTTCCTGCAGGAAGACGCGCGTGCCGTTGGAGCAGATCTGGCCGGTGGAATAGAAATTGCCGAGAATGGCGCCGCTGATGGCGTTTTCAAGTTGCGCATCATCGAAGACGATGAGCGGAGACTTGCCGCCAAGCTCCATTGTGGCGTGCTTCATCTGCCCGCCCGCGCGCGACATCACCTTGCGGCCGGTTTCGGCCGAACCGGTGAGCGAGACCTTCGCGACACTGGGATGATCGATAAGGGCTTCGGCAACCGCGCGCGTGCCCTGCACGACATTGAAGAGGCCTTCGGGAAGACCGGCTTCAACGAGGATTCCAGCAAGCTTCAGCGCGGAAAGCGGCGTGTTTTCCGATGGCTTGAAAACCATGGCATTGCCCATGGCAAGCGCAGGAGCTGCCTTCCATGCGGCGATCTGGATCGGATAGTTCCACGCGCCAATGCCCACGCACACGCCAAGCGGCATGCGTTTCGTGTAGCCGAAGGGGCTGCCCAGATCGACAAAACTCCCCTGTTCGCCTGCAATCACGCTGCCGCAATATTCAAGCGCCTCGGCGGCAGACGCGGCGTCCGCCACCAGCGTCTCCTGAATGGCCTTGCCTGTGTCGAGCGTTTCGAGCTCGGAAAGCTCCTGGTTGCGCTCGCGCAGAATGTCCGCCGCACGGCGCAGGATGCGCCCGCGCTCGGCAAGCGGCGTCTTCGCCCAGCTGCTTTGAGCGGAGCGCGCGGCTTCCACCGCCAGCTCCACGATATTGGGCGTTGCAAGATTGAGCTTCGCGATCACCTCGCCGGTGGCCGGATAGATGCTTTCCAGAACCTCGCCTTGCGGGTCTTCCACATAGGAGCCATTGATATAGTGCGATGCTTGGGGCTGTGCGCGCATGGTTTTTCCTATCGGTCCGATTCCCGCCAGCGCGGGTTGATCCAGGGTTCCTGATCGAGAGGCGGCAGGGTGCGGCCCAGAATATGGTCCGCCGCCTTTTCGCCCACCATAATGGATGGGCCATTGAGATTGCCATTGGTGATGCGCGGAAAGATGGAACTGTCCGCAACCCGAAGCCCCTCGACACCGATGACGCGAAGCTGAGGGTCGACGACGCTTGATGGATCATCGGCATCACCCATCCGGCAAGTGCCGCAGGGGTGATAGGCGCTTTCCACATGCTCGGCGATGAAGGCGTTGAGCGCGTTGTCCGAAGTTACATCCGCGCCGGGCTGTATCTCCTCGCCGCAATAGGGCTTGAAGGCCGGCTGTGCGAAAAGCTCGCGTGTCAGCCGGATGCAGTGGCGGAAATCCTCCCAGTCCTCGTCATGGGACATGTAGTTGAAACGGATTTCCGGCGCCTTCCACGGATCGGGTGAGGCGAGGCGGATATTGCCGCGCGACTTCGATCGCATCGGCCCGACATGGGCCTGAAAACCATGCGCTTCTGCCGCCGCCTTGCCGTCATAGCGTATGGCAGCCGGCAGGAAGTGATACTGGATATCGGGATAGTCCACCCCCGGCTTCGAGCGCACGAAAGCCGCCGCCTCGAAATGGTTGGTCGCGCCGAGCCCGTTCTTGAAGAGAAGCCAGCGCGCGCCGATCAGCGCCTTGGCGAAAAGGTTGAGGTGGGAGTAGAGCGTGATGGGCTTGGAGCATTCCTGCTGGATGTAAAGCTCCAGATGGTCCTGCAGATTTTCGCCGACGCCGGGGCGATCCGCCACAACATCAATGCCCATGGCCTGCAACTGTGCGGCCGGGCCGATGCCCGAATGCATCAAGAGTGCAGGCGAGTTGATGGCCGAGGCTGCGACCACAACTTCACGTTTTGCTTTAACTGTGCGGATGCGGTCCGCCCACTCGATCTCGACACCGGTGGCCTTGTGATTCTCTATGACAATCTTTCGTGCGAAGCCTCTGACAAGACTCACATTTGGCCGCTTGAGGGCAGGGCGCAGATAGGCATTGGCCGCAGACCAGCGCCGCCCCTTGTGGATCGTCTGCTCCATGGGGCCGAAGCCCTCCTGCTTGGAGCCGTTATAGTCTTCGGTTGTCTCGAAGCCGGCCTCGCGGCCAGCCTCCGCAAAGGCCTGGTAGAGCGGGTTGGTGCGCTTGCCGCGCTGGACATGCAGCGGGCCGTCGGTCCCGCGCCAGCCTTCCTCGCCGCCATGGGAGGTTTCCATGCGTTTGAAGTATGGCAGCACGTCGCGATAGGCCCAGCCCGCCGCACCGCTTGCCGCCCAATGGTCAAAGTCGCGGGCATGGCCGCGCACATAGACCATGCCATTGATGGAGGACGAGCCGCCCAGCACCTTGCCGCGCGGTGTGGCGAGCACACGTCCGCCCAGATGCGGCTCGGGCTGGGTGGAGTAGCCCCAGTCATAGCGGCGCATATTCATCGGGATGGAAAAGGCCGTCGGCATCTGGATCAGCGGACCGGCATCGCTGCCGCCATATTCGATCACGATCACCGAGTTCCTGCCGTCTTCCGAAAGACGATAGGCCAGCGCGCAACCGGCCGAGCCTGCGCCGACAATCACGTAATCGGCTTCAAGCGGAGCGCTCACCGTGCACCCTCCTTTCGTGAAAGCTGAAGCGAGAGATAGTCTTCCACCAGCGCGATCGCCGAATCCGCGTCGCTGGGGCCTTCGGCCAGCGCATGGCGAATATAGAGCCCGTCGATCAGGGCGCCGATGCCGCGCGCGGTGCGCTCTGCCTGCAGGCGCGACATGAGCGGTTCCAGCGCCACGAGCAGATTGGTGTGCAGCCGGCGCGTGTAAACGCGCAGCAGGCGGCGCAGGGCAGGCGCACGCTGTGCCTCGACATAGAAGGCGAGCCAGGCGGCAACCGTCTCCGGCTGGAACTGCTTGGGCGAGAAATTGACATGAATGAGGGCCGAAAGCCGCGCCATGCCGGATTTTCCGGAAACAGCCGCACGCGCATCCGCGCCCAGCTCCGAAAGAAGGTGGCGCATCGTGGCCGCCAGCAGATCCTCCTTGGAGCCGAAATAATGATGGGCAAGCGCGCTCGACACATCGGCACGTCTGGCAATGTCCGCCATGGTCACGGCAAGCGTTCCCTTTTCAGCAATGGCTGAAATGGCGGCGTTGATGAGCGCTTCGCGGCGCAGCGGTTCCATTCCGATCTTTGGCATGAAAGGAGATCTAGGGTTGATTGACTGGTCAATCAATAAAAAATGCCAAATGCAAAGCGGTTTTGTGTGCGCTGCAACAATTATGAGCCATTTTTTCCGAGACGACCGTCGTCCTAGATGGCATTCTTCGGCTCAACTTCAGGGAGGCTGATATGAGCGCGAGCATTGTGGGCTGGGCCCATTCCAAATTCGGCAAGCTTGGCGACCAGACGCTTGAAGAGCTGATCGTGACGGTGGCGCGGGATGCGCTGGAACATGCGGGGCTGGAAGCCTCGGATGTCGATGAGATCGTGCTGGGCCACTTCAATGCCGGTTTCTCACCCCAGGATTTCACCGCCAGTCTGGTGCTGCAGGCCGATGACGGCCTGCGTTTCAAGCCCGCAACCCGCGTGGAAAATGCCTGTGCCACGGGTTCTGCCGCCATCCGCCAGGGGCTGCGCGCCATCGATGCCAAGGCCGCACGCATCGTGCTGGTGGTGGGTGCCGAGCAGATGACGACAACGCCTGGACCGGAGATCGCGAAGAACCTGCTGAAGGCATCCTATCTGCCGGAAGAGGGTGACATTCCCGGTGGCTTCGCAGGTGTCTTCGGCAAGATCGCCTCTGCCTATTTCCAGCGTTATGGCGACCAGTCCGATGCACTGGCCCGCATTGCCGCCAAGAACCACAAGAACGGCGCAAAAAATCCGTTGGCACAGATGCAGAAGGATCTGGGCTACGAGTTCTGCCGCGAGGAGAGCGAGCGAAACCCCTATGTTGCAGGACCGCTGAAGCGCACCGATTGCTCGCTGGTCTCCGACGGGGCGGCTGCCATCGTTCTGGCCGACACCCGGACCTCGCTTTCCATGAAGCGCGCCGTCGCCTTTCGCGCCAACGAGCATGTGCAGGACTTCCTGCCCATGTCCAAGCGCGACATTCTCGCCTTTGAAGGCTGTGCGGAAGCCTGGAATCGCGCGCTTGGCAGTGCGGGTGTGAAGATCGACGACCTGTCATTCGTCGAGACGCATGACTGCTTCACCATTGCCGAACTGATCGAATATGAGGCGATGGGCCTGGCGCGTGCGGGCGAGGGTGCCAGGGTTGCCGAGGAAGGCCAGACGGAAATGGGCGGGCGCCTGCCGGTCAACCCGTCCGGCGGCTTGAAGGCCAAGGGCCATCCCATTGGCGCAACGGGTGTTTCCATGCATGCTTTGAGTGCGGCTCAGCTGACGGGTGAGGCAGGCGGCATTCAGGTGCCGGATGCCAAGCTCGCCGGCATCTTCAATATGGGCGGTGCTGCCGTTGCCAACTATGTGTCCATCCTCGAAAGGATCAAATGAGCAAAGCCGCCATCGTCACCGGAGCTGCAACCGGCATCGGCCTCGCCGTCGCCGAGCGGCTTCTTGACGACGGTTTTGCGGTTGCGCTGGTCGATGCCGACGCGGAAGCCCTGGCCGACGCCGAGGAGATCCTGACGGGCGAGGAAGCGCTCTTTCTGCTCGCCGACGTGTCGGACGAGGAGGAAGTGGGCGAAGCCTTCGATCAGGCTGTCGACGCGCTCGGCCCGCTCCACGCACTCGTCAATTGCGCGGGCCTTCGCCGCGAAGTGCTGTTCGAGCACACGAGCGCGGAGCTTTTCCGGCAATTGCTCGAGGTCAATCTTGTCGGCACGCTGATCGCCAGCCAGGCAGCACTCGACCGGATGGGCGACGAGCTTGCCATCGTCAATCTGAGTTCCGCCTCCGGTGTGCGCGCCAATGCAGGCCACGCCGCCTATGGTGCTTCCAAAGCGGGCGTGAAGCTTTTGAGCGAGAGCATGGCCGTGGAACTGGCAAGCCGCGGCGTTCGCGTGAACTGCATTGCACCCGGTCCGGGCGAGGGCGCAAGCCCGCAGCTTTCTGCCGCCTGGCGGGACACGTCCCCGCAGCGCCGCCTGATACAGCCCCGCGAAGTTGCCAATGCGGTCGCCTGGCTCTTGTCGGCAGAAGCCTCCGGCGTGACCGGTCACACGATCGCAATAGACGGCGGCTTCGCCATTGCGGGAATGGCCCGCACGGACTGATCCATCTGGCTCTGGAAAGGCGCTGCGAAATGCCGTAGCTCTGCACCGAAAACAACCAGCGGAGCGTCAACCGTGAAATCCATCTTCCATCTTGCCTATAATGTGAAAGACCTCGATGAAGCACGCCGCTTCTATGGCGAAGTGCTCGGCTGCCGCGAAGGTCGCAGCGCGCCGACCTGGGTGGATTTCGACTTCTTCGGCCACCAGATCTCGTTGCATCTGGGCGAACCCTTCAAGACGGCCGCAACCGGCAAGGTGGGCGAGCACATGGTGCCCATGCCGCATCTGGGCGTCATCCTGCAGCTTGACGAGTGGAAGGCGCTGGCAGGGCGGCTTGAAGAAGTCGGTGTCGACTTCATCATCAAGCCGACCGTCCGCTTCGAGGGTGAGCCCGGCGAGCAGTGGACCATGTTCTTCAACGACCCCTTCGGCAACCCGATCGAGGTCAAGGGTTTCCGCGATCTGGAGAGCGTCTACGCGGCCTGACCTAACCGGCAGAATTGCCTGAGAGCACGAGATGCGGGGCGGGGGTGGGCTGGCCGACAAGGTCTCCCGTCACCGCCTCGGCCCAGCGATAGCCGCGAATGGCACCGTCCTTCGTATCGGAAATGACATTGCCGCCGATGACGGCCTTGCCTGCGCCTTCCACCATGGAAACGGCAATGCCGGTGCCGGAACGCCGGATCACATTGCCTGTCGCGCTCACATTGCGCAGGAACGGGCCCCAGCCGAGCAACATGCCGAAGCGCGGCGCGTCCTCGATGACATTGCCGCTCACCACGCAGTCCGCTTCCACTGTGATGCCGAGACCGAAACCGGGATCGCCGGGCTGATAGGGACCGTCCAGCGAAAGATTGCGCACCAGATTGCCCGAACAGGTGGCAAGCCTGCCGCCCTCGTTGAAATTGACGATGGAAATGCCATTGGCCGCGCCATCGACAATATTGTCGGCAATCACCGCACCTTCGAACGAAAACTCGCTGTAGATCGCTGTTTCGCCGGAGCGCAGGCAGTGATTTCCCGCAACGCGCAGATTGCTGCCGCCATTCGAACGGATGGCGGAAAAGGCGCAGTCGGAGACGTGGTTGCCGTCAATGGCCACATCGCCCGCACGATAGACATTGATGCCATTGCCAAAGGGGCCGGTGCCACCGAGATCGGCGCGAATGTGCGAGACGCGGTTGCCGCGTACCCGGCTGCCATCCGAGCCAGGGCTGGAGCGATGGACAAGAATGCCGCCATTCCCACAATGGCTGACGCGATTGCTGTCGATATCAAGACCTTCGGCATCGCGGCTGAAAATGCCGACATCGCCAATCTGAGCGATGCTGTTGCCGCTGACCCGTCCCGCCGCCCGCTTCAAGTAGAGCCCTCCGGAACTGCTGTCCCGGATGGTGCAGTTCGTGACCGACAGCTGCTTCACGCCATCGAGGTTCAAAAGCGCACTGGACGGATCGCTGAGGGGCAGTAGCGCACCGTTGAACGTTATTCCGTCCAATGTCAGGCGCTGCATGTCCTTGCCGTCCGCGAGATAGGACCCCCCGGTGAAAACAAGCTCGCTCATGCCTGCAATGCCCGTCAGATGCAGGTTGCGCGGCAGGGCGATCTGGCCGACATGGTAGCGGCCTGGCGGAAGATGCAGAGGGACATTGTCGAAACTGGCGCGATGAAGCGCGGTGGCGAAGGCGCGGCTCTGGCTGTTTGCGGTTTCGGGGCTGACGCCGAATTCCGTGATGCTGCGCCCGCTCTGCGCCAATCCGGTAATCGGACAAAGCGCGCTGACCGCAAGACCCGCGGTGGCTTTCAATAGGCTGCGTCTGTTGAGCATGGCACGACCCCCGGCCAGTGTCATGCCATAGCTGCGCAGGCCTGCCAATGTCGCGTCAGGAAGCTTCTACGGGCTTGGTAAAGTCGCGGAAGAACGCGGCAGCACCCTCTTCAGAGATGTTGCCGGAGCTTAACTCCATGGTGAATGTGTAAAGCGTGCCATTGTCACAGGTCAGCTCGAACCCGTTCACGGCCAGGAACGTCGCTGCAGATACGATCGCGGTGCGCTTGTTTCCGTCGGTGAAGGCGTGGTTGCGGGCAAGTCCGAAGGCATAGGCTGCTGCCAGTTCAAAAATGTCCGGCTGGGCGTAATGTGTCTTCTGCTCTGCGCGCGCGAGAGCCGATTCAAGCCCGTTCTCGTCACGGATGCCTCTTGCGCCACCATGACGAGCTAGCTGCTCGTCGTGGATCGCTTCCACCACGCGGCGCGTGAGGAACGTGACGGTCATTCCGCAAGCTTTTGCAGAGCCACGCTGTAGCGATCCATGATTTTGCGCGCCTCACGCATCTGGCGCTCGAAAGCATCTTCGGAAGGCTGAAGACTGACCTTGTCACCTTCATCGACAACGTTGACCACGTCACCAGCCTTCAGGTTGTAACGGCGGAGCAGTTCCTTGGGCAATATCACACCTTCAGAGTTGCCGATTTTGCGAATAGTGACATTCATGACCGCTCTCCGAGCAGCGCTTCCGTTATAACTTAAGGTATAACTTGGCGGCCACCAATTCAAGATGCCAGTTGCTTGCGCTCTGCGAGGAGACGGTTGATGAGCTTCTGCGCGGCTTCGGCAATGACGGTTCCCGGCGGGAAGATTTCGGCCGCACCGGCTTCGCGCACCGCGTCGAAATCGTCCGGCGGGATCACGCCGCCCGCCACGATCAGGATGTCGCTGCGGCCGCGCTTGTCGAGAGCCTGTCGCAGTTCGGGGATGAGGGTGAGGTGACCGGCGGCGAGAGACGAGACGCCGATGATGTCGACATCTTTCTCATCGGCCAGATCGGCCACTTCTTCCGGTGTCTGGAACATGGCACCGACGGTGACCTCGAAACCAAGGTCTCCGAAGGCGGTGGCGATAACCTTCTGCCCGCGGTCATGACCATCCTGACCGACCTTCGCAACCAGGATGGAAGGTGCCGCCCCTGTCTCGTCGTGGAATTGTTCGACCATTTCCTGCGCGCGGGTAACGGCGGCATTCTGGCCGATGGCATTGCGGTAGACGCCGGAAATGGTGCGGATTTCCGCGACATGGCGCCCGAATGCCTTCTCCAGTGCAGAGGAGATTTCGCCCACGGTGGCCTGTGCGCGGGCTGCACGGACCGCGAATTCCAGAAGATTGTCGTTGCCTTGGGCTGCATTGGTCAGTTCGGTGAGCGCTGTCTCGACCGCCGCCACATCGCGTGTGCCCTTGAGCTGTTGAAGCTTGGCAAGCTGACGCGCGCGCACCTCGGCATTGTCGACCTTCAGGACCTCGACCTCCTGGTCGACTTCCGGCCGGTGCTGATTGACGCCGACAACCGGTTGCTCCCCGCTGTCGATGCGCGCCTGCGTGCGTGCCGCAGCTTCCTCGACGCGCATTTTCGGGATGCCCTGTTCGATGGCTGCTGCCATGCCGCCAAGTGTCTCGACTTCCTCGATATGCGAAAGCGCGCGCACGGCCAGATCATGCGTCAGGCGTTCCACATAGGCCGAACCGCCCCAGGGGTCGATCATGCGCGTGGTGCCGGATTCGTGCTGCAGGATAAGCTGCGTGTTGCGGGCAATCCGCGCGGAATGATCGGTGGGAAGTGCCAGTGCCTCGTCAAAGGCGTTGGTGTGCAGCGACTGGGTGTGCCCCTGCGTTGCAGCCATGGCCTCCACCATGGTGCGGATGATGTTGTTGTAGGGATCCTGCGCTGTAAGCGACCAGCCGGAGGTCTGGCAATGGGTGCGCAGCGACAGCGAACGCGGGTCCTTCGGATCGAAATTCTTCTTGATGAGCGTGGCCCAGAGCAGGCGGGCCGCACGCATCTTGGCGACTTCCATGAAGAAGTTCATGCCGATCGCCCAGAAGAAGGAAAG
>Ga0310345_10001706_pt1 | contig 23671 bp, 23 predicted proteins | sample HC15DNA20500_MG_FD_204667 | JGI IMG/M metagenome (GOLD analysis project Ga0310345, IMG submission 204667) | Marine microbial communities from station ALOHA, North Pacific Subtropical Gyre - HC15-DNA-20-500_MG | ecosystem: Environmental > Aquatic > Marine > Oceanic | place: Pacific Ocean: North... | reverse complement strand
GGTCCACCGCCTTCCAGCCCGCGGCCATCGCCGCGAGAAGATCAGCCTCGCTCATCGCCGGTTCGGTGACGAAATCACCCGTGGGCCGGTCGAGGTCCAAGGGGTGCACGGTCATTGTGGCGCCGAACGCCCGGGCCAGCTGGTTCACTGCCGCGCCGCCGGCCTCGAAATTGCCGACCATCTGCGCGGTGACCTCCGCTGGAAAAGCCGAGACGCCGCGCGCCACCACCCCGTGATTGCCCGCGAAGATTGCCACCTGCGGTCGCGACAATCGCGGTCGCGACGTGCCGCGCCAGCCCGCATACCACAGCGCCAGTTCCTCGAGCCGCCCGAGTGAGCCCATCGGCTTGGTCAATTGCGCGTTGCGGGCGGCCGCCTCGGCCTGCGCCGTGGCATCCGAAGCGGGAAGCTCCTGCAGCAGGGCACGCAGACCTGCGAGATCGGTAAAGGGGGCAGTCATGCGGCGTCCTCGTTGCATCGCGGCTCCGGCCTGCCTAACCCTAGAGGGCACGACTTGAAAAGAGGTCCAGATGCTTCAGCCAATCCGCGCGGCCTTCGGCCTGCTGACCCGCCTGCCCGTCGGCCCGGCGCCGGTACAACCGGAAGGGGTCTGGGCCTTTCCGGTGGCGGGGCTGGCGGTCGGCGCGATCGCGGGTTTGAGCTTCTGGGTCGCGCTGGCGCTGGGGCTGCCGCCCGGCCCGGCGGCGGCACTGGCGCTCTTCGGGCAGATCCTGCTGACCGGGGCGCTGCATGAGGACGGTCTCGCCGACAGCGCCGATGGGCTCTGGGGCGGCTTCGAGCGGGCCGGTCGGCTCGAGATCATGCGCGACAGTCGCGTCGGCAGCTATGGCGTGCTGGCGATCGGAACAAGCCTGCTGATCCGCTGGTCGGCTCTGGTGTCGGCGGGGCCCTGGGGGCTGGTAATCGCTGCCGTGCTGAGCCGAGCGGCGATGGTCTGGCCGATGGCGCGACTGCCGCATGCGCGCAAGGATGGGCTGGCGCGGCTCGCCGGGCGGCCCAGCGGCCGGGCTACGGGGCTGGCCTGTGGCGTCGCGGCTCTCATCGTGCTGCCGCTGGCTGGATGGAGCCTTCTACTGCTGGCCCCGGCGGTGGCGTTGGCGGCTCTGAGCGGCACTGCCATCGCGCGCGCCAAGATCGGCGGCCAGACCGGCGACATTCTCGGTGGCACCCAGCAATTGGCCGAAATGGCGGCGCTACTGGTGCTGGCGGCTCTGGTTTAACCTGCGCAGCCAAGCGCCGGGGCGAAACCGGCCTCTTCCAGCGGCCCGATATCGCGCGCCGACAGCGTATCCTCCACGAGCCGTACCGCCATGATCCGACGCCATGAGGCATCGGCAAGCACGAGTTCCGGCCCCTCCCCGCAATCGCGCACACCGCCCGAGATGTCGGGCGCGCCGAAGCGGTGATTGGTCAGCCCTTCCAGCGCCGCGACTTGTTCCAGCACGCCGTCCCGCAGCCGCCAGACCCGCAGCACCCGGGCCAGATGCGGCCGGTCGACATAGGCCAGCTCGATATGCCCGTCCCCGTCCAGATCGACAGGCGGCAGCGGCGCCAGCCAGCGATGAGATGTACCGATATAGGGCGTCGCGGCGATCAGCCCGTCGGGGCCGTAGACGGAAAGCCGTGCGCCCTGCGCCGCATCCGTCTCGACCACCACGGCCTCCATCGCGCCGTCGCCATCGACATCGGCCAGCCGCGGCGCCGTGTCCTCGAAGACACGGGAAGCGGGCAGCCGGACCAACCGGGTCTCGCCGGTTTCGGTCACCATCTCGAGCGCGCCCCATTCCTCGGTTTCGCCGAAGACGCCATGCGCATAGCGCGTGGTCGGCTCGGTGAACCGCGCCTCGGAGAGGCCTTGGCCCTGCGCCATGGCAGGCCCGGCAAGGAGCCATGTCAGCAGGGCCGCGCGCATCAGATCTGCCGCTCGGGCATGCGCACCACGAGGCCGTCGAGCGCGTCGGAAACCTTGAGCTGGCAGGTCAGCCGCGAGCGCGTCTCGTCCGGCTCGTAGGCGAATTCCAGCATGTCTTCTTCCATCGGGTCCTTCTCGGGCAGCTTCCCGACCCAGGCCTCGTCGACATAGACATGGCACGTCGAACAGGCGCAGGCGCCGCCGCAATCGGCCTCGATGCCGGGGATGCCGTTGTCACGCGCCCCCTCCATGACGGTCAGCCCGTTGGCCACGTCGACGACATGCTCGGTGCCGTCATGCTCGATATATGTGATCTTCGCCATCTCAGGCTCCTCTGTCGCGTTGCGCCGCCCTGTCTAGGCGAGCCGCCGCGGCGCCGCCAGTACCCGGATGCCGCGCCTTTCCCGGAGCTGCTGCGTCCGCCGTGCCACGCGGCGCCCATGTGATCCGCCAAGGCTTCCGGCGCCGGGCGCGGACGTCTAGGTTCGGGCGGGTAACGACCGCCGGTGCCCGATGTTCCGACTTCTGCTTCTTGTGCCCCTCGCGGCCTGCGCCCCCGCCGCGCCGCAGGTGCCCGCCTTCATGGCAGCCGAGATCGAGACCGGCGCCGGCGGGCGTTGTTACGGGCGCGACATCACCCCCGCGGTGATCGAGACCGTGCGTGAGCAGCAACGCGAGCCCGGCGAGGGTCCCGCACGCTATCGCAGCGTCACCCGCCAACAGATCCTGCGCGAGCGGCGCGAAGTGCTGTTCGAAACGCTCTGCCCGCCCGAGTTCACCCCCGCTTTCGTCGAGACCTTGCAGCGCGCGCTGGTGACGCGCGGCTTTCATCCCGGTCCGGTGACCGGGCAGCTCGACAGGGCGACGCTCGACGCCGTGCAGGCGTTCCAGCGCGGGAGCGGCGGGCCGGACAGCCCGGTGCTGTCTCTGGCCTCCGCGCAGCGCCTCGGCATCACGCCGCTGACCGCCGAGCAGCTGGACATCATGAACCGCCGCTAGGGCCAAAAAAAGGGCGCCCGAAGGCGCCCTTCCTGGTCCGAACGGACCCTCTGCGGATCACTCCGCCGTATCTTCCAGCCCCAGCGCCACGAAGCGCGGATCACCGGCGCGCCGCACCAGGAGCAGCAGCGACTTGCGGCCGGCCTCGCGGGCCTCTTCGACGCGGGCCTCGAAATCGGCCACGGAGGCGACGGGCTGCTGCCCGGCCTCGGTGATCACGTCACCCGCCGCGACGCCCTTTTCGGCAGCGTCCGAAGCCGGGTCCACATCGGTCACCACCAGACCTTCCGCGTCGTCGGGCAGATCGAGCTGCTGGCGCAGCTCCGGCGTCAGCTCCGACAGGCTGAGCCCGAACATCTCGGTCTCGGCACCCTCGCCCGACCCCTGCGCCGAGGCGGGCACCGCGCTTTCGGCGTCCTCGCGGCGGCCCAGCGTCACGGCGAGCTCGACCATTTCGCCATCGCGCAGCACCGTCACCGGCACTTCCTCGCCCACCGGGGCGCGGCCGACCATGCGCACGAGGTCGCGCGTATCGGGCACCTCGTTGCCGTCGAAGCTGACGATCACGTCGCCGGCTTCCATGCCGGCCTCCATCGCCGGACCCTCGGGCACGTCTGTGACCAGCGCGCCGGCGGCGCCTTCCAGGCCCTCGATCGCCTCGACCATGTCGGGCGTGACGTCCTGGATCCGCACGCCGAGCCAGCCGCGCCGGGTCTCGCCGAATTCCTGCAACTGTCCCACCACCTCGGTCACCACGTCCGAGGACATCGCGAAGCCGATGCCGATCGAGCCGCCATTGGGCGACAGGATCGCGGTGTTCACGCCGATCACCTCGCCCGACATGTTGAACAGCGGGCCGCCCGAGTTGCCGCGGTTGATCGCGGCGTCGGTCTGGATGTAGTCGTCATAGGTGCCCGAGAGCGCCCGGCCACGGGCCGAGACGATACCGGCCGAGACCGAGAAGCCCTGGCCCAACGGGTTGCCCATCGCCATTACCCAGTCGCCCACACGAGCGCCTTGGCCGGTGCTGTCACCGAACTCGACATAGGGCAGATCCTCGCCCTCGACCTTCAGCAGCGCGATGTCGGTGGAGGCATCGGTGCCTACCACCTCGGCCTTGAGCGTCTTGCCGGAGAAGAACTCGATATTGATCTCGTCGGCGCCGTCGATGACGTGGTTATTGGTGACCACGTACCCATCGGCAGAGATCACGAAGCCCGAGCCCAGTGCCGAGGAGCGGCGCGGCGCGCTGTCACCGCGATTCTGGAAGTCGCGGAAGAACTCCTCGAAGGGCGAGCCCTCGGGCACGATGCCCTGCGGTCCGGCCGGGGCCGAAACCATGGTCGAGGTGGTGATGTTGACCACCGCCGGGCTCACCTGCTCGGCGAGATCGGCGAAGGTGAGCGGCCGCGTCGCATCGGGCGCATCGGCCATCGTCTGAGCTTCCGTCTCCGGCGTCACGGCGGTGTCCTGCGCGGCGAGCGGGGCCACTTGGCCCAGCCCCAGCGCGGCGCCCAAGGCCAGCACCGAAACGGCGCGGACGGGGGTGACGAGGGACGTGGAATTGGTCTTAGCGTTCACGGGCACACTCCTGTTTCGTCCTGTGCTTCGGAGCGCGATGCATCGAGCCGCTCCGGTCGGCGCAGACCATCAACGTAAGGCCACTTCGGTGCAACTCAAGCCCGGGTCGCAACGCGTCAAAGCGGTGTGACGGGTTGTAACATGAACGGATGCGGATCAGAGCGTGGTCAGGCGCGCCATCCACAACAGCGCCACGCCGAGCGCCAGCGCCACCAGACCCGCCAGGCGGCGCTGCTCGGGCGGCATATCGCGCAGCGTCTCGAGCATCCTGAGAACGAGCGAAGGGGCCAGCGCCCAAGCCAGCCCCTCAATCACGAGCACCAGGCCGAGGCCCAGCAGGATCGGCGTCACTGCGTCGCCACCCCGGCGCCGGCGTCCGCGTCGTCCTCGGGCAGCGTCACCCGCGGCGTCAGCGCCTCCGCCTGACCCTCGGCAGCGGCGTCGGCTTCGGCTTGCGCGTCGATCTCGCCCTCCTGGGTCGAAAAGGTCACGGTGCCGTCCTCGCCCTGGCGGACCTGCAGGCTGTCGAGCCGGATCACGCCGGCATCCGCCTCGCCCGAGGCCGTCTCCTCCTCGGCGGCGCCATCAAGCGGGCCACGCTCGCGCGCGGGTGCGGGGGACACCCCCTCGGGCAGGTCGTCGTTATAGAGGTAATCGAAGAAGGCGCTGTCCGGGGTCATCACCATCGTCGAGTTGGAGCCTTTCAACGCACGCTCATAGGCCTGAAGCGAGCGATAGAAGTCGAAGAACTCGGGGTCTGCGCCGTAGGCGCCGGCGAAGATGGCGTTGGCCTCGGCGTCGGCTTCGCCTCGGGTCACCTGAGCCTCGCGCTCGGCCTCGGACATGGTCTCGATAACCGTCCGGTCGGCCAGCGCGCGCACGCGCTGCGCCGCCTCGTTACCACGGGCGATCTCGTCGGCGGCCTCGCGTTCGCGCTCGGCACGCATCCGGGCGAAGGTCGCATCGAGGTTCTGGCTCGGCAGGTTGGTCTGCTTGAGCCGCACGTCGACCACGTCGATCCCGAGACCCTGCGCCGAGCGCTGCGCCTGCTCGCGGATCCGGTTCATCAGCTCACGCCGGTCCGAGGACAGGATGGTGTCCGAAGTCACCTGATCGGCGCCGAGCACCTCGCGGATCTGCGCGTTGAGGATCGAGCTGAGCCGATCCTCGGCGGCGCGCACGCCGCCGACGCCGACGGCCTGGCGGAACTGCACCACATCACTAATGCGGTAGCGCGCGAAGGCATCGACCACGAGACGCCGGTCGTCCGAAGGCGTGACCTCGATGGTCTCGGTGTCGAGCGACAGGATCCGGTCGTCATAGGTCACGACCTCCTGGATCAGCGGGATCTTGAGCCCGAGGCCGGGCTCCTCCTTGACTTGGCGGATCTGGCCGAACTGAAGCACCAGCGCCTTCTCGCGCTCGTCCACGACGTAGATCGAGGACAGGCCGACGGCGACGGCGATGACGACGGCGGGAAGCAGGATTGCGGTCTTCTTCATCTCAGTTCCCCTGCCCGTTCGTGGCGTTGGAGGCCGCGGCGGGCCCCTGCTGTGACTGGCTGTTCGAGCTGCGTCCGAGCTCGTTCAGCGGCAGGAACGGCACGATGCCGGTGCCGCCGTTCTGGCCACCGGTGATCGAGGGATCGAGCACCATCTTGTCGACGTCGCCCAGCATCCGCTCCATCGACTCGAGATAAAGGCGGCGGCGGGTGACCTGGGGGGCCTGCGCGTATTCGTCCTGCACCGCCGAGAAGCGGCTCGCCTGACCCAGCGCATCGTTGATGGTCTGGGCGCGGTAGCCCTCGGCTTGCTCGATGGTCTGCGCGGCTTCACCGCGCGCCTCGGCGAGCACCCGGTTGGCATAGGCATCAGCCTGGCGCTGCAGACGATCGCGCTCCTGCTCGGCGGCCTGCACGTCGCGGAAGGCATCGATCACCTCCGACGGCGGGTCAGCGCGATCGAGGTTGACCCGGACGATGTTGATGCCGCTCTCATAGGCGTCGAGGGTCGCCTGGATCGACTCCATCGCGGTGTCGGCGATCAGGCCGCGATCGCGGTTGAGGATCGGCGCCAAGTTCGAGGCGGCGATGATCTCGCGCATCACGGATTCCGACACCGCCTGCACGGTGAGCTGCGGGTCGCGGATGTTAAACAGGAACTTGGCCGGGTCGGACACGTTCCAGACCACCTGGAAACCGATGTCGACGATATTGGCGTCGGTGGTCAGCATCAGCCCATCATTGTCGCGACCGATGCCGATATTTTCGGTCCGCTCGGAGGTGACGTTGACCACCTCGTGCGTGACCAGCGGCCAGGGCGCAAAGTTCAGACCGGGGCTGCCGGTGGAGGAGTAGGAGCCCAGGAACAGCTCGACCGACTGCTCTTCGGGCCGCACCGTGTAGAAGGACATCACGCCCCACAGCACCAGCGCGCCGGCGGCGATCAGGCCAACCGTGCCGCGCGACATGTGGAAGCCCGGTCCGCCATTGCCGCCAGACCCGGTGCCGCGACCGCCGCCGCCCATCAGCACGCGCAGCTGCTCGCGGCCCTTGTTCATCAATTCGTCGATCTGCGGGCTCTCGCCGGGCCGGCGCGGCCGCTGCGGGCCACTGGGCCGCTTGTCGTCATCCCCGCCGCCGGGTCCGCGCCCGCCGCCGCCGCCACCCCAAGGGCCGCCGTTATTTCCAGCCATGAAGCCTCTGTTCCCCTGTTGGTTTCCCCCGCGCCGGTTTCACCCGGCACGCTTTGCATGTGTGGGCAAACGCCCGGTATTCAAGAACGCCGCACCGGCTCGCGCATGGTGACGATCTCCTCGGCCATGGTCGGATGCACCGCCACGGTCCGGTCGAAATCCTCTTTCGTGGCGCCCATCTTGACCGCGATGCCCGCGAGCTGGATCAGCTCGCCCGCCTCGGGTGCGACGATGTGACAGCCCAGGATCTTGCGGGTCTCGATCGACACCACGAGCTTCATCAGCACCCGGTCGGCCGAGCCGGCGAAGGCCGACTGCATCGGCTTGAACGACGAGCAGTAGACCTCGACCGGCTCGATCTCGCGTGCCGCCTCCTCGGTCAGGCCGATGGTGCCCAGCTCGGGCTGGGTGAACACCGCCGAGGGGATCAGCGCGTGATCCACCGGGGTCGGGTTGCCCTTGAACACGGTTTCGACGAACTGCATCCCCTCGCGGATCGCCACCGGGGTGAGGTTCACCCGGTCGGTGACGTCGCCGATCGCATAGATCGAGGGACAGCCGGTCTGGCTGTACTCATCGACCTCGATGGCGCCGCTCCGCGCGAGGGTCACGCCCGCCTCCTCGAGCCCGAGGCCGTCGGTGTTGGGCCGCCGGCCGGTGGCGAAGAGCACAGCGTCATAGACCCGCTCATCGCCATTGGTCGCCTTGACCCAGACCGGCCCCTTGGTGCCGAGCGCCGCCTCGGGCGTGCCGTCGACGCCCGCCGCATCGGAGCCGGTGCCGCCATGATGCACCGGATCGCCCGCCTCGGCCTCGGGACACATCTCGACCACGTTGGTGCCCAGATGCAGATCGATGCCGCGCTCGCGCATCGAATCCGCGATCAGGCCGCGCGCCTCGTCGTCGAAGCCGCGCAGGATCTGCGCGCCGCGATAGAATTGCGTCACCTTCACGCCGAGCCCGTGCAGGATGCAGGCGAATTCGCAGGCGATGTAGCCGCCGCCGACGATCAGGATCGATTTCGGCAGCGTCTCGAGATCGAAGATGTCGTCCGAGACCATGCCCAGATGCGCGTTCTTCATGTCGGGCCGCACCGGGTGGCCGCCAGTCGCCACGAGGATGTGCATCGCGGTCTTGCGGGTGCCATCGGCCAGCTCGACCGTGTGCGGATCGGCGATCTTGGCGCGGGCGTCGAACATCTCGACCCCGGAGCCGTCGAGCAGGCGGCGATATACGCCTTCGAGCCGGTCCAGCTCGGTATGCAGCTTCTCGCGGAAGGGGCGCCAGTCAAAACGGCCCTCACCGATCTCCCAGCCATAGGCGCGCGCCTCGTCGAGCACCTCGCCGTAGCCGGAGGCATAGACCATGAGCTTCTTCGGCACGCAGCCGCGGATCACGCAGGTGCCGCCCATGCGGCTCTCCTCGGCCAGCGCCACGGTTGCGCCGGTAGCAGCGGCGGTGCGCGCGGCGCGTACCCCGCCCGAGCCGCCGCCGATCACGAAGAGATCATAGTCGAATGCCATAAGTCGGTCAGTCCTAGTCGGAAATGTCTGTGAAGATGTTGTCGGGGGCGAGAAAATCGAAATGCGTCTCCTGCGCGTCGCCATGCAGATCGTAGCTCTCGACCCGGCCATCGCCATGGCCGATCATCACCGCGTCGCAGATATCGACGAACAGGCCGTTCTCGACCACTCCCGCGATCTGGTTGAGCGCGAGGCCGAGCTGGCGCGCATTGCCGATGCGGTTGAGGTGCAGATCGAGGATGTGGTTGCCCTCGTCGGTGCGCACCGGCTGGCCGTCCTTCATCCGCAGCGCCACCTCGCGCCCCAGCACGTCGAGCCCGACCAGCGTCTCTTCGACCAGCACCTTGGTGGCCTGCCAACCGAAGGGGATGATCTCCACCGGCAGCGGGAACGCCCCGAGCGTCTCGACCCGCTTGGTCGCGTCGGCGATGACGACCATCCGGTCCGAGGCCGTCGCCACGATCTTCTCGTGAAGCAGCGCAGCACCACCGCCCTTGATCAGATTCAGCTCGCCATCGACCTCGTCGGCGCCGTCGATGGTCAGGTCGAGCCAGCCCGCCTCTTCCAGCGTCACCACCTCGATCCCGAGTTCGCGCGCCAGATCGGCGGTGCGGTGCGAGGTCGGCACCGCGCGGATGTCGAGCCCCTCGTCGCGCACCATCTCGCCCAGGCAGCGCACCAGCCATTCGGCGGTGGAGCCGGTGCCAAGGCCCACGCGCATACCGCTTTCGACGAGACGGCTCGCCTGCTTGGCAGCGACGAACTTCGCCTTTTCAACGGGTGACAGGTCTTTGGCCATGCTGCGCCTCCTCGCGGGTCCGCCCCGGTTATAGGAAAGATGCCCGGCGCCTGCGAGGGGCAATCGACCCTGTTCGGGTGCCGTCGGATCGGGTCTTGCGCGGATCGCATGCGAATGGTCGCATCAGGAGCAGCGGCCCCGGCCCGCGCCTCGAAGGATGAGCCCATGACACTGCGACTGCATTACGCACCCGACAATGCCTCGCTCTGCGTGCGGCTCGCGCTCGAGGAACTGGGCCTCGTTTACTCCACCGCGCTAGTGGACCGGCGCGCGCAGGGCCAGCGCGCACCCGCTTATCTCGCGCTCAACCCACATGGCATGATCCCGGTGCTCGAAACCGAAGATGGGCCAATCTTCGAGACCGCGGCGATCCTGCTATGGCTGGCGGACCGGCATCGCGAGCGCGTGGCGCTGATGCCCGCCCCCGATGCGTCCGAGAGAGGGATGGCACTGGCCTGGCTGTTCTGGCTGTCGAACACGCTGCACCCGGCGCTCAGGATGCTGTTCTATGGTGGCGAGCATATCGCACCCGAGATGGTCTTCGCGCTGCACGAACGCACGGCGCAGCGCACGCTGGGCATGCTCGACAGGCTCGAGGCCGCGGCACCGGCGCTCGGCGGCTGGCTCGGGGCGGCGCAGCCCTCGGCGCTGGACTGCTACCTCGCGCCCATGCTGCGCTGGTGCGCCCTCTACCCCGAAAGCGGCACCGGCTGGTTCGAACTGACGCGCTGGCCTACTCTGCGAGCGGCGGTGGAGCGCTTCGAGGCCCGCGCCTCGGTCACGGCGGCGATCCGGGCCGAGGGTCTGGGCGCCCGCCCCTTCACCGATCCGCGACCGCCGCGCCCACCCGAAGGACACGCAACCTGATGTTTCTCTCCGTCTTCGACATCTTCAAGATCGGCATCGGCCCGTCATCATCGCATACCATCGGCCCGATGGTCGCGGCCGCGCGATTTCTCGACCATCTGCGCGCGCAGCCCTTCCAGGTGGCGGGCGTGTCGGCCCGGCTGCACGGCTCGCTCGCCTTCACCGGAGCGGGGCACGCCACCGACCGGGCGGTGATGCTGGGCCTCGCTGGTATCACCGTGGCGGGATATGACGCCGAGGCGGCGGAGGCCGAACTGGCCCGGCTTCGGACGGAGAGGACGCTGCACCCCGCGGGGCTCGGACCGCTGCGCTTCGACCCAAGGAGCGATCTGGTCTTCGATTACGGCCCGCCGCTGCCGGCACATGCCAACGGGCTGGTGCTCCGGGGCCACGACGCCCAAGGCGACGTGGTGGTCGAGCAGACCTACTACTCGATCGGCGGCGGCTTCGTGCGCACCGCCGAGGAACTGGCGGCCGGCCCCGCCCCCGATCACGGCCCGGCCGTGCCCTACCCCTTTGCCAGCGCCAAGGAGATGCTGCGCATGGCGGCGGAGAGCGGGCTGTCGATCGCCGCGATGAAACGGGCCAACGAACGCGTGCGGCGTCCCCGCACCGATCTCGACGGTGACATCCGCATGATCTGGCGCGTCATGTCCGATTGCATCGACCGCGGGCTCGAGGCCGAGGGCACGCTTCCCGGTGGCCTCGGCGTACGCCGCCGCGCGGCGGCGATCCACGCCTCGCTGCGCGCCGAACGCGGCGGCAACATGGCCGCGCCGCATCTCGTGACCGACTGGATCTCGGCCTACGCGATGGCCGTAAACGAGGAGAACGCCGCCGGCGGGCAGGTGGTGACAGCGCCCACCAACGGTGCCGCGGGGGTAGTGCCGGCGGTGATGCGCTACTGGCTCGACCACGTGCCCGGCGCCAGCCGCGAACGGGTGCCGGAATTCCTGCTCACCGCCGCTGCCATCGGCGGGCTGATCAAGGAGAACGCCTCGATTTCGGGCGCCGAATGCGGCTGTCAGGCCGAGGTGGGCTCGGCCGCCGCGATGGCCGCCGCAGGGCTGGCCGCGGTGTTGGGCGGCACGCCCGCGCAGGTCGAGAACGCCGCAGAGATCGCGCTCGAACATCATCTGGGCATGACCTGCGACCCCGTGGCCGGCCTCGTTCAGGTGCCCTGCATCGAACGCAATGGCATGGGCGCGGTCAAGGCGGTGGCGGCGGCGAGCCTCGCGCTCAGGGGCGATGGTGCGCATCTGGTGCCGCTCGACGTCGCGATCGAGACGATGCGCCAGACCGGCCGCGACATGAGCGACAAGTACAAGGAAACCTCGCAAGGGGGACTGGCCGTGAACCTGCCCAATTGCTGAGGGCGGCACCGGTCGGACGAGGCAGGATACGCGTATTTAGGGAACAAATTTGCCAAGCGCATTCGGCAACTTTGTTCCCGAAATACGCAGGACACGCCCTTGGCCATGCAGAGGGCCTTCAGCCCCCGAAGTACCTCTCGGCCTCCATGAAGCCCGCCGCCCGCGCCGCCTCGGCCCAGTCGCGTTCGAGCGCGGTGTCTCCAACCACGAGGAACCGATCGGCAGGCCCGTCGAGCATGGCGCGCAATCGGTCGCCGGTGGCACGCCAGCCCTCTGAGAGCCCCGGCGCACGCCCGGCAACATCGAGCGGAGCCGAGACCCGCACGCGCTCCGGATCGAGTGGCGGATGAACCGCCGCGACCCGGCGCGCCACCAGGCTGGCCAGCTTGGCGCGCCGCTCCTGCGGCATGGCATCCCCCGGCCGCAGCAGCCGCAGCGCATTCGACGAGAACAGGAAACCGATCAGGTCGTGCCCCGTCGCCGCCCGCACCGAGGCGTAGCTGCGATAGTCGAGACCAAGCGCCGCGGCGCGTTTCACCCGCAGCCTTACAACCTCGACCGGAAGGGTGGGCAGCAGTTCACGGCGGGCCCTGGCCCAGGCGTGGCGGCGCCAGCCCTCGCCCGGTTCCAGCGACGGGCCGCCATTGTGACCGAGACTCATGCGTCCCAGTCGCGCAGCCGCGCCACGTAGCGCGCCATGGTGTCGATTTCGAGATTGATGAACTGGCCTTGGGCGATCTCGCCCCAATTCGTCACCTCGCGGGTATGCGGGATCAGGTTGACGCCAAACTCCGTGCCTTCGACCTCGTTGACGGTGAGCGAGGTGCCGTTGAGCGCGACCGAGCCCTTGGGGGCGATGAACTTGGCCAGCGCCTCCGGCGCGCGGAAACGCACCCTCAAGCTGTCGCCCTCGTCGCGGGTCGACACCACCTCGGCCACGCCGTCGACATGACCCGACACGATATGCCCGCCCAATTCGTCGCCAACCTTTAGCGCGCGTTCGAGATTGATCCGCCTGCCATTATGCCAGCCATTGCGCCCTATATTGGTCAGGCCGACCGTCTCGGCCGAGATTTGCACGTCGAACCAGTTGCGCGGCTCGCGGCCCAGCGCGACGACTGTGAGACAAACGCCGTCGCAGGCGATCGAGGCGCCGATATCGATGGTCTCGGGATCGTAGGACGTGGCGATGCGGGCGCGCAGGTCGCCCTCCTGCACCACGTCGAGAACCTCTCCGACGTCGGTGATGATGCCTGTGAACATGGGCGCGCTCCTGTCTTGCGTCCCAAGACCTAGAACCGCCGCGGGATGCGCACAAGGGCGGGCACTTTCACACGTCATCCCGACGCCATAAAACGGCCCGGAGCCGATGCGAAACGAAAGGGATCTTACGTCAACATGGTCCGCAACATGACCGATCCCGCCAAGAGACGCTTCTTGTTCCTGCAGGGCCCGCACGGACCCTTCTTTCACAGGCTTGCCCGGATGCTGCGCGCGGCCGGTGCCACAACTTGGCGTGTCGGCTTCAACGCCGGCGACGCGGCCTTCTGGCACGATCGAGCCAGCTACATCCCCTATCGCGGCAATGCCGATGACTGGCCCAACGCCTTCGAGGCGCTGGTCAAAGAACACGGCATCACCGACATCGTGCTGTATGGCGATACGCGGCCGGTCCATGCCGCCGCCGTTGCGGCGGCGCGGGCGCGCGGGCTGACCGTGCACGTCTTCGAAGAGGGCTATCTGCGCCCTTGGTGGGTCACCTACGAGCGGGGCGGCACCAACGGCCATTCGCGGCTGATGGAGATCGGCATAGACGAGATGCGCGAGGCGCTGGAGCGCTCGGACCCCGAGATCACGGAGGCGCCCGCCCATTGGGGAGACATGCGCCAGCACGTGTTCTACGGCGCGCTCTACCACTGGTTCGTGCTGTTTCGGAATCACGCCTATGCGGGATTTCGCGCGCATCGCGAACTGCCGCTCGCGACCGAGGCGCGGCTCTACACGACGCGGCTGCTGCTGATGCCCTTCCTCGCGCTCGACCGGATTCTGGCGACGGCGCGGATCCGGCACGGCGGCTACCCCTATCACCTTGCGCTGCTGCAGCTCGAACACGATGCCAGCTTTCGCGCGCATTCGCCCTTCACCCGGATGTCCGAGTTCCTCGAACTGGTGATCGAGGGCTTTGCCAAGGGCGCGCCGCGTCACCATCACCTCGTCTTCAAGGCGCATCCGCTCGAGAACGGCCGAGCCCCGCTCAGGCGGATCATCCGCGATCTCGCACGTGTCCACGGTGTCGACGGGCGGGTTCACTACCTGCGCGGCGGCAAGCTGGCGCGGCTTCTGGATGCGGCGCGCACCGCCGTCACGGTCAACTCCACGGCCGCGCAGCAGGTGCTGTGGCGCGGCATCCCCCTCAAGGCCTTCGGCCGGGCGGTCTACTCCAAGCCCGACCTCGTCTCGACCCAGCCGCTGGCCGAGTTCTTCGCACAGCCGGTACGCCCGGACCGACGGGCCTATCGAGACTACCGACGCTTCCTGCTGGAGACGAGCCAGGTCTCGGGTGGCTTCTACTCATCGGGCGGGCGCAGGCGGCTGTTGCGGCAGGTGGCCGACATGATGCTCGCTGCCGAGGACCCCTATGACGCGCTGCGCGCGGGACGCGCCGCACCGCGTCAGCCGCTGCGCGCTTTGCCCTGACCGTCAGGCGCGTCTCGCAGGCCACACCGCCCCTGGATGCTCCCGGTCGCCGGCGCGCGACAACTGGTCATGGCCCGTGTCGCGCGCTAGCCTTGCCCGCAACGGGCAGATTCTGCCCAACAATTACAATGGCAGGCCCGGGCCACAACGGGTCGCAGGCAGACTGGTCCCGGCGAGGGGCCGCAGGCAGACAGGAACAGGTCGAGGAGACCGCGCAGTGACACCCCTTACCCACCGCCTCGCACGCGGCGCGGCCCTTGCGGCCGCGCTCGCCCTCGTCGCCGGTTGCGGGCTCACCCCGCGCTCCGGCCCCAACAAGCGCGAGATCTTCGCGGGCTCGGTGCTGCGCGAGGGCGACGCCTTCGTGGTGGCGGTGGACGACCGGGTGAACCGGATCGCCGGCGTCACCCCGGCGCTGGGCTTTGCCGCCGCCTTCGAAAGTGCCGGGCTGCTGGGCTCCGACACGATCCAGCCCGGCGACGTGCTCGGGTTGACGATCTGGGAAAACGTCGATGACGGGCTTCTGGTGCCGACGGGCCAGAACGCCACCGTGCTCGAAGAGGTGCAGGTCGACGGCTCGGGCTTCATCTTCGTGCCCTATGCCGGCCGGATCCGCGCGGCGGGCAACACGCCCGAGGCGATCCGCCGGATCATCAGCGAAAAGCTCGAGGCGCAGACGCCCGATCCGCAAGTACAGGTGCGCCGCCTCGCCGGTGACGGCTCGACCGTCTCGGTGGTGGGCGATGTCGGCGCGCAGGGTGTCTACCCGATCGAACGCCCGACCCGCACGCTCTCGGCTATGCTGGCCTCGGCGGGCGGCGTCACGGTACGACCCGAAGTGGCGCAGGTCACGGTGACGCGCGGCTCCACGACCGGCGAGGTCTGGTTCCAGGACCTTTACGAGCACCCGCGCGCCGACATCGCGCTGCGCGCCGGCGACCGCATCCTCGTCGAAGCCGACACCCGCGACTTCACGGCGCTGGGCGCCACCGGCACGCAGGATCTCGTGCCCTTCGAGAGCCGCAACATTTCGGCGATCGAGGCGATTGCCCGGGTCGGCGGCCTGAACCCGACGCTGGCCGACCCCACCGGCGTCTTCGTGTTCCGCAACGAGCCGGCGGTGATTGCCAGCCAGATCACCGGCATTCCCGATCTCGTCGGCACGCAGCGCGTGGTCTACGTGCTCGATTTGACCAAGCCCAACGGCATGTTCATGGCCCGCGACTTCGCGATCCGCGACGATGACACGGTCTATGTCACCGAGGCGCCGATCGTCGAGTTCGGCCGGGTGATCGGCGGGCTGACCGGCACGCTGACCTCGAGCCGCGAAGCCGTCAGCGCCGTGAACTGACCTTGAGCGGCGCGCCGGGACCGCGCCCGCTCTTCGTCTGCAATGGCGGGCTGCTGCGGTGGCCGATGCGCAGACGCCTGCGCGCCGCCGGCTACGCGCCGCGGCCCGGCCTGCCGAAGGCCGGGGACCTCGTCGGTGTCTGGGGTCAGAGCCCGACCGCATGGCGCGGCGAAGCCTTGGCCCAGCGGCGCGGTGCGCAGCTCGTGCGGATCGAGGACGCCTTCTTGCGCTCGGTCCGACCAGGCCGCGCCGGGGGCCCGCCGTTGGGGTTGCTGATCGATCACGGCGGTGCGCATTTCGACGCAGGCACGGTCTCGGACCTCGAGAGCCTGCTCGCCACCCATCCGCTTGACGACACGGCGCTGCTTGATCGGGCACGCGACGGCATCGCCCGGCTGCGCGAGGCCGAATTGTCGAAGTACACGGGCTTCGACCCCGAAACCCCGGTGCCCGAACCGGGATACGTGCTGGTGATTGACCAGACCGCGGGGGATGCCGCGGTGCGCGCCAGCCGCGGCGACCGCAACCGATTTCTCGAAATGCTGTTCGAGGCGCGCGAGGCGCATCCCGGCGCCCGGATCGTCATCAAGACCCATCCTGAGACCCAGCAGGGATTCCGGGCCGGGCATTTCCGGCCAGACGATCTCGGCCCCGGCATATCGTTTTGCGATGCACCGGTTTCGCCATGGCGGCTGCTCGACGGTGCGATCGCGGTGCATGTCTTTTCCTCGCAGATGGGATTCGAGGCGATCCTTGCCGGGCATCGCCCCGTGGTGCACGGTCAGCCCTTCTATGCCGGCTGGTCGCTCAGCGAGGATCGCGACCCGGTCTGGCGCCGGCAGAGGCGGCTAACCCGCGCCCAGCTCTTTACCGCCGCGATGATCCTCTATCCGCATTGGCACGACCCGCTTCGCGACCGGGCCTGCAGCTTCGAGGAAGCGCTCGACGCCATCGAGGCCGACACCCGCGCCTGGCGCGAGGACCGGGCCGGATGGGTGGCTGTGGGCATGCGGCTGTGGAAGCGGCGGCACCTGCAGGCGGGCTTCGGCACCGTCCGGCCGGTGATCTTCGCCGATCCCCCTGCCCATGCCGCTCGCCGCGCAGAGCGCAGTGGGCGCCGGCTGATGGTCTGGGGCGACCGCGAGGCTCCGGAAGGCGCGGTGCGCATCGAAGACGGCTTCCTGCGCTCGAAGGGCCTTGGCGCGGCGCTGGTGCCACCGGCGAGCCTCGCGCTCGACGATCTCGGCCTGCATTACGACCCGAGGCGGGAGAGCCGGCTCGAGAGGCTGATCGCCGCCTCGCCTGCCCTGCCGGATCATGCGCGGCGCCGCGCGTCGCGGCTGGTGGAGCGTCTGATCGCCACTGGCCTGTCGAAATACAACCTCGCCGGAGTGGCGCTGCCCGAGCTGCCGACCGGCCACCGCATCCTGGTGCCGGGGCAGGTCGAGGACGACGCGGCGATCCGTCTCGGCGCGGCGCAGGTCAGGACCAATCGCGCCCTGCTCGAAGCGGTCCGGGCCGCGCATCCCGACGCCGTGATCCTCTACAAGCCGCATCCCGACGTCGAGGCCGGGCTGCGGCCCGGCGCCGTGCCGGATGCAGACCGAATTGCCGACGTGGTGTTGGCGGGCACCGACATCCTTGCCGCGCTGGCCGTGGCGGACGAGGTCTGGACGATCACCTCCGGCACCGGCTTCGAGGCGCTGCTGCGCGGCGTGAAGGTGACCTGCCTCGGCACGCCGTTCTACGCGGGCTGGGGGCTGACCCGTGACCTCGGCCCGCCCTGTCCCCGTCGCATGGCGCGGCCCGACATCACGGCGCTCGCCCATGCGGCGCTGATCGGCTGGCCGCGCTATTTCGATCCGCTGAGCGGCCGGCCCTGCCCGCCGGAGCTCGCGCTGGAACGGCTGGCCGCGGGCCTTGCCCCTCGCCGTCCCGGGCTACGGGCCCTCGCGAAACTGCAAGGTCTCTTTGCCACGGCCGCACCGCTCTGGCGCCGTTGAGCCGTTCGGCAGGATGCCACCGAGCGGCCCGACCCCATGGAACATGCGATCCGGCGCGCCGTTGCCCCCGCGAAGCGCCGGCCACACCGCCGGCCCGGCCCCGTAACGGGCCGCCGAACGACAGACGGAAAGGACATCGCATGACCTTCACGACCAAGAGCCTCACCGCCATCGCCCTTGCGGGCGGTCTCGCCGCGACCGGCGTGCAGGCGCAGGAGGCGACCTTTGGAATGGTCGACGTCGACGGGGATGGCTATCTCAGCGAAACCGAACTCACCGACGCCTTCGGCGAGGTCGGCCTGACGTTGCTGCGCTATGACCTCGATGGCGACGGCCAGCTGACGCCGCAGGAGATCGAAGCCCGCAACGAGGCCCGTGTCGGCTCGGAAGATACCGACGAGGTGCCATCCGATGTCGACGATATCCTCGAACGGGGCCGGGTCGGCAATGATCGCGACGATGACGACGACGAGGACGTGATCGAAGACGACGAGTTCGGCGAGACCGAGCAGCCCATGGGCGATGTCGACGAAGACGAGGGCGACGGCTCGGATGACGAGTTCGGCAATCTCGAAGAGAACGAGATCGACGACGACGAGGCGGACGAGACCGACGGCAACTGATCGTCATTCGAGCCTATGCGTCGCAGCCGCCCTTCGGGGCGGCTGTTGTCGTATCAGCCGCCGCTCGCGCGCCAGACGCTCATCACGTCGCCACCCACGCGGTCCTGGCCTGCGAGCCGCAGCCGCGGCGCGTCGGCCAGAGCGCCGATCCCCATGGCAGAAAGGGCCGGCGTCCCTTCGGCCCCGATCGCGCAGCCGGCGGTGAACAGCACCAGCTCGTCCACCAGCCCTGCCCCTAGAAGCGATGCCGCGAGGCCGGCACCGCCTTCGCAGAACACCCGTGTCAGCCCGGCCGCCCCCAGCGCCTGCAGCACGGCGGCGGGATCGAGCTGGCCCGCGGAGATAGGGCAGCTCAGGCTTTCGGCCCCCAGCGCCCTCCACGGCGCCGCATCGGCCTCGGGGCCGTGGCAGAGCCAGAGCGGCACCTCGCGCGCGCTGCGCGCCAGCGCCCCGTCCAGCGGCAGATCCAGACGCCGCGACAGCACCACCCGCACCGGCTGCCGATCGATACCGAGACCGCGCACGTTGAGCATCGGATCGTCGGCCCTTGCGGTGCCACCACCGACCATCACCGCGTCGTGCCGCGCGCGCATCATGTGGACCCGGGTCCGGGCTTCGGGCCCGGTGATCCAGCGGCTTTCGCCGGCCCCGGTGGCGATCCGCCCGTCGAGGCTGGTGGCGAGCTTCAGCGTCACGAAGGGGCGGCCGCGCTCGACCCGGCTCAGGAACCCGGCCAGATCGCCGCGCGCCTCGTCCTCCATCAGCCCGGTCTCGACCGCGATCCCCGCCGCCCGCAGCCGTTCGATGCCACGCCCCGCGACGCGCGGATCAGGGTCCTGCGCGGCGATGACCACCCGCGCCACCCCGGCGGCGACCAGCGCATCGGCGCAGGGTGGCGTTTGGCCGTGATGGGCGCAGGGCTCCAGCGTGACATAGGCCGTGGCCCCGCGCGCCGCTGTACCGGCCTGCGCCAGCGCCTGCGTTTCGGCGTGGGGCCGACCACCATCCGCGGTGCGGCCGCGGCCGAGTATGCGGCCGTCGCGGACAATCACGCAGCCGACATTGGGGTTGGGCCAGACCCGGCCCAGCCCGCGCCGTCCCAGCGACAGCGCCAGCGCCATGAAGCGGCGGTCGAGCGCGCGGTTCACTTCTCTGCCGGGTTGGGGCGAAGCTCGGACATGAACTTGTCGAAATCGCCCACGGCCTGAAAGTTCATGTAGACGCTGGCAAAACGCACATAGGCCACGGTGTCGATCCGCGCGAGCGACTCCATAACGATCTCGCCGATCTTGGAAGACGGGATGTCGGTGTCGCCGAGGCTTTCGAGCCGTCGCACGATGCCCGAGATCATCTGGTCCATGCGCTCGGGCTCCACAGGGCGCTTTTGCAGCGCGATGCGGATCGAGCGCTCGAGCTTGTCGCGGTCGAACTCCTCGCGGCGGCCATTCGACTTGATCACCACGAGGTCGCGCAGCTGCACCCGCTCATAGGTGGTGAAGCGACCGCCGCAAGAGGGGCAGAACCGCCGACGGCGGATCGCGGCGTGATCCTCGGCCGGGCGGGAATCCTTGACCTGCGTGTCGACATTTCCGCAAAACGGGCAGCGCATCCGGGATCCTCATCGTCTCTTGGGGGCCTGTGCCCGTGGTCCACAGCCAGTATAGGGGGACGCCCAAGGATTGGGTAGGGGTCGCGGCGGACCCACCATATGACGCGGGCCGCTTCAGCGCAGCAGTGCCACGACCTCGCGACGATGCGGGCGTGAGCGATGCTCGAACAGATAGATCCCCTGCCACGTCCCGAGCGCCATGCGCCCGCCGATCACCGGGATCTGCAAACTCGTGGGCAGGAGCGCCGCCTTGATGTGGCCCGGCATGTCGTCAGGCCCCTCATAGGTATGGGTGAGATAGCCCATCGACGGATCGTCCGAAGGCGGCACGAGGCGGTGGAAGAAAGCGGCCAGATCCGTCCGTACCTCGGGATCGGCGTTCTCCTGAATCAGCAGGGAACAGGAGGTGTGCCGCACGAAAAGCGTCAGGAGCGCCTCGTTCGGCGCGTCCTGCGCGATCCAGTCGGCCACCTGCCGGGTGAACTCGGTCAGCCCCGGGCCTCGGGTCTCGATGACGAAGCTCGTGTTCAAGGCTCAGCCGATGACGACGCAGCGCACCGAGGGGCTGCCTGCGGCACCGCCTTTGGCGCCGACGAAGACCTGCTCCAGCGTCGCCCGGCAATCCGCGAGTTCGGCGGCGGTGACGGGGATCTCGATCGGGCCGTCGAGGTCATAGCGCGCGGCCGGCTCGGTCACGTCGGCAAAGCCCGCGGCCGAGGACAGGATCGGGGCGACGCCCATCAGCGGCATGGTGATGGCGGCGGCAAAGGCGATGGCGATCAGCTTGTTCATTGCGGTGTCTCCCGTCTCGATCCTGCCTGACCAACACCGGAACATGGAGAAGGTTTCGAACTAGTTTACATGACCTCGGAGGCCAGTGTCCGCGCGGCAACACTCGCCCGTCGAGGGGCTACTCGGCGGGCTCCTGCACGCCAATGGCGCGCGGTGCCGGATCATCTTCATCGGCCCCGTCGAATGCGACGCCGAGGCTCTTCTGGGTGCGCGCGCCCATGGATTTCAGCATTTCGATCTGTCGCAGCACGTTGCCATTGCCGGTCGAAAGCTGCCCCATCGCATCGCCATGCGCCTTGCTGGCCTGTTCGAGGGCACGGCCCACCTGCTGCATGTTGCCGACAAAGTTCGCGACCTTGTCGTAGAGCTTGCCCGCCCTGTCGGCGATCGCCTCGGCATTGCTCTCGCGCCGCTCGACGGTCCAGATATGATCGACGGTGCGCAGCGTCACCATCAGCGTCGAGGGGGTCATCACCCCTACCCCCTTCGACACCGCATAGGCGGTCAGGTCGCCGCTTTCGGCCAGTGCCGCCGAAAGCGCACCCTCGATCGGCATGAACATCAGCACGTAGTCGACCGAGCCCTCCTCCATCGCGTGATAGCCCTTGGCAGCGAGCTGATCGATGTGGCGGCGCACGGAGGCCATGTGCTCGCGCAGGTGCCGCGCCCGCTCCTCCTCGGTCTCGGCATTGACGGCGGCCTCATAGGCCACGAGGCTCACCTTGCTGTCGATCACGAGGCTCTTGCCACGCGGCATCTTCACTACCACGTCGGGGCGCCAGCGCGCGCCCTGCTCGTCGGTGCGGCTTGCCTGGACGACGTAATGGGTGTCGCGCTCCAGCCCCGAGCTTTCGAGGATGCGTTCGAGGATCATTTCGCCCCAAGCGCCCTGCTTCTGCTTGTCACCCTTGAGCGCGCGGGTCAGAGCCGCGGCCTCGGAGCGGATCGTCTCGGACTGGGTGGTCAGCATCTCGATCTGCTTACCCAGCCGCGCGCGCTCCTCGTCGGCCTTGCCATGAACCTGCCGCAGCTCGGACTCGAAGCGCGAGACGTGATCGCGGAACGGGGTCAGCAGTTCGGTGAGCGTCCGGGTGTTGGCTTTGGAGAAATCCTCCCCGGTCTGGCGCAGGGTTTTCGTCGCCAGTTCCTCGAAGCGGCGCGACATCTCTTCCCGCAGCTCCTTGAGTTCCTTGATGCGCGTCTGTGCGGCCTCGATCTCGCCGGCGCTCCGGGCCTGCAGCGTCGCATGGTCGGACTGCAGCTGCGCGTGACGCTCCTGCAGCTCGCGCATCTCGGCGGTGATGCCCGAGAGCTGCCCTTTCAGATCGTCACGCACCTGTTCCAGCCCCCGCTTGGCCTCTTCCAGCGCCGCCTTGGCGGCGCGGGTTTCGCCATGCGCAGCCTCGGTCTCGAACTGGGTGCGGCGGGCCGCCGTCAGCTCGTCCTTGAGCGCGGCCAACTCGCGCTCGCGCTCCTCGAGACGGGTGCGCTGCCCCTCGGCCTGGCCGCGGATTTCGTCGGCGTCGCGCCGCCCCGCCTCCATCTCTCCGCGCAGCCCAGCAAGCGTAAACCGCGCGCCTCTCAGGGCGGTGATAGTCGCGGCGAGGGCAATCAACAGAACGAGGGCAGTACCCAAGGCAACGAGGCTGAGGGGATCGGAGGGCATGAGGGCATCCTTGCTGGAACTGCGGCGATGTTCACGGTTCAACCCCGATCCGTCAACCCGGCGTTGCAGATACGAAAAACGGCGGCGGGATGTCCCGCCGCCGATCTGAACCTAATCGAACGAACTTATTGATCGAGGAAGCTGCGCAGCTTGCGCGACCGGCTCGGATGCTTGAGCTTGCGCAGCGCCTTGGCCTCGATCTGGCGGATACGTTCGCGGGTCACCGAGAACTGCTGGCCGACCTCTTCGAGCGTGTGATCGGTGTTCATGCCGATACCGAAGCGCATCCGCAGAACCCGCTCCTCGCGCGGGGTGAGCGAGGCCAGAACCCGAGTTGTGGTTTCCTTCAGATTCTCCTGAATCGCCGAATCGAGCGGCAGGATCGCGTTTTTGTCCTCGATGAAGTCGCCGAGCTGGCTGTCCTCTTCGTCGCCGATCGGCGTCTCGAGCGAGATCGGTTCCTTGGCGATCTTCATCACCTTGCGAACCTTCTCGAGCGGCATCTGCAGTTTCTCGGCCAGCTCCTCGGGCGTCGGCTCGCGGCCGATCTCGTGCAGCATCTGGCGGCCGGTCCGGACCAGCTTGTTGATCGTCTCGATCATGTGCACCGGAATCCGGATGGTGCGCGCTTGGTCGGCGATCGAACGGGTGATCGCCTGGCGGATCCACCAAGTCGCGTAGGTCGAGAACTTGTAGCCGCGGCGATACTCGAACTTGTCGACGGCCTTCATCAGGCCGATGTTGCCTTCCTGGATCAGGTCGAGGAACTGCAGGCCCCGGTTCGTGTATTTCTTGGCGATCGAGATCACGAGGCGCAGGTTGGCCTCGACCATCTCCTTCTTGGCCTGACGGGCTTCCTTTTCGCCCTTCTGGACCTGCTGAACGATGCGGCGGAACTCGCCGATGTCGACGCCGACATACTGGCCGACCTGCGCCATTTCGGCGCGCAGTTCCTCGATCTTGCCGGCCGAACGCTCGAACAACGCCTGCCAGCCGCGGCCCGGCTTCTCGGCCATGCGGTCCATCCAGGACGGGTCGAGCTCGGCGCCGCGATACTCGTCGATGAACTCGCGGCGGTTGATGCGGGCCTGGTCGGCCAGCTTTACCATCGAGCTGTCGATCGACATGATCCGGCGGTTGATGCCGTAGAGCTGGTCGATC